>Ga0070741_10002401_pt1 | contig 50703 bp, 56 predicted proteins | sample Coa_R1_4_FD_66440 | JGI IMG/M metagenome (GOLD analysis project Ga0070741, IMG submission 66440) | Surface soil microbial communities from Centralia Pennsylvania, which are recovering from an underground coalmine fire - Coalmine... | ecosystem: Environmental > Terrestrial > Soil > Unclassified ... | reverse complement strand
GGAATGGCCGGATTGGCGGCCGCCGCCGGAAATGATTGCGCGCCAGCCTTATCTGCCTCGCTTCATGGCCGGCGGGCCCGGCAACCCGATGGGCGCCCGCGCGCTCTATATCGGGACCACCGAGTACCGCATCCACGGCACCAACGCACCGGAGACGATCGGCCAAGCGGTCTCTTCAGGTTGTTTCCGTCTCGTCAACGACGACGTGATCGACCTGTACGGCCGCGTGCCGGTCGGCACCAAGGTCGTCGTGCAGCATCAATAGCGGCAGATTGTTCTGCTGTACGGTGGTCTACCTCACATCGGGCAGTTCGCCCTCGAAGATTTAGGGCATCAGCGTCCGAGCTACCCTAAAGCCAAGGTCATCAACCCGGCCGTCCGGAGATGTCCGGTCGCGGGCTGCGGAGCGAAGGTTGACTGCGGGGAGATACCAGGAACCGCCGCGGCCGACACGGCGACTGCAATCGCCGGCGGTCCAAGCTGAACCGTCCCCGGGTGGGTCGCCGTCGTAGCTCTCATGATAACAGTCCTCCGTCCATTCCCAGACGTTGCCTGCCATGTCGAATAGACCGAATTGGTTGGCGGCGAAGGAGCCGACTGGGGCCGTTCGCTTACCATCCCACTCACTCCCACAGCCGTTGCAATTGGCATTGTTTTTGCCGATGTCGCCGCCCCACGCATACGCGCCTTGCGTTCCGGCACGCGCCGCATATTCGTATTCAGCTTCCGTCAACAGCCGATAGGTCTTGCCGGTCACCCTGGAAAGCCAAGCCACATAGCGCTGAGCATCATGAAAGCTCACATTGATCACCGGTCGCCGCTGCCGGCCCCAGCCCGCGTCGAGGCCAGCACCTTGGCCCTGGGGGGGACAATCGCCGTAAGCGACACATGTATCCCACTCGGCGAAGGTCAGCGCGTATTTCGACACCGCGAACGGCTTGGAAATCGTGACCCGGTGACGTGGAAATTCACTCTCAGAGGCGTCCCTGTCCGTCGACAATGATCCCATCATGAAGGCACCCGCCGGCACCACGACCATCTCGGGGCAGATATCCCGATCTGCGTGGATGCATTCCCAAAAGCTTTGTTTTGGATCGGGCCTCAGCGCGCGTTCGGCGTCCGCCGTTAAGGGCTGAATGTTTGCCGCGGCGAAACGTGCTTCAGTCCAATGGACGCGATAAGCATCGATGATGCGGGTTTCGTTCATCCAGCCGATGAGCCCGGCAATCACGCCGACCAGCAGCACATAGACCAGCATTTGGACGCGCCGCGCCCTCGCCTGCGCCTTTCTCTCTTGCGCGATGCTCTGCTCGATGAAGCTGCAGTCGGTTCCGGGTAAATCTTCTGCGCGCTTTAAGTGCCAACTTTGAGCTTGCGTCAGCGCTGCCCCCATCAGCAGCGCGTCCTGCCGCGGCGACCCCGCGCTTGCTGTCGCCTGCCAGGCACGGCGCGCCACTTCGAGGCCCGAGCGCCAAGCCAAAAACTCGCGCTCCGCCGCAATCCATTCGCGCAACTTGTCCCAACGGCGGAATATCGCCTCATGCGCCACTTCGGCGTAAGTCTCGCCGATCTCTCCCTTGGCGGTCACCAGGAGACGATTGGGATGATCGGCGAGTTCGCTGACCAACCGCCACTCCTCACGCGAAAACTCATGCCGAAACGCTCTGCGCCGCGTCGGCTCCCCATCCTCGCGCACGGTGGCAAGCTTGAGGGTGAAAATGCGCCGTAGCGCCTCCTCAGCCCCCGGATGCTCCACAATGAAGCTATCGGCGCGATCCACCAGCACGCGGCCAAGCTCGACCGCCGGTGCCTGTAACCTCAACACGCCGTCCCATTTAGGATCCTTGCTTTTCCACATGTCGTCGAGCAGATACGACAGCAGTGGCAAGGCGCCGGCATCCCGGCTCGATTCTTCTGCGGTCCGGCGAGCGATATCGGCGGCGAGATGATCGCTCTCGAAGCGGGCCCCCAGCAACGCCGCTGGCCGGCTCACCACCTCGCGCAATTGCGTCTCCCGCAGCGGCGGCACCTCGATCTTGTGCGAGCTGTCCTGGAGCAGTTCGTCTTTTTGCAATTCGCCCAGAAAATCCGCACGCAGACTCATCACGGCCCGCAGCCGCCTTTCACTCAGCGCCGCCGCGACGAGTTCGGAGAAGCACTGGCGCTCCCGCTCGGCTGAGCGCACGTAAAGCTCTTCGCCCTGATCGATGTAGAGTAGGAAAGTCGGCGGACGCGGCTGTCCTAATTCGTCGTACCGCCGCCCGGTCTGGTCGAGAAGGTCGCCTAGCGTCAGCTTGCGGGCCAGCAACGCATCAACCCATTCAGCCCTGAGCGCCGGCCACGCGGTGCCGACGCGGTCGAGCTGCCACGTATCGAGAAAAGCCTCGATCAGCGCCCGCACCGGCTCGGTGCCGGGCCGCAGGCTGAGAAAGCACCAGCGTCGGCTATCGCCGAAGGCTTGCGGCCAGTCATCGGGGCTCGTATCCGGCCACGCTTGACGCTTTAGAGCTGCGAGCACACCGGCCTGCGCCAGCGAGGACTTGCCGACGCCTGAATTGCCGATCAGCACTGCGAGCTTTTCGGGTATAGTCCCCAAGGCGTTGAGGATTTCGACGGTCTCTCTCGTTCGGCCGAAAAAATAATCGCTGTCTTTTGCCTCCATTGCGGCAAGGCCGCGATACGGCGACGTGTAACGCCACAATTCGCCTGCAACGGCGTCGCCCGACGCGCCGTCGAGCAATCGCGCCGCATCCTTCTCCGAAGATGGATCGGGGCTGATAATCCAGTGGAAGCGTTTCAAGAAGGGCAGACCTGGCGCGATCTGTCCTTGAAGCAACATCAAGATGATCGGGAAATTTGGCGTCTTGACGTGCTTATCGAGAGCCTCGTCGTATTCAAAAAGTTGCCAATCGCCCAGTCCGTGCTCGCCGACCAGCAGCACGAAAGCATCCGCCTCGGCGATTTCCCGCGCGAGCTGTACGGTCCACAGCCCGCCGGCGCGCAGATGCGTCGGAGCGAGGAATACGCGCGATGACGAATCCTTCCGCTCAATCGCTTCCTTGAGCCGCTCGGCGAGCTTTTGATCCGGCGTGTGGTAGCTTAAGAACCAGCGGCGCATGCAGCCATCGTTGCCAGCTTTGGGGATAGGCAGCAACAGGGGAGCGGCGCGATTGCGCTGTCACCTCTACGTCAGCAGCGGCGACCAGGCGGGGTCGGAGGCGAAGCTCGGCGTCGGCACACGCAATTGATTGCGGCCGGAAATATCGATCGTGTAGAGCGACGGGCCGGGGCTGCCGATCTGGTCGCTGAAATACATGATGACGCGGCCGTTGGGCGCAAAGGTCGGGCCCTCGTTGTGGAATCCTTCGGTGAGGATGCGCTCGCCGCTGCCGTCCGGCTTCATGACGCCGATGGCGAAGGTGTTGGCGGTCTGCTTGGTGAAAGCGATGTAATCGCCGCGCGGTGACCACACCGGCGTCGAGTAGATGCCCTCGCCGTGGCTGATCCGTTGCGCGGTGCCGCCGGCCGCCGGCATGACGTAGATTTGCGGCTGGCCGCCGCGATCGGAGGAAAAGCAGATATTCCCGCCGTCGGGCGCAAAGCACGGCGAGGTGTCGATCGCCGCGGTGTTGGTCAGCCGCGTCGTCGCCTTGGAGCGCAAGTCCATGACGAAGATATTGGAGTTGGAGCCTTCCTGGAGGCTCATGATCACGCGGTAGCCGTCCGGCGAGAACCGCGGCGCAAAGCTCATGCCGGGGAAATTGCCGACGATCTCGCGCGCGCCCGAGGTGATGTTGAGCAGATAGACGCGCGGGTCGCCCTGGCCGTAGGCCATGTAGGTGATTTCCTGGGTCGAAGGCGAGAATCGCGGCGTCAGCACCAATTCGTCGCCGCGCGTCAGGTACTGCACGTTGGCGCCGTCCTGATCCATGATGGCGAGCCGCTTGACGCGGCGGTCCTTCGGACCGGTCTCGTCGACGAACACGACGCGGGTGTCGAAGTAGCCCTTGTCGCCGGTGATGCGCTGATAGACGGCGTCGGAAATGATGTGGGCGAGGCGGCGCCAATTGTCGGGCGTGGTCAGATATTGCTGGCCGTTGCCGAGCTGCTGCCCCGCCAGCACGTCCCACAGCCGGAATTCGGCCTTGAGCCGGCCGTCGCTCTGCCGGGTGACGCGGCCAGTGATCAGCGCCTGGGCGTTGATGGTGCGCCAGGAATTGAAGTTGGGCACGGTGTCGAAGTTGACGATCTTCTCGATGAACGCCGACGGATTGATCGGAACAAAAAGACCGCTGCGCTGCAGGTTGGCGGTGATGATCTGGGTGACGCCGTGCGCGGTGTCGGCGTCGGCCGCGCTGCCCGGGATCAATTCCGGGATCGCGATCGGCATCGGCTGAAAATTGCCCTCGGTGATGTCGAGGCGCACGCTGGCGAGGCAGGACCGCGCCGCGAGCGCCAGCCCGGCCCCGCAGGCGCCGAGCGCAAGCGCGCGCCGTGTCAGTATAGGACGAAGGACACCGGAGGTGGATAGTGGACTCATGGGGCTAAAGTCCGCTTTATCAGTTGGACAGTTCACGTGGATTGAAGTTCACCGTGATGTCGCGCCATTGCGCGTAGTGCTCGGGCTTGAGCATGGTGAACGGCTGGCATTGCAGGAGTGCGCGCTTGCCGCTTTCGGCGAGCGCCGGGCCGAGCGGCGACGGCGAGCCGGCGACCACGACCGGCGGCTGCGCCAGCGAGCCGTCCTGCCGGAACAGCACCCGCAGCTCGACGTAGATGTTGGTATTGCCGTCGATGCCGGGCGGCGGGCTCCAGCATTCGCGGATGCGCTGACGCAGCGCGTCGATCTCGGTCTGCGACAGCTTGGCGTCAGGCGGTGCATTGGGCGCGCCGAGGTTGGCCTCTTGGTTCAGCCTGCTCGCGCTCGCCAGCTCGCGGCGCGGATCGCGATGATCAAGGAGGCGGGCGATCTCGCTGGAATCGTATTTGGGCGAGTGCTCGGACGTCTTGTCCTCGTGCGGTTTCTGCTTCTCTTCTTTCTTGAGGAGATCGGCAATCTGGTTCGGCTTGAACTGCGGCTCTTTCTTCTCCGGCTTTTCCGGAGGCTTTTCCGCCGGCTTTTCCGCGACCTTGGGATCGGGCTTCGGCTGCGGCGGCTTGGGCTGCGGCTTTTGCGGCGTGGCGTCGGTCTTGATCTCGGGCTTGGGCGCCGCCTTGGGCGCGACCTGCTCGACCTGTTTCTGAACATCAACTTTGTCGGCGAGCGGCTTTGGATCGGCGTGGTTTTTCGCGTTCTGCTGGCCGAGCGCGGCGCGCGACACGTCACTGTCGGTGACGATCGAGACCGGAACGAAATTCGCCATGTCCGGAATAGGCTTCGAACTCGCCAGCGTGACGAAGCCGGCGACGAAGATCGCCACATGTCCGCAGCCGGATATGATCCAGTCGGACCGCACGCCTATTCTCCCCGCTTCTCGTCGGTGATGTTGAGCACCGTGCCGTAGCCGGCATCGTGCAGCCGTCCCAACACCCGCGCCACCTCATTATAGCAAAGCTCCTTGTCGGCGTTGACCCACACCGTGGGCGGCGGCTGGCCGGGCGCGTTGGTGGTCTTGATCGCGGAGAACTTGGCCGCGATCTCGTCCATGGTGATCGGCGACTTGTCGACGAACATGTCGGCCTGGCTCGAGCACTGGCCACCGCTCTTCTTGAGCGTGAAGGTGAGCGGCGCCTTGTCCGAGTTGAGCGAGGTGCCGCCGCGGGTGTCCGGCAGATCGACGCGGATGGTCAGCGTCATCAGCGGCGCGGTGACCATGAAGACGATGAGCAGAACCAGCATCACGTCGACGAACGGCGTGACGTTGATCTCGCTCATCACGACGCGGCGGCGGCCGCGGCGCCGGCCGGCCGATGATGCGCTCGCGATGCTAGCCGCCATGCGCTGCCCTCACCCGCGCTCGTCGATCTGGCGCGACAGGATCGCCGAGAACTCGTCGGCAAAGCCTTCCAGGCGCTGCGCCTGGCGATTCACCTCGGCTGCGAACTTGTTATAAAAAATCGTCGCCGGAATGGCGGCAACGAGGCCGATTGCGGTGGCGAACAGCGCTTCGGCAATGCCCGGCGCCACCACCGCCAGCGACGTGTTCTGCGACGCGGCGATCGACTGAAAGCTCGACATGATGCCGGCGACGGTGCCGAACAGGCCGACGAACGGGCCGGCCGAGCCGACCGTCGCCAGCACCAACAGCCGCCGCTCCATGTGCTCGACCTCGCGCGCGATGGTGACGTTCATCTTCTTCTCGATGCGCATCTGCAGGCCGGCGAAGGAGCGGACATGGGCCTGGACGCTGCGCTTCCACTCGTCCCAGGCGGCGACGAACAGCGCGTCGGTGGAATGGCCGTTGGAGGCGGCGAACGCCTTGTAGAGTTCCTCGAACGACTGCTCGCCCGACCAGAATGCCTGCTCGAAACGGTCGCCGGCTTTGCGGATGTGCGCGAACAGCCGCGACTTGTTGAGCGCAATCGCCCAGACCCAAACGGAGGTCACGAGGAGCCCAGCCATCACCAGCTTGACGATCCAATGGGCGTGCCAGAACAGCGTAACAAGCTCGAGGCTGGACGAAGACATCAGGCGTCCTTTGCGCGTCGTTCAGTGCGGCCGGATCGCGCCGCCGCCGGGACGATCGGGCCGGATCTGCACGGTGCTGCGCCGGGACCTAAAACCGAAAGGCCAGGCAGCCGCATCACGCGCGCCGACCACGACCCGAAATTTCGCGAGGACCCCAAGCCGGACCCGCCACCGGCGGGCCGAAAACAGTCGCGAAACTTGTCCAAACTAGGGCGCACCACCACTCGTCAGGGGTAACGAAGCCCGACTGTGCTTAATGGGGAGTTAATGAGCGCCGCGCCCATCAACGCGACACGGCCGAAGAAAATGCGCGAGCCGCCCGCCGCGATGCGGCGGACGGCTCGGGAACTTTGCGAGCTTGCGGCGTTACGACGCTTGCGGCTGCGGTCCCGCATCGGGGGAGCCGTTGCGGCGCTCGGCCATGAACTGATCGAACTCGGCGCGGTCCTTGGCGAAGCGCAAGCGCTCCAGGAACTCCTTGAACTCGCGCTGTTCCTCTTCGAGCCGGCGCAGCGTGTCGGCCCGGTAGTCGTCAAAGGCGCGGTTGCCGCTCGACGGCGGGCCGCCCCAGAAACCGGCACCGCTTGAGCGCGCGCGGTCCATGCGGCCGCGAAGCCGGTCCATTTTGTCCTGCATGCGATCCATCTTCGACTGCCAGCGGCCGCCGTTGTGATGACTCCAGCATCCCATTCGTCCACTCCCGAGAATGAAAGCGAGAAGCACGACACCGAGCGGCCACCAGGCGATGAAGCCGAGAATCATCAACGCGATCCAAGCCGGCTTTCCCAGTTCATCGAGCTTATCCACGAACACCATGGCGGCACCTCGTTGTGAATGTAAATAACATTTACATTGCCTCGGACCACTGTCAAGTGGCGCCCGCAAGACTTTTTGCAAGAGGTCAGCTTGCCAGAGGTCAGCCGGCCGGCTGGTCGGCCGCGGTCGGGAATCCGAGGCCGCGCAAATAGACCAGGACGCCGGCTTCGAGGAGTTCCTCCGCCGACATCGGCAGGGTGCGGCGGCCTTCGTCGCCGCGGCCGAACAGCGAGGCGATGCCGTGCGACATCGACCAGATATGCAGCGCCACCATCAGGGTCGGCGGGCGCTTGGCCGCCGGCATTTGGCCACAGAGCTTTTCGGCCGCGCTGCGCAACACTGCGAAGGCGCGCTCGCCGGCTTCGCGCAATTCCGCACTGGTCGACAACGGAATGCCGGCCTCGAACATGGCCGAGTAATAGGCCGGCTCGCTGCGGGCGAATTCCAGATAGGCTTTGCCCAGGCGATCGAGCGCCGCCATCGCATCGGGGCGGCCGTCGTCCCAGGCGCGCGTCAGCGCGCGCTCGAACTGCTCGAAGCCGCGCAGCGCGACGCTCGCCAGCAGTTCGTCGCGGTCGCGAAAGTGCCGGTACGGCGCCGCCGGACTGACGCCGGCCCAGCGCGCGGCTTCCGCAAAGGTGAAGCCGGCCGGCCCCTTTTTGGCGATCAGCTCGAGCGCGGCGCGCAGCAGCGCTTCCTTGAGATTGCCGTGATGGTAGCCGCGCGGGCCGCCTGCCCCCTCGGCGCCGCCCCGCTCGTGCTTGGACCAGCTCATGTAAATGGCTTTTACATTGCGCAGGCCGCCACGTCGAGTTTTTGACCGCACCCGGGACGATTGACGCGCGGAATGGCGCTCGGCTTAGTTAACCGGCGCACTCCGTTTGATCGTTCAGCCATGGCCCTCGTCGAGAATCTTGCCGCGCCGCCGCTCGCCGGTCGGACCGAGACCGGCACGCTCGGCGTGTTCTGGCTCAAACGCCTCTGGTCACGCGCGCTTGCCGCGCAGCACGGCCGCTTCGAGCCGCCCAGCATTCACGAGCGGCACCTCGATCATCTGGTGATCCATGCCCTCGGTGTCGGCATCGAGCAGACCACGACCCATCTCGGCCGCGCGGCGCCGAGCTTTGCCGAGTTCGAGGACTGGATCGTCGCCAGCACCGGCGGCGTCGCGCCCGAGCGGATCGCGCGCATCAACGCGGCGGTCTCGGGCGGCGAGCCGCCACCGGATACTGCGCATTGGCTCGCCGCGGTCGAGGCAAGCGCGCCGGTGCTGACCGCCGACGATCTGAGCTTCTGGGAGGAGCACGGCTACGTGGTGCTGCACGATGCGGTGCCGCCGGAGGTGCGCGAGGCCGCGGCGCAGGCGCTATGGGAGCACCTCGGCGCCAAGCCGGACGATGCCGACACGTGGTACACCAGAAACGATCACGGCATCATGGTGCAATATTTTCAGCACCCGGCGTTCGAGACGGTGCGCTGTTCGCCGCGCATCCACAAAGCCTTCGCGCAATTGTGGGGCACCGCCGATCTGTGGGTCACCACCGACCGCGTCGGCTTCAATCCGCCCGAGCGCGAGGGCTTCATGTTTCCCGGGCCGCGCCTGCACTGGGACGTCAGCGTCAAGACGCCGATCCCGTTCGGCACCGGCGGCATTCTCTATCTGACCGACACGCCGCCCGAGCAGGGCGCGTTCACTGTCGTGCCCGGCTTTCAACGCTGGGGCGAAGATTGGTTCGCGCAATTGCCGGCCGGCGCCGATCCGCGGCGGCAGGACCTTTATGCCTTGGGCCCTCACCCCATCGGCGGGCGCGCCGGCGATCTCGTCATCTGGCACCAGGCGCTGCCGCACGGCGCCAGCCCCAATCGCGGCCCCCGGCCGCGCATGGTGCAATACGTCAACATGTTCCCCACGCACCACGAGGAACAGGAGGAGTGGATTTAGCGCCGGCTGCTTGCCCGCGCCTTCAGCTGCGCGGCGGCGGCGCGGCTACCCACGGCAAGCGCTCGAACAACGTCGGCTCGCCATAGCGCGCGCCCTCGATCGAGAGCAGCCGCAGCTTGGTGCGCACGCCGCCGGGCGCGGAAAAGCCGCCCATCTTGCCGCCCGCCGCCAGGACGCGATGACAGGGCACGATCAGCGGCACCGGATTGCGTGACAGCGCGTCGGCGACCTCGCGCGCCAGCTGGCGGTCGCCGAGTTGCGCGGCGATTTCGCCATAGGACAGCGTTCCACCGGGCGGAATGGCGCGGGCAACCGCATAGACGCGACGGTCGAACGCGGAAAAGCCATCCACATCGACCGCTATTGCGCCGAGGTCTTTGCGCTCGCCGGCCAGCAACGCGACGATGTCGGCAATCGCACAAGCAATGTCCGGCGGCGGCGCGGCTTCTTGTGCGTCCGGAAAGCGGCGCGCGATGCGGGCGCGGGTGGCGCGCTCGCTCCTTTCCGGAAGCTGCACGCCGACGACGCCGCGGCCGTTCCACACGATGCCGCAATCGCCAATCGCCGTCGTAAACAGATGAAAGCCGAGTTCGGTCATGGCGCTTTATTTAGGCGCGCAATCGCGCCGGACCACCCGAAAGCTGCGAACCGTCACCGTCACCGTTGCGCGGCGTCCTGATCGGCCTTCATGGCGACGCGCAGCGGCTTTGGGATCGGCCGAGCCCTGCCGCCGCTGACGAACGCAACGCGCACCTGAGCGTCGATCAGCGCATCGTCGCCGCGTATCGCGCGTTGCCGCAACATCAACGACGCACCTTTGACCTCGGCCGGCTCGGTCCAGATCTCCAGCACGTCGTCCATGCGCGCGGGTTTCAAAAACTCGATCGTCATGGAGCGAACCACGAAGGCAAAGCTCGGCGCCTCCTGCTCGGCCGCCTCGAACAGCGCGCGGTGATCGGCGCCGAGCAGCCGCAGATAATTGGTCCGCCCGCGCTCCAGAAATCGCAGATAGCTGGCGTGATAGACGATGCCGGTGAAATCGGTGTCTTCGTAATAGACCCGCACGGTGAGCATATGCCGGCCGTCACGAATTTCGCCGTCGAGGGGAATGAGCGTCACCGCCTCATCTCCACGGCACCCTACCCGCCATGGCATGCTCCCAGTTGCGGCCGTCGAACTGGCGGATGGTGAGCGCTGAGATGTCGACGCCGTCGAGACAACGCACGTTGACGTCGATCTGGTCGGGATCGGAGCGCGGCACGTAGAACGGATGGATGCCGCAGGTCGAGCAGAAAGTGTGCAGCGCCGCGCCGGTATTGAAGCGGTAGGTGGTCAGGGCCTCCTTGCCGCGGATGAGTTCGAACTGCTCCGGTGCCACGATCAGATGCAAAAAGCCTCTCTTGCCGCAGATCGAGCAATTGCAATAGGTGACGCGATCGAGACCGGCGGTGACGCGAAAACGCACGCGCCCGCAATGGCAGCCACCTTCATAGGTTTGCGCAGCCTCACTCATTATCGCCCGCGCCGAACAGGCCGAATTGCGCCGGATCGCGCGCCGGCTCGGGCAGGCCGAGATGGCGGAAGGCGTGCGCGGTGATCAGCCGGCCGCGCGGGGTTCGCTGCAGGAGCCCGCATTGGATCAGATACGGCTCGATGATGTCCTCGATGGCGTCGCGCGGCTCCGACAGCGCCGCGGCGAGCGTCTCGACGCCAACCGGTCCGCCGCCGTAATTTTCGCCGATGGTTTTCAGATAGCGGCGATCCATGGCGTCAAGGCCGGCGCTGTCGACCTCGAGCGCGGCGAGCGCCTTGTCGGCGACGGCGCGGTCGATGGCGGCGGCGCCGGCCACGGAGGCGAAATCGCGCACGCGGCGAAGGAGCCGCCCGGCGATGCGCGGGGTGCCGCGGGCGCGCCGCGCGATCTCGTTGGCGCCGTCGGCGGTGAGCGCCATGCCGAGCACGCGCCCGCCGCGATTGACGATCTGTTCCAGCTCCGCCACCGTATAAAAATTGAGCCGGATTGGAATGCCGAAGCGGTCGCGCAGCGGGTTGGTCAAAAGCCCGGCCCGCGTGGTGGCGCCGACCAGGGTGAACTTGGCAAGATCGATCTTCACCGAGCGCGCCGCCGGCCCCTCGCCGATAATCAAGTCGAGCTGAAAATCCTCCATGGCCGGATAGAGAATTTCCTCGACCGCCGGGTTGAGCCGGTGAATCTCGTCGATGAACAGCACGTCGCGCTCTTCGAGATTGGTCAGCAGCGCGGCGAGGTCGCCGGCCTTGGCGATCACCGGACCCGAGGTGGCGCGGAAATTGACCGCAAGCTCGCGCGCCACGATCTGCGCCAGCGTGGTCTTGCCGAGCCCGGGCGGACCGACGAACAGCACGTGATCGAGCGCCTCCTTGCGGGCGCGCGCGGCGGTGATGAACACGCTGAGATTGGCGCAGGCCTGGCTCTGGCCGACGAAGTCGGACAGCAGCTGCGGCCGCAAGGTCGCCTCGGCGGCGTCCTCGTCGCGGCGCTCGGGGGTGACGACGCGGGGCGCCGTGGTCATCGCTCGGGTCCCCGCCGGTATTTGTTCGGCAGCAGCTCGGCGATCGGCACCACCGCAGCCGATTTGTCGCTCGGTACGATGACGCGGGCCTTGGGATCGTAGTCGAAAATCAGTTCGCGGCAGGCGCCGCACGGCGACACCACGGCGATGCGCTGATCCTTCTCCTCCGGATCGGGATGGCGCACCGCGACGATGGTATCGATGCCGGCATCGCCGAGATCCACGAAAGCGCGGCCGAGCGCCACCGCCTCGGCGCACACCGCCATGCGACCGAGATAGGCATCGAGATTGACGCCGGTGAAGATTTTCCCCGCGCGCGTGCGCAACGCGGCGCCGACCTCCTGCCAGTCGTAGCGGTAGCGCTGCTTGATCGCGTCCGTGGCGGCGGCAATCAATTCCCGATCCTTGTTGTTCAATCGCATGGGCCTTACTTCACGCCGAGCGCGGCCTTGAGAGCAAAGCGCCGCATCAAAAGCCAGCATACGTTGGCGGCGACGAGCGCGGCTATGAGCGTGAACAACATATTGCTGCGCCCATTGAATTGCTCGACAGGACCGAAAACGTCAAGGGCGGACACTCCCATGAAAAGCACGGTCGCGATTACAGCCGCAGCGTTGACCGCGAGCGCGCTTGGCGGACGCTGGATCATCCAGAGCGAGACCAAAATGCCGGCAAGCAGAGCGATCGGCCAGCCGATGAAATAGGTCAAGATGACAACAAAGACGAGCGCCCCGCGATAATCTGCAAACGACAAGGACGACTCGGCATCAAGAAGCCCCGAGGCGGTGTTGACCAGCCAAAGCCCGATACTCACGACCAGCGGCCCAAGACCCACGGCGACCACGATCGGCGCAAGCAGCGTCACGGCGCGATGCGCGTTCATCGGCTCAGCTCCTTCAAGCCCAACCGGATCAAGGTCTGCACCTGCGCGCCGTCGCCGGCACTGCGCGCGGCTGCCGCGACGGCGGCGGCGGCCTGCGGCTGGCCGTAGCCGAGATTGACCAGCGCCGAGACCGCGTCGCTCACCGGCTGCGGCGCACGTTTTTCGTCGAGCGCGCCGGAGAGCCGCACCAAAGCCGGATCGACGTTGGTATAGGCCGGCGCCTTGTCCTTCAGCTCGGTGACGATGCGTTCGGCGACTTTGGGGCCGACGCCGGGCGTGCGCGCCACCATGGCCTTGTCGCGCATGGCGATGGCGGAGGCGAGGTCGGCGGGTTTCAGCGTGCCCAACACCGCGAGCGCGACCTTGGTGCCGACGCCCTGCACGGTCTGTAAGAGCCGAAACCATTCGCGCTCGATGTCGCTCGTGAAGCCGAACAGTCGGATCTGATCCTCGCGCACGTGCGTTTCGATGGCGAGCGTGACCGGCTCGCCGGGCCCCGGCAGCTCCTGCAGAGTGCGCGTCGAGCAATGCACCAGATAGCCGACGCCGTTGACGTCGACGATGACGGAGTCCTCGCCGTAGCTGTCGAGCAGGCCCTTGAGCTTGCCGATCATCGCGCCGCCACCTTCAGGCTCGCGTGCAGCACCATGCTCTGGCGGTGATGGGCGTGGGTCACCGCAATGGCGAGCGCATCGGCGGCGTCGTCGGAGCGCGGATCGGCCTTGGGCAACAGCACGCCGACCATCATGCGCACCTGCCCCTTGTCGCCGTGGCCGGCGCCGACGATGCTCTTCTTCACCACGTTGGGCGCATATTCGGCGACCGGGACGCCGGCCTTCGCCGGCACCACCATGGCGATGCCGCGCGCCTGGCCGAGCTTGAGCGTCGCCTTGGCGTCCTTGTTGACGAAGGTCGCCTCGACCGCGGCCTCGTCGGGGCGAAATTCGTCGAGCACGCGGGTGAGCCCGTCGTGGATCGTGACGAGCCGCACCGCGAGCGAATCGTCGTCGCGCGTCGTCACCGAGCCGCAGCCGAGAAAACCGAGCCGATTGCCGAAAATCTCAACGACGCCCCAGCCGGTGCGGCGGAGCCCCGGATCGATGCCGAGAATGCGAATCGGGCGCGTCATCGCAGCCCCCGTGATAGCGCCCTGACGGTGCAACGCCTAGCTCAGGTGCCGAGCTTTGCCGCCAAATCCTCGAGACTGCCGGCGGCGATATCGACCGGGTCTTTGGGTGCCGCTTCGCCCTTGCCGGGACCATGCTCGTTGGGGCGGGCGATGTGGGCGGTGCGCAGGCCAAGTGCGGCGGCGGCTTTGAGGTCGGAGGTGTGGGCGGCCACCATCATGCAGTCGGCCGGCGCCAGATCGAAGGCCTCCGCGGCGGCGAGATAGACGCGCGGCTTCGGCTTGTAGTCGCCGGCGATCTCGGCTCCGAGGATGGCGTCCCAGGGAAAGCGGTTGCGGCGGGCGAGATCGACTTGCAGCGATATGTTGCCATTCGACAGCGGCGCCAGCCAATGGCGCGTCTTCAATCGCGCAAGCCCGGACGGGACGTCGGGCCAGGCATCAAGCCGGTGCCAGGCGAGATTGAGTCGGGCGCGGTCGGCTTCGCCGAGCTTATCGGCGCCGAAGCGCGGCAGCACACGGTCGAGATTGCGCCGGTGCAGCAAGTCGAGCTTGCAAAAGCCGATGCGGCCCGAACGCACCTCCTCCATGGCGCCCTGATATTCGCGGCGCCAAGCGTCGGCGAAGCCGAGCCAGTCGAGCGAAGCAAAACCGTGCGGCTCCAGCGCCGCCCTCGCCTCACGCGCAATCGACGTGCGCCAATCGACCAGCGTGCCGAAGACGTCGAAGAACAGCGCTTTGACCGCGACCGCCATGCCGCAGAGTCCTAGCGCAACCGCGTCCGGAATGCCAAAACAACGCGGGCGGAGGAGAATTCATGTCCGAAGTGGAGCGCTGGCAGACGCGCTTTTCGGCGCCGGGCTATGCATTCGGCAAAGCGCCGAACGCGTTTCTCAAGGCGCAGGCGCACCTGCTGCGGCCCGGGCAGCGGGCGCTGTCGGTCGCCGACGGCGAAGGCCGCAACGGCGTCTGGCTCGCCGAACAGGGCCTCGATGTGCTGGCGATCGACTTTTCCACTGCCGGCCTCGCCAAGGCCCGCGCGCTCGCTGCCGAACGCGGCGTGACGTTGCGCACCGAGCTTGCCGACGTCACCGCATGGCAATGGCCGCGCCAGGCCTTCGACGTCATCGCCGCCATCTTCATCTTCGTCGAGCCGGATGAGCGGCCGGCGTTCTTCAACAATCTGCAACGCGCGCTCAAACCGGGCGGACTCCTGCTGCTGCAGGGCTATCGGCCCGAGCAGCTCAATTACCGCACCGGCGGACCGCCGAAGGCCGAGCGCATGTATACCCGCGCCATCCTGCAGGACGGCTTTGCCGACATGGCGGCGCTCGACATCCGCGAGCATGACAGCGTGATCGGCGAAGGCACCTCGCATGCCGGCATGTCGGCGCTGATCGATATGGTGGCGCGGAAGTAAACTCGCCTTCCTTGAAGCAACGGAGACACTGAATGGCCGACGTGCTTGCCGAGACCTTGTACGAACTGATCGTCGCAACCCGCATTCTCTGCAATGAAAAAGTGCTGGACGCGTTCGGCCATGTCAGCGTCCGCCATCCGCACGATCCGCAGCGCTATTTCATCTCGCGCCATCGCGCGCCGGAGCTGGCCGAAGTCTCCGACCTGGTCGAGCTCACGCTCGATTCCGAGCCGGTGCGCCCGACCGAATTCCGGCTGTACAGCGAAAAAGTGATTCACGGCGAAATCTACAAGGCGCGGCCCGACGTCCATGCGGTGGTCCATCATCATGCCCATGCGGTGCTGCCTTACGCAATTTCCGGGCAGGAGATCGTCCCGGTGTTTCATCTCGGCGCGGTCATGGGCAAGGTGCAGTTCTGGGATCAGCGCGATGAGTTCGGCGACACCAACATGCTGGTGGTGAAGCCCGAGGAAGGCGCCTCGCTCGCCCGCGCGCTCGGCCGGCACTGGACCGTGCTGATGCGCCGCCACGGCGCGACCGTCGCCGGCACCAATCTGCGCGAGCTGACGTTCCGCACCGTGTTCACCTGCGACAATGCCCGGCTGCAGAGCCAGGCCATGGCGCACGGCCGCGTCGATGCGCTCTCCGCAGGCGAAGCCAAGCTCACCTCATCGCACCAATTGCGGCCGCCATCGACCAACCGCGCCTGGGATTACTGGCTGCGCCAGATCGAAAAAGCCGGGCTGACGCCGGCGCGCGCGGCGGCGAAGGGCGCAGGCGGCAGCCGTGCGCCGAAGCAAGCCGGCGCGAAGCGCGTGGCGGCAAAATCCGCGCGCAAGAGTGCTGCCAAGAGCAAACGACGCCGCTAGAAACCTGTCACCAAGGGGGACACCATGGCCAAAAGCATGCAATCGCCGCGCCTGCCGGAATTGTCGGAGGCGACGCTCAACGCCGAGCAGCGTTCGCTCGCCGATTCGATCAAGTCCGGTCCGCGCGGCCAGTTCAAGATGTCCGGGCCGTTCGCGGTCTACCTGCACGCGCCGGCGTTCGGCGAACTCGCACAAAAACTCGGCGGCCATGTACGCTTCCAGACCAGCGTGCCGCCGCGGCTCTCCGAATTCGCCATCCTGGTGACGGCGCAGCAGTGGAAGGCGCAATACGAATGGGCCATGCATGCGCCGATGGCGGAGAAGCAGGGCGTCAAGCCGGAAACGGTCCGCGACATTCAGGCCGGACGCCGGCCGAAAAAAGCGCCGCGCGACGAGCTTGCGGTCTATGATTTCGCCAAGGAGCTTTACGCCGACAAGCGCGTCAGCCAGCCGACCTATAACCGCGTCTATAAGCTCATGGGCGAGACCGGCACCGTCGAGCTGGTCGGCATCCTGGGCTACTACGCCATGGTGTCGATGACGCTCAACACGTTCCGCGCGCCGCTGCCGGAAGGCATGAAGCCGCCGTTCAAGGAGCCGGGGCGGAAGTAAGCTTCCATCCGCTCATTCCCGCGAAAGCGGGAATCCAGACAGGCTCGCGCTGCAGAGCTGGGTCCCCGCCTTCGCGGGGACGAGCGGGATGACAAGTGTCAGGCCACCCGGCCGACCGGGTTGCCGGCTTGCATCGCGTCCTTGGGCGAGGCGCCGCGCGGCTTGGTGACACGCTGGCGCAGCAGCTCGAGGAAGCGCTCCTTCGGCATCGGCGGCGCGATCAGGACGCCCTGGCCGAAGTCGCAGCCCATCACCATCAGCGCCTGCAAGTCGGCCTGGCTCTCGACGCCTTCGGCGACGGCGGCGCTGCCGAAGCGGTGGGCGAGATCGATGGCGGTCTGGCAGATCGCCGCGTTGGTGGCATCGAGGGCGCAGCCGAGCACGAACGAGCGGTCGAGCTTCAGCTCGGCAAACGGCACTTCGCGCAGGCTCGAGAACGACGAATAGCCGGCACCGAAATCGTCGATCGCGATCTGGATGCCACTGACCTGCAGCTGGGCGGCGATGTCGCGGGCGAGCGCGATATCGCGAACGATCTGATCCTCGGTGACCTCGACGATCAGCCCCGGCCAGCGCTCCGATTTCGGCCGGTATTCGCCGACCAGCTTGGCAATCGGCAGCTTGAGCAGCACGCCGACCGGCACGTTGATGGCGAGATGCAGGTTGAAGCCGGCGTCCTCGAACATCGACCAGTCGCATAGCGTCGCCAGCAGCGCATGCTGGGCGAGCTCGGTGACGGAGGCCTCGTCGACCTCCGGCTCAAAACTGCCGGGCAACAGAACGCCGAACTTGGGATGGCGGATACGCGCCAGTGCTTCGGCGCCGGCCAGGCATTTGCGCTTGAGATCGATCTTCGGCTGGTACCAGATCTCGCACCATTGATTGCGCAGCGCCTCGGCAATCGCGATCCGCGGCAGCGCATCGGCGCTCACCGAATCGACCAGCGAGCGGCGCTCGTCGTCGGCGAGATGTTCGATCGGTCCGGACCAGGCGCGGACGTCTTTTGAATCGCTGTCGCTCATGCCGATGATCGCGTCCCCGACCTGTTGGCCACACGCGCCGTGAAGACGCCGCCGCGTCGCGCCGGATACCGTTCGTGCCGTCACGATCTATACGGCAGGCAGTGTTAACCAATGGTAAGGTTGGGTTTTATTAACCAGCGCGCTTGCTCGACCGGAGCGCAATGACAATTCACCGCTGCTGCATCGGCGCCATGGCAGGGCCTTGCATCTTCATGCCGCCGTCCCCGCCGGCGGCGCCCGGCGCGGGTGCGCCGATGGCGGCGATCGGGAATTCGACCTTGACGCTGGCGCCGTCGCTCGACGTCAGTGTCGCTTCGAGATTGTCGCCGGTCTTGAGTGGCGCTTTGAGGCCTTCAAGCATCATGTGATAGCCGCCCGGCTTGAGCGTCACGGTTTGCCCCGGCTTGATCTCGACGCCACCCTGCACCGGCCGCATCTTCATCACGCCGTTGTCGGTGGCCATTTCGTGTATCCCGCATGTCGCGGCGGCGGGGCTTGATGCGCAGCTCAGCCGCTCGGTTTTGCTGCCGCTATTGGTGATGGTCATGTAGGCCGCGCCGGTGCTGGCCCCCTTCGGCGTGGCGCGCGCCCAGGGCTGGGTGATGTCGAGGGAGCCGATCTTGTAGTCGGCCGCTGCCGCCGGGGCTGCCAAGAGCGCCGCGATGGCGAGCGTCAGTAATGCGGCCGCGCGGCGCGGGGGCTTTGCGAAAAGGCCCGGTTTTGAAAAAAGGCTTGGTTTTCCAAGAAGGCTTGGTTTTGCAAGAAGGCTCGGCATGACATTGCTCCAAACGTCGCCCGCACGACCGCTTCGCGCAACATTTAGTCATTTTATGGCGGAATGGGATAGATAACGGGCTTAGAAATCGCTCCCTAAAGGCGTATGCTCGATTCCATGCAAGATCGCAGCTCCAGGTTGGCGGCGGACGATGCGCAAGGTGGCGCCCCGCGCACCGCGCAGGTGCTGCCATTTCGACCGCGGCAGCGCGCGGTAGAGCCAGCACATGCGGCTGCGGACGCGGCGGAGCCCGACGATGACGCATTGCTCGACGACCTGTCGCGCTACGAACAGGACCGCGACGAGGAGCCGGTCAATTACGCGCGCCGCATGCTGATGAACGTCATCGCCATCGCGGTGGTCACGATCCTGATCGGCGTCGGCGTCTGGCTCGCCGATACCATCGCGCAAATGGAACGCGACCAGGATTGCGTGCTGCAGGGTCGGCACAATTGCGCGCCGATCGAAGTTCCGGTGGCACGGTCACATTAGCGGCACGACAGGCTGCGCCGACATCGCGCCGGAACCCCGCCCGGCCGTTGCTGCGGAGCGCCACAATGCGGCGGCGCTGCGGCGGCCGCAAAGTTGAACTTGCCGGCGTCCTTCGCTATAGGGGCGATGTCGTTGAGGAGGGGCCCGTTCGGTTCGGGCTGTTCGCGCCGGGGGCACGTCCGGGCGCAATTCGCTTTGGCTTGAAAGAGCACGCCCGATGTCCACCACGTTCGATAAAGTGGCCGATATCATTGCGGAAACCTGCGATATTCCGCGTGACAGCATCAAGCCGGAAAGCCACGCCACCAAGGACCTCGAGATCGACAGCCTGGATTTCCTCGATATCGCGTTTGCCATCGACAAGGCGTTCGGCATCAAGCTGCCGCTCGAGCAATGGACCCAGGAGGTCAACGACGGCACGGCTTCGACGGAGAAGTACTTCGTGCTGAAGAATTTGAGCACGCGGATCGACGAGCTGATCGCGGCCAAAGGCGCCTGAGGCGCCCGACATGCGTCTCGAATACTTTCAGATGATCGACCGCATCGTTGCGGTCGATCTCGATGCGCGGCGGCTGCGCGCCGCCTGCACGGTGCCCGAGCAGAGCCCGATCTTCGAGGGCCACTTCCCGACCTATCCGCTGATGCCCGGCGTGCTGCTGATCGAATGCATGGCGCAGACCACGGGCTGGCTGGTCTGTGCGCTCGGGCGATTTTCCGCCATGCCGTTTCTTGCCGGAGTCAAGGAAGGCAAATTCCGAACCTTGGTGTTTCCCGGCGATCAGCTCGAATTCGAGGGCAGCGTCGTGCACGAAGGCTCGGGCTACACGGTCGCCGCATGCGTCGGCCGGCGCGACGGCAAGAAAGTCTGCGACGCCCAGCTAACATTCCGCATCATGGCGTTTCCCAGCCCGCAATTCCGCGAGGCGTTTTTCGCCTGGGGCGAGCGGCTCGAACTGCCGATCAAGGAGCTAGCCAAGTGACGGAGCGGCGCGAGGTGTGGATCACCGGCGTCGGCCTGCTCACTTGCCTCGGCGAGGGGCTCGACGCGACCTGGGATTGCCTGTCGAGCGGCGCACCGCCGCCCTACGACGACAAAACCTTTGCGCCCTATATCGTGCATCCGCTGCCGCCGATGAGCTTCGACGCGCAAATCCCGAAAAAAGGCGATCAACGGCAGATGGAGATGTGGCAGCGCGTCGGCGTCTATGCGGCCGGATTGGCACTGGGCGATGCCGGCCTCGCCGGCAAGGCCGAGCTGCTCGACCATACCGACATGATCGTCGCCGCGATCGGCGGCGAGCGTGACGTCCCGGTCGACAGCGCGATCCTCGCCGGCGTGCGCGGCGCCGAAAAACCCGGCGCGTTCCTCAACGAGCGGCTGATGAACGATTTGCGGCCGACGCTGTTTCTCGCGCAGCTCCCCAATCTGTTGGCCGGCAACATTTCGCTGGTGCACGGCGTGGTCGGCTCTTCGCGCACGTTCTTGGGCGAGGAATCCGCGGGCGTCGATGCGGTGCGGGTCGCGCAGGCGCGCGTCGCCGCCGGACAGAGCGAGGTGACGCTGGTCGGCGCCGCCTCGCATGGCGCGCGCTGGGACTATCTTCTCGATTTCGAGCTCGGCGGCTTCTCGCTCAAGGACAAGTTCGCATCGGTGTGGGACCGCGGCCCTCAAGGCGGCGTCGCGTTCGGCACGCTCGGCGCGTTCCTGGTGCTGGAAAGCCCGGACCATGCGCGCGCGCGTGGCGCCCGGGCACGGGCGCGGCTCGCCGCAATCGCTTCGGACCGCAACCGCCGGCAGCCGGGCGACATCGACGCGACGCTCGAGCGGCAATGGCAGGGGATTGCCGCGCGGCTCGACCGGCCCCATGCGGCCATCCTGTCCGGCGCCAGCGGGATCGAGCCGGCAACCGCGGCGGAGCGGCGGATGCTCGGTAAATTCGGCCTTCCCGTACGCGGCACCGGCACGTATACCGGGCACGGCGCCGAGGCGCAATTTCCGGCCAATCTCGCCATCGGCAGCATGGCGCTCGAAAAGGGCAAGTTATTTGCGCCATGCGGCAGCGGCGACAGCGGCGATAGCCCGCACCCGCTGACCCAGATCGTGGTGACGAGCGTCGGCGCCTGGCGCGGCGAAGGCCTCGGCCTCGTCGAACGCATCAATTGAGGGCATGCGATGACCCAGTCGAGCGCAGCCAGCAACGGCGCCAGGTATTTGGACAAAGCCGGCCGACCGATCGTCGCCGTGACCGGCATCGGCGTGGTCACCTCGCTCGGCGTCGGCAAGGCGGACAACTGGGCCAAGCTGACGGGCGGCGTGTCCGGCGTCCGCCGGATTTCGCGCTTTGCGACCGAAAACCTCAAGACCACGATCGCCGGCACGGTCGATCACGTTTATCAGAACTACATGACGCCGGCGCAGCTGTCGGAGCGCATCGCGCTCCTCGCCGGCGAAGAAGCGATCGCGCAGGCGGGCATCGGCAGCAAAGGCCGCTTTCCCGGACCCTTGTGTCTGGCGCCGCCGCCGCTCGAGATCGAATGGCCGTCGCGCTTTCAAATGGCCGACATGGCCAAGACCAACGCCGAGGCCGGCTATCCGGATCTCCTTCGCGTCGCCCGCGATTACGGCGCCAAATGCGGCGCGTTCCACTTCGACATCGTGGCCGACCGGCTGGCCGAGCATTTCGGCACCGAAGGATCGCCGATCTCGCTCAACACCGCCTGCGCGTCGGGCGCGACCGCGATTCAGCTCGGGCTCGAGGCGATCCGCCGCGGCGAATCCGAGGCGGTCCTGGCGATCGGCGCCGATGGCTCGGTGACTGCGGAATCGCTGGTGCGGTTCTCGCTGCTCTCGGCGCTGTCGACGCAGAACGAGCCGCCGCAGCAAGCCTCGAAACCGTTCTCGAAGAACCGTGACGGCTTTGTCATCGCCGAAGGCGCCGCGGCGCTGGTGCTGGAAAGTCTGGCGCATGCTCGCGCCCGCGGCGCGCACGTGCTCGGCATCATCGAAGGCTGCGGCGAGAAATCCGATTCCTTCCACCGCACCCGATCGAGCCCCGACGGCAAGCCGATCATCGCCTGCATGCGCAATGCGTTGAACGATGCCGGCGTCAGCCCTGACGACGTCGATTACATCAACGCCCACGGCACCTCGACGCCCGAGAACGACAAGATGGAGCATCTCGGCGTGGCCACGGTGTTCGGCGAGCGCGCGCCGCGCATCCCGATCTCGTCCAACAAATCGATGATCGGCCACACCTTGACGGCAGCGGGCGCGGTGGAAGCGGCCTTCACGTTGCTCACGCTCGAGCACCAGCGCATTCCACCGACCATCAATTACAATGTGCCCGACCCCGCCATTGCACTCGACGTGGTGCCGAACGTCGCCCGCGACGCGCGCGTGTCCCGCGCCATCTCGAACTCGTTCGGCTTCGGCGGCCAGAACGTCTGCGTGGTGATGACCCGGGAGCCGGCATGACCGCGCTGGCGCCGGCTACCGAACAGCGCACCGCCGCCGCGCCTGCCGAGCGCATGCGCGCGCTCACGCTCGTCGCCGACCGTAAAATCGAGCTGCGCGAGGTTACGCCGCCGCCGGCACCGGGACCCGGCGAGGCGCAGATCGCCATCAAGGCGCTCGGCCTCAATCACATCGACGTCTGGGGCTGGCGCGGCATGGCGTTCGCCAAGCGCACGCTGCCGCTCGTTGTCGGCGCCGAGGCGGCCGGCGAGGTCGTTGCGCTCGGCTCCGATGTGAGCGGATTGCGCGTCGGCGACCGCGTCGTGCCCTACGGAGCGCTGACCTGCGGGGTCTGCAAAGCCTGCCGCGAGGGCCGCGACAATCTTTGCGAAAATCCCGGCGGCGTCATGGGCTTTCACGTCGATGGCTTCGCCCGCGATCGCGTCAACATGCCGGCGCGCCTCGTGGTGCCCATCCCGGCCGGCGTGAGCTTTCGCGATGCCGCCTGCGCGCCGGTCGCGTTTGCCACCGTGCAGCACATGCTGTTCGACAACGCCCAGCTCGAGCCCGGCGAAAGCATTCTGGTTCAGGCCGGCGGCTCCGGCATCGGCACCGCCGCCATCAAAATGGCCAAGGCGATCGGCTGCACCGTGTTCACGACGGTGGGCGATGACGCCAAGGCCGCAAAAGCCAAGGCGCTCGGCGCCGATCACGTCATCAATTATCGCAGCGAGCGATTCGAGGGCGTGGTGCGCAAGCTCACGCGCAAAAAGGGCGTCGACGTGGTGTTCGAGCACGTCGGACCGGATACCTTCAACGGCTCGCTGTTGTGTCTCAAGCGCGGCGGGCGCCTCGTGACCTGCGGCTCGACCTCGGGCCAGTCCACGACAATCAATCTGTTTCAGCTCTACACCCAGCAATACCGCATCTTCGGCTCGTTCGGCGCCTCGCTGCGCAACATCCGCGAGAGCCTCGCCAAGATGGCAGCGGGACTCACCCCGGTGATCGACACCGAGCTGCCACTGGCCGATTTCGAGCAGGCGCTGACGCGGCTCGAAAGCCGCCAGGTTTTCGGAAAAATCATCGTCACGTTCTGATGATCGGACGGCGGGCAAAATCCCTGCTCGATGCAGGCCTCGGCGCCGGTGCGGTCGGGCTGTTACGCGCGGTCAAGCGTATGGATCGCCGGCGCGCGGCCGATTTCGCCGGCGGCTTGCTGCGCAAGATCGGTCCGCGTCTCAAAGAGCATCGCATTGGCCGCGACAACTTGCGCGCGGCGTTTCCGGAAAAATCCGCGGCCGAGATCGAGCGCATCCTGCAAGGCGTCTGGGACAATCTCGGCCGGGTCGCCGCCGAGTTCGTGCACCTCGACGAGTTTCATATCGCCGAGGGCGCCTCGGACGATCCCAATGCCATTGCGCTCGAACCGGCGGTGCTGGAACGCTGCCGCCGGCTGATCGGCGATCGCGCCAGCCTCAGCTTCTGCTGCCACACCGGCAATTGGGAAATGTCGGGCGTGGTCGCCCAACTCCTCGGCGCCAATGCGGCGGTGCTGTACCGGCGGCCCAATATCCGCGCGGTGAGCGATGCGGTGATCAGGCTGCGCGCCGGCGTCATGGGCCAAATGATTCCGTCCGGCCTCGATGCGCCGGTGCGGCTTGCGCATCTGCTGCAGGACGGCGTGCACGTCGGCATGCTGGTCGATCAGCATTACACCAAGGGCGTCGAGGTGACGTTCTTCGGCCGGCCCTGCCGGGCCAATCCGCTGATCGCGCATTTGGCCCGCCAACTCGATTGTCCGATCTACGGCCTGCGCATCGTGCGGCTGGCCGACCGCAATCGCTTCAGTGGCGACGCCAGCGACCCGATCGTGCCGCCGCGCGACGCCGATGGCCGCATCGACGTGCAAGGCACCATGCAGGTCATCACCAACGTGATCGAAGGCTGGGTGCGCGAGTATCCCGATCAATGGCTGTGGCTGCACCGGCGCTGGCGCTGAAGCTGGTTCCGAACACCGGAGTCGACTTCGATCAACAACGGCGATAATGGCTGGCGCATGAACGACGCAGTGCACGATGAATCTTTGGCGGCGTCGGCCGACAAGACGGCCGGGCCGATCCGGCGGCGTCACGTCATCTACGTGTCAGGCTACGATCCGCGCAGCGCGCAGAATTTTTTCGATCTGCTGCGCCGAACCTGCGAGCGGTTCAACAGGCTATGGCCGATTGCGGCAACGCTGCAGGCGGTCGACATGGAAGCCGACGACATCGCGCGCTGGCAACTCGACCTGAACGGCGCCGATTGGCAGGCCGCGACGCGATACGATTTCCTGCGCATGGAAAACTTCATTCGCGCCGACATGGCGCAGCCCATGCCGCGGCCGTTCTGGCGCGGGCTTTCCTGGTATGCGGACGACGTCGTCAGCGGTGCGCAGTTTCGCATCTTTCGCGCCGCGTGGCGGTTCGCGCTGCATCTCTTATGGTTTCAGCTGCTGATCTTGGCGTGGGTTGCCGTTCCGGTCGTGATCGCGCTCGGCGCCGGTCGTATTCTTGCTGCGCTCGGCCTGCCGGTCGCTGCGAGCATCGTCATCGCGCTGGCGTTGGCCGCAGCGGCGCTGTTTGCGCTGCGGCCGCTGGCCGACCGCTGGCGCGTCGTGCAGATCGTCTCCTCCTGGTGGACGGCGCGGCGTTTCGGCCGCGGCCGCGCGACCTGGGTCGATCAGGTGGTCGAACGCGGCGCGCGGCAGCTGATCGCCGCCGACCGCGCCGGCGAAGCCGACGAAGTCGTGCTGGTCGGCCATTCATCGGGGGGCACCATTGCCTGCGCCGTCATGGCGCGTGCGCTCGAGCTCGATCCCGAGCTCGGCCGCCGCGGATCGCGGGTCGTGCTTCTGACACTCGGCTCGGTGATGCCGGCGGTCGCGCTGCATCCGGCGGCGCGGCGCATGCGCGCCATGGTCGCGCGCCTTGCCGTTGCGAAGGGAATCGTCTGGGTCGACTGCCAGTCGCGCAAGGACGTCATGTGCTTTGTCGATTTCGATCCCGTTGCCGGCATCGGCATCAAAGAGCTCGGCGCGGCCCGCTGCAACCCGCTGCGCTGGCGCATCAATTTCAAGGAGGCAATCGCGCCGGAAAAGTACGGCGAGTTCAGCTGGAACCATTTCCGCATCCATTATCAGTATATCATGGCGGGCGATCGGCCTGCGCCCTACGACTACGTGCTTCTGGTGGGGGGACCGGCGCCGATCGCCGAATGGCCGACGCGCGATCGCGAATTGTTCGCCGCGTTTCTCGGCAGCGGGGCGCCGCAACACGGCGAATCCCGCGGCGACGCACTGGCGGGCGCCGCTTCCTGATCGCCGGCACGCCCCCCGATCCGATTTCCGCGCTCATAAAATCTGCTATGCTCGAGCCATAAGGCGCGCGCCCGCGACAGCGATGCGCCACCAAAAAGGTCGCGCTTTCCGGGGAGGATCAGCACATGAGCAGGCTGTATCTCTTTGTTGCGTCGTTGGCGGCCGTGTTGTTCGGCTACGCTGCGACCGCCGCCACCAACTATCCGACGCGGCCGATCACCATCGTCAATCCGTTCGGCGCCGGCAGCGCCAGCGACACGCTCGACCGCATCATCGGCGACAAGCTCGGCCCCGCGCTCGGCCAGCCGGTCGTGGTCGAGGACCGGCCGGGAGCGGACGGTGCGCTATCCGCTGCCTACGTGCATCATCAACCGGCCGACGGCTATACGCTGTTGATGGCGACCAACTCGCCGCTGTCCGCCGATCCGTTCATCCACACTGTGGACTACGACGCGGTGAAGGATTTCGTGCCGATCACCCGCGTCGGCAGCTTCACACTGATGCTGGTCATCAACCCGAAGCTGCCGATTCATTCGGTCAAGGATCTGGTCGCGTACGCCAAGGCCAATCCCGGCCAACTGTCGATCGCCAGCGGCAACACTGCCGGCATCGTCGGCGGCTACACGCTGACCCATTGGGCCGACATCAACGTCGTGCACGTCCCGTACAAGACGACAGGACCGGCGCTCGAGGACATCATGGCGGGCCGCGTATCCATGATGTTCGCCGATTTCACCACCGCCATGCCGCACGTGCACGCCGGCACGCTGCGCCCGTTGGCGATCTCGCGCATCAAGCGCAGCAAGCTCTATCCCGACCTGCCGACCATGGACGAAGCCGGCGTCAAGGGTTTCAACCTCGACGCCTGGGCCGGCCTGGTGGCGCCCGCCGGCACGCCGCCGGAGGTGGTCGCCAAGCTCAACGGCGCGCTGCGCAAGGTCATCGACAGCCCGGACGTCCAGGCCAAGTTCAAGACGATCGGCTTCGAGGGCTTTTCCTCCACCCCCGAGGAGCTCGGCGATTACATCAAGAGCCAGCTGGTCGCGTGGAAGAAAATGGTCGAGGACGCCGGCATCAAGCGCGATTAGCGTTGGTCGTCATTGCGAGCAGCCAACGGGTCCGGCCCCGAAGTGGCCGGCCCGGCGAACATCGTTCTCATTCCCCGGTCTTGATCCGCGTCCATAGCCGGTTGACCAGCCGCTGGGTTTTCTGGTCGTGCGCGATGATGGTGAACAGCTTTGCCATGGTGGCGGGCTCCGGATAAATGGTGCGGTCGTTGCGGATCGCCGCATCGATCAGATCGCTCGGCCGGTCGCCGTTGGCATAGGACACGAAATTGCTGTTGCGCGCCGCGACCTGCGGATCGAGCATGTAATTGAGGAGCTCGTGCGCCGCCGCGACATGCGGCGCGTCCTTCGGGATCGCCATGTTGTCGAACCACAGCGGCGCGCCTTCCTTTGGAATCGCATAGTCGATGGCGATGGCGCTGTTGGCGGCGGCGGCGCGCTTCTGTGCCTGCTTGACGTCGCCCGAATAGCCGAGCGCAAGGCAAATTTCGCCGCTCGCCAGCGCATTGATGTATTCCGACGAATGAAATTTGCGCACGTACGGCCTGACCTTGGTCAACAGATCGGCGGCCTTCTGCAGATCGGCCGGCGCGCTCGAATTCGGATCGAGCCCGAGATAATGCAGCGCCGCCGACATGACATCGTCGGAGGAATCGAGGAGGTGCACGCCGCAATCCTTGAACTTGGCGATCTGCGCGGGATCGAAAACGCTGCTCCAGCTGTCGATCGTGGCGCCGGGCCCGAGAATTTTCTGCACCGCTTTGACGTTGTAGCCGATGCCCGTCGTGCCCCACATATAGTTGGCGGCATAGCGGTTGCCCGGATCGTAGGCGGCGAGGCGCTCGGCGATATCCGGCCAGACGTGCGCGAGATTGGGCAGCCTGGATTTGTCGAGCGGCTGAAAAATGCCGGCCGCGATCTCGCGGGCGAGGAAATAACCGGTCGGTACCACGACGTCATAGCCGGATTGGCCGGCGAGAAGCTTGGCTTCCAGCGTGTCGCTGGTGTCGAAGGTGTCGTAGCGGACGGCGATCCCGGTTTTCTTGGTGAAATCGTCGAGCACCGCCGGATCGACGTAATCCGACCAGTTGTAGAAATTGACGACGCGCTCCGGCGCGCCGTGGGCGCCGGCGGCAACCAGAAGCCCAATCGCCAGCGCGCCGACGGCGAGCAGAAGCTGCGCTGCGGCGCGGTTGCGGAGCGGAAATGGCGGCGGCAGGCTCAATCGCTTAGGTCTCGGTCGGCAGGCCCGCGGCCTTCCAGGCCAAGATGCCGCCGGCCAGATGCGAGCCGTAGGCAAAGCCCTGCTCCTGCGCCGCCAGCGACGCCGTCACCGAGCGGCGGCCGGAGCGGCAGGCGAACACGACTTCGCGGCCTTCCGGCGCCGGAATAGCGCCCGGATCGAAGGCGGACAGCGGCACGATTACCGCGCCCGGAAAGCGCTCAAGCGCCGTCTCATTGGGCTCGCGCACGTCGACCAGCACCATGCGGCCCTCCGCCAGGCCGCATGAGACTTCGGCTGGCGTCAGATCGCGCACGCCAGGACCCGTGTTTTGCTCCGACATCGGCCTTCCTCTTGTTGGCGGGACGTTGGCGAGACAGTTGCGCCGACCGCGTTGAGATTCAAGGCCCGTCACACCGCGACCTGGGTGCCGACCTCGACCACGCGATCGGTCGGAATCTGGAAATAGTCGGTGGCGTCATTGGCCGAGCGCGCCAGCCGGATGAACAGGCGGTCCTGCCAATGCGGCATGCCGGAACGCTGCGCCGGCCGCAGCGCGCGGCGCGACAAGAAGAACGACGTCGACATGATATCGAAATGCCAGCCGAGCTTGCGCGCGATCACCAGCGCCCGCGGCACGTTCGGCGTCTCCATGTAGCCGAACCGCAGCATCACCCGCATGAACGTGGCGCTGATCGGCTCGATGCGCACGCGCCGGTCGGTGGGCACGCGCGGCGTGTGCGTCGTCTCGATGCTGAGAATGACATTGTGCTCGTGCAGCACCTTGTAGTGCTTGAGGCTGTGCAACAGCGCGGTCGGGGCGCTGCTTGGATCGCTGGTCAGAAATACGGCGGTGCCGGGAACCCGTTGCGGCGGCTTCTTTTCCAGCATGCGCACGAGATCGTCGAGCGGCGTCTCGCCCCGCCGCGTCTTGTCGTACAGAAGCCTGCTGCCGCGCCGCCAGGTGTACATCACCAGCATGACCACGCCGCCGAGCGCCAACGGCACCCAGCCGCCCTGGAACACCTTGAGCATGTTGGCGGACAGGAAGATCAGGTCGATGAACAGAAACGGCAGCATCAGCGCGGCCGCCGCGATCGGCGACCAGCCCCACCGTCGCCAGACGACGATGAATGCCATCATGCCGGTGACCACCATGGTGCCGGTCACCGCAATACCGTAGGCCGAAGCCAGAGCGCTCGACGAGCGGAACAGGCCGACCAGGAGCAGCACGCCGGCCAACAGCAGCCCGTTGACGCGCGGCATGAAAATCTGGCCGGCAAGCTGCGCCGAGGTGTGGCGGATTTCGAGCCGCGGCAACAGCCCAAGCTGGATCGCCTGCCGGGTCATCGAATAGGCACCGCTGATGACGGCCTGGCTCGCGATCACGGTCGCCAAGGTCGCCAGAACGACCATCGGGATCTGCGCCCAGTCGGGATAGAGCAGAAAAAACGGACTGGAGACCGCCTCCGGCCGCGCATAGACCAGCGCGCCCTGGCCTAGATAATTCAGCGCCAGCGACGGCAACACCAAAGCGAGCCAGGCGAATTGAATCGGGCCGCGGCCGAAATGGCCGAGGTCGGCATACAGCGCCTCCGCCCCGGTCACCGCCAGGAACACGGCACCGAGCGTGTACAGCCCGACCATGCCGTGGTGCAAAAGGAAGTTGGCGCCGTAGTAGGGATTGAGCGCGTAGAGCACTTCAGGATCGGCGGCGAGCCAGTAGAAGCCCGCGATCGCGATGGCGGCAAACCAGATCAAGGTGATCGGACCGAACAGCGCCGCAACTTTCGCAGTGCCGCGCGACTGAAACGCGAACAGGACCAGCAGAACGACGACAGTCAGTGGCACCACGTAATCGTGGAAAGCAGGCGTTGCGACGTCGACGCCTTCGATCGCGGAGAGCACCGACAGAGCCGGCGTGATCACGGCATCGCCATAGAACAAGGCGGCGCTGATAATGCCGAGAAGCGCGATCACGCCGGCCGCCTTGCCGACCCGGCCGATGGCGCGCGATGCGAGCGCCATCAGGGTGAGCGTGCCGCCCTCCCCGTTATTGTCGGCGCGTAAGAGGATGAGGACGTATTTGAGCGTGACGATGATGATCAGCGCCCACAGGATCAGCGAGGTCACGCCGAGGACGATGCCGCGCGCCAGTTCCACCTGGTCCTGCCGCAGCTGCTCGAAGTGGCTCGAGCCGGCCGCCGCGGTGATCGCTTCGCGGAACGCATAAAGCGGGCTCGTGCCGATATCGCCGTAGACGACACCGAGGCTGCCGAGCGTCAGCCCCCAAAAGCCGGCGCGCGAACGCAATTCGGCGTCGGCGCTGGCCGTCGTGTCGCCCGCTCCCGGAGCGGCTACGCTGTCGGTCATGGATGATGAAACAGGATGCGCCCTGCTCCTGATGGCCTACGCAATGACAATGCCGGGCTGGCAGTAGCCGCCGCAACGGCACCAAGGCGGGCCGGGGGCCCTCCCCTAGTACAATTCGGCTACGGCTTCAAATCCGGCGGCACCGGCGGCGCCTCACGCATCAGCGTGATGGTAACGCGCCGGTTGGCCGCAATATAGGGATCGTCGGGGAATAAGGGATCGGTGTCGGCCTTGCCGGCCACCTCGTAAATATTATTGGAGGGCAGCCCCTGCTCCTCGAGAATGCGGCGTACGGCGTTGGCCCGGTCGGCCGAAAGGTTCCAGGGCCCATAGCCGGGCGATGGCGGGGTGCGGGTCGCGGAGGTGTGGCCGGTGATCGCCACGCGGTACGGCACCGCTTTCAAGGGCGCGGCGAGCTTCTGGATGATTTCGCGGGTGCGCGGATATGGGTCCTTCGAGCCTTCCGGGAACATGGAACGGCCTTCCTGATCGACGATCTCGATATTGAAGCCTTCCTTGGTCTCTTCCATCATCACGTGCTTGGACGCCTCGGCCAATTCCGGCATGTCTTGGAGCGCCTGACGCAGCGACGCGGTGGCGAGCGCAAAGGCCTGATCCTGCTGCAGCCGCGCGCCGTAATTGCGCTTGCGGTCCCGCTCGTCCGGAGTGGGATTTGCGGAGGCATTCTCCGGCCGTATGTGCTCAGCATTCTTCAGCTTCGGCCGGGTCGGCAAACCGTTGACTTCGATGATGCCGGAGTAGCGCACGGCGGTCTGCACGCCGAACGCGTCGCGCATCGAGCCCGCGACGATTTGCAGCTTCTGCTGATCCTGGTTGGAGAACGCGACCAGCATGACGAAGAAGCTGACCAGCAGGCCCATCAGATCGGCGAAGGTGACGAACCAGCCGTGACCGCCGCCATGCGCCTCTTTGCGCCGTGCCATGGTGTTGCGTCCTTGCGCCGCGGCCGATCAGGCCGGCACTGGCTCCGGCTCGGCCTCCCCGTCGGTGCGGTGATGTTCCGGCAGATAGGCGAGCAGCATCTCGCGCACCAAAGTTGGGCTCTTCGATTCGCGGATCATCAGAATGCCGTCGATGATCAGCGTGCGGTTGATCTCTTCGTCGACGAGCTTGAGATGCAGCTTGTCGGCGATCGGCAAGCACAACAGGTTGGCTACGACGGCGCCGTAGAGTGTGGCAAGCAGCGCCGTCGCCATGAACGGTCCCAGCTTCGAAGGGTCGGTCATGTTGGCGAACATCTGCACCATCCCGACCAGCGTGCCGACCATACCGAAGGCCGGCGCGCAGTCGCCGACCGCGCGGTAGATTTTTTGGCCTTCGTCGAGGTGGGTGAGAAAGTTGTCGCGGTCGCGCTCGAGATTGTCGCGGATGAAGCTCATATCGTAGCCGTCGGCGACGAAGCGGATGCCTTTGGCGAGGAAGGGATCCTCGGTGTCGACCTTCTCCAGTCCCAGCGGCCCCTGCTTGCGGGCGATTTCGGCGATCGCTGCGATCTCCTCGACCAGTTCGCGCTGACTGGTTCGCCGCAGGGTGAAGGCGAATCTGGCGCCCAGCGGCAATCCATGCAGGATCGAGGCGAGCGGGAAACGGATCAGGGTCGCCGCGAAAGATCCGCCGAAAATAACGATCACGGCGTGATCGCTGAAAAACATCCGCAGATCGCCGCCCATAAGCATCAGGCTGACGACCACGGTAGCCCCGGCGAGCAGGCCAAGGCTTGTAGCAATGTCCATAACGCAACCCCACCCACGCCACGGCGGGCCCTAACAGGCCCCGCAGGCCGCAACCCTAGCGTCGGCGGGCTTAAGGGCGGGTTACCGGTTCGCCTCCGCGCGCCCCGGTCGGCGCGGTCACCGCGACATCATGGAAGACCCCGTGACCGGTACGGGAAAAAGCCGCACAATGGCGATAACGCGACGGCTGCGGCGGGGCTGCAGGTCCCAAGGAGAATGCGATGCGAGAGATCGGCCACTTCATCGGCGGCAAGCAGGTCAAGGGAACGTCAGGGCGGCACGGCGACGTGTTCAACCCGAACACCGGCGAAGTGCAGGCCAAGGTGGCATTCGCCAAGCATTCCGAGGTCGAGCATGCCATCGCGGTCGCCGAGGCGGCGCAGCCGGCCTGGGCCGCGGTCAATCCGCAGCGCCGCGCCCGTGTCATGATCAAATTCCTCGATCTCGTGCAGAAAGAGTTCGATTCGCTGGCGCGGCTGTTGTCATCCGAGCACGGCAAGACCTTTGCCGATTCCAAGGGCGACATTCAGCGCGGCCTCGAAGTGGTCGAGTTCGCCTGCGGCATTCCGCACCTGCTCAAGGGCGAATGCTCGGACGGCGCCGGCCCCAACATCGATCTGTTCTCAATGCGGCAGCCGCTCGGCGTCGTCGCCGGCATTACGCCGTTCAACTTCCCGGCCATGATCCCGATGTGGAAATTCGCCCCCGCGCTCGCTTGCGGCAACGCCTACATCTTGAAGCCGTCGGAGCGCGATCCGTCGGTGCCGATGCGGCTCGCAGAACTGTTGGTCGAGGCCGGCCTGCCGGCCGGCGTGCTCAACGTTGTCAACGGCGACAAGGAAGCGGTCGATACGCTGCTCACCGATCCGCGCATCCAGGCGGTCGGCTTCGTCGGATCGTCGGCGATCGCCGAGTACGTCTATGCGACCGCGGCGGCGAACGGCAAACGCGCCCAATGTTTTGGCGGTGCCAAGAACCAGATGATCATCATGCCGGATGCCGACATGGATCAGGCGGTCGATGCGCTGATCGGCGCCGGTTACGGCTCGGCCGGTGAGCGCTGCATGGCGGTATCGGTGGCGGTGCCGGTCGGCAAGAAGACCGCCGACGTTCTGCTCGAGAAGCTGGTGCCGCGCGTCGAAAGCCTCAAGATCGGGCCGTCGACCGACACGCAGGCCGATTTCGGCCCGATGATCACGCGCGCGCATCTCGACAAGGTGAAGAGCTATGTCGATCTCGGCGTCAAGGAAGGCGCCAAGCTTCTGGTCGACGGCCGCAATTTCAAAATGCAGGGCTACGAGAACGGCAACTTCATGGGCGGCTGCCTGTTCGATCACGTGACGCCGGACATGCGCATCTACAAGGAAGAGATTTTCGGCCCGGTGCTGTCGGTGGTCCGCGCCAAGGATTACGAAGAGGCGGTGCGGCTGCCGTCGGAGCACGAATACGGCAACGGCGTCGCCATCTTCACTCGTGACGGCGACGCCGCGCGCGACTTTGTCAACCGCGTCGAAGTCGGCATGGTCGGCGTCAATTTCGCCATTCCGGTGCCGCTGTCGTACTACACGTTCGGCGGCTGGAAGCGCTCCGGCTTCGGCGACCTCAACCAGCACGGCCCCGACTCGATCCGTTTCTACACGCGCACCAAGACCGTCACCGCGCGCTGGCCCTCTGGCGTGAAGGAAGGCGCCGAGTTCGTCATCCCGACGATGAAGTGATCGGTTCCCCCCTTATGGGGACAGGGCCTTCAGCTCACGCACGCCTGTGCGGTCGCCGCGTCGTGGCTGACGAAGCGGCATTGGCAGCGCGGCGGCCGCTCCAGTACCGAGATCGTCACGCTCGTGATGCGGTTCTTGCCGACGACGATGCTGCAGAGCGGCGTCATCGCGCCGGCAGACCCGCCGGCATCGAGTTTCAGCGTGCCGACGCTCTGGCGCAAAATGGCGCTGCCGTTCTTGATCGGCGCGAGCTTGACCGAGTCGAGATAAAGCGCCGTCCGCATCGCCGTCGCGCTCGGCACCGTCTTGATCTCCACATAGCCGACGTCGCCGGACGGCCGGCAGGCGGCGATCACGGCGCCGACCAATGCGGCGCTCGCCAGCAGGCCCAGTACGCGGGTCGTTGCGACTCTCACGACACTACCTCCGCGCTCGCGCGCGCTTACGCTCCCGGCGGCTTGATGCCGCCGATCAGCTTGTTGAGCTGATTCGAGGCGTCGCGGATGTCATGCGACAGGCTGCGGATCACCTCGAGCGCGCGCTCGGCTTGGCGGATTTCCAGAAGCTCGCCGATGAAATCCTCGTTCTGCTGCAGCGTCTGCAGAAGCCCGGCGAATTGCGCACGGGCATCGTCAAGTTCCTTGGTGGCGGCTTCGGTCTGGCCCTGCAGCTGCTGCCATTGCCCGATCAGATATTGCCGCTCCTCCGGCTTGAAGCGGGTGTCCTGCTGCAACTCTTTGAGCTTGTCATGGATGTGGCCGAGCGCCTTGACGCCGAGTTGCGACACCGGCCCGTTGTCGGCGACGGCGCCGAGCAGCGTCGACACCTCCTCGCGCAACTGATCGATCTCGGCGCGCGCCTTGGCGACGTCGCTGGTGCGGTCGATGCTCGCGGCGCTGTCCTGGATGCGCTTGTTTAGATCCGGCACGCTTTTTTGGAAATCCTCGAGCTGCTTGGAGAACTCGTCGACCGGCGACGCGGCATTGCCGGCTTCTTCGGCGCGGGCGAGGCTGCCGGCGAATATGAGCGCCGCCGCCATCAGCGCCAGTGCGACCGAAGGCAGGCGCGCGCAAAAGATGGCTACCGTTTTCATATGACGCACTCCTTCCACACACGTGTTTCGGGTGCGGTTAATTCCGGTTAGGAATAGTGGCGCAAGTGGGGCGCGCGGACGCGTCCAAGCAAGCTGCCCGTTGTACCAAAAGGACACACCTCATGGCCGAGTACGAGCTTTACTGCTTTGCCCAGTCCGGCAACGCCTATCGGGCCGCTCTGATGCTCAATCTGATCGGCGCCGATTGGCGGCCGGTCTTCGTCGATTTCTTCGGCAAGGGCGTGCCGCGCACGCCGCAGTATCGCAGCAGCGTCAACGAGATGGGCGAGGTGCCGGTGCTGGTGCACGGCGCAAAGACGCTCAGCCAGTCCGGCGTGATCCTGACGTATCTCGCCGAGCGCAGCGGAAAATTCCTGCCGCAGGGCGACGAGGCGCGGCTCGAAGCGCTGCGCTGGATCATCTTCGACAATCAGAAGGTCAACGGTTTTCTCGGCCCGTACCGTTTTCTGCGCAATTTCGCCAAGCCGCCCGGCGACCCGGCAGTCATGGAGTTTCTCAAGGGGCGCTTCACCAACACGCTCGGCATCCTCGACAAGCGGCTCGCGAACGGGCCGTATATCGTCGGCAGTTCGCCGACCATCGCCGACCTGTCGCTCGTTGCGTATCTGTATTATCCGGCCGACGAATTCGGCTTCGATATTGCCGCCGAGCACCAGAACATCGCGGCTTGGCTCGACCGCATCAAGGCGCTCCCGGGCTGGGCGCATCCCTACGACCTGATGCCGGGTCACCCGCTGCCGAACTGATTTAATTCAGTCGCGACGGCCGGTCCTCGTCGTCGTGGGCGCGCACCACGCCGGCCGCGAGCGGCGGCGATTGCATGGTCGCCGGCTGCTGCTCCGGCCGGCTCTCGGCATCGCGCCGCTCGTAGCCGCGGTACGACAGCCAGCCGAACGGCAAGCTCGCCAAATAAGCGAGCGTCCCGGCGGTGAGGATCTCCCACGGATAGGCGATCAATAGCGCGAAGAACAGCACCACCACGACGATCACCGGCCCGACCAGGTCGGGCGGCACGCGGGTGCCGACGCGCTTGCCTGAGAACACCGGCAGGCGCGACACCAGAAGTGAGGCGATGCCGAGCGTGTAGACGAGCGTCAGGAAGATCAGCAGCGCCGAGCGCGGCAGACCGAGGAACGAGGCATAAATCGGCAGCAGTACCGTGATGGCGCCGGCGGGCGCCGGCATGCCGACAAAGAAATTGCTGGTCCAGGCCGGCCGGTCCGGATCGTCCAGCATCACGTTGAAGCGGGCGAGCCGCAGGCCGACGCAGATCGCAAACACCAGCGCGGCGATCCAGCCGGCCGATTTCAGCTCGTGCAGGCCCCAGAAGTAGAGAATGAGCGCCGGCGCCACGCCGAAATTGACAAAATCGGAGAGGCTGTCGAGCTCGGCGCCGAAACGCGACGTGCCCTTGAGGAGTCGCGCCAGCCGGCCGTCGACGGCATCCAGAATGGCGGCGAACACAATGGCCGCCAGCGCCAGCGCATAACGGTCCTCGAACGCCATGCGGATCGCGGTGAGCCCGGCGCAGAGCGCGAGCAGCGTGACCACGTTCGGCACCAGGACGCGGACCGGAATGCGGCGAAAGCGCCGCCGCCGCAGGCGCGCCAGTTTTGAACCGCGACGATCGCGTTCAGGCATGACCATGGGGGCAATATAGCGTTTGGACCGGCGGGCTGCCATCGGCGGCGAACAACGTTCCTCGTATCAGGAGACGCGGAAGGTCCGCCCTGCCTCGAGCGCCGCAAAATCGGCGAGCACTGTTTCGCCGGCGATAGCGAGCTGGCCTTGCGCCACCAGCGCCCGCGTCCCCTCCGGCAGGTAGACGTCGAGGCGCGAGCCGAAGCGGATCATGCCGATGCGCTGGCCGGCGGCGACCGCCTCGCCCTGGCGCACGAATGGCACGATGCGCCGCGCCACGAGGCCGGCGATCTGGATGACGCCGATGCGCGTGCCGGTGCCCATACTGGTGTCCATGGCAATCACGAAAGCGTTGCGCTCGTTGTCCTCACTCGCCTTGTCGAGGTCGGCATTGAGGAACTTACCGGGCCGATAGACGATGCGCTCGATCCGCCCGGCCACCGGACTGCGATTCACGTGGCAATCGAACACGCTCATGAAAATGGACACGCGCGGCAGCGGCCGGCTGCCGAGCTCGAGCTCGGCCGGCGGCACAGCGTTGACGATCTGGCTGACGCGGCCGTCGGCCGGCGCCACCACGATGCCGTCGCGCACCGGCGTCACGCGCGGGGGATCGCGGAAAAAATACGCGCACCACAGGGTCGCCAGGGTGCCGAGCCAGCCGAGCGGCGGCCACAGCCAGAACAGGACGAGGCTCGCCAGCGCAAAGCCGCCGACGAACGGATAACCCTCGGGATGCAGCGGCACCAGTTGGGCGCGGATGGATTTCAGGACGGACATGGGGCTCTGGTGAGACGACTACGTTGTTTGCGTTTGTTTCTTGCGATCAGACAAGGCCGTCGATCGCAACGCGACGGGCTCCTATCCCCCTACTCCGCCGCGTCAGCGGTCGGCATAAGTTCCTCGGGCGCTTCAGGCACTTGCGGCGGGTTGCGGTTCGGGGCGCTCGGCTGCTCTTCGGTTTCTTCGAGAATCTCGCGCGCCAGCTGCGCTTCGCGCTGGCGGTTCCACATGCTGGCGTAGAGACCGCCGTGCGCGAGCAGCTGATTGTGGGTGCCGCGCTCGACGATGGCGCCCTTGTCGAGCACCAGAATTTCGTCGGCGCCGACGATCGTGGAGAGCCGGTGCGCGATGACGAGCGTGGTGCGGTTCTTGGCGACGCGGTCGAGCGCATCCTGGATGTCTTTTTCGGTATGGCTGTCGAGCGCCGAGGTCGCCTCATCGAGCACCAGGATCGGCGGCGCTTTGAGAATGGTACGAGCGATGGCGACGCGCTGCTTCTCGCCTCCCGATAATTTCAGGCCGCGCTCGCCGACCTCGGTCTCGTAGCCTTTGGGCGCGAGCCGGATAAACCCGTCGATCTGCGCCAGGCGCGCGGCGTCTTCCACGTCGGCGTCGGTTGCATCCCAGCGGCCGTAACGGATGTTGTAGCGGATGGTGTCGTTGAACAGCACGGTGTCCTGCGGCACCATGCCGATCGAGGCGCGCAGCGACGATTGCGTCACATCGCGGACATCCTGGCCGTCGATCAGGATGCGGCCGCCGGTCACGTCGTAGAATCGGAACAACAGACGCGAGATCGTCGATTTGCCGGCGCCCGACGGACCGACAATGGCGACGGTGTGCCCGGCCGCCACTTCGAAGCGCAAGCCTTTGAGGATCGGCCGCGCCGCCTCGTAGGCGAAGGACACGTTGTCGAAGCGGATGGTGCCGGCGCGCACCGCAAGCGGCAGGGCGCCCGGCCGGTCGGGGATTTCCGGCTTGCGCTCCAGAAGCGCGAACATGGCCTCGATGTCGATCACCGCCTGCTTGATCTCGCGATACATCATGCCCATGAAGTTCAGCGGCTGGTAGAGCTGGATCATCATGGCGTTGATCATGACGAAGTCGCCGACCGTATTGGTGCCGCGCTCGACGCCGTAGGCGCACAGCACCATCGCGGCGGCAAGCCCGAGCGTGAACACGACCGCCTGCCCGGCATTGAGCACGTTGAGTGACACGTAGGAGCGCACGCTGGCCTCTTCGTAGCGCTCCATCGAGCGGTCGTAGCGCCTGGTCTCGCGCTCCTCCGCGGAAAAATATTTGACGGTCTCGTAGTTGAGCAGCGAGTCGATGGCCTTGACGTTGGCGTCGGTGTCGCTCGAATTCATCTCGCGGCGGATGCCGATGCGCCATTCGGTGGCGTAGAACGTGAACGCGACGTAGAGCGCGACGGTGACCAGGATCACGATCAGATAGCGCCAGTCGAAATGGAACAGCAGCACCCAGGCGACCAGCACGATCTCGACCACGGTCGGCGCGAGCTGCAGCAGCACCATGCGCACGATGGTCTCGATGGCGTTGCGGCCGCGCTCCAGCACGCGGGTGAGTCCGCCGGTCTTGCGCTCGAGGTGGAATCGCAGCGAGAGCAGATGCATGTGCTCGAAGGTGCGCAGAGCGAGCCGCCGCACCGCGTGCATCGCCACCTTGGCGAAGATGCCGTCGCGCCATTGCGTGAGCAGCGCCATCAGGATGCGCATGCCGCCATAGGCCAGCGTCATGGCGATCGGCGTCGCCAGCGCCCACATGATGACGTTGTCGGGGCCGACCGGCGCGGTGCCGTGGCCGGCCAACGCGTCGGTCGCCCATTTGAAGGTGAACGGCACCGCGATGGTGGCAAACTTGGCTGCGAAGATGAGCACGGTGGCGAACACCACGCGGGCCTTCAGATCGCGCCGCGCGACCGGCCAGATGTAGGGCCACAGGTGCACCAAGGTCGACAGCAACGCACCGCCGTCGGCGCCGCCGCCGACTTCGCGCTTGAGGGAATGGGCGGAACGTTGGTGATCGCTCATCGAGAATACGGGACCGGAACGGCGCGACAGCGGCCGCAATTGAGGCTCATATAGAGTGTTTCACCGTGCCGTGCACGCGTTCGACGCGGCGAGCACCCGTGTCCGGCGCGGTGGCGCAAAATGCTTGCAGGCGGCGCGAATCAACGCCACATCTAAGGGTCCGACGAGTCATACTCCATGAGCAAAATCAATGCGCTGTGCGTCTATTGCGGATCGAGCCCGGGGACCGATCCGGCCTTTGTAGCGGCGGCGCAATCCTTCGGTAAAGTTCTGGCCGAGAACGACGTCCGCCTGATCTATGGCGGCGGCTCGGTCGGGCTGATGGGCGCGCTGGCGCAGGCCGTGCTCAAGCACGGCGGCGCCGCCACCGGCGTGATCCCCGAATTCCTGGTGCGGCGCGAGCGTCCGCGCGACGACCGCGTCGAGCAGGTCGTGGTCGCCGACATGCACGCACGCAAGCGCACCATGTTCGAGCGCGCCGACGGTTTCCTCGCCCTGCCCGGCGGTCTCGGCACCTTGGAGGAAGTGGTCGAGCAACTGACCTGGGCGCAACTCGGCCGCCACAAGAAGCCAATCCTGATCGCCAACATCAACGGCTACTGGGACCCACTGCTCGCGCTGATCGAGCATATGCGCGCCGTGAAGTTCGTGCCGTCGGCGTTCGACGTCGAGTTTCTGGTCGCCACCCGGGTCGAGGACATTTTGCCGAAGCTGCGCGCTGCCGCGCGGCAGGTCGCAGAGCCGGAAAAGACCATGGCGGTGCCGGCGGAACGGCTGTGAGGCGTCATTTCGCATCCTTCAAAAATGTTACCGCCTCGATGCGATTGCCGTCCCAATCGCGGACGAATGCGGCGTAGTAGTGCGTCGAATAGTGTGGCCGCTTGCCGGGCGCGCCGTCCGACTTGGCGCCGGCGGCAAGCGCTGCGGCATGGAACGCATCGACCGCCGCGGTATCGGGCGCGCGCAAGCAAATATGCGTGCCGCTGTCCTCCGGTGCCGGCTTGAGCTGCGGCCGCTCGTTGATCCAGAACTCCGGATAGGTCTTGCCGTAGCCGACGCTCTTCGGCCACTCGCGCACGCGGCTCATGCCCAGCGGTTTGAGTAGCGTATCGTAAAACCGCGTGGCCGCCTTGAGTTCACGAACGGGAATGGAAATGTGGTCGATCATGCGCCCCTCCTCGACCGCTCGCTGCGCGGCCGGCGCCGCACATCACGAGCCGTGGAATCGTGTGGATAAAGCCCTTCTCGGCGGCAAACCGGCCGCAGCATCCGGACTGAAAGCGATACGATCCGTGCCACGATAGCGCATTGCATCGTACCGCGCGAGGAGAGAGCGATGGTGGCCGATCTTGTCGACGTCGTGAGGCAGCTGGCCACGCCGGAGTTCGAGCAACAAAAGAAGATGCTCGACTTCCTCTATGAAGCCTTGACCATTCTGGACCGCAAAGCAGATGCGTTGATGGCTTTCAATGCCATCTTGGTCGCCGCGGCGGCATTCGCAATAGAACGAGGCGGCGTGCTCGCGACAAGCCTTTGGCGCCGGATCGGCGTGATCATCGTGATACTCACCGCGCTCGGCGCCGCGGCCTTGAACCTGGGTGTGGCGCGCGTGAAATACGGATTTCTCGCCGGCGTCACCATGGCCGACGGAAAACCGCAATTGGAGGCGGAATTCAAGGCACTCGCGGCGGTCCTTGCCGACCGAACACTCGATTATCAAATCGGTTGGTGGCTGTCGCTGGCGGCCGTCTTCCTGTCAGCCGTGCTGGCTTTCAGCCTGCTGTTCGCGCGCAAGCCGGCCTCGTCTCGCCCCATCAAACCTTCTGCGACGACGTCTGCAACGAGGGCGCCAAGCACTTCAGTCCGCCCGCCGCCAGTCCCAGCGGAATAAAATGGCATAGTGCTGCTCGATCGTCTTGCGCTCGCCCGATTTGTAGATCGAGACCGCGTCGCTAGCGCGCTGGGCACGCCTGCGACACCGCGTCGTTCAAGAACCTCGCCAGCCGCAGCCCGGCAATGCCGAGCTGTTGATCCATGATCGGCAGCACGTCGCGCAGATAGCGGTCATCCAAAACGTCGTTGGCGGGGCGCCAATACCATACCTTTGGCGCCGTTCTGTGAGTCTCCTCCGCCCAGGCAATCAAGGTTTTTTCGTCGATCGGCGTGTGATTGATCTTGGGGTCTTCGGCCTTGGCTTCGGGCGCGTTCTTGAGCCAGTCGTTTTCCAGCCGGTCCACATAGGCGCCCCAGCTCCACGCGGTCCTCTGGATCAGCGTCTCGTCCCAGGCCTTGTGAAAATTCACCGGCGTGTGCGCGACCGGCAGGGTCGGGCTGGTGGCGAGGCCGCGCATGAAGACATCGACCTGGATCTGGTTGCCGCCCTGCATTTCCTTCACGGTATGCAGCGGCTGATGGATGTCGCCTATGAAATGCACGGCGAACTTCAATGCTTCGGTCTGCGCTTCGCCGGTCGCACAGCGCAAATCCTTCTGCGCGCGCATCAGTTCGGCAATGATGCAATCGCCGCTTTCCTTGTTCGGCTTACAATCGCGCGCCGCGTTGTAAGCCGTGACGCCGAGCGGAATGTCGACAAAGTGCCAGTTCGTCGTCTCAGGATGCGAGGCGCGATAATCGTCGGCCCAGCTCGCGATCGAAGCCAGCGAACGGCCTTGCAGCAGGTCGCGGACCAGCCGCGCGGCCGAGTCAGACAATCGCTGCTGCGCGATTTCGGCGACGATCGAATGGCCCTCGGGGCCCCAGGCCAGTGCCGGTCCGGCCAACGCGCAGGTCAGCACGCACGTCAATGCGCCGGCCAAAGCGATTGATCGCATGCGCCCGCTCCCCTTTTGGCGCGAGACTGACAAGGATTTGCGACAACCGCAAGATGCGAAACGTCATTCCGCGGCGCCGGATTTGACCAGCTTGTAGACGATGGAATCCATCAGCGCCTGGAACGAGGCGTCGATGATGTTGGGCGAGACGCCGATCGTGGTCCAGTGCTCGCCGGTCTCGTCGGTGCTTTCCAGGAGCACGCGGGTGATCGCCTGGGTGCCGGCATTGAGGATACGCACGCGGTAATCGGCGAGCTGCAGCCCGGTGATGAAGCTCTGATACTTGCCGATGTCCTTGCGCAGCGCGAGATCGAGTGCGTTGACCGGGCCGTTGCCTTCGGCGACGGAAATGAGCTCGTCATTGCCGACCTTCACCTTGACCACCGCCTGGCTCACGGTGACGCGCTCGCCCTTGACGTTGATGCGCTGCACCACGCTGACGTCGAATTTTTCCACGTCGAAATAGTGCGGCACCTGGCCGAGCATGCGCCGCGCCAAGAGCTCGAACGACGCGTCCGCCGCCTCGTAGGCGTAGCCGCTCGCCTCGCGTTCCTTGACCTCGTCGAGCAGGCGAACGACGCGGCTGTCGTCCTTGTCGAGCACCAGGCCGATGCGCTCGAGCTCGGCGAGCACGTTGGAGCGGCCGGACTGATCCGACACCAAGAGCTTGCGCCGGTTGCCGATAAGCTCGGGCGCGACGTGCTCGTAGGTTGCCGGCTCCTTGACGATCGCCGAAGCATGGATACCGGCTTTGGTGGCGAACGCGCTCTCGCCCACATAGGCGGCGTGGCGATCGGGCGCGCGGTTGAGTATCTCGTCGAGCGTGTGGGCGACGTGCGTGAGACTGCGCAATTTGCCGTCCGGCACGCCGATTTCGAATTTTTCCGAAAAGTCCGGCTTCAGCTTCAATGTCGGAATGATCGAAGTCAGGTTGGCGTTGCCGCAGCGTTCGCCGAGCCCGTTGAGCGTGCCCTGGATCTGACGTGCGCCGGCGCGCACCGCGGCGAACGTATTCGCCACTGCCTGCTCGGTGTCATTGTGCGCGTGGATGCCGACGTGATCGCCGGGAATTTGTTGGCACACATCGGCGACGATGCGCTCGATTTCGTGCGGCAGCGTGCCGCCATTGGTGTCGCACAGCACGACCCAGCGCGCGCCTTCGTCGTAGGCCGCCTTGGCGCAAGCCAGCGCAAAGGCGGGCTTGGCCTTGTAGCCGTCGAAAAAATGCTCACAGTCGAGCAGCACTTCGCGGCCCTTGGCCTTGGCAGCGCGCACGCTGTCGCGGATCGAAGCGAGGTTTTCCTCCTCCGTGGTCTCGAGCGCTACACGGACATGATAGTCCCATGATTTTGCGACGAAGCAGATTGCGTCGGCTTCGGCTTCAAGCAGCGCAGCGAGACCGGGATCGTTGGACGCCGAGCGGCCGGGCCGCCGCGTCATGCCGAACGCCGTGATCTTTGCCTCGAGCTTGCGCCGCTCGGCAAAGAAAGCCGTGTCGATCGGGTTGGCGCCCGGATAGCCGGCCTCCACGTAATCGACGCCGAGATCGTCAAGCAGGCCGGCGATGGCGAGCTTGTCGGCCAGCGTAAAGTCGACGCCGTTGGTCTGCGCGCCGTCGCGCAGCGTGGTGTCGAACAGATAAAGGCGTTCGCGGGCCATGGCTCAGCTCGAATAAAGCCGGAAGACGGCGTAGAGCGCCAGAATCGCGGCCGCGGCGATCACCGCGTATTTGAGGATCAGATAGTAGAGCCAGTGGCGCTGGAATGGGGAATCGGCGCGCTTCATGATGCGCTCCTCGGGTTCGGCGCGAGTTTTTTGCTCATCGTGGTATTGGCGAGCCACTCGCCGGCGATGGTGACAGTGTTGCGGGTGCGCGCCACATAGCCGCGCTTTTCGAAAAAGCCGCGGGCGCTGTCGCTGGCATCGACGGTGAGTTCCTTGGCGGCGCGCGCGGCAGCAAGCTTCTCCAAGGCATCGGCCAGCATGGCGCCGGCGCCGCGGCCGGCCGCCGCCGGATGCACGTAGAGCATGTCGATGCGGGTGTTGCCGGCAAGCGCGGCAAAGCCGATGGCCGAGCCGTCGTGGGTGGCGACCAACGTGAGCTCGCGGCCAAGCCGCGCGCCGAACTCCTCCTCGTCATCGGCTGCCGACGCCCACGCCTCGCGCTGCGCGTCGCTGTAATCGTCCGCGGCCAATTCCTCGATGCTGGCGCGGAAGATTTCAGCGAGCAGCGGCACGTCGTCCGGCAGAAGCGGCCGCATGGCGAATGTTTCCTGCTGCTGCGGGCTGGGACTCATCGCGCGCGCTCCCAAGTAGTTTTGCCGTCTTTGTTGTCGTGCAGCACCACGCCCTTTTTCTTCAGCTCATCACGAATGCGGTCGGATTCAGCGAAGTTTTTCGCTTTCCTTGCAATGTCGCGAGCCGCGATTTTGGATTCCACTTCAATCTTAAGGTCGGGCAGTAAACTACCGGCCGCTTCCCCGATACTCTTGCGGTCCGCGCTCGAAAACAGGGGATCCTCAAGCGTAAAATTTATTGATTGGTGCAGTCCCTGCGCCGAGCTCAAATCCCCTTTCCGTGCACTCTCCGCCAATTTGTGCATCTCACCCAATGCCATTGGCGTATTCAGATCATCCGCAAGAGCGGCCAAGACATCGCTTGGAGGCGCAGTGTTATCACCATACGACGTCTGGTGAGTCGCCAAGAGGTTCGCCCAATTACGAATTGTTCTTTCAGCCTCTTCCAGTGCCCGAACTGTCCAGTCGATTGGTTGTCGATAGTGCGTGCGCAGCATCGCCAATCGCAATGTTCCTTTATCCCACGAGCGGCCTCCAAACGTGATGCCAGTCAGCAATTCATGGATGGTAACGAAATTTCCGAGCGACTTCGCCATCTTCTCGCCTTCAACCTGCAAGAAGCCATTGTGCATCCAGAAATTCGCCATGACCTTCGTGTGGAAGGCGCAGCGCGATTGCGCGATCTCGTCCTCGTGGTGGGGAAAGACGAGGTCGATGCCGCCGCCGTGGATGTCGAAAATTTCGCCGAGATATTTCCACGACATCGCCGAGCATTCGATGTGCCAGCCGGGGCGGCCGGGCGCGGCGATGCCGGCCGGCGACGGCCAGGCCGGCTCGCCCGGCTTCGAGGGTTTCCACAGCACGAAGTCGCGCGGGTCTTTTTTGTAGGCGGCGACTTCGACGCGGGCGCCGGCGATCAGTTCGTCGAGTGGCCGCTTCGACAATTGGCCGTAGTCCGGCATCGACGGCACGGAAAACAGCACATTGTCTTCGGCGACGTAGGCGTTGCCGGATTTGATCAGCCGCTCGATCAGCGTCCGCATCTCGCCGATGTGCTCGGTGGCGCGCGGCTCGACGGTCGGCGGCAGGCAGCCGAGCGCGGCGACGTCGTCGTGAAACTGCTTGTCGGTTTTTTCGGTGACCTTGCGGATCGCCTCATTGAGCGGCAGGCCGGGATATTCCTCGGCGGCGCGGGCGTTGATCTTGTCGTCGACGTCGGTGATGTTGCGCACATAGGTGACGTGGTCGGCGCCGTAGAGCTGGCGCAGGAGCCGGAACAGCACGTCGAACACGATCACCGGCCGCGCATTGCCGATATGGGCGAAGTCGTAGACGGTCGGCCCGCACACGTACATGCGCACGTTCGCCGGATCGAGCGGCTTAAACACCCGCTTCTCGCGCGTGAGCGTATCGTAGAGCCTCAGTTCCATTTCAGTTCCATTTCAGCCCCTTGGCCGCCCTTCGGGTCGGGACCGCATAGCAATAAAACGCCTGATCGGCCTTGCTGGCCGGGCGTCCCAGGATTCTCGATCGGAGAAAAGACGGCCGCAGCCAGCGTTGTCGCTAGCCAATAATCTCCCGGCAAATGCCGCAGATCAGGTTAAGGCCGTTCATGGCCGGCACAATGGGCGAGGATGGCGGCAACGTCAAGGTCCGGTGTCCGGAACGACGAATAACGGATTGCGACTCAGCGCGCACCGTGACACAGCCCAAAACCTCACCCATGGCGTCGGTTAACGAAACCTTTACCGCGTGAGCGCAAACTTACGCCTTATTGCAACCCATTGTGCGGACATCCGGCCGCCTGAGGGGGCTTTCATGCGTTTGTTCCTTGCCATGGCGGCCGTTGCCGCCTTGATGCTCGGCACCGCCCACGCCGAGAAGCGGCTTTTCATCATCGCCAACGAGGCCGACGGCTACGGCATCGACAACTGTCTCGCCACCGGCGCGCCATGCGGGCGCACCGTCGCCAATACCTATTGCCGCTCGCACGAGTTCGCCCAGGCGCTGTCGTTCCGCAAAGTCGACCGCGATGACATTACCGGCGCCATTCCGTCGGACGGCAGCAGCTCATGCAACGGCGGCCGCTGCGACCGCTTCGTCGCCATCGAGTGCGCTCGATAACGCGCAGCGAACGTAAAACGCGAATAGCGAAGTAGCGAATAGCCAATAGACTTTTCGCGCCATTCGCTATTCGCCTCTTCCTATAGCTCCCGTCCCAGCGCGTGATCGACCGAGAATCGGCCGCCGCCACGCACCAGAAACACCAGCGCGACCAGCCCGATCAGGATCGAATATTCGGCGCCGCCCTGGGTCCAGAAGAAGCCCTTGGCGGACGTCGCCCATACCGCGTTGAGCATGAAGATGAAGATCGCGGCCGCGGCGAAGCGGGTGAGAAAGCCGACCGCCAGCAGGAAGCCGCCGACCAACTCGGTGAGTGCCACCAACGCCACCCAGAACGCCGCCGGGTGCCACCCCATCTTGTCGAAGAAGCCGGTGAATTTTTCGAAGCCCGCGCCGCCGAACCAGCCGAACAGCTTTTGGCAGCCGTGCGGCATCAGGATCATGCCCATGCCGAAGCGGAGCAACGGCAGGACCAGCGGTTCGAACGCGTTATAGATCCCGGTAAAGGCGGGGACCAGCGGGCGCGGTGCAGCCATTTCCGACATGAAATTCCTCCCCCAGATTCCGGCGCCCTTTCGCCCTGGGGCGCCTGCTGTCCAGCATACCACACGCGAACACAGAGCGACCATCCCGCGTTGCGCGCGGCGGCGCGTTCGGTCATCCTGACGCCGTGCCGCCTGTGCGCGGATCGTGGGCGGATGTTGGGATGCCGCAATTGGGATGCCGCAATGGGCAGTCAGCGGGCGATGCATCGACAGATCGCGGATAGGCCTGCAGCCGACGGCTCTTCTTCGAGCGGCGACAACGCCCCACTGAAGCTCGAGCAGTTCCTGCCTTATCAGCTCATGGTCGTGGCGAGTCTCGTGTCGCAGGCGCTGTCGCGCATCTATGCGCGACGCTACCGCATCGGCGTGCCGGAATGGCGGGTGCTGGTGACGCTCGGCCAATACGGCGTGATGACCGGAAAGGCGATCGGCGCCCATACCCACATGCACAAGACCAAGGTGTCGCGCGCCGTCGCGCTTCTGGAAAAGCGCAAGCTCCTCGCCCGCCGCAGCAACCGCGCCGACCTGCGCGAATCGTTTCTGTCACTGACCGGCGCCGGCCGCGTCATGTACGAAGAGGTGGCGCCGCATGCGCTCGACTTCGCCCGCCGCCTGACCGACATTTTGACGCCCTCGGACCGTGAAGCGTTCGACCGCGCCGTCCAGCAGATCACCGCGCGCTCGGCGCAGCTCGTTGCCGAGACGGCGGCGCAAGGGCAAGAGGAATAACGTGTTGCGTCATTTGCGAAGAGCGAAGCTTCGCCCGCTCGCAATGACGAATGGAGACTGACGTGAAGCTTTACTCCTATTTCCGCTCGTCCGCCGCGTACCGCGCGCGCATCGCGCTTAATCTCAAGGGCATCACCTACGAGACGATGCCCGTGCATCTGATCAAGGACGGCGGCCACAACAGACGGCCGGAATACCGCGCGGTCAATCCGCAGATGCGGGTCCCGGCGCTGGTCGCGCCCGGCGGCGACGTGCTGATCCAGTCGCTCGCCATCATCGAATATTTGGACGAGACGCACCCCGAGCCGCCGTTCTTGCCCAAGGATCCGATCGCGCGCGCCAAGGTACGGGGGCTGGCGGAGCTCATCGCCTGCGACATTCATCCGCTGAACAACACGAGCCCGCTGCGCTATCTGAAAAACCAGATGGGCCAGGAGCAGAGCGCGATCGACGCCTGGTATCATCACTGGGTGCGCGACGGTTTCGAGGCGCTCGAAGCGCTGCTCACGCCGGGCCCGTATGCGTGCGGCAATACCGTGACGCTTGCCGACATCTGCCTGGTGCCGCAGGTCGCCAACGCGCGGCGGCTCAAAGTGCCGCTCGACAAATTTCCCAAGATCGTCGCGGTGGACGCGGCGTGCCTCAAGCTGCCGGCATTCGACCGGGCGCGGCCGGAAAACCAGCCGGATGCTGAATGACCAGGAATCAGTGATCAGTGGTCGGTAATCAGATCAAACACCCTGGCTGGCCCCTGCCTGGTTACTGATCACTCATTGCTGACTACCGATTACCGCCTTCCTTTGGACACCATTGACCGGCAATCCGCTCCGGGCAAATCGGGTCGGGACCAGCGATGATCATCAAGCTTGCACGTGGTGTGGGCGCGGCCACATTGGGTGTGCTTGCACTCGCCGGCGCTGCGGCCGCCCAAGGATATTCGCCGCAGCCGTATCCGGCCCAGCCGTACCCGGCGCAACAACCTTACCCGGCACAGCAGCCCTACCCGGCGCAACAGCCTTACCCGGCGCAGCAGCCCTATCCGGGCCAGCAGTATCCGGCGCAAGCGCGTCCCGGCTATCCGGGCCAGGGTTCTCCGGCTCAAGGCTATCCGGCGCAGGGCGGTGCGCCGGCCCAGCCGGTGCAGGCGTCCAATCCGGTCTGCGTCCGGCTCGAAGCCCAACTTGCTTCGATCGACAACAATGCGTCCGATCCGAACCGCGCCGCGCAGATCAAGCGCATTGAGGACGCCATCGCCAAGCAGCAGGCCGATCTCGACCGCACGCTGGCGCAAGCGCATCGGGTCGGCTGCGCCGGCCAGGGCTTCTTTTCACTGTTCTCCGGCTTGTCGCCGCAATGCGGCCCGCTGAACACGCAGATCCAGGAGATGCGCGGCAACCTCGACCGCATGATGAGCGATCTCGAGCAGCTCAAAAGCGGCAGCAGCGACCGCCAGTCCCAGCATCAGGCCGTGATCGCCCAGCTGGCGCAGAACAATTGCGGCGCGCAGTACACCGCCGCGGCGCGCACGTCTGGACCGCAAGGATTTTTCGAAGCGCTGCTCGGCGGCGGCACCATCGTCAATCCGGGCGGCGACGGCGCACCGTCCGGCACCTACCGCACCGTGTGCGTGCGCACCTGCGACGGCTTCTACTTTCCGGTCTCATATTCCACCGTGCCGGGCCGCTTCGCCGACGACGACCGGACCTGCCATCGGCTGTGTCCCAACGCCGAGGTCACGCTGTTCAGCTACCGCAATCCGGGCGAGGACGTGACCCAGGCGGTCTCGACCACCGGCCAGCAATACACCGCGCTGCCGAACGCGTTCCGCTACCGCAAGGAGCTGGTCTCCGGCTGCTCGTGCAAGCGCGCCGGCGAGAACTGGGCCGAGGCGCTGCGCAACACCGACGATGCTTCAACGCTGGAAAGCGGCGACATCATCGTCAATGAGAAGAACGAGAAAGCGCTGACGCAGCCGCGCGGTGCCAACGGCAAGCCGATCGCCGCCGGCGCACCGGCCAACGCCACGCCGGCGCCCGCTGCGCCGCAAGCCGGCGAGACGATGACCAAGGACGCCAACGGCCGCCAGGTCCGCGTCGTCGGCCCGCCGTTCATCTCGCAGTGACGCTGCCACCCTCCCCTGCAGGGAGGCTAGCGAAAATCCATCAAATATCCGCCGCGCCGGGCTTGCCCAAGGTGGCGCCGGCAATGAGCGTGCGATCGGGCTCGGGCAGCGGTGTGCCGGGATCGCGGAAGCGGTTGACGATCGGGTAGCGGCGGTCGCGGCCGAAATTTTTCAGCGTAACTTTGACGCCGGGCGCGGCTTGACGGCGCTTGTATTCGGCGAGATTGAGCATGCGCTCGATCTTCATCACCGTATCGCGGTCAAAGCCGGCGGCGGCGATGGTAGCGGTCGGCTGTTCGCCCTCGACCAGGCGCTGCAGGATGGCGTCGAGCGTGTCATACGGCGGCAACGTATCCTGGTCGGTCTGGTTCTCGCGCAGCTCCGCG
>Ga0070741_10002400_pt1 | contig 50713 bp, 42 predicted proteins | sample Coa_R1_4_FD_66440 | JGI IMG/M metagenome (GOLD analysis project Ga0070741, IMG submission 66440) | Surface soil microbial communities from Centralia Pennsylvania, which are recovering from an underground coalmine fire - Coalmine... | ecosystem: Environmental > Terrestrial > Soil > Unclassified ... | reverse complement strand
TACGACTGGCGACTCTCCTTCGAAGACAGTTCTCGACCGCTGGCCGACCTCGTCGGCGCAATGATCTCCGCCGACGCCAATATCCGCCCGATTTTCGTGGCACATGGCTCCGGAAGCTTCGTCGTGCGCGGTATGGCGGCGTTCTATTCTGACCTCTGGAAAGAATGCCAGGCGCGTGGCAGTCGAATCGTCTTCATCGGCGCACCGGAGCATGGCACTTACCAAGCGGCCGAGATGATGGCCGGCTCGTCCGCGTTATTGCGAATGCTGGCGAGGTTGGATTTGAGACATTCGAGTCGGGAGGTTGCGGGAATCTTTCGCGGATTCCCGGGCTTGCTGGAGTTGCTTCGCAAAGCAAGGAGCAGGATCTGCTCGACCCGGGCTTTTGGAAAGGGGCCGGGTTCGAAATCGATGGCGAGGCGCTTTCGGCGGCACGCCATACTCGCCAGTCGTTGAGCGACAGCATCTCGCCGCATGACATCCACTATATCTACGGCAGCGCCGAGGCCACCGTGTGCCACCTTGCGCTGGATGGCCATGTCGTGGCGAAGCGCGCAACGCCGCTCGGAGACGGCGCGACACCCGATCAGCTGGCTTTCCCCGATCTGAAGCCCGAGCACGTCTTTTATGCAAGGGGGCCGTCGGCCTCGCTGCTGACGAATCCCGTCATCGCACGCGCGATCGTCGACCTTGCCGTCCACGGCGACACGGATCTACTTGCAAGGACGCGAGCGGAAGTTGGGCATCGATAGCGTTGGTTGCGAGCTTCGACGCGTTGGGAGTTTCCGGAATGGCCCCTTGAGCTGCTTAACCCAGAGGCACATGCTCGCGTCCATTGATCGCTCCGTACAACCTCGATAACAACTTTTCGTTCGACACAGTCAGATACTCGTGGTCCGCGCAGCGATCTTCTCGTTGTTGACTTACATCAAAGACCCCTGCTGCTCGCGCACCTATAGTGTCTGCCCATTGATCTGATATTCGTCGGACCTTCGAACACTTGCGAGAAGGAGGTAGGATGGTCTACGAACGCCGTCCGGCGATCAGATATGCGGTAGGAGTCTACAGCCTCGTATCGGGATTGTCCGGCATTGCCGTGGGGGACGATTTGTCCTTCGGGAAAGAGGGCATGGCGGCGACAACTGCCGTGAGGTCGTACGGCGTGAGTGGCGACGGCGTTGGCATTGGGCAGGTCGAGCTCGATCGTCCTGGCAGGCCGAAGTTGGATAGCACAGCGCTGGCGAACAAGGATGTCGTTCCCACTCAAGTCTTCATCCGAACTTCGCCTGCGACGAAGGACGTCGCCATTCATCCCCATGCAGAAAGTGTAGCTGGGGTCATCATTGGCGCTGGCAAGGGAGCGCTTGCAGGAATCGCCCCCAAAGCTTCGCTTTACTCGGCCGCTGACACTAGTCCTGACCAACCGGGTGCCTCGCTCACGACGCAAAACATCGCGCAGCAGCAGTTCGGCGACGTTCGCGCAATCAATTTGAGTTACGGAATCCTGCCGGTGGCTGGTTCTGGCGTGACCAACGGCAGTGACCCGTTCACCCTCTTTGTCGACTGGTCCGGGCGCCGGCATGACGTGCTATACATCGCTGCCGGAAACGAGAATAGCGCGGACGGGTTTACGGTGCCAATGGATAACTACAACGGCATCATCGTGGGCGCGACGACATTGAAGGGGGGAGAGTTCCGGCAGGTGGCCGACTTCAATCGCTTCGACCAACCACCGATCGACGGGCGACGCATGGTGAGCCTGCTGGCACCCGGCACGGACATCAACATGGCCGGATTGAACGATGCGACCAGAACCGCCTCTGGCACTAGCTATGCAGCGCCACACGTTACCGGCACTGCGGCGCTGCTTCAGGAATTTGCCGATCGCGAGATCCAGCGGCAAAAGCCGGGCTGGAGCGTGTTTGCCAACGCACATCAAGTGATGAAGGCAATCCTATTGGATTCGGCCGAAAAGCTGAAGCTCACCGACAAGGTAAACGCTACACTCAATTCAGACAAGGAACTGGTTCGCAAGGATGGGACAACTCAGTGGGCCAACTCTCCCGGTCACCCCATCGACGAGCAGATGGGGACGGGCCAGTTGGACGCGGATCGCGCCTTGTATGAGTTCAAGCAAGGTCAGCAAGCAGCGAGTGCGCCGGTAAGCTATGCGGGCTGGGATTTCGGCTCGATCTCACAGGTCGGTTCGTACAAGAAGTATCAGTTCAAACAGCAGCTTCTCAAGGACAGCTATTTCTCGGCGACGTTGGCATGGGATCGCATCGTCGACCTCAACGACTGGGGCAACGACGGGCAACCTGATACACATGACAACGGGGAGAACAACTTCGACTATGACCCGGGCGAGACCTTCTCGCCGCATGGTTTCGCCAATCTCGATCTGTACTTGCTGCCTCAGGGCGACTCAGATTTGACGCATGCCATCGCCTCGTCGACGAGCTCGCTCTACACGATAGAGCATCTATTTTTCAAGCTCACCGAAACGGGGTACTACGATCTCTGGGTGCGAGAATCGCAAGCTGGACCGCTAAGCAGCGACTTCTACGGGTTGGCATGGCGGGCCGTGGCGGCTGTCCCCGAACCCAACGCTATCCCGCTGCTGCTAGCGGCTGCGCTGTTCGGGCTCAAGACGCGAAAAGGCACGCCTCACTCATACACCAACGCCCCGCCGTCCAAGTCGATCGCCGGCAGCTCGTCCTTCTCCGACCAGTAGTCCTGCGTGTGCTGCCACTCGGGCTTGTCGCCGCGTTTGGGCAGCAGATGTAGGCCGCGCATGAGATAGCCCGGACTGAAATTCTCCGGGTCGATCCACGGCGCGAGCGGCATGTCCTTCTCCTCCGGCCGCAGCATCGGCGTGACCTGGGTCGCGCCGTTCTCTTTCATGTGGCGCAGCAGCCGGCACACGAAATTCGCCACGAGATCGGCGCGCAACGTCCAGCTCGCACGCAAGTAGCCGAACACCCACACCATGTTGGGTACGCCGGTAAACATCATGCCGTGATAGGTGACGGTGTCGGAGAAGACGAGCGGCGCATCGTCGATGACGAAGTCGATGTCGCCGAGCACATTCAAGCTAAAGCCCGTGGCGGTGACGATGATGTCGGCTTCGATCAACTCCCCGGACTTCAACCGCAGACCCGTTGGCGTGAAACGATCGATCTCGTCGGTGACCACCGACGCTCGTCCCGAGCGAATTGCCTGGAAGAGATCCGCGTCGGGAATGAACGCGAGGCGCTGCTGCCAAGGTCGATAGCGCGGCGTGAAGTGCTTGTCGAGGTCGTAGTCGGGGCCGAGGTGAGTGCGTGCATCGGCGAGAAGCTCCTGCTTGACCCGATCCGGTTCGATAAACGTGCGACGCGTGAATGCGGCCTGCTCTTGCAGAATCTTTCGGCGCACGATCTCGTGGATCCATGCTTCGTCGACACCCAGTGCGCGCAGTTCCTCCGCGATCGGGATCGCGTTACGCCCTGTTCTGAAGTAGGTCGGCGAGCGCTGCAACAGCGTGACGTGTTCGCAATCGTTTGCGATCGCCGGAATAAGCGTGGCCGCGGTCGCACCCGAACCGATGACGACGACCTTCTTGCCTTTGTAACCCAGATCGTGCGGCCAGGTCTGCGGATGCACAATTCGGCCGGCGAAGTCCTCCATGCCCTCCCATTTCGGCGTGTACCCCTCCGAGTGCCGATAGTAGCCTTGACACATCCACAGGAAACTGGCGGTGAAGCACACCCCTTCTCCGGTGTCGGTGCACACGCCGCGAAGTGTCCAGCGGCGCTCCCGACTCGACCACCGCGCCGATTCGACGCGATGGTGATAGCGAATGTGTGGGCCGAGGTCGTTCTCGTCGATCACGTCGCCCACGTAACGCAGAATCTCGGCCGCCGTCGCGATCGGCGGACCCGTCCACGGCTTGAAGCCGTAACCGAAGGTGTACAGATCGCTATCGGATCGGATGCCCGGAAAGCGATGGGTGCGCCACGTGCCACCGAAGCTCTCCAGCGCATCGAGCACCACGAATGTCGTGCCCGGGCACTGTTTGGTGAGGTGATAAGCCGCGCCGATGCCGGAGATGCCCGCGCCGACGATCAGCACGTCGAAGTGCTCGATAGGCCGCTGCACCGGTATAGGAGACATCTCGATTTCCTTTCAATCTGCGCTATGCAAAGGCAGGCACCCTCGCGCCGTCGTTCACTTAATCTCGTCCACCTTGAGCAAGACCCGGCGCGCTTCGCGCCGCGCGTCGCGGCTGCTGGCGAGAATGCCGCTGTCGTGCTCGATTGCGTCTTCACCGATGCCGGCCACCTCGATCCACTCCCCCAGCCGCCCCGATAGCGTCGTGCGCACGCGCTGCAAATCGGTCGCACCATTGCGGCGCGATCTCAGGGGGTCGGCCGCCGCGCTCAACTCGAGCGTGACCTGGTCGCCGACCACGCGCGGCACCACCAGGAAGCCGCGATCGACATCGCGATAGACGTTGGTTTCGACCACGCGCGGGCCAGTGGGCGTGTCGACCCAGTCGCGGGCCACGACCGGCACCGATTCACCGATGCGAATCAGCGCCTCACCGCCCTCGACGACCTGGACCTGCTGCGATATGCGGCTCGCACGTTGGCCCTCGCTGCTGTAGACTTTGGCACGCGCTCCATCGACCCGCACGCTCGCGCGCGGTGCCTTCGAGCCACCGCGCGATGACACGACGACCTCGTCGCCGATCTCGACCCGGCCCGACACGCCCACTCCGCCCGCGCTGCTGTTCACATCGGCGTCCTGGCGTACCGAGATCAGCAATCGACGCGGCCGGGTGTCGAGCTTCGCCAGCACTTCCTTCAATTCCTTCATGTTCGCCGGCGTCGTGCGAATGATCACCTGGTTGTTCATGCCGGTGACGGTTCCGCTCGGCGCTACCAACGAGCGCAGAACGGGAATGACCTGATCCGCGGGACGATGCTTGAGTGGAATGACTTCGAGCACGCTCTGCTCGGCCCGCGCCACGCCGAACATCAGCAGACACGCGAACAACACGCGCGCGAGCATCGGGATCGTGCGTGTGAGGCGTCGCATCGTCACCGCTCGTGTTAGGTAGTGCATGGTCATCCCGGCAGCCGCACGGCTTCCATCGCGAGGCGCTGCGCGGGATCCTGCTTGTAGAACGCCGCAAGCTGATCGTATACGGCCGGGTACTCGTGCTGGACGATGTCGGGAATCTCGAAGAACGCTTCCGACAGCACGGCAAAGAATTCGCCAGGGCTCTCCGACGCGTAGGGGTCGATGTCGGTATCCTCGCCGCGGTCGACCCGCGCACAGAAGTCGTCGTAGGCCGCGCGGAAACTGCGCTCCCAGGCCTCGCGCTTCATATCTGCATGGAGCGGTGGGAAGCCGTTGGCGTCGCCATTGAGCATGTCGAGCTTGTGCGCGAACTCGTGAATGACGACGTTGACCCCGTCGGGGTACTCACTGCCTTGCGCGTCCTCCCAAGACAAGACTACGGGGCCACCCAACCATGCCTCGCCCATATAGGGATCGTCGGTTTCATGCACAACGCCCATCGCATCGACATGCTGATGGCGCGGTACGAACTGCGCGGGATAAACAACGATCCCGCTCCAACCACGGTAGTAATCGAGCCCGAGGTTGAGGATCAGGATACAGGCCTGAACGGCCACCCACACTTGCATTTGGGCAGTCAGCTGCAATCCCGCCGCCGCACTCCAATGCTTCTCGTGCATGAACAGCACGACCAAGTCGCGCAATCGCTCCTGATCGGCCGGCTCTAAGGTCCAGGCGAATGGGAAATGGCGGACAGTCGCATTCCACAGCGCCTCATCCAAATTGAAGGCCTGCAAGATGCGATCGCGTCGCCAGTTGCGGTAGGCCTGAAGAATCATCGTTCAGCCCGAGCGCTCGAGCGGATACCCCGTGTTCTCGGCGCTCGCCAGGTCGGCGGGTGTTTCGAGCAATGCGGCATTGGGTTCGGCTGCCAGGACTTCCCCCACTTTCAGATGGCCCGCCGGCACGTCCAGTTCCACGCGCTCGATCTGTACGAAGCGCCGCGAGATCTTGTCGCTCGTGACGCGCACCTCTTCGGCATCTTGGTGCGCCTGACGGATATGATCGGCGAGCTTGCGCATGCGCAGATCGAAGCGAGCGAACTCCTTACCCAGCTTGGACAGCTCGTCCTTGATGATGTGCACCTGCCGGCGCGTCTCGACATCCTTGATGACCGCCCGCGCCGTATTGAGCACCGCCATCAGCGTGGTGGGGGAGACGATCCAGACGTGCCGTTGCATCGCGTGGTCGACGACTTCGGCGTGATGCGCGTGGATCTCGGCGAACACGGCTTCGGCAGGCACGAACATGACTGCGCCGTCCGAGGTTTCCCCGGCGACGATATAGCGATCGGCGATGTCGTTGACGTGCTTTCTCAGATCGGCGCGAAACTGCCGCAGCGCAGCCGTCCGATCGCCCTCGGCCGACACCGTGTCGAACATGCGGTGGTAGTTCTCGAGCGGGAATTTCGCATCGACCGCGACCAAGCCGGTCGGTTCAGGCAGCAACAGCATGCAATCGACGCGATGGCCACTGGGCAGCGAGTACTGAAACTCGTACGCCGACGGGGGCAGGAGGTTGCGCACCAGCGCTTCGAGCTGCACTTCGCCGAATGCGCCACGCGAGCGCTTGTCACCGAGCAGCTCCTGCAGGCTCACCACGTTAGTGGTGAGGCCGTCGATCTTGCGCTGCGCCTCGTCGATCGTCGCCAGCCGCGCCATGACGTTGGCGAAAGTCTCGTTGGTCTTCTTGAAGCCTTCCTCCAAGCGCTCGCCGACCTTGCCGCTGATCTGCTCGAGCCGCGCATCGGTGGTGCGCGTGAGCCCTTCGATCGATTGCGACAGCTGCGTCGTGATGCCCTGGAGCGTGGTCTGAATCATCTCCTGGTTGGAGCGTCCCTGCTCGCCCAGACGCTCGAGCACGCGCGAGAGCAGCTCGGCGCGCAGATCGTCGTGCTTCATCTGCATGTCGGCGGTGAGGCCGAGCAGACGTTGCGTCATGGTCTCGCGATGCGTCGACAGCTCCTCGGTCTGCGACAACTGCAGCACCAGCATGGCATCGCGCGTCTGCTTGAGGTCCTGCGAAACGGTGCCGCGCAGCCGCTCGTTGTTCTCGTTCATGCTGCTGGCGAGGCGATCGGCCAGGGTGTTGAGGCCGTCGTTCAAGTCCTTGAGCATTTCGAGGTGCTTGCGTTCGAGCACGGCGGTTACCGTTTCGGGCAGGTTCTGCTGCCGCCGCACCATTTCGTTGACGCGAAGCGTCGCCCAGATCACCGAGGCGAAAGTGATCACCGTGAGAACAGCTTGAAGCCAGTTGGCGAGAGTCATGCGCGGAGTATAGCGCTCGAATGCGCGCTATAGGGGCATGCGCGCGATGGGTCTGTGGCCCAAATAGGAAGACATGTAGCCCGGATGAAGGCCGCACGCCGGAATCCGGGAAGAATGAAGGCCGCATGCCGGAATCCGGGCAGAGCATGTCAGATGCAAAAGCGATGCGATAGAGAGGCGAAAGCTGGACCCCGGATTCCGCTGCGCTCCATCCGGGCTACGCTACTACCCCTGTTATTCCCTCCTCGTACGAGGCGGGGTGGCGGCTACCCCTGTTATTCCCCTCCTCGAACGAGGAGGGGTGGCGGCGCAGCCGCCGGGGTGGTCCGCGCGAAGCGCGGCACCGCCAGCCCTACGCCGTCTCCGCCTCGGCGCGCGACGCACGCTTGCGCTCGTGCTCCTTCAAGAAGCGCTTACGCAGCCGAATCGACTTGGGCGTGATCTCGACCAGCTCGTCGTCGGCGATGAACTCGATGGCCGATTCGAGGGTGAGCTTGATCGGCGGCGTGAGCACGACGTTCTCGTCCTTGCCGGCCGCACGAACGTTGGTCAGCTTCTTGGTCTTGATCGGGTTGACCACGAGGTCGTTGTCGCGGCTGTGAATGCCGATGATCATGCCTTCGTAGACGGGATCGCCAGGGCTCACGAACATGCGCCCGCGCGGCTCGAGGTTGAACAGCGCATACGCCACCGCCTCGCCCTCCTCCGCCGAGATCAGCACGCCGTTGCGGCGTTCGGGCATCTCGGGCTTGAGCGGGCCGTAGTCGTCGAACACATGGCTCATCAGCCCCGTGCCGCGGGTAAGATTGAGAAATTCCGTTTGAAAACCGATCAGCCCGCGCGCAGGAATGCGGTACTCCAGCCGCACGCGCCCCTTGCCGTCGGGCACCATGTCTTGCAGCTCGCCGCGACGCTCACCCAGCCCTTGCATGACCGCGCCTTGATGGCTTTCGTCGCAATCTACCGTCAGCATCTCGTAGGGCTCGCAGCGCTCGCCGTCGATCGTGCGAAACAACACGCGCGGCTTGCCGACCGCCAGCTCGTAGCCCTCACGGCGCATGTTCTCGAGCAAGATCGTGAGATGCAGCTCGCCGCGGCCAGAGACCAGAAACACGTCCGCATCCGCGGTATCTTCCACGCGCAACGCCACGTTCGACAGCAACTCGCGGTGCAACCGTTCGCGCACTTGGCGACTCGTGACGAACTTGCCTTCGCGCCCGGCGAAGGGCGAGGTATTGACCTGGAAGTTCATGCTCAGCGTGGGCTCGTCCACGGCGAGAAGGGGTAGCGGACTCGGCTTGTCGGGATCGCACAGCGTGCAGCCGATGGTAAGCTCCTCGATCCCCTGCAACAGCACGATGTCGCCGGCCTCTGCGACCTCCAGCGGCACCCGCTGCAGGCCGTGGAAGCCGTACACCTGCGTTACCTTGGCGAAGCGCGGGGTCGCTTCGGCGCCGTAGATCGCCACCTGCTGATTCGCACGCAGCGTCCCGGCGGTGATGCGACCAATGCCGATGCGGCCGATGTAGCTCGAATAGTCGAGCGCGCTGATCTGCAGTTGCAGCGGCGCGTCCTTGTCGAGCTTCGGCTGCGGGACGTATTTCAGAATCGCCTCGAACAGCGGCCGCATGTCTTCCGAGGGCCGGTCGAGATCGGTCGTGGCGAAGCCCTTGAGCGCGGACGCGTAGACGACTGGAAAGTCCAGCTGCTCCTCGGTGGCGCCGAGCTTGTCGAACAGATCGAAGGTCTGGTTCACCACCCATTGCGGGCGTGCGCCAGGGCGGTCGATCTTATTCACCACGACGATCGGCTTCAATCCGCGCGCCAGTGCCTTCTTCGTGACGAAGCGCGTTTGCGGCATCGGGCCTTCCACCGCATCGACCAGCACCAGCACACCGTCGACCATCGACAGGGCGCGCTCGACCTCTCCCCCGAAATCACGATGGCCGGGCGTGTCGACGATATTAATGTGCACGCCGCCGTAGTCAAAAGCAGCGTTCTTGGCAAGGATGGTGATGCCACGCTCGCGCTCCAAGTCGTTGCTGTCCATCACGCGTTCCTCGACCTGCTGGTGCGCGGCGAACACGCCGGCTTGCCGCAGGAGCTTGTCGACCATCGTGGTCTTGCCGTGGTCGACGTGCGCGATGATCGCGATGTTGCGAACGGAGGTGGTCATGAGGGACGGTTCGGAATCGGAAGAGAAAAAGCCAAAGATTATAGCGCGGCGTGGAGGGGTAGCGCCACCCTTAGGGAAGTTCGCAGTCTTGAACGCGAGCTATCGGAGCGGTCGGCATCGCCTTGAACGCTGCTTGTCACACCCCCGCAACGGCACCGGGAACGTTATTCGCCCCACCTCGAATGTGCATGTGCACGGCGGACGACAACTCGAAACGCGCATCCCCAATCACCGTCGAGTGCGTCGCATCGCTTGCCCCATTACATTCGACGAACGCAAGACAAGAGGCTATGCGAATTGGACAAATCGCACCGCTGATCGAAAGCGTGCCGCCGCGCATGTACGGCGGAACCGAGCGTGTGGTCTATCACCTTACCGAGCAACTGGTGCGACTCGGGCACGAGGTGACGCTGTTCGCGAGCGGCGACTCGCGAACTTCCGCTCGGCTCATCGCGACGGCGCCGCGCGCGCTGCGGCTCGACCCCAACGTGACCGACGTGCTGCCGCATTGCGTGCTGCAGCTGGAGCAGGTGCGCGCGCACGCCGACCAGTTCGATGTGTTGCACTTTCACACCGACCTGCTGCACTATCCACTGGTGCGTGCGCTGGGCTGGCCAGCAGTCACCACGATTCACGGCCGCCTCGATTTGCCCGACCTCGCCCCGTGCTATCGCGAATTCAGCGATGTCCCGCTCGTGTCGATTTCAAACGCGCAGCGACGCTTTCGGCCGCATGCCAACTGGATAGCGACCGTGTATCACGGTCTGAGCGTGGACATCGAAGCGTACCGCTACGAGGGTCCGCGCGACTACCTCGCCTTTCTTGGCCGCATCTCGCCTGAGAAGCGGCCCGACCGGGCGATCGAGATCGCGCGCCGCGCAGGGATGCCTCTGCACATCGTCGCCAAGGTCGACCGTGCCGACGCGCGCTACTACGCCGAACAGATCGCGCCGTTGATCGACGACAGGCAGATCCGCTATCTGGGTGAAATGGCAGAGGCCGAGAAATTTCGCTTTCTCAGCGCCGCGCGCGCCTTGCTGTTTCCGATCGACTGGCCTGAGCCCTTCGGTCTGGTTATGATCGAGGCGATGGCAGTCGGCACGCCGGTGATCGCCTGGCGCTGCGGGTCGGTGTCCGAGATCGTCGAGCCCGGCATTACCGGCTTCGTGGTGGAATCGATCGAGGAAGCGGTGGACGCGCTGGTCCACGTCGATGAAATCGACCGGGCACGGGTCCGCAAGCGCTTCGAGGAACGTTTCTCCAGCCGCCGCATGGCGCGCGACTACCTGGAGGTGTATCGACGCCTAAGCGCCGACACGCCGGACCACGAGGCCGCTCTGGTCTCCGATCCCACGTGAGTCCACCGGTGAGTACGATCGGCAGCGCATCGCCTCAATCGGATTTCTACATTCCAGCGACCGCATCGCTCGCGGAGCGCAGGCGCTGGACGTTGAAGCAGGGCGACGCTTTCGCTCTGTTCGACCACTACGGCGATATCGCCGCCGGTGGACCCGAAGGCTTGTTTTATCAGGACACCCGCTTTCTCGCACGATCGAGCCTGCGCATCGAAGGCGAGCGACCACTGCTGTTGAGCTCGATGGTTCAAGCGAACAACGTCGCACTCAACGTCGATCTCACCAATCCGGATTTGATCCGCGACGGCGAGGTGCTGCTCACCAAGGACAAGGTGCACTTGGCACGTGCCCTATTTCTGTGGGACGCGGCGTGTCACGAACTGCTGGTGCTGCGTAGCTTCGACACGGTGCCGCGCACGATTCGCCTGGCGCTCGCCTTCGACGCCGACTTCGCCGATCTGTTCGAGGTACGCGGATTCAAGCGCACCATGCGAGGTAAGGTCAGCCCCAGCGTGCGCGATTCCACTCTGCGCTTCGATTACGCCTCGTTGGACGGCATCGCGCGGGCGACCGAAATTCGTTTCGCGCCCGCGCCCATGCGGCTTGTTCCCGGGCGAGCGGAGTTCGAGCTGCGGTTAGCGCCGAAAGCGCGCTGCTCGGTGTTCGTAACGATCGGCTGTTTGGTCGATGGCGCCAAGGAGACGGCCTCCGTTCGCGCGCGCAGTTTCTTCTCGAACTTGCGCCGAGCGCGCCATGCGCTAGCGCGCGCAGAACCGGGTCTTCTGGAAACCTCCAACGGGCGCGTCAACGAGGTCATCGGACGTTCGCTCGCCGACACGGCGATGCTGATCACCGACACTGCGCACGGGCCCTACCCGTATGCCGGCATTCCGTGGTTCTCTACGGTGTTCGGGCGCGACGGGATCATAACCGCGATCCAGCTGCTGTGGCTCGACCCCACGCTCGCCCGCGGCGTGCTCGACGTGCTCGCGGCCAATCAAGCGGATCGCATCGACCCAACCATCGACGCGCAACCGGGCAAGATCTTGCACGAGATGCGCAAAGGCGAGCTCGCGCACCTGCGCGAGATCCCATTCGGTCGCTACTATGGCTCGGTCGACGCCACGCCCCTGTTCGTCGTGTTGGCCGGCTTGTACTGGCAGCGCACCGGCGATCGCGTCACCCTCGAGCGTATCTGGCCGAACGTGAAGGCAGCGCTCGACTGGATTTCGCGCTACGGGGATCTCGACGACGACGGCTTCATCGAGTATTCCGGCTCGGCGAGCGGCAAGGGACTCGTGAACCAAGGTTGGAAGGACTCGGAGGACTCGATCTTCCATGCTGATGGCACATTAGCCGAGCCCCCCATCGCACTGGTGGAGGTTCAGTCGTATGTCTATTGGGCCTGGCAGTTGGCCGCGGAGCTCGCCCGTGACATGGGCGATTCAGCGTTGGCCTCGGCGCTCCTCGAACGTGCACGCACGTTGCGCGTATGCTTCGAGCAGGCGTTCTGGTGCGAGGACATCGGTTGCTACGCGCTTGCGCTCGACGGCGCGAAAAGACCTTGCCGGGTGCGCACCTCCAACGCCGGGCAAGCGCTGCTGTCCGGCATCTGCGACCCGCAGCGCGCCGCCCGCGTGGCGCGCCTGCTGTTCACGCCGGAGATGTTCAACGGCTGGGGCATTCGTACCTTGCACGAGGCCGAAGCGCGCTTCAATCCGGCTTCGTATCACAACGGCTCGGTGTGGCCGCATGACAATGCGTTGATGGCTCTGGGGCTCGCGCGCTACGGGCGCAGCGAGGAGGTGCTGCGGCTCACCGGAGACCTGTTCGAAGCTGCCTTCTGCGTGGAGCTGCGGCGATTGCCCGAGCTGTTCTGCGGCTTTCGTCGCCGCCGTGACAAGGGCCCGACCTCCTATCCCGTGGCCTGCTCGCCCCAAGCGTGGGCAGCGGCCACACCGTTGGCGTTGCTACAAGCCTGTCTCAACTTTTCCTTCGACGCCTCGCACAGAACAGTGCGGCTCGCGCATCCACGGCTGCCGCGCTTCCTCGATTGGGTCAAAATCCGCCGGTTGCCTGTGGGGGAAGCGCGCGTCGATCTCATCCTCGAACGCCACGGCGACAGCGTCGCCGTAGACGTGCTCGGGCGAGAGGGGCAACTCGAGGTAAGCCTCGTCCTTTGAAGCTACTGCATCATCGGACTGACCGCTTCGGGCTTCGGCGCTGGCGTGCAGACCTTGTTGGGGAATAGCGCGAAGACCTCGACACGATTGGCTCCGCTCGCGACATAGACGCGTCCGTTGGCCACCGTGGGGGGCACAAAATCGGATCCCAACTCGATCGCGTCCTCCTCACAGCTCTCGCTGTCCCAAATCTTCGCCAGTTCGTTCGATTTCGATGGATCGGGTTGGGCGGCAAATGCCATCAGACGGCCGCGACCGCGTGCCATACGATAGGCCGAGGCCCACACGATGCCGCTCGCGCCATCCGCGCCATCCGCCGAGAGCGTAAGGAAGGCGCCGGGATGTTGATCGACGAACTCTTGTCCCTGCGCAGCGCTCACGCAGCGATGCGAGGTCGTCGGCGCCGCCGCGCTCGTGTCGCAGTCGAGAAAGCGATCGGTGACGCGATAGCTGCGCAAGTAGTCGTTCTCGCGCCAGAGGTAGACACGCGTGCCGCCGTGCCTAGCGTCGCGCGCCCAAAGGACGGGACCGCCGAGAATATGCCGATAGTAGTCGTTGGGCTGCGGCGGCTTCGGCGCGACCTCGAAGCTCTGCAGCGGACTGCCGGCAATGCAATTGGCATTCAAGCTCGGCGTGCATTGCACGTTCGGGCGCTTCGCATCGAGCAGGTACACCACGCCCTGCTTGCCGCCGCCGATCAAGCGCTGCGTGCCCGGGATCAGCATTGGGCCGGAGCCGCCGAGATCGAGGTCGTTGCGCTCCAACCCCTCCTCACCCTGCGCATCCCAATTGGCCGGGCGAAACCAGCCAGTCAGCCGCAGTGCGTCCGAGGGATCGAGCACGATCAACGCGTCATTGAGGTCGAACGTTCCATCGCTCGACCGGTGCGCGACACAGGCATCCGGACCGCCGCACACTTGGCTGGTGCGGTTGCCCGCGCACACGCAGCCCCCCGCCTCCTTGCATGAGGTGCACGCGTTGGCGCCGGGCGGCACCCGGCACCCCGCCTTCACGACGTGCTGCTTGTTGCCGGTAAAGAAGTAGACGAGCCCCGCGGCATCGACGATCGGGCCGCGCCCCGATTGCCAGATGCCCCCGCCCGGCCCAAGCTCGATACATCGTTCGTCGGCATAATCGATATGCGAAATCGCTTGCACCTTGCTCACACACGTCGTGCAAAAGGCAGCAGCGGGCTTGCGCAAGTCGCGTATGTCGAGGGCGAACACCCAACCTTCGAAGTAGTCTCCGCCGAAGGCCACGACAACGTGATTTCCCGCCAGCGCAAGCGCGGCGCGTTGCACCGCACGTCGCCGCGCCGTGGGCTCGAACGCGATGCGCTGCCCCTCGATCGGCACCGCGCCGCCGATGACCGCGGGGCCGAAGTTCTTGTCGCGCCCGTCGCGCAAATCGAGCGCATACAGCACGAAGTGCTGGCGTGTTTGATCCTGAAAGCTCGCCACCACGTACAGCGTCATCGCGGTTTTGTTGATCACCGGCGTGCCGGTGATGCCGGTCGAGGCGGCGAGGGCACCGCCGGGCAAGCGGGTGAACTGTCGGCGCCAAAGCGGCGCCGCGCCGATCGCATCGGCATCGAACGCGTAGACCGAATTGTTGCCGGTGGTCACGAACAAGACGTTGCGACGCCGCTTGTCCGTCAGCTCGAGATCCGACACTACGAGCGGCTGGGCGAGCACCGGCCCATCCACTGGGAGCTGGCCGATCTTGCCGAACGATCCAGTATGCACGTTGGCGGCCTTCAAGACTCGTTCGCTCAGGTTGGCACCGGTGCGCGCGTTGTCGTAATTGTGGGTGAGGACGTCGGTGCCGGCGTACGCCGATGAAACGCGCAGCACGACATAGAGCAAGCACAGAAAGCGAAACATCGTTCTTGTAATCTCGAGGCACGTAGATGTCGACATCGACGAAGTTGCTGCGCCGAAGCCGGCATTCTACCGGGCGGCCGGCAGCGCAAACGCCGGCGCGGCGCAGAGTATTCCAGGGCAGTAGCGCCGGCGCGGCTGTCGGTTGCCGACGGCGCTCATCCTCACCACGATTTGAATGTGCGGTTTACCCAGCCGGGCGCAACCCACAGGCGCGGGCAGCGAGCATTCCCCGGCCTCTGCTTACTTCGAACGAATCAACCGCGCTACTATTGCCACGCTCAACGAAATTCGCAAATGCGTGGCTAACGCTGCGTCACGCCGACAATCCGGCGCGGCGCCTCTGCTCGCGATCCTCTCGGACGAATCGATGACCTCACCTCCCAAACGCACCGTCTCCCTGCGTCGCAGCTGGGTTTTCCTCAGCGCCGCCGACTCAATCCTTCATGCACAGGCCTGGGCGTGTGCCGCGGACGCACTGATTGCCGATTTGGAGGACAGCACGCCGCCGCATCTTCGCGATCGCGCGCGCGGCATGCTGAAGGCGTTCGTTCAGGGCTGCCGGGCGGTGCGCAAGGTCGCATGTGTGCGCATCAACCCGCTAGGCGGCGAGGGGTTGACCGATCTCGAAGCCGCGCTCGACGCCAATGCCGAAGTGATCTTCTTGCCCAAGACCGAGTCGCCCGCGCAGATCGCCGAGCTCGCCGCTCGCATCGGCGAGCATGCGCGGGGAGACGTAGAGATCGTGCCCAATATCGAAACCGCGGCCGGTCTCGTGCGCACGTATGCGATCGCGTCCTCGCATCCGCGCGTTTCGGCGTGCTTGATGGCGAGCGAGGACATGACCACCAGCCTCGGCGCCGAGCGCGGACGCGACGGTGTCGAGCTGCACTATGCGCGCTCGCGCTTCCTCGTCGAGTGCCGGGCGGCAGGCGTCGTTCCAATCGATTGCCCCTACACGTTCAAGGACATCGATGGGCTCGAGGCCGAGACGCGCTTCGCCCGCCGGCTGGGCTATCCGGCGAAGTCGGCGGTGGATATCGATCATGCCGACATCATCAATAGTGTGCTGACCCCCAGCGTGGAGGAAGTCGCGCACGCGAGACGAATCGTCGAAGCGTTCGAGCGTGCGCACGCCGAGGGACGGCGCGCGGAAATCGACGGCAACTTCCTCGAGGTGCCGATCTTCCTCAATGCCAAGCGGCTGATCGAGCGCCATGAAGCGTTTAGCGAATCCTAGGACGCTACGCGCCGTCTGTCGGGCAATGACGAAGAAATCTCAATAACAAGAGGCGAGGACGATCGCAAGTCTCTTCCCCCTTCGCGTCGAGGAGGGCTGACCCGAAGGGCCGGGTCGGTCTAGACCGTTGCGCTTTACTGGATATGCATGCAGCTACTCCACACCACCCCGCGGGCTGCCGCCCGCACCCCGCCTCGTGAGAGCCGGGGAATCGGAGCGGGATGGTCGCAGCGTGCTTCCCCTCCTCGTCGAGGAGGGGTGGCCCGAAGGGCCGGGGTGGTCGGCCGAAGGCCGCTTATGCGAACTGCATCAGCCCATGCCCCACACCACCCCCCCGGGCTTCGCCCGGACATGTACCCGGAGGGTGCCCCGCTTGCTGAGAGGCGGGGAATCCGCGCTACTCCACACCACCCCGCGGGCTGCCACCCGCACCTCGCCTCAGGAGAGGCGGGGAATCGGAGCGGGATGGTCGCAGCGTGCTTCCCCTCCTCGTCGAGGAGGGGTGGCCCGAAGGGCCGGGGTGGTCGGCCGAAGGCCGCTTATGCGAACTGCATCACCCCATGACCCCACACCACCCCCCCGGGCTTCGCCCGGACATGTACCCGGAGGGTGCCCCGCCTCGTGAGAGGCGGGGGGTCGGAGCGGGATGGCCGCACATGCTTCCCCTGCCCTCAGCTCTACCCCACCTCCCGGAAAATCTCCATTGGCGGTGTGCGTACGATCCTGCGCGTGCCGAGCAAGCCGGCGATCAGCACGCCGAGACTCGCGATCAGCATGCCGACGACCCACACCCAAGGATTCACGGTGTACGGGACGTTCAGCACCCGCGTCGCCAGCAAGTAACCGAGCGCGGTCGCGGCGATCGCGGCGAGCAGCCCCGCGAGCGCACCGATGGTGACGAACTCGGCGGCCTGCGCCTGACGCATCTGCCGACCGGTGGCCCCGATCGTGCGCAGGATGGCTGCATCGAACACCCGCTCGTCATGCGTCGCGCTGATCGCCGCAAACAACACCACCAAACCCGCAACGAGCCCGAACAAAAAGACGAACTCGACCGCGCGGATCAACTGATCCATGATCCGCTGGACTTGCGCCATCACCGCAGCGACATCGATCACGAGCAGACTGGGAAAGCGCTTGACCAAACGATCCATCAGCGCCGACTGCGCCTGCGGTAGATGGAAGCTCGTCACGTAGGTTGCCGGATATTGCTCCAAGGTGCCGGGCGGGGCGACCACGAAGAAATTCACGCGGAAGGAATCCCAATCGACATGCCGCAACGAGGTGACGGCCGCCTCGAGCTTGCTTCCTGCCACGTCGTAGGTGAGCCGATCGCCGAGCCCGATGCCGAGCATGCGCGCGATGCCCTCCTCCACCGAGAACTGCGGCGGGCTTCTTCCCTCTTGCGGCCACCAACGGCCGGCCACGATGCGGTTGTCGGTCTGCGGGGTCTGCGCCCACGATAGGTTGAACTCACGGTCGACCAAGCGCTTGGCCCGCTCGTCGGCATAAGTGGCCGAAGACACCGGCTCACCATCGATCGCCATCAACCGCGCGCGCACCATCGGGAAAAAACGCGGCGGCGTGTAGCCCTCTTGTGCAAAGAACGCCTGCAGCGCTTCGAGTTGATCGGGCTGGATGTTGACCAGAAAGCGATTGGGTGCGTCGGGCGGCAGGGTCTGACGCCAGCTCGCGAGCAAGTCGCTGCGCACCAAGGTGAGCAGGATCAAGGCGAGGATGCCCACGCCCAGCGCGACGGCTTGCGTCACGGTTGCGAAGCGACGCCGCCGCAGATTGGCGAGACCAAAGCGCCAGGCGAACGGCGCGCGCCGTGCCGTGCGCGCGAGCACCCACAGCAGCGCGAGCGTCGCCAGCGACAGTGCAACGATCGTCCCGACCACACCGGCGAGCACGTACGCGCCCGTCTTCAGGTCTTGCGCTTGCCACAGGATCAGACCGCTCAGCGCGACGACCCCCACGAGGTAACCGAACCAACCCGCCGTGTCGGGCACGCCGAGATCGCGTCGTAGCACACGCAGCGTCGGTACTCGCCGTAACGCGAAGATCGGCGGCAGCGCGAAGCCCAGCAGCAGGATGAAACCCGCCGCCATTCCTTGCAAAGCGGGAAGCCCGCGCGGCAACGGCAGTGTGACGTGTACCAAGGGCTGCAGCAGCGCGGCGAGCACGGCTTGCCCCCCGAACCCGAGCGCGCAGCCGAGCGCGCTCGCGAGCAGCCCGAGCGCGAGGAACTGTTGCAGATGCAGGCGCAGGATGAGGCCCTGACTCGCGCCCAGGCAGCGCATGATCGCCACGCCGTCGAGATGGCGGCGCAGGTAGCGACGCGCGGCGAGCGCGACCGCTACGGCGGCGAGCAGCACGCTCAACAGTGCCGACAAGCCGAGAAATTTCTCGGCGCGCTCCAAGGCGGCGCGAATTTCGGGGCGCGCATCGCGCACGTCCTCGACACGCTGCCCCGGACCTAGCACGCGCGTAACGCTTTGCCGAAACTGCCGCACCTGCCCAGGCGGGCCGGCCACCGCGAGTCGGTAGCTCACGCGGCTGCCGGTGGTGATCAAACCGGTCGAGTCGAGGTCGGCCAGATTGAACGTGAGACGCGGGCCAAGATTGAGAAAGCCGACGCTCGTCTCCGGATCCTCCACCAACTCGGCGGCGATCCGAAAGCGCTGATTGCCCAGGCCGATTTCGTCGCCGATCTGCACATCCAACCGCGCCAGCAAGCGGTCGTCGACCCACACGGTGCCGGGTGCGGGGATCGCTTGCGGCCGCTGCGCCTGGGCGCCTGAACGCGTTCGAATCTCGATCCTGCCCTTGAGCGGATAGCCTTCGCCGACTGCCTTCACCTCGGTCAGTACGCTGTGCTCGCCGGCCGAGGCCATGCTGGGAAACCGCACCAGGCGGGCCACGGCCAAGCCGTTTTGCTCGGCCAGCTGCTGAACCTCGGAGTCGATCGGGCGATCCGAGAATACGATCAGATCGGCGCCGAGCAGCTGATTGGCTTCCGTGGTGAGCGCTTGCCTGACGCGATCGGCGAAGAACGCAACCGACGTCAGACTCGCCACGGCGACGATCAGCGCAATGGCCAATACGCGCAATTCGCCGGCACGCCAATCACGCAGCAGCAGGCGCGCCGCCAGAACGAGCGACTGGCGCAGCGAGGTGCGCGGTACGCTCGCTTGGCGCTCGGATGCCATCGCTCCCGCGGCGGCTTCAGATCCGGCGGTCATCGATCACCCGTCCGGCGGCGAGATGCAGCTGCCGGCTGCAACGCGCAGCGAGCCGCTCATCATGTGTTACGAGCAACAGCGTGGTGTGCTGCTCTCGATTCAGGTCGAACATCAGCTCGATCACTTCCTCGCCGGTGACGGCATCGAGGTTTCCGGTCGGCTCGTCGGCGAACAGCAGACGCGGCTTGCCGGCGAACGCGCGGGCGATCGCCACGCGCTGCTGCTCGCCGCCCGAGAGCTGACGTGGATAGTGTTCGAGCCGCTGCGACAGACCCACCCGCGCCAACAGGTTACGCGCTACTTCGCGCGCATCCCGCACACCGTCCAGCTCGAGCGGGAGCATCACGTTCTCGAGGGCGGTCAGAGCCGGCAGAAGCTGGAACGACTGGAATACGAAGCCCACCAGCCGGCGCCGCAATGCCGCGCGCCCGTCTTCGTCGAGCGACGCCAGATCGATGCCGTCCAGCTCGACCTTTCCGCTGGTCGGCGTGTCCAACCCAGCGAGCAGCCCCAGCAGCGTCGTCTTTCCCGAGCCCGACGCGCCGATGATCGCGACGGCTTCGCTGGGCGAGATGGAGAGATCGATGCCTTCGAGAATCGTGAGCCGGTTGCGGCCCGTGTCCACTTGCTTGCCAAGCGACTCCGCTCGCACAATGTCCTTCGTGTCCGTCATGCGTTCTCTGTTTGGTCTGGTCTTGTTCTGCGCGCTCGCCACCGCAGGCGCTTTCGCGCAAGCGCAGGCGCCCGTCATTTTGGTTGTCGGCGACAGCTTGTCCGCCGGTTATGGATTACCCCAAGGCCGAGGATGGGTCAATCTTCTTCAGCAACGGCTGATCGATCGCAAGCTCGATTATCGAGTCGTCAATGCCAGCATCAGCGGAGACACGACTGCCGGCGGACGCGCACGCTTACCGGCAGCGCTGGACCAGTATCGTCCAGCGATCGTGATCATCGAGCTGGGTGCCAACGACGGGCTGCGCGGACAGCCGATCGAGAGCATGCGCGAAAATCTTACCGAGATGGTGGGTGCCAGCCGCAAGGCCGGTGCCCGCGTCCTGCTGATCGGCATGCGCATACCACCGAACTACGGCCAGCAATATACGCGGAAGTTCCAGCAGGCCTTCGCCGATGTGGCCAAAGCGCAGCACGTCGCGCTCGTGCCTTTCCTGCTCGACGGCTTCGCGGAGCGGCGCGCCATGTTCCAGGCCGACGCCATCCACCCGACCGAGCAAGCGCAATCACTGATGCTCGAGACCGTGTGGAGACAGCTGTTGCCGCTGCTCGATCCGGGCGCGGCGAAGAAGCGGGCGAGCGTGTACGGCTCGAGGATCGCGCACACGCCTCACGCTCTCCCTTCGAGGAAGCGGGAGCAGTTGGCTTGACTCGCTGTGACCGGAACAAAGCCGCGCATCCCAGGATCCGACTGCCACTTTGCAGGAGGTGGAGCACCGTTCAGGGCATGAGTCCGAGCGCAGCCGAGGGCGGCTGCGGGGCGTGTGACCCGTAGCCCGGATGCAGGCCGAAGGCCGGAATCCGGGGGAAACGTGGCGAGGTGCGCCGACCGATCCCTAGAGGGAAACGTGCATCGGGCGCCGCCATCCCTCGAAGATCCCGGAGTGTGCAGCGACCGTAGCCCGGATGCAGGCCGAGGGCCGGAATCCGGGGGAAACGTGGCGAGTGCACCGACCGATCCCTAGAACATCCCCGGAGCGCGCAACATGCATTCGTCCCCGGATTCCGCTTCGCTTGATCCGGGCTACGACTGTTGTCGCTCCGGACTGTGCTACCCTTGCCCCGTCAGAACATCCTCTTCGACGTGAGCGACCCGCTCCTGCCTCGCGACAGGGCCACCGTAGCCGACCTGTCCCAATTTGACGAAGTCATCGACGTGCGCACCCCGTCGGAGTACGCGCTCGACCATATTCCCCGAGCATTCAATCTGCCGGTGCTTTCCGATGCCGAGCGCGCGCAAGTCGGCACCCTCTACAAACAGCTTTCGCCTTTCGACGCGCGTAAAATCGGCGCCGCCTTGGTTGCGGCCAACATTGCCCGGCATCTCGAACAAAGTCTGCTCGATCGATCACGTGCTTGGCGCCCGCTCGTGTACTGCTGGCGCGGCGGGCAGCGCAGCGCCGCGATGACGCACGTGCTGCGGCAGATCGGCTGGGACGCGCGTCAGCTGCAAGGTGGCTACAAGGCCTTCCGCCAGTACGTGCTTCAGCAGACACCCGCTTTGGTCGCGCGCCTGCACTATCGCGTCGTGTGCGGCTTGACCGGCTCGGGCAAGAGCCGCCTGCTCCAGGCTCTGCGTCGGGTCGGCGAGCAGGTGCTCGATTTGGAAGGGCTCGCTCTGCATCGCGGCTCCCTGCTCGGCAATTTGCCCGATCAGCCGCAACCGTCCCAGAAGATGTTCGAAAGCCGCTTGTGGGATGCGTTGGGACGCCTCGATCCGGCGCGCGCGGTCTACGTCGAGTCCGAAAGCAAGAAGATCGGCATGCTGCAAGTCCCACAAAGTCTGCTCGATGCGATGTGGCGCAGCGATTGTGTGGAGTTGCAGGCGAGCACGCCCGCCCGCGTCGAGCTGTTGAAATCGGAATACCGCCACTTCTTGGAGGATTGCGAAGGGCTAGGCAGCAAGCTGGATTTCCTGGCGCCGCTTCATGGCTACGCGCGCATCGCGCACTGGAAGACGATGGCGCGCGGCGGCGTGTGGGACGAACTGGTCGAAGAGCTGCTGGTGGAGCATTACGACCCCGCCTACCGCCGGTCGATCGGATCGCACTATTCCAAGCTTTCCGAAGCGCATCGCGTGCGCGTGAACGCGCCCACCGATGACCAGTTCCTGAGCGCCGCACGAGCCGTTGCCCACGACAAGACGGTGCCGGTCGATTGAGCGAAGGCACGATCCTCCACCTCGAAGCGAATCCGCTCGCCGCGGACGCGATCAAGATCGCCGTCAAGATCGATGTCCATACCTTACGCGGCACCCGGGAAGGCGTGCCCGCGCTGATCGAGATGCTCGAGCGCTATCGCGCGCGCGCGACATTTCTGTTCTCACTTGGACCGGATTCGGCTGGCCGCCAGTTGCGCGGTGCGCTGCTCCGCGCGATCACCCGCGGCGCCCGGCCGCCGCGACTGCTCGGCCATTACGGCTGGAACCGGCTCCTCTCCGGGGCGTTGCTGCCGCCGCCCGATATCGGTGAGCGTTGCGGCGAAGTGCTTCGATCCGTGCGCGCGGCCGGCTTCGAAGTGGGCGTGCGCAGCATCGACGAAGCATCGTGGGACAAGCAGATCGATCGAGCGAATGCGACCTGGACGCGACTTCAAATGGAGCGCGCTCGGGCGCGCTTTCGCGAGGTCTTCGGCGAAAATCCACGCGTGCACGCCGCCGCCGGGTGGCGAATGAATCGGCACGCTTACCGACTGACCCAGCTGCTGGGTTTCGATTACTGCTCGGATACCTTGGGGACCCAGCCGTACGTGCCGATCTACCAGGCCGAACTGATCGCCTGCCCCCAGCTGCCCACGACGCTTCCGACCATGGCCAACTTGCTGGATCAGGGGCTCTCGTCCGAGGCCGCCGCGGAGCGAATTCTGTCGGACAGCGAGAGTGTGCGACCGAGCGGCCATGTGTACAACGCCCACGCGGAGGTGGAGGGACTCAAGCTCAAGCCGCACTTTGAACGTCTCTTGCAAACCTGGAAGAGCCGCAACGTGAACTTGTTATCCTTATCGGATTATTTCGATGCCCTGCCCGACAAGGACCTGCCTCGTCACGAGGTTAGCCGTACCCGGCTGCCCCGCGGCTCACGCGACGTAGCGGTGCAGGGCGAGGAGTTCTTGGCAGGGTATTGAACGACCGGCGTGCCGGCGTTGAGCTGGGCGAACGCGCAGGCCCATGCCGAGAACAGGTTTGGCCGCTGTCGACGATGACAAGGAAGAATGATGCTTGAATCTTTGAAAGTACCCCAATTCGAAGCCCAGGCCACGGAGGGCAAAACGGTGAGCCCAGCCGGCGAGCGCGGGCATCCGTTCGTCCTCTACTTCTACCCGAAGGACAACACGCCGGGCTGCACCGACGAGGGCATCCAGTTCCGCGATCTGTATGACGCGTTTCAGCGTGTGGGCTGCCACATTTACGGCGTCTCGCGCGACAGCATGACATCGCACGAAGGGTTCAAAGCGAAGATGAGCTTTCCCTTCGAGCTAATCTCCGACCCCGACGAAAAGCTATGCCAGATGTTCGGCGTCATCAAGATGAAGAATATGTATGGCAAGCAAGTCCGCGGCATCGAGCGCAGCACCTTCGTGATCGACGCCAACGGCGTGGTGCGCAAGGAGTGGCGCGGGGTGAAGGTGCCCGGTCACGCGCAGGAGGTGCTGGAATTCGTGAAGAGTATGTAAGGCAAGCAATGGCCCAACCGACTTCATCTCCCACACCGCCGACACGCAGCGATATCAAGCTGTTCGTGCTCGATACCAATGTCCTGATGCATGACCCGACGAGCTTGTTCCGCTTCCAGGAGCACGACATCTTCTTGCCGATGGCGACGATCGAAGAGCTCGACTCGAACAAGAAGGGCATGTCGGAAGTCGCGCGCAACGCGCGTCAGGTCAGCCGCTTCCTCGACGCCTTGCTCAACGTCGGCGAGCGGCACATCGAGCACGGCATTCCATTGGAAAGCCAAGGCGACCGCACGGCGAGCGGACGTCTGTTTCTACAAACGCAGGCCATCCGCGCGGAGCTGCCGACGACCTTGGCGAGCGGCAAGGCCGACAACGAGATCCTCGGCGTCGTGCGACATCTGCAGCAAATTCACCAGCGGCGGCAAGTCATTCTGGTGTCGAAGGACATCAACATGCGCATCAAAGCGCGTGCGCTGGGGCTGTCCGCGGAGGACTACTACAGCGACAAGGTGCTCGAGGACACCGACTTGCTCTACAGCGGTGTGCGCGAGCTACCGGCCGATTTCTGGGAGAGCCACGGCAAGGACATGGAATCCTGGCAGCAGAACGGTCGCACCTTTTACAGGGTGACGGGTCCGTTGGTGCCCAGCTTGCTCGTCAACGAATTCGTGTTTCAGGAGAGCGATCAGCCGCTCCACGCGCAGGTCAAGGAGATCAGCGGCAAAACGGCCGTGCTGCAGACCTTGACCGACTACACGCATCAACGCAACAACGTGTGGGGCATCACCGCGCGCAATCGCGAGCAGAACTTCGCACTGAACCTGCTGATGAATGCGCAGGTCGACTTCGTGACCTTGTTGGGGCAGGCGGGAACCGGCAAGACTTTGCTGACGCTCGCCGCCGGCCTCATGCAGACGCTCGAAGACAAGACCTACTCCGAGATCATCATGACGCGCGTCACGGTGCCAGTCGGGGAGGACATCGGCTTTCTGCCCGGCACCGAAGAAGAGAAGATGACGCCGTGGATGGGTGCGCTCGAGGACAACCTCGACGTGCTCAACAAGACCGACGACGAGGCCGGCGAATGGGGTCGCGCCGCGACGCGCGATCTGATCCGCTCGCGCATCAAGGTGAAGTCGCTCAACTTTATGCGCGGCCGCACCTTCATCAACAAGTTCCTGATTCTCGACGAAGCGCAGAACTTGACGCCGAAGCAGATGAAGACGCTGATTACGCGCGCCGGCCCGGGCACGAAGGTCGTGTGCCTGGGCAACATCGCGCAGATCGACACGCCCTATCTGACCGAAGGCAGTTCGGGACTGACTTACGTGGTCGATCGCTTCAAAGGCTGGAGCCACAGCGGCCATGTCACCCTGCAGCGCGGCGAGCGCTCGCGCCTGGCGGATCACGCGGCGGATGTGCTATAGCACCGTAGCATTCGCAACGTCGGTGTGCACCGAATCGTCCGCGCGCCGGTAAAGTGCAACCTACCTTGCGCGCGAATCCGTCAGCTCGAGTCGGTTTTCGATCCATTCGCCGCTGCTCGTGATCGTCAGACGCTGATTCATGGTCGCCATGTCGGTATGGATCAGCCCAACGTCGCGACGCAAGCCGGCGGCGGTCGCGCGTGAGGACGGGAATACCGCTTGCGGACAATCGGCCTGCGGCCAGCGACGTTGGTCGCTGTCATCTTGCTACGATACTCGTGTTCGGAGGCAGCCATGCATTCGAAAGTCCTTCATGAGCAAGACGAACAACGCACTTTTGCGCTCATCTTCGACACCGGCGACGAAGTGATCTCGACGCTCGAGACTTTCGCTCGCCACAACGACATCGGCGCCGGGCAGTTCAGCGCGATCGGCGCCTTCAGCGAAGTCGTGCTGGGCTATTTCGACTGGGACAAGAAGGATTACCTGCGCATCGAAGTCAAAGAGCAGGTCGAGGTGCTGTCATTGCTGGGCGACCTCGCGCTCGATCGCGGCGCGCCGAAGGCGCACGCCCATGTCGTGCTCGGCAAACGCGATGGCACGACCTGCGGCGGCCATCTGTTGCAGGCGCACGTGCGGCCGACGCTCGAGCTCATCCTCAACGAGCCGCCCGCCTATCTGCGGCGCGAGTACGACGCGGACTCGCATCTCGCGCTGATCAAAATCCGATCTTGATGGGACGCAGCGCAGGGAGATACGCGTCATTCATCGTGCGCCCTTCTGCCCGCCCCTTGCAGCTGCATCGGCTCTTGCCACGGCGCGCGATAGACCACGCGCGTCGACAGTGCGTCGCGGAACAAACTGCGAGTGACAGGTGAGGCAAACCTCGGTCGAGGGCAGACCGGCGAAGCCGGATGGCTCCACGCAGGTATGGCAATAGCGGCAATCGATGCCGTCGTCGCCGACATGGTGTTTGTGGCTGAACGGAATCGGCTGCTCGACGGGCGCATAGCGCCCGAACGGCGCGGCTTCGCTCCAGCGCCAAGCTAGAATCCAAGCGATCAATGCGCCGAGCAAGGCGAGCAGCAGCAGCTTGATGAACAGGACCTGGCGTTGCTGGAAGACTTGCGCCATCGCCGCTTGGAGCGTTTAGCAGGACGCGTTCACCACGAACACCTCACCACGAAGGCACGAAGACAGAAGAGACGCGCGAAGTCGAGCCAGCCCAATTGCGCGCTACATCGGCTTCGGTGCGTGCGACCAATGTCGTGTCGGTCGGGCTTGGAATCGGGGTGGCGATCAACATGCCTGCCGGTGCTGCAACGCTTAGTCGCCCGCATACGCGAGCGTCGTGAGCAGCGCCAGCTCCGCCTGTCTCGAATCGAGTCGCGTGTGCTGCACCACGATCGGCACGTTCGACTCGATCACGCTGGCGTAATCGGTGTCGCGCGGAACCGGTTGCGGATCGGCGAGATCGTTGAAGCGCAGATGCAACGTCCGGCGCGCACCGACGTGCACCCGGTAAGGACCCACCGGCTCGCGGTCGCTGAAGAACAGGGTGATCTCGATTTGGGCGTCTTCATCGCCCGCGTTGAGGATGCACGCCGTTTCATGGCTGGTCAGCGCCCGCGTCGAGCCCGTGCTGGCGGGCGGGATGTAACCCTCGGCGATGGCCCAGCGACGGCGTCCGATCGGCGGCATACGCCTTACCTCATGCTGATTGGGTATAAGCCTCGCGCAGCACTTGCGCGAGATGCAGCGCGCGACGACCGGCCGACTGCGCGATTTGCTCGCGACAGCTGAAACCATCGGCGATGATCAAGGTGTCGCGGTCCGCATTGCGCACGGCCGGCAACAGCACCCGCTCGCCGCAGCGCATCGACACTTCGTATTTGTCGCGCTCGAATCCGAACGACCCGGCCATCCCGCAGCAACCCGAGTCCGGCATTTGAAAGTCGAGCCCGAGCTTGCGCAGCACCCGAACTTCGGCGTCGGTCTTGAGCACCGCCTTGTGATGGCAGTGGGCGTGCACCAGCGCGCGCTTCGCCAAGCGCGGCGGCTGAAACTCATCGCCACGGCTGTCGAGCAACTCGCTGAACAAGCGCACTTGCTCACTCAACCGCTTGGCCTGCTCGTCGTTGGCGAACAGGTTCGGCAGCTCCTCGCGGAACACGGACACGCAGGCCGGCTCCAGCCCGACGATCGGTGTGCCGGCGCGGATGTCGGCATCGAGCACGTCCATCACGCGTTGGAGGTAAGCGCGCGCCTGATCGAGAAAACCGAACTCGTATAGCGGGCGGCCGCAGCAGAGGGGCACCGGCGGAATGCGCACGCGCCAGCCGGCGCGCTCGAGCACGTCGACCGCGGCATGGGCGATATCGGGTTGAAAATAGTTGGTGAAGGTGTCGGGCCACAGAATAATTTCGGCGCCTTCGTCGGCGATCGGACGCCGCTTCGCGAATGCTTGAGTGAAGGATTCCTTCGCGATGGACGGAATGCGCCGTTGCGGCGCGACCTCGGCGAACCAGCGTGCGACAGCGGCGAAAGGCTCGTGCTGGGTCAGGAAATTCGCGAGTCCCGGTGCGTGGGAGGCCATGCGCGCCCACCGATCGATGAGTCCGAAAGCATAGGCGCGGCGCGGGCGCGATCGGCCCGCGTAATAGTGCGACATGAACTCGGCCTTGTAGGTCGCCATGTCCACCTTCACCGGACACTCGCCCTTGCAACCTTTGCAAGACAGACACAGATCGAGGGCTTCGCGCACCGCCGATTCGTGCCAGCCGCCGGTGATGACCTCGCCGCGCAGCATTTCGAACAGCAGCCGGGCGCGCCCACGGGTCGAGTGCTTCTCCTCGCCGGTGGCCATGTAACTGGGACACATGGTGCCGTGCTTCTTGCGGCACTCGCCCACCCCCACGCAACGCAAGACCGTGCGCGCGAAGCTGCCGCTGTCGTTGGGATAGCGGAAATGCGTGGTCGGCGTGGGGGGATCGTATTGGGTGCCGATGCGCAAATTCTCGTCGACCCGATAAGGGCGCACGATCTTCCCGGGATTCATCTTCCAGGCCGGATCCCAGATCGACTTGAACGCGTTGAACGCCTGAATCAGGGTATCGCCGAACATGATCGGCAGCAACTCCGCCTTCGACTGGCCGTCGCCATGCTCGCCCGATATCGTGCCGCCCAAGCTCACCACGAGGCGCGCGGCATCGAAGAGGAAGGCGCGGAACTTCGCGATGCCTGCGGCGGTTTCCAAGTCGAAGTCGATGCGCGTGTGCACGCAGCCTTGACCGAAATGGCCGTAGAGGTCGCATTCGTAGCCATAGCGATCGAACAGCTCGCGCAGCTTGCGCAGATATTCACCGAGCTTCTCCGGCGGCACCGCGGAGTCTTCCCAGCCCTCCCAAGTGATCGGTTTGTTCGGCACGTGCGCGGTGGCACCCAGACCCGACTCCCGCACCCGCCATATGATCTTCTGCGTGGCTTCGTCCTCGATCAGCTTCATGTTCGGCGCATGCTCGACCTTGCGCAGCGCCTCCATCGCGGCTTGCGCTTGCGCCCGTGCAGCTTCGTGCGTCGCGGCACCGAATTCGACCACCAGCCAGCCGCGGCCTTTGGGCAGCAGCTCGACGTCGTGCGGATGCAGATGGATCGCTTTCATGTCGTCGATCAGCCGATCGTCCAGCCCTTCCAGCGCGATCGGCTTATGCTGCATCACCTGCGGAACATGGTCGCCGGCCTGATAGACGTCTGGATAAGCGAGCACGAGCAGCACGCGCTTGGCGGGATTCTCGAGCAGGCGCAAGGTGGCTTCGAGGATCACCACGCAGGTGCTCTCCGAGCCCACCACCGAGCGCGCAACGTTGAAGCCGTGCTCGGGCAGCAGCGCTTCGAGGTTGTAGCCCGAGACGCGACGCGGAATGTGCGGGAAGCGGCGCCGGATTTCCTCGGCATAGCGCTCGGTCAGCGCGCGCAACTGGGAATAAATCTCGGCGCGCCGACCGCCCGTTCGAATGATTTGCGCATAGTCCTCGTCGCTCGTGGGGCCGAGCGTGAGCCGCGTGCCGTCGTAGGTGAGCACCTCGAGCGAGACGACGTTGTGCACGGTCTCGCCCCCCATCACCGAATGCGGCCCGCAGGAGTTATTGCCGAGCATGCCGCCCAAGGTGTTGTGCGTGTGGGTGGCAGGAGCGGGCGCGAAGGTTAGCCCCACCTGATTGGCCGCATCGCGCAGATCGTCGAGCACCACACCGGGCTGTACGCGCGCGATGCGCCGCTCACGATCGATCTCGAGCACGCGGTTCAAGTACTTGGAGAAATCCATCACCACCGCGACGTTGCAGCACTGACCGCACAGACTCGTGCCGCCGCCGCGCGAAAGTAGCGGCGCCCCGAACTCCCGACAGCGGCGAACCGTTTCGATAACGTCCTCGACGCTGCGTGGAATGACGACGCCGATCGGGACTTGCCGATAATTGGAAGCATCCGTGGCGTAGAGCGCGCGGCTGCCCGCATCGAAGCGCACTTCGCCTTCGATCGTCTGGCTCAGCACCCGCGCCAGACCTTGGGCATCGACGGTAGGGGCGCTCGGCGCGCCTGCGGCGGTGTTGTCGACTAGATTTTGTAGCACTGTGCGTCTTGCTCCTTGAACTCGATCCCCAGGCCGGGCCGCGTCACATCGGGCGTCAGCGACCCGTCAACAGGATCGAGGGCGCCGTCGAACAGCATGTGCTCGATGCGCACGTGATCGTGGAAGTACTCGAGATGAACGGCCGCGCGCACGGCGCAGCACAGCGGGGCATGCAGACTGGGCGCGCAATGGCTCGAGAGCGGAACGGCGAAAGCCTCCGCCAGCGCCGCAGCAGCTAGGAAGCCGGTCACGCCGCCGCAACGCGTGGCATCGGCTTGCAGCACATCCACCGCTTGCGCCTCGAGCATTCGGCGGAAATAGATCGGGTCGTACCCATACTCCCCGGCGCTGATCGCCATGCCGGCGGGCGCACGATCCCGCAACAGGCGCAGTCCCGCCAGATCGTCGGACGACACCGGCTCCTCGAACCACGTGACGCCGCACTCCGCGTAGGCCTGCGCGAACGCTAACGCTTGCTTGCGCGTGTAGGCGCCGTTGGCATCGACGAACAGTTCGGTTTCGGCGCCGATCGCCTCGCGTGCAACGCGTACCCGCGCGAGATCGCGCGCTGGATCGCGGCCCACCTTCATCTTCACCTTCGTGATGCCCAGTTTCACCCAACCGCCGAGTTGCGCGCGCAGTTGATCGTCGCTATAGCTGGTGAAGCCGCCGCTGCCGTAGATCGGAATGCCGGGCCGCGTGCGTCCCAGCAGCGTGGCGAGCGAGACGTCGAACAGCTTTGCCTTCAGATCCCATAACGCGTTGTCCACCGCCGCAATCGCCATTGCACAGATGCCCGGTCGACCGAGGTTTCGAATCGCACGCGTCATATCGACCCAACGCGCATTGATATCGAGCGCGTTGCACTTCGCGATCAGCGGCGCGAGCTTGTCGGCGATCAGCTCAGCGCTTGCACGGTCGGCGTAGGTGTAGCCGATGCCGATGCGACCCCCAGCCTGGACGTGCACCACCACCAAGGTCGTGCTGTCCCAGGCGAATGTGCCGTCGGACTCGGGCGTGTCGGTCGGGATGACATAGGCGTCGACGCGCGTCCGCTCGATCGGTGCCACATCCGCATTCGGAGGGCCCACACGCGCCCTCTCGCGCTTCACTTGCTGGGCGGGAACATGGTTTCCCACCACTCCTTGGCGGTCGCCTTGATCATCGCAATCGAATCGGGATCGCCATGCAGCAGCGCGGAAAGATAAGCGCGTGCGTGCTTCGCGTCGATGTGCGGCGGCAGCGGCGGTACATTGGGATCGGTCACGACTTCCAACAGCGTGGGCCGATCGGCGCGCAGCGCTTCGTCCCAGGCTGGGCCGATGTCTTGTTCGCGCTCGACGCGAATGCCGCCCAAGCCGAGAAGGCGCGCATATTCCGCATAGGGGAACTCGGGCACCACTTGCGACGGCAGAAAGCGCGGATCGCCTTCCATCGCGCGCTGCTCCCAGGTCACCTGGTTGAGGTCTCCGTTGTTGAGCACCATCACGGTCACGCGTCCATCCCTCCATTGACGCCAGACCTTGGCGATGGTGACGAGTGCGTTGATCCCGTTCATTTGCATGGCGCCATCGCCTTGCAGCGCAATCACATGCCGATCCGGATGCGCGAACTTCGCCGCGATGGCATACGGAATGGCGGGACCCATGGTGGCAAGGCCGCCCGACAACGAAGCCATCATGCCGCGCCGAATCTTCAGGTCGCGCGCGTACCAATTGGCAGCAGAGCCCGAATCACAGGTCAGGATGCAGCCGTCCGGCAGCCGCGGCGAGAGCTCCCAAAACACGCGCTGCGGATTGATCGGATTGGCCTGATTCATCGCGCGCCCGTGCAGGACATGCCACCAGCGCGCCACGTTCTTCTCCACCTGCTCACGCCACGCTCGGTGTTGCTTGCGCTGCAGATGCGGAATCAATGCGCGCAACGTCTGCTTGCTGTCGCCGACCAGGCCGATCTCCATCGGATAGCGCAAGTTGATCATGCGCGGATCGATGTCGATTTGAACGCCGCGCGCCTGCCCCTCCTCGGGCAGAAACTCCGAGTACGGGAAGGCCGAGCCCACCATGAGCAGCGTGTCGCATTCGGTCATCAAATCCCAACTGGGTTTGGTGCCGAGCAATCCGATCGAGCCGGTGACGAAGGGCAAGTCGTCTGGAACCGCGGCTTTGCCGAGCAAGGCCTTGGCGACTCCGGCACCGAGAAGATCGGCCACTTCCAGAATCTCGTCGGTCGCGTGCAAAGCGCCCGCGCCTACCAACATCGCGACTCTTTCACCGCTGTTCAGAATGCTCGCCGCACGCGCGAGATCCGCAGCTTCCGGCACTTGGCCGAATGCCGTGTAGCCGATGCCGGTGTGCACGGTGCCATGCTCGCGCGGCGGCTTTTCCACCGCCTCGAGGTCTTGTACGTCGTTCGGAAAGATGATGCAGGTAACGGTGCGCTCGTCGCGCGCGATACGCATCGCGCGATCGACCAGCTGACGAACCTGCTCCGGCGTGGATACCATGTGCACATACTCGTGCGCCACGTCCTTGAACAGGGAGATCAAGTCGACTTCCTGCTGATAGTGACCGCCGAGTGCGGCGCGCTTCTGTTGTCCGACGATGGCTACGACTGGCTGGTGGTCGAGCTGCGCGTCGTAGAGGCCATTGAGCAGATGGATGGCGCCGGGGCCGGAGGTGGCCAGGCAAACGCCGACTTGGCCGGTGAACTTGGCGTGCGCACACGCCTCGAATGCTGCGAGCTCCTCGTGCCGCGCTTGCACGAACTCGATCTTGTCTGTCGCGCGTCCGAATGCACCGATGATGCCGTTGATGCCGTCACCTGGGTATCCGTACACCCTTCGCACGCCCCACTCGTAGAGGCGTTGAAGCAGAAAATCTCCGACAGTAGCCATCTCCGCACCGCTCAACTGACAACCGGCTCACGCGCTTGTCGGCAGCAAGTCGGATGCCGCTGCAGACCTCACGCGCGATTGCTCGCCGCTTCACCGTTGACACCAGCGCGGTGCGACTGTTCCCGCTTCGACTCCTCCTTGTTCTATTAAAAAGATGTGCTCATCGAACGCAACGAGCTTTGCTGAATCTCGACCCACTCGTTTTGCTCGTCGCATTCCTACCGGAGCGCTACTTGCTCGGTTTCATGCCGGACTTGATCCACTCGCTGCTCGTCATGCCGTCCGGGGGTTGCACTTTTTCCGCAGGGTAATGCTTGACGTTGACCATCCGGATCTTGCCGTTCACCGTCTTCGTCATGCCGTACACGGTCCCTTGAATTGCCTGATGGCCCTTGGCACGCGCCATCGAAACGGTGCCCGCCGGCGATTCGAAGGTGAGACCTTCGAGCGCGGCGATGACATCCTCCTGCGTCGGTGCAGCTTTTTTTTTCGCCTGCGCTTTCTCGTACGCGGTTTTTAGGGCGAGGATCGCAAGCGCCGGGCTATACGCGACGTAAACGGGATCGATCCCCGTCTTCGCGCGATAAGTGCCCTTGAACCACCGTGTAAGCGGCAGGTCGGGCGCGAACACGCCGACGGGTCCGCGTGCACCGAGGATGGTGCCGTCGGGCACTACGCCCGCCAAGCGGTCCAGGTGCGGCTCGGCCGCCACCAGAACGAGCTGCGCTTTCTTCAGCAGCCCACGTGGGCCGGCTTGGGTCAGAAAACTGTCGAGATCGCTTCCCCAAAAGCTCGAGTGAATGACTTGCGCATTCGACTGCGCCAGCGCGGTGATCTCCGGCCCGTATTGACCTGCACCGAACTTCGGCATCTGCACGTTGACGATCTCGACCTCGGGCTTCAGCACCTTGAGCGCCATCTCGAAATCGCGCCACGAGTCTTGCCCGTAGGCGTAGTTCTGATTGATGCCGGCCACCGTCTTCAGATCCGGCCGCGTCTGCGCCAGATACATCGCGGCCCCGACGGCGTCCATCACCATCGTCGCACGCGTGCGGAACACGTACTTGTAGTCGCTCTCCTCGAACAGGCGCGGCGATCCACAATCGAAAAAGATGGTGAGCCGCTGCAGCTCCTCGGCGACCGGCGCGACAGCGAGGCAATTCGCACTCGAGATGTAACCGATCACGAAGTCGACCCCTTGCCTTTGCACCAAGTTGCGGTATTCGGACACCTGCTTGGTACTAGCGCCGGCCTCGTCGATGACGATCAGCTCGAGCGGCCGGCCGCCGAAGCCGCGCTTGTCGTAGGGCGCGGGTGCCTTGCCTGCGTTTAGCGCGTCCACCAGCGCTTCGGCCGCAGCATGCGAGGGTTTGCCGAAGGTGGCCGCACCGGGACCGGAAAGGAAAGTGACGAAGCCGATCTTCAGCGGCCACTGCTGTGCAAAGGCCGGCGCACCCAGGACGAGGACCAGAGCGAAGATGGCGATGCGCATCAGCCGATTGCGAAGTTTCATTGTCATCATTGAATTCCACGCGTCAAATCGGCCGTTAGACTAACATTGCCGGGCAGAGCGCTGAAGAAGGCCACTATCGGCCTCGTCAATTCGCGCGATCCGCTACGCGTCGTCTCGGGAACGATGCGCACAACTCGCCTCCTTCTTTCCGGGACGAGAGGACACCGACTACACGACCACTACGAGGACTTGCACCATGCCTTTCGCTCCCGCATCCGGCGCCCGCCTCTACTACGAAGAAACCGGTAGCGGCACGCCCGTGCTCTTCATCCACGAGTTCGGCGGCGACTATCGCACCTGGGAACCGCAAGTGCGCTACTTCTCGCGGCGGTATCGCTGCATCGTTTATAACGCGCGCGGGTACCCGCCGTCCGACGTGCCGCAAACAGTCGATGCGTACGGCCAGAAGCAGGCGGTGGACGATGCCGTGGCGGTACTCGATCACCTCGGCATCGAGCGCGCGCACATCTGCGGTCTGTCGATGGGGGGCTATGCGACGCTGCATTTCGGGATTCGCTTTCCGAAGCGGGCGCTGTCGCTGGCGATCTGCGGCGCCGGTCATGGGTCGGATCCGAGCACGCGAGAAAGCTTCCTGAAAGATGCAGCCGAGCTCGCCGAGCGCTTGGAGAAGCTCGGCATGGCCGAAGGCATCGCCAACTATGCCTTAAGCCCCACCCGCTTGCCGTTCCGCTATAAGGATCCGCGCGGCTTCGAAGAATTCCGCACTCAGTTCGGCGAGCATTCCAACATCGGCTCGGCGCTCACTATGCGCGGCTACCAGCTCAAGCGGCCCACTGTGTATGAACTGGAGTCGCAGATGCGCGAAATCGATGTGCCCACGTTGATCATCACCGGCGACGAAGACTCTCCCTGTCTGGAGCCGGGGCTGTTCATGAAGCGCAACATTCCCACCGCCGGGTTGCTGGTGGTGCCAAACAGCGGCCACTGCATCAATCTCGAGGAGATCGATGCGTTCAATCGCGCGCTACTGGAATTTTGGACCGCCGCCGAGAGCAAGACGTGGCGGACGTGGGGAAATAAAAAGTCGTGATTCAGCCGATGGGGCTTCGCGCAAACAGCCTGACGAACAGCCTACCGTCGATCTCAGCCTCGCGAAGGTTGTCGTCGAGCCCGACGTTCAACCGCCAGCGGTGCCGCTGAATAGACGTTGGATCGGGTTTGGCGAAGAGCATACAAGGCATGCCCTCCGCGATTCGCTTGAAACCCATCGCCGGCGCCTCCGCGCGCAGTGCATTCGGAAAGTACCTGGGCATGCCGTAGGGATAGGCGAAATCCTCGACGGGCTTCCCAACGATATCCTCCAAAATTTTCTTCGAGTCCAACATCTCGCTCCGCCCGTCTTCCAGCGATAGTCTGCTGAGCTTGCGGTGAGAATGCGTGTGACATGCGACGGTATGGCCCGCCTCGGCAATCTCCCTCAATTCTCCAGACGACAAGGGAATCCGCCGCCCGTGGTAACCGACCCGGTCGAAATAGGCCTCTTGCTCGCCCCGTCCCGCGCGATCGCGCAGCGGCGAAGTGTTCGTGTAAAAAGCGCATTTTGCGCCGTGCTTCGCTAGCCAGGGCAAGCGCTCGTACCAGCTGATGTAATTGTCATCGAAGCTGATGAGAACCTTCTTCCCGTGCCCACCTTGGGTATATTCCAGCGGCGAGCAGAATTCGTAGCGTTGCCATCTTAGCCACTGGAAGAGGTCCTCGAACCCGGCTACGACCGGATCATCGAGTTCGTGGAAGTAGAGCGCGATTCGACCCGGCAGCTGCTTCCGGAGCAGGCAGATATGCAGGCATTTGATGCAGCCTAACAAAAGATTTTTCCGATGGCGATTCACTGCGCTTGCGTCCTGCATCAAGTAGACTGCCATGGTTCCACTGCACTCGTACTCGATAAGTCGTTGTGTTTACTGATGTTCTATGAACGCGAGGAGCGCGCGTCACAGCTATGGCCGGTCGTCGAAATGATACGTAGCCTTGAGGCGACGGGCAACCGATGGATAGCATGGGGCGCGGAAAACTGTCGTCTGAACGGTCAAAGTTCGAAGCGGCCGAGCGGGAATGAAAAGCCGTGAGGTCTAGAGTCCGGCGCTCGCCACCGCTCGTAAAAGGCGGCCCGCGGACTTGACCAGCACGAACTGCTTATAGCACCCCACTGAGCGAGTTTGTCCTACGCCTTGCTGTCCATTCGGGACCGGCAACTGAAGAAGAACGGTGCAAATCATGACTCCGAGAGGCCCGGGCATTCAGGGACAAATTGCGATCGTTACCGGCGGCGTGCGTGGCATCGGTCTGGGCATCGCGCGACGACTGGCAAGCGAAGGCTGTCATGTCGTCATATGGGATCGCGATAGCGAGTCGTTCGATCTCGACATCGCGGGCTTCGAGCCCGTCGACGTGCAAACTGTCGATGTGGCGGACTACGACGCTGTGGCGCGCGCCTATGCCGCGACCATGCAGCGCGTGGGCCGCTTGGAAATCCTGGTGAACAACGCCGGCATCAACGGGCCCGTGACCCCGGTATGGGACTATCCGCTCGACGAGTGGGCGAAAGTGATCGCGATCAACCTCGGGGGTGTCTTCAACTGCTGCCGCGTCGCGACGCCGGGTATGCGCAGCGCCGGCTACGGCCGCATCGTCAATGTGGCTTCAGCGGCCGGCAAAGAGGGTATTCCAGGAATTGCGCCCTACGTCGCCTCCAAGCACGGCGTGGTCGGGTTCACTAAATCGCTGGCGCGCGAACTTGCCCAGTCCGGCGTGCTGGTCAACTGCGTCGCTCCGGTGATCACGGAAACGGATCTATTCAAGGAGATGACCCGAGAGCACATCGAAGCCATGAAGGCAAAAATCCCCATGGGTCGCTTCCTCACCGTCGAGGAAATCGCCGCGATGGTCGCTTGGATCGTGAGCCCGGAGTGCAGCTTCACCACCGGCTTCGCGTTCGATCTGTCGGGCGGGCGCGCGAACTACTGACCTCCCCCGCGCGAGGAGATACCATCTGCGCGCTGGTTGCGTGGAAGCGATCGCGGGCTTACGCGCTATTCGCTACTTGGCGCGGGCGTTGTGCGGAAGTGGCGACTTGTGGATATTCGAGCGGCGATACGCGCTTCTGCCGTAGCGCGTGCCGAATGCCGAACGTGTAGGCAATTAGGCTGAGCAGAAGCATGAAGTTGTCCTCGTGCATCGCCAGTCCCGAGCTGGTCGAGGCGCGCACCGCGATCAGCGCCACCACTCCGACCATCTCTGCGTGCATGCTGCGTCCGACTTGCGTGCGAAACCAGGGGTGACCGCTCATCGGCAGCCCGAGCAAGACCACGAGCGTCCACAGCATGGCACCGATCCAGGGGATCAAGCCAAGCAGGCCCGTACCGACGATCACATCGAACACCGCCCCGTGCAGCGACGACAAGCCGTGGATGCCGAGGATGTGGGCGCGCGCGAACGCCGCGAATCCATGCCCGACGATAGGGGATTCCAAGAAAGCGTCCCACGCTGCCTCCCAGCCTTCCGTCCGCCCAGACAGGCTCGAGACAAGCTCCGGGTCCTGACCACGCAGCATATATTTCATCGACACTTCGGAAAGCTGCGAGTAGAACGCTACCATCAGCCCCAGCCCGGCCATCACGGCGAACGAGAGATAGCGGCGCGCGAACACGAAGTAGACCGCCACGGCTACCAACAGGGCAACGACGGACGTGCGCGACTGGGCGAATATGAGCGTAGCGAGCGCCAGTACGAGCATCACCAAGTATGCGCATCGAGAAAGAAATGACACCGGACGATGCAAGCGGCAGAACACCGCGAATACCGTTACGGCGCTTAGGAACGCAACCGCATTTTGCGGTGCGATCGGAAGTGCACCCGTCAAATAGATGGAAATGTAACCACGCGTGGGCATCAGCGCACGTTCTGGGATGACGACTGCCTCGACGAGGTAGACAATGACCAGGACACCATATAGGAAAGGCAGCATCCGGTAGGCGACGCGTGCGTTCTGCTGCGGCTCGCGATAGCTCAGAATCGCCGCTATGCATAACACGTCGACCACCACCTCCAGGCCCTTCCACATCGAGTAGAACGCGTGCTCGGGAATGTAGACGGACGAGAAGGTGGCCACCGCCCCGTAGAACATCAGCATAAGAATTGGAACTGGAAATGCCTGCTGTAGCCGGGACCCGTTGCGAAGCAATGTCCACACGGCCGCAGCAGCTGCGAACACGACGAGGAGCATGCGATAGTAGTTCTTGCTGTTACCAAGCTCCTGATTAGTGGCATCCGGCATAGTCCAAATAAGGATGCTGAAGAACATCGCCAACCACGCCACCAGCGCCAGATTAGGGCGATTGGCGGGTGTGATCAAATCACGCATCGGGTTGCCGGGACCTTGGTCTTTTGGGTGTCGCCAGGCTTGATCGCGAAGCTGCATTGGTCGCTGATCCTATTTCCTTGTTCACTACGTTCAGACTACGCAATTACTCTACGAGCGCGAGATCTTAGGATAAGATACTCGAACAATATCGAGCGCAATCCTTTCCTTACAAATCGTTTAAATCGTACCAGAACGTCGCATGACGGCTACATGTGTAAGCGGTTCACCGACCGCAAGCGAACTCAAGGTCGCTTGGGTCACCGCGGTACTCGGCATCGATGGCAAGTTGCTTTACGCAGGACCTCTGCTCGAGGCCTTTTCAAGGCAGTTTGCAAGGATGCGCGTATTCACCGGGGAATTTTCTGGGGACCACGGTGCGCTGGAGATCGAACGCTGTGCCTCTGTTCGACTCTACCGCAATGAGCGGCGCACGCAAGTGGCACGCACTGGGTACGGTGGCGGCTTGCGCTTTGCGACGCCGGCGCTGATCGCAAAGCTCGCACAGTACCGCCCGGACCTTCTCGTGCTCAATGAATACAGCATTTTCTCGCTGTACGCGATCCTCTACTCCAAGCTGTTTCGACGCAACGCGCGCATATTGCTCATTATGGAAGCAAAGCCGAGATTTCCTGAGCGGTTCGGAGTCGGGCATGCGCGCGTCTGGTTTCGGCGACTGCTTCTGAAGAGCGTGGACGCTGTGCTGACGAACAACATCGAAGGCCGCCGTTATTTGACGGACGTTCTCGGGGTACCGGACAAGCGGATTGTCTCCGAGCCCTATCTGGTATCCGATTTTTCCCAAGCTAGCAAAATCGCCAGCTCGCCCCGGCAGCACGATGGCAAGCGGCCAGTGCGCTTTTTGTACGTCGGGCAGCTCATTCCGCGCAAAGGCCTTCAGCAGGCGTTGGAAGCGTGTGCGCGCCTGCTACCGCAATACGCGGGGCGCTTCGTCTACGAGATCGTAGGCGACGGGCCTCAGCGCTCGCAGCTCGAAGCGTTTGCGTCGGAACTTCGCCTCGGTGATCACATTGTGTTTCACGGGCGACAGCCCTTCGACGCGGTGCCCCGCTTTTATCGCGATGCGGACGCGTTCCTGTTCCCGACCCTCTCGGACTATCGTTCCCTGGTTCCTTTTGAGGCACTCTCCACGGGGCTCCCGATCCTCGCGTCCATTCACGATGGCGGTGTCAGCGAGACTGTTGTAGAGGGCGAGAACGGATTTGCAATCGATCCATACAAACCAGATCAAACGGCTGCATTGATGGCCCGCCTCATCGAGGAACCCTGCTTGATCGCGGATTTCTCACGCCGCTCCATGGAGCTGGCTAACCGCTATACGTTGCCGCACGCGGTGAACGTATTTCTCAAGGCGTGTGATCTGGCTTTCGCACACGCTTGAATCAGGTTGCACCTTCGGTCTCGTCACGGCGTACGGCGGTCCGATAAGAAAGCGCCAGGACAAGTAGCGTCGCGGCCTGCACGGCACATAGCGCGAGCATCGCGCCATGGACGCCAAAGGCCCGCGTGGCCGGATAACTCAACGCAAGCGATACGACTCCGGCTGCTACGGTTCCGTGGAATAGCGCGCGGGTCACACCGAGCACGCGAAGCCCCACCGAAAACGGACGCTGCGCAAAACCGAGCAGATAGTAGAGCCCCCACCAGGCAAGCAGCGAGCCGTTACCCGCATACGCCTCACCGTAGAGCAAGCGCAACCATAGCTCTGCTCCCGCTACGGCCACGAGCACGATCGCGAGAGTGCATGCTCCTCCGAGCGTGGCGAACCTCACCAGATAGCGCTTGAGGCCAGGCAGGCCGCGAGCGCTATAGATTTTGGCGGCGCGCGATGGAACGACGTTTTCCAGCGCGAGAAAGAGGACATTCGCAGCGGCAATGATGTTCATTGCGGCCGTCATGGCGCCCACCGCCGCGACCGAGATCAGATGCCCGGTCAAGTAGATCACCAGCTGCGCCGCACACAATGAAGCCAGGCTCTCTGCCAAGAGCCACTTGCCAAAATGCCAATGCGCTTCGATCGCACGTCGTAGCCCCCCTGCGGCTGGCAATACATGCCACCCCCGCATGGACGCGCCCACCAGCACCGAGGCCACACCTGCGAGTCCGGTACCGCCGATGATCCATAGTGCGCTGGCCGTTCCGATTTGCCACCAGAACGCGCAGCCAGCCAACAACAGCAGCTTCAGCCCATGCGCGATCAGGTCCGTGCGCAGCGCCAGGGCCGCTCGATCTCGCACGAACAGATAACGCCGCACGAAGTCCTGGGACAGGTAGCCGATCATGCCCACCACGAGTGCGCCCCAAAGACTGCGCAGATTCCATTGCGGAAGCCATATATTCGTCAGCAGGGCGAAGCCGCTGATCAGCCCGATTGCCGCGAGCAGCCAGACAACCTGCCCGAGCACTGCCGAGCGAAAATAGTCGTCGGCGTCCTCTTGCGAGACGGCACCGCCCAGAACGAGCAGCGGTGAGTTGATCAGCGCGATCTGGATGCCGAACATGAACATCACGACATTGAAGAGCAGCGTGTATTGGCCATAGCCGGCAGGTCCCAGCGCGCGCGCAAGCAGCAAGCCGGTGGCGAAGTTTGCACCGCTCACCAGAATTTGATCCGCAAATGCAAAATGGGTCTTGCGCCGGCCGGACTCCACGCTATCTCCTGGCCGCCGGCCCAGCGCGCAACCGCCTCATCATCTACGCGCGCTCAGTCGCCGGCCTTGTCCACGCCCGCCTCGGCCTCCGCCTCCGCTTCGAGTTTCTTGTAATCGCGCGGCGGCTCGTGCAGCAGCTGCGCCCTGCTCTTCTCGAGACCTTTTACCACCGCGACGACAGCTTCGTTGTATGGCACGCTCATGCCGAGCGCCTTCGCCTCGCGCACCAGCGCGCCATTGAGTGCGTCGATCTCGGTGCGGCGTCCCTGCTCGATGTGCTGCATCATCGAGGGGCGGTTGTAGCGGATGCGGCAATGGTCCTTGATCTTCTTGCGCGGGTTGGGCTCGGCAAGGCGCACACCCTTGCGTTCCACCACCGCGAGGATCTCGTCGATCACGCGATCCTGCAACGCGTTGACCTCGGGCGTGCGGTACATCTCGCCGCTGCGCAGTCCAGTGATCGCCGTGAGCGGGTTGATCGCGCAGTTGAGCACGAACTTGCTCCAAATGTGGGACATCGGATCCACGACGACGTTGGTCTCGATGCCAGCTGCATTGAACATCGCGGCAACGGCCTCGATGCGCGGCGTGCTACGAGCCTCCAGCTCGCCGATCGACGTCAAGCCCGCGTTGGTGTAGATCGCCCGACCCGCTTCCGGAAACGCGCCGCTGTTCATCGTCACGCCGGCCGTTACGCGACCGGCACCGAGCTCGGCTTGCAGCGCTTCCACGTTCCCGATGCCGTTTTGCAGGGTCAGTGCGAAACCGTCCGGCTTTAGCAAATCCACCGCTTCGCGGGCGGCGTCCTTCGTTGCATTCGCATCGGTGAAGACGATGGCGAGATCGCCGCGCGGCAGTCCAGTATGCCGGGTATACGCGGGCACCTTGACCACGTGGCGCCCGCGCACGCCCTCGACGATCAGCCCGTTGCGCTGAATTAGACCGATGTGATCTTCGCGCGGATCGATGAGCGTGACATCGTAACCGGCATTGGCGAGCAGCCCGCCGTAGACCGAGCCCATCGCGCCCGATCCGATCATGTAGATTCGCATATCCGTACTCCCTGCCCCTTTAACCGACTGCGCGTCAGCACGAGATGGCTTGCGCGAGCCTCCACGGAAGGAATTGCCGAACTAACCTGCTGTCTCGCCCAGCTTCTTCAGCTTCGCCAGCCATTTCTGCGCGGTCTTCTCATCCATCTTTCCAATCATCCCGATCAGCGTTTCGTTGATCGGCGCAACACCGACGAAGCCGAGGATATTGCGCTCGAGCGACTTGATGCTGTGCGCCCTGAAATACCAGCGGTAGATGAGCGCCGGCATGCCCATCGTAACGACGACACGGGCCGAGCGCCCGGCCAGCGCCTTGTGTGCGAAAGGATTTTCGCCCTCGCCGGAAAAAGCGAAGCCCGGCCGCGCCACTTGCTCGAGAAAGCCCTTGAGCAAGGCCGGCATGTCACCGAGCCATAGCGGAAAGAACAACACCAGGTGGTTCGCCCAAGCGATGTTCGCCTGCGCCTCGCCCAGCGCGCTCGGCAGGCTGCCGTGTTCCCATTCCTGCGGGCTGCGCAACAGGGGAAAATCGAGCTGAGCAACCGCCACCCGCCTCACCTCATGGCCCGCATCGCGGGCGCCTTGCGCATAGGCTTCTTCGAGCGCATGACAGAAGTGCGGTCGACTGGCGTCGGGATGGCCTTGAATCAGCAGAATCCGTTTGGCCATTGCCACTCCCGTTTCGAGCACACGGACGCCAACGTTGTATTTCTGCCGATCTCGTCACCCGCCTTGCCTCGGTTCCGGTCAATGCGGCTGTCCGTGTCAATGTAATGACTGCTGATCATCGGATCAGTAACGTCTCGGGTCGGCCAAATTCTCGAAGCGCGTGTACTCGCCCTGGAAGGCGAGCCGCACCGTGCCGATCGGGCCGTTGCGCTGCTTGCCGATGATGACTTCTGCAACTCCCTTGTCCGCCGACTCCGGGTTGTAGACCTCGTCGCGATAGATGAACAAGATCAAGTCTGCGTCCTGTTCAATCGCTCCCGATTCCCTTAGATCAGACATTACCGGCCGTTTGTTCGGCCGCTGCTCTAAACTACGGTTCAACTGCGACAGCGCGATCACCGGGCAGCCGAGCTCTTTCGCTAGCCCTTTCATCGAGCGCGAGATCTCGGACAGCTCCGTTGCCCGATTTTCGCCTTGCGAAGCCGACGACATCAGCTGCAAGTAATCGATCACGATCAAGCCCAGCTTCTTGTATTGGCGATGTAGGCGACGCGCGCGTGCGCGCAGCTCGAGCGGATTGAGCGCGGGCGTTTCGTCGACATGCATGGGTGCATCGTTGAGACGGCCCACCGCGTGGGTGAGGCGCTGCCAGTCTTCGTCGTGCAAACGGCCGGTGCGAAGCTTGTGCTGATCGAGCTTGCCGACCGAACCCAACATGCGCATGACGAGCTGCGTGCTCGCCATTTCCATCGAGAACACGCCGACTGGCAGACCCGCATCGAGCGCGACGTGCTCGGCCATGTTCATCGCGAGCGAGGTCTTTCCCATCGACGGTCGGCCGGCGACGATGACCAATTCTCCTGGCTGCAATCCCGATGTCATGCGATCCAGGTCGACGAAACCGGTGGGCACGCCGGTGACGTCGCTGTCGCCGCCGCGGTTGTAGAGCATGTCGATGCGCTCGACTACTTGCGTGAGCAGCGGCGGCATGTCCTGGAAGCCCTTCTCGCCGCGCGCGCCCTGCTCGGCGATCTCGAAGATCTTCGACTCCGCCTCGTCGAGAATCTGACTGGCGTCGCGGCCCATCGGGCTGAACGCGCTGTCTGCAATTTCCGTCGCCACGCCGGCGAGCTGGCGCAAGATCGCGCGCTCACGCACGATCTCGGCATAGCGCCGTATATTCGCGGCCGACGGCGTGCTGGTCGCCAGCGCACTCAAATAGGGAATACCGCCAACGCTTTGCAGATCCTTGGTGCTCTCGAGGCTCTCGGCGACCGTCACCACGTCGGCCGGACGGCTGCGCTCGATGAGCTTGACGATATGACGATAGATCTGGCGATGATCGCCGCGATAGAAATCGCTCTCCGCAATGAGATCGGCAATCTTGTCCCACGCGCTGTTGTCGATCAGCAACCCGCCGAGCACCGATTGCTCGGCTTCGACCGAGTGCGGAGGAACTTTGAGGAGATCGACTTGGGGGTCTTGCATGGGGGACTGGGGACCAGGGCTGCGGACTAGGGGTAGGGAATGGGGACTAGGGAATGGCGGCCAGGGAATGGGATTGTGGTGCTAGCGCCGGCGGTCATGCAAGCGCATTCGCAATCCATTCTGATGAAATGAAAAGAGGGACGTCTAGTCCCTCTTTCGATGTCAGGTCCATGGAGCATTCCAGTGCGCAGGGACCAAGGTGTAACGAACGCCGTCAAGTGCGTGAGAGCGGGTTACCAGCAGGCGTTACGCCTCACACACACTCCACACCGTGCTGGCGGATCTCCAACGAGTGTACACCCCCGAATCCTTAGCCGCTATCTATCCACAGCCGCTCACATTCCTAGCCGCTAGCCCCCAGCCCCCGCTTTCACTGCTCCGGCACCACCGTCACTTTCACGTGCACCTTGACGTCAGCATGCAGGTCCAAGACGACATCGTGCTCGCCGATCGTCTTGAGCGGCCCCTGCGGCAGCCGCACGGAGGATTTCGATACCTCGAAACCCTGCGCCTTGAGCGCTTCGGCGACATCGAAATTGGTGACCGAGCCGAACAACCGCCCGTCCACACCGGCCTTCTGCGCGACCTGCAGTGCAACCCCTTCGAGCTTGGCGGCCTTCTCCTGCGCAGCCGCCAAGATCTCACCCTGTGCCTTTTCCAAGTCCGCGCGCCGCTGCTCGAACTCGGCGATGTTAGCCTGCGTGGCGCGACGTGCTTTTCCCGTGGGGATCAGGAAGTTGCGTGCATAGCCGTCCCTAACTTTCACGATCTCGCCGAGCTGACCCAGGTTCGGCACCTTTTCCAAGAGGATGATTTGCATGATCGTGTCCTCTTAGTGGATATCGGTGTAGGGCAGCAGCGCAAGGAAGCGTGCGCGCTTGACCGCGGCCGACAGCTGGCGCTGGTAATGCGCCTTGGTGCCGGTGATGCGGGCCGGGATGATCTTGCCGTTCTCGTTGATGAAGTCCTTGAGCAGCTCGATGTCCTTGTAATCGATTTCCTTGATCTTCTCCGCCGTGAAGCGGCAGAACTTGCGGCGCTTGAAGAGCGGCCGATTGGCGCGATCGTCTTTGCGCTTGTCCTTGGGTTTGCCTCTGCCGAATGCCATTTGTCGTATTCCTCTAATGCGTTTCGAATTCGTTCACGTGCAGCACCAGCCGAGTGCTGCGACGGCTGCGATTAGCCAGAAAACCGCTTGCCGTGATCACCTTTCCCAGCGCCATCCGATCCATTTCCCGAGCCACCTCTCCGATCGCCACGGCCTCGACCGTTGCATGCACCAGGCGAGGCAGCTTCGCTTCGAGCTGCGTCGACTCGTGCTCGAGCGTCAGAGCCAGAATCGGAACACCGGCGGGCGTGAATCGCAGCGTATCGCGCGCGATCACGGTAGCGGTCAAGCGCACCATGTTGTGGCCGACCGCCGGCTCGATGGGGGTTGGCGCCAACCGCCTCGGTACCGCTACGCAGAAGCTGGCGGTGCAGCGCCCTGCTCACCCCGCTCGCGGTCACCGGCGGGCTTTGCACGCTCCGGTCGCATCATCGGGGAGGGTTCGGTTACCGGCTCGGTCTTATTCATGATCAGATGCCGCAGCACGGCATCGTTGAAGCGGAAAGCGTGGTCGAGCTCGTCCAGCGTGGTCTGGTCGCACTCGATGTTCATCAACACGTAGTGCGCCTTGTGCATCTTCTGGATCGGATAGGCCATTTGGCGTCGCCCCCAATCCTCGAGGCGGTGGACGCTGCCGTTGCGTGCGCCGATCATGCCGCGATAGCGCTCGATCATTGCGGGCACCTGCTCGCTCTGATCGGGATGGACGATGAAAACGATCTCGTAATGTCGCATTGAATCTCCCTATGGGTTGACAGCTCCCCGGATGCGAGCCGGTGGAGCAAGGAATAGTGCGGCAGCCGGGGGGTGCCGGCACGAAGCGGCGCATTATAGAGGAATCGCGCCCGCTCGGGCTATTCCGTCGCTCGCCCATAGGCTTAGCGGGGTCTGTGTCCGGTCGAAACTGCACGGCATGCGCCGTGCAGGGACACCGAGGTCCACCGCCGGTCGGAATCACTGAAATTTCGTTTGGACCGATGCTCACGCCCGCCAAGATTGCCTGGGTGGCCTGTGCCGCCTGCGCGCCCGTCGCGCTCCCCGCCTTCGGCGCCAACGCAAAGCGCGGCTTGACCGACGCTGAAGCGACGGCAATGATCGCCGCTCACAACGCGTGGCGCAAACAGGTCAACGTGCCGCCGCTGACCTGGTCGCCGGAGCTCGCGCGCGCCGCTCAGGCGTGGGCGGACCGGCTGGCTCGCCAACACGATTACGCGCTCGCGCACGATACGAACAACGCGGCCACCGGCGAAAACCTCTTCGGCGGCGCCGGCAAGCGCTTTCGCCCTGCCGAGGTGGTCGACGCCTGGGGCAGCGAGAGGCAGGCCTACCGCGGTGGGCCGATCACCGAGGACAATTTCGGCCGCATCGGGCACTACACGCAGATGATCTGGAAGGACACGCGGCAGGTTGGCTGCGGCATGGTGCGCAGCACCGATGCGCGCGAGGTCTGGGTGTGCCGTTATCGGCCGCCGGGCAACGTGGTGGGCGAGCGGCCGTACTAGCCGCGCGCTGCGCCCTCTGACGCACACTACGGGGCGAAACGCAGGGGCAACGAAGCGCCGTCGTGCGTCGCCGCTGACACGCCGTCGTGACGCGCCGCCTGCGCAATCGACGCTCACCGCCATAATCGCCGCGGGACCTTTGCGCAACGTGGCCTCTCTATTTCCGGACCGAGGTCCGAGATTCAAGGAGGAAGACGTCGAAGTTGTCATGCCTGCTGTTTCGGCAGCATGAGTCGGGGATGGCCGCGAGGGCCGTCAGCGTCACGTCAGACAGAAGAGTCCGCCGCGAATGTGCTGACTCAAGCCGCTTGCATGCGCCAATCCGTAAACGCCGAAGCCGAGCACGATGCCGCCGGCAGCCAGCCGTACGGGGCGCGCTTGTTTGAGCACCTGGACACGATGCATGGCCAACCCCGCCAGCATCAAATTCGGCAACGTGCCCAGCCCGAACGCCGCCATGACGGCAGCACCGCTCAAGGCATTACCGGACACGAGCGCACTGGTGAGCACCGCGTAGACCATGCCGCACGGGAGCCATCCCCACAGCATGCCGAGCCCGAACGCGCGCGGCAGTGTGTCGGCAGGCAACAGCCGTTTGGTGAGCGGTTGAATGCGACGCCACAGTAGGAGCCCAGCACGCTCGAGTGCTGCGGCCACGCGCGTGAGCCCAGCGAGATAGAGTCCAATGCCGATCAACATCAGATTCGCCAGGATGTAGAGCGTCTCCTGAACCGGCAAGACGCCGTTGAGCAGGAGGCCCAGACTCCCGGCGATGCCAACCAGGGCGCCGGCGAGAGAATATGAACCGATCCGCCCCAAGTTGTAAGCGAGATGAAGCGAGCAGCGGCCTTGTCCGGGTTGACCCGCGAGCGCGGTGACGATGCCCCCGCACATCCCAACGCAATGCACCCCGCCGAGCAGGCCGGTGAGGAAGACCGCGGAGAGGATGGCGAAAGACACTGGTCAGCGCGCTCGCGTCGATCGCGCGCGTTCGACCCGACGGGTGCGGATCCGACGCGCTCGATCAGACCGCCCTGGAGTAGCGTGCACGCTCCTTCCCCTCGCGCAGATAGCGGTCAAATACCATGCAAATATTGCGAATGAAGTAGCGGCCCACCGGCGTCACGCTCAGGTACTGATTGTCGAGATGAATCAGACCTGTGTCCTGCAACGGCACAAGATCCTCGAGCTCGCGCGCGAAATACTTGCGGAAATCGATCAAATGGGCCACTTCGAGCGACTCGATGGGAACTTCGAAGTGGCACATCAGGCATTGGATCAGCGCGCGACGCACGAGATCGTCGGCGGTCAGCTCGATGCCGCGCATGGCGGGAAGCGTATCGCGGTCGAGCCGATCGTAGTACTCGTCCAAGGTCTTGACGTTTTGGCTGTACGTGGGTCCGACCTGGCTAATCGCCGAGATACCGAAGGCAAGCAGATCGCTGTCGGCATGCGTCGAATAGCCCTGGAAGTTGCGATGTAGGCGTCCTTGTCGCTGCGCCACCGCGAGCTCGTCTTCGGGCTTGGCAAAGTGATCCATGCCAATGTATACATACCCAGCATCGGTCAACCGACGGATGGCAAGCGAGAGCAGCTGGAGCTTGGCATCGGCAGTGGGCAGGTCGGCTTCGGCGATGCGCCGCTGCGGCTTGAACACCGAAGGCAGATGTGCGTAGTTGTACAGGGCGATCCGGTCCGGAGACGCTTGAATCACGCGCTCCAGGGTCCGGTTGAAGCCGATGACGTTCTGCTTGGGAAGGCCATAGATCAAGTCGACATTGATCGAACGGAAGCCGGCCTCGCGCGCGGCGTGCATCACACCCAACGTCTGCGCCTCGCTCTGCATGCGATTCACCGCCTTCTGCACGACCTCGTCGAAATCCTGAACGCCCAGGCTCACGCGGTTGAAGCCCAGGCCAGCCAGCAGGGGCAGGTCGTTCTCGCGTACGGTGCGCGGATCCAGTTCGATCGAAAACTCACCGCGCCCATCGAGATCGAAGTGTGCGCGAATCGAGTCGGCCAGCTGAAGCGTCTCCTCTTTGTTGAGGAAATTGGGTGTCCCGCCGCCCCAGTGCATCTGGACGACCTGCCGATGGCCGGTGAGACTGCGAGCGGTCAGCGCGATTTCCTTCTGCACATACTTGATGTAACGCGCCGAACGTCCGTGATCTTTCGTGATGACTTTATTGCACGCGCAGTAGTAGCAGATGCTCTCGCAGAAAGGGATGTGGATATATAATGAAAGCGGGCGAGGCGTTAGGTCGCGCTTGCGCAGCCAGGTTTCGTACGTCGCAGCATCGAAGGCTTCGACGAAACGATCAGCCGTAGGATACGATGTGTACCGGGGTCCGCTGACGTCGAATCGTTTGAGTAACTCGAGCGGGACGATGGGCTTGGTGTGGCTCTGTTGCATGGCACTTCAGCTTTCGGTGCCTGCCACTGTGCCACCGATGGTTCCAGAGACCTTGACGTGGATCAAGGGTACGGTGTGAAGTCTGACTAACAAGATGTCCGCTCCAAAGATTGCCTCCGAAGTCACCATTCCCCGGTTAAAGACCGCGTGCTCCAGTTGCAGCCTGCGCGAGCTGTGCCTTCCCGTTGGGCTGTCCACCGCGGAAATGGAGAAGCTGGACAGCCTGGTTTTCGTGCGCCGCCCCGTCAAGCGCGGCGATTATCTATTCCGTGTGGGTGAAGCATTCGATTCCCTCTACGCCGCGCGGACCGGCTTCTTCAAGACCAAACTGTTGCTCGAAGATGGGCGAGAGCAAGTCACCGGCTTTCACATGGCCGGCGAGCTGATGGGGATGGACGGCATCGGCACCGAGCGTCATACCTGCGATGCCGTGGCGCTCGAAGACAGCGAAGTGTGCGTCATTCCGTTCGAGCGCCTGGAGGGATTGAGCCGCGAAGTCGAGGCCCTACAGCACCATTTCCATAAAGTGATGAGCCGCGAAATCGTGCGCGAGCACGGCGTGATGATGCTCCTCGGAAGCATGCGCGCGGAGGAGCGCTTGGCGGCATTTCTGCTCAATCTCTCCCAGCGCCTGCAGACGCGCGGCTACTCGCCCACCGAGTTCAATCTGCGCATGACGCGCGAGGAAATCGGCAGCTATCTCGGCTTGAAGCTGGAAACGGTAAGCCGCGTGTTCTCGCGCTTCCAGGAAGAAGGCTTGATCGCCGTCCAACAGAAGAACATCCGCATTCTCAATCCCGCCGGCTTGCGCGAGATGGTGGGACGCAGTCCCGGCTAAAGGCTGCGCACGCCTCGGTAGAACATCCCACACCACCCCGGCCCCTGCGGGGCCACCCCGCCTCTTGAGAGGCGGGGAATGAAGAATGGGGTGACGAACTGTCTTCCCCTCCTCCTCGTCGAGGAGCGGTGACCCGAAGGGCCGGGGTGGTCCTTCCCCTCCTCGTCGTCGAGGAGCGGTGGCCCGAAGGGCCGGCGTGATCCTCCCCCTCCTCGTCGTCGAGGAGGGGTGACCCGAAGGGCCGGGG
>Ga0070741_10002399_pt1 | contig 50717 bp, 39 predicted proteins | sample Coa_R1_4_FD_66440 | JGI IMG/M metagenome (GOLD analysis project Ga0070741, IMG submission 66440) | Surface soil microbial communities from Centralia Pennsylvania, which are recovering from an underground coalmine fire - Coalmine... | ecosystem: Environmental > Terrestrial > Soil > Unclassified ... | reverse complement strand
GGTGCCGCTCGTCGAGAGCATGGCGGAGCACCGCGTGTACGAGCCGAGCGTCGGCGCGTTCCTGCTCGCGGGCGCGCTGGTGATCGCGGCGCGGCGGCCGGTGCCGGCGCGGCTGGTGGCGGCGGCGACGGCGGTGCTGGCGCTGGCGTCGGTGATGCGCAACCGCGTGTGGGCCGATCCGATCGCGCTGTGGCAGGACGCGGCCGACAAGGCGCCCGCGGTGTGGGCGCCGCACTACGCGCTCGGCGACGCGCTGCGCTCCGCCGGCGACTGCCGAGGGGCGGTGCCCGAGTACCGCCGCGCGATCGCGCTGCTCGCCGCCGAGCCGCGCGCGCACACCAACCTCGGCATCTGCCTCGCGCAACTCGGCCTCCTCGACGAAGCGCGCGGCGCGCTCGACGACTCGCTCTCGCTCGCGCCCGACGACGCGGCGGTGCACGTCGACGTGGCGGTGCTCGAGCTCGGGCGTGCGCGCCACGACGAGGCGCGCGCGCATCTCGAGAAGGCGATCGATCTCGCCCCCGACTACGTCAAGCCCAAGATCTATCTCGCGCGCCTGTTCGCGCGCGTTTATCACGACCAGCCCGCCGCGCGCCGCCTCTGCAGCGACGCCCGGCGCATCGCGGCCGGCGCCGGTGACGTGGCCGGCTGCGAGGAGCTGTAACCCGATGGAGCCCACATGAGGACCAAGGATCGGATCGCGGTGGTGTGCGCGGCGACGGCGGCTTCGCTGATCGTCGGATTGGTGGCGTCGGCGCAGAACCTCGACGTCAAGGGCACGACCAACGCCGAGGGCGGCCTGTTCGTCGGGCCGAGCACCAGCCCGTCGGCGGTGCTGTTCAGCGGCACGACGGCGGTGAACGGCGGCGCGGGCGCCGGCGGCGTGTCGTTCTCGGGACGGCCGCGCATGGGCGACTGGGGACAGTGGCTCACCGTCGGCGAGCCGAACGGCGGCATCATCATTCAAGTCAGCACCAAGGTGGCGACCGGCTCGTCGCCTTCGCTCACCGCCGCGCCGACGCTGCGCAACGTGCTCGACGACGGCAGCGGCAACGTCGGCCTCGGCACGCTCTCGCCCTCGCAGCGGCTGCACGTCGCCGGCGCCGGGCTGTTTCAAGCGAACGGCTCGTTTCTCTACGGCATGGACGGCGGAGGCAGCTATCGCTTCGCGGTCAACAACGACAGCGGTCCCAACCTCAACTTCTACGGCAACGACGGCTCGTGGTTCACCTTCATGACCGTCAACAACGCGGGCGCGCGCACCGTCACGTTCAACACCGGCGTCAGCATGGGCACGACCGCCAGCTGCTGCGCGGGATCCAATCCCACGCTGTCGCTGGCCGAGGCCACGAGCTCGAACGGCCGCCTGCCGTGGCTGCAGTTTCACGCGTCGGGTTACCAGGAGGGCTTCATCCGTCTGGCGCGCGATCTGCGCACGCTCGAGTTCGGCGACGATCAAGGTTGGGGCATGGCGATCGCGCTGCTCAACGGCTCGGGCACGCGCACGGTCAACATCGATCCGCGCGGCAACAGCACCTGGTTCAACGGCGGCAACGTGGGCATCGGCACCACCGCGCCCGCCGCCACGCTGCACGTGAACGGCAACATCCGCATCGGCGGCACCATGGAGATCGTCGAGAAGGGCGGCGACAACGGCACCGCCACGTGCGCGCAGTTCTGTTTCGGCTCGCAGTGGGCCGGCTGGTCGGGGAGCTGCGTGGCCGCGTTCAACAGCGACACCGGACAGCCGACGCCGTGCACCTCGTACAACGGCACGAACGGGCTGTCGTGCTTGTGCGCGCGCTTCGCGTCGGGCGTGGTGTCGCTGCCGCAGCCGTCGGGCGGCTCGTGCCCGAGCGGCTACATCAACTGCGGTGGAACCTGCGCCAAATCGCCGGCGGTCTGCCCCTGACCTTCGCCCGCGATCGAGCGCTCAGATCGTGCTCGGATTGAAGATGAGCTTGACCGTAATCGCGGCGTTGCCCGCTCCGGCCGCGAGCGTGGCGGTGGTGCTGTTCGGCCCCAGCTCGAACGCCTCCGCCTCCAGCGTGTAGCTGCCGGGCACCAGGTTCGACAGCGTGAGCTTGCCGTTACCGTCGGCGAACGCGACGCGCGTGACGGGCCCGTGCGCGGTCACGCGCGCGTTCGGGACCGGCTTGCCGGCGCCGAACGCCTCGATCACCGACACGTCCACGCTGCCGAACGTGGAGGTGAGCAGCGCCTCCGAGAAGAACGTCCGCAGCTCGCCGCTCGGCCCGAGGTGACCTCCGAACGCGGCGTACTCGTGAAAGAAGAGAAAGAACCAGTTGCCGGGCGTGCCGGCGCTCTTGTCGATCAGGTTCGCGCCGCCCGAGGTCACGTCCCAGTTCTCGAGCAGGTTGCGCATGAACGGCGTCATCTCGCCGACCGGCGAGATCTGCCAATAGCTCTTCTCGGTGGTCGTGTCCGGCAGCAACACCACCGTCGCGCCCGCCGTGACGGCCGGCGCCACGTCGGCCGCCGTGATCGCCTGGTAGTCGATCTTCGGGAGCCTGGTCGTGTCCTGCTTCGACTTGAGATCGGGCGCGCTGATGATGAACGCCTCGAACCCTTTCGAGCCGCGCGTGGTCGCCGCCGACGCGAAATTCGAGATCCCGGTCGGAATGAGCTTCTTGATCGGACTCTCGAAGCTGATCGAGATGACGCGCGCCACGTCGGCGACGTTGGTGGCGAGACAGTCGGTCATGGGCGGATTGCCACCGGAGTGCCCGGCCAGCCACAGCTCGCGCGTCGACGGATCGGGCGCGGCGGTGAGCGAGGTCCCGACGGCGCCGATGTTCCACAGCGTGAGGAACGCGCTCGCCATCGACTTCTTCAAGCCGCCGAGCTGTTGCAACCCCGTATAGCCACCGCCGGGGTGCGCTTTGTTTCCGTCGTAGCCGAGCGGAAGATACAAGACGTGCGCCTCGCCGGCGTCGTTGAGCGCGCCCTCGAGACCGACCGGACGGAACGAGCCGCCGGTGCCTGCCATGTCGGTCATCGGATCGGGCGGAACGGGCGGCGGGCCGGTGGCCGTCGACGGCGGCACCGGCTCGATCAGCATGGTCGCGTTCCCGACACCCGCGGCGGTGAGCGTCGCGAGCGACGACGGCGCCACGGGCGAGAGCAGGTAGCGCGAGAGGATGAACGTGGTCGTGTCCTCGTGGCTGGTCTGCGCGAACCCGGCCGAGTCCGGCGTGTAGCGCACGCTGTTCGCAGGAGCCGCTTGCGGGCGCATGAAGATCAGGTCGGCCGGCTCGCGCGTGGCGCTCGACGACTTGCTCACCGTCGAGAGCGCGGCGTCGGGCGCGCACGCGAACCAGATCATGGGCGGCGCGCCGGTGGTCCACGCGAGCACGCGCAGGTTCGCCACCCGGCCGGCGAGCGCCGGGTTGAGGTACCAGCCCCACTTGTCGCCGGGCGCGTGCACCGTCCACCACAGATCGGTCACGTCGACGAACTCGGCGTTCACCGTCAGCGTCTGCGGCGTCGACGTGCTCACGTCGAGGAGCGGGTGCGTGCCGGTGAGCTCGACCGCGGCGCTCGCGGCGCGCGCCGGCGCCGAGGTCCCGGAGGCGCCCTTGGTGAACGTCGCGCGATCGATCACGTACTTGGTCGCCGTGAGCAGGCCCGACGCGTCGGCCTCGAGGAGCTGGCTGAACTTCAGGATCGTCTTGGTCGTGCCGGAAACTTTGGCCGTGAGCTCGAAATCGAAGCGCAGCAGATCGCCGTCCGCGACCGAGGTCGATCCTTTGGCGGTGGTCGCCGGCTTGCCGAGCGTGAGCGGGATGTTGGTGACGGTCGCCGACGGTGAGAACCAGGTGCCGGCGCTGGCGGGCGCGACCAGCCCGAGCTTCGCCGGGCCGGGCGAGGGCGTGTTGGTCAACCAGAAACTGAGCGAGACCGCCTCGTCGATGAGCTTGCTCACCTTCGAGCGCGTGCCCCAATCGACGGTCAGATCGATCTTCTTCGTCGGGAGCGTGACTTGCGCGGTCGTGGTGTTCGGCGGCGGTGGCGGCGGCGCCGCCGGCGGGGGCGCCTTGTCGTCGCCGCCCGCGAACGCGCTCGCGTTCGACGAGCCGGCGGGCGTCGTGGCGGCCGCGTCATCGGTCGACTCGGGCCCGGGGACCGTCACCGACTGCGTCTTCGACGGAAACCCGGCGTGCGACGCGGTCACGTCATAGCTGCCGGCGGGCACGTCGAAGAACATCGCGATGCCCGAGTCGTCGGCGGTCTGGTCCGGGAAGCCGCCCGGGCTGATGCTCACCTGCGCGCCGGCGATCGGCTGTGGCGGCGCGGCGTCGTCTTGCACGATGACGCGCAAGTTGAACTTCTGTGGCGCGCAGAGATCGATGTCCTCTTGGGGATTGCCGACCCACTGCAGATACTGCGTGCAGCCCGGTGATGGACACGGATCTTGCGGAGCCGGATCGACGGGGCCGTCGAACAAGAAGATCTCGACGCGGCGATTCTCCTCGCTCGCGGCCTGCGTCTGCACCGCGAGGTGGAACAATCCGCACCCGTGCGTGACGATCGGCGGCGAGCCCTGCGGCATCGACGTGCCCTGGAGCCCCATGTACGCCGTCACGAGCGCGCGGCGATCGTCGGGCGGCGTCTGGCCCTCGTCGCGCAGCTTCTGGCGCATCAGCTCGTCTTCGTGCGCGCCCCACCGCTTCGAGGGCTGCGGAGCGTCGTACCAGGCCATCCACGCGTCGACGTTGTCTTCGAGGTACGCGGCGACCGACTGCGCGCGTTCGTTGGAGAGCGGCAGGTTGTAGGCGGCGCCGCCTTGCGCGTCGGTGTGGCCGTTGACCAACATCGTCATGCCGGAGTGCCGGTTGTAGAACGCGACGATGTTGCGCACACCGTCGATCGAAGGCGGCAAGAGGAACGATTTGTCGGTGTCGAAGTGCATGCACGTCGCGCGTCCGCGAAACACGCGCGTCGGTAGCGTCACGTCCTGCGACTTCCCGATCGAGACCGTCACGCCGCCGGGTGTGTACTTGATGGTCATCCGCTCTTTTTCTTTTGCGCGTCGTCGATATCGGGGAACACGAGCGTGCAATCGCCTTTTTGCGTGAGCGCGGTGAGCTTGAAGACGCCGTTTGCGTCCGTGTTGCCGGTGCGCTTCGCGCCATCGGGCAGCGTCAACTCGTAGTACAGCGGTTTGGTGATCGGCTTGCCGCTCGGGTCGAGCACGTGCACTTCAATTTCGTCGGGATCGACTGGATGATCGTCCGGCCCGGCGCCGCCGGCAGGATTGCCGCCGCCGCCCGGACCGCCGCCGCCGCCGCTCGGGCTCGTTCCTCCACCGGCGCCGCCGCCCGCGCCATTTCCGCCGCCCGGCGATCCAGCACCCGCGCCACCGCCGCCGCCGCCCGACGATCCCGCGCCACCGCCACCGCCACCGCCGCCCGACGATCCCGCGCCACCGCCGCCACCGCCGCCACCGCCGCCGCCGGCCGCGTCACCGACGATCACGTCGCTCGATCCTTCGATGAGCTGACCTTGCCCACCGCAGTGCTTGGACGGGTCGTTCATGCGAAACGCCGCTTTGCCGTTGATGAACACCGTCGGTGCGCCCTGCTGCGCCTGCCACATGTTCGGCCCGCAACAGACGGCGTGGATGCCCATGTCGTCGACGCGCAGCGCCGGCCGGCCGTTCACGAACACGTCGGGAGAGCCCATGATCGCAGGCCCGGTTCCAGGATGGGGACACCCCGGACAGCCGTGCGCGTCGGCTGAGATGTTGGCTTTGTCACCGAGCCGGCCCTGGCCGGGCATGAGGATCCCCTCTTTGGATTATCGCTCAAACGGCCCGCAAAGTTGTGTCAAACCGCCTTTAGCAGGCGGGCGCGCGATAGCCGCTCACCCGCGCGTACCACGCGGCGAGGCGCGGCCGCTGCATGAGCTCGGCGTGCGCCGGAAAATCCGCGATGCAAGTGAGCGCGCCGTGCGTCGCCACGTCGCCGAGCGTCGGCTGGTCGCCGCAGACGAAAGACTGATCGCCGAGCCACGCCTCGAAGCGGTCGAGCTCGCGCGCCACCCAGGCGTGCCCGTCGCGCTCGCCGCGCTGCTTCAAGATGCGCTTGACCACCTGGTGCATGATGAGCGAGCCGCCGGCGCGCACCATCAGGTTCTGCAGCGGCCCGAAGTTGGACGTGCGCGCGGTGACCTGGGCGGCGCTGAACGCTTCACGCCAGGTTCCATAGATCACCGTCGGCAGCGCGAACGTGAGGTGGTCGTCCACCCAATCCTCGATCTCCTCGGTGCGCGCGCGGGCCGAGGCGTCTTCGGGCAGCAGCCGCACGCCGCCGGGCGCCCGCGCGTCGAGCGCCTTCAGGATCGCCGTGGAGTCGAAGATCGTCTCGCCGTCCCAGTCGAGCACCGGCACCTTGCGCGGCGCACCCTCGGGCAGCGCCGGCAGCTCGCGCTTGTTCATCGGGTTGACCTCGACGGTGCGATAGGGGATCCGCTTGACCTCGAGCCCGGCTTTGACTTTGTGGCAATAGGGACAGAGCGCGAATTGATAAAGCGTCACAGCGGGCATGCGAGTCTCCTTGCGCGCACGTCTACCACAGCCGCGCTACCATCGACGCTCTTCGGCGGAGGAGCGTCGAGTGCGTTGCCCGCGATGCAAATTGGATAACCCCGACACGGCGCTGCGCTGCGACTGCGGATTCGATTTCGCGAGCGGAACGATTCAGGAGTGGTCACTCGACTTCTTCGAAGCGGGATCTTCTGGTCGATTCTTTGGCTGGCCGGAATCGGATCTCTCATCGCTCGGCGTATTCGGGCATCAATAGCCGCCGCGAACGCAAAGCCGACGATTCTCGTTGACGGTGTCATTGATCGTCGATGACTACTTGATACTGCGTCGCGGACGTCGTGCAGTAGTTTTGCTGGAGCACGAGCTGCCCCTCGTGAATCAGGAAGCTGCGCGCCAGACCACTGCCTTGCGCACAACGCTCATAGCGCGAGTACCACTGCACACCGTCATTGGACCAATATACGGAGATGTTGGGTAGCGCGTTGGTCGTCAATGACGTGTCATTGAGCACTATCGGCCACGCGGTGATGGCGCCCTGCAACACGTGAGTACCGGGCCGCGTCGACACTTGTACGAACTTTGCGTTCGCAGTGCAGTAGTTCGCGGGAAAGGTGATTTGACCATTGGTGACCACGAACGACGGCGCGATGGTCGATGACCCGAACGCGACCGCGCATGCCTGGTCATCCGGATACCAGCTCGCGCCGTCGTTCGAGAAGAACACCGACAGGCTCGGAAGCGGCGCGGCCGTCAAAGACGGATCACTGATGGTCGTGGGAAAGCCGGAGATCGCGCGCTGCAAATTGATCTTGGCGGGGCGCGTGACGACCTGGTAGCGAGTCGCGCCCGCAGTGCAATAGCTCTGCAAGAGCGTGACGCCGTTCGTTTGAACCGAGAACGCATAGGTCGTCGACGCGGCGCCGAACGCGGTGGCGCACCACTCGAGATCGGAATACCAGTCGGTTTGATTCTCCAACCAATAGACATCGAGAACCGGGAGCTGCGCGACGCTCGACCCGGGCACTCCGATGGTCATTGGAAGACTCGAGATCGTGCCGGCCAGGTTACCGGCGCCCGAGCCGCTGTCCGCGAGATCTTGGGGACCACTCAAATCGGAGCCAGCCTGATCGCCGCCGCCGGAGAGATCGTTCGGCGCGGCCGGCCCGTCTGCACCCATCACACTCGAGTCGGTGGCGCCGCACGCGGCGAGCGCCAGGGATGCGATCACCAATGACGCTTTCACGGCACGCACGATCCTTCAGCCGCCGGACGGCTTCACGTACGGCACGTCGGCGAACTTGCCGCGTACGACGATGGGCTCCGGAATCTGCGGCACGCGCCGGCACGTAATCGTCACGTCCACCGCGCCGCTCGTCGGCTTGCCGGGCTCGGGCGTCTTGTCGAACGTCAGCGTGCCCGATGCGCGGCAGTCGTTCGACACGTTGTCGCCGCGCTTGGGCGGCTTGTCGAGCTGCAGGAAGAGCGCGTCCATGCCCGAGCCTTTCACCGTGAAGGTGCGGCCGTCGGTGCCGGCGCTCGGGATGATCCAGAGCTGCGTGTTGCCGTCGGCGGACGGCTGATCGAAGTGAATCTCGACGACCGAGCCCTGGTGATAGACCGCGCTCTTCGACAGCGAATACGTCTTTCCGCCGATCGTGAGCGCCAGGACCTTGCCCGCGAGCTCGGCCTTGTTCGGCGGCGGCGACTCGGCGCGAGCGTGCGTGAACGTCGATCCGGCGAGCGCGAGCGCAAGGACGATGCGGCGCATGAAGGCTCCTTGTAGCGACCTACGATCGGCCGCGCGAGATCTTCCGCGCTACTTTACGCCTCGACGCGATCGAGCGGGAGCTCAGTCACAAAGATAGTTCTGAGCCGAATTGTCCCAATTGCAGTGCTGGCTGCAGCAGAGGTTGTTGTCGCCCTCGGGGTTCTTGCCGTTCATGACCTTGCATGCGGCTCCCTTCGGGCGGCACGCCATCGCTTGCGGGCGATGCTCGTTCGGGAGCGACTGGGCCGCCCGGCTCTCGGCCACCGTGGGCGCGATGCGCAGGGTGGCGGTGTGCGCCGTGCCGGGCGCGCCAAAGCCGAACATCGTCAAAGCCAGGACGCCGGCCGCGAACAACAAGCGAGCTTTCATGGTCTCCTCCTATCCAGGGTTCTCGAATCGCCGATTGAATCACGGCACGAACGGTGCGGCAATGTGTCTTCACGCGACGGCGTTCTGCGTTTCTGAGGTGAATAGCGCGGCGGCGCGATCGTCTGCTCGCGTACGATGGGCCGCCAGGGGTTCGCCGCGCTCGCGCTGCTCGCCGCCTCGGGTTGCGGCGCGATCATCGAGCCCGGCCACCGCGGACTGCTGTTCGATCCGCGCCGCGGCGGATTGCAGCACGAGGTGCTCGGGCCCGGCTATCAACGGGTCGGGCTGAGCGGGCGCATCGACGACTTCGACGTCACCTACTCCACGCGCGCGTCGTCGCTGAGCGGCGTGTCGCAGGAGGGCATGCCCGTCGAGGCCGGCCTCGCCGTCACCTGGCGGCCGGTCATCGCCGAGCTGTACCAGCTCGACACCGAGCTCGGCGCCGGCTACGCCGACGAGGTGGTGGTGCCGGAGTTTCGCTCGGCCGCGCGCGCGGTGCTCGCGCGCCACTCGTTCCTCGAGGCCGCCGCCAACGAGAAGCTGGAGGACGAGATCGAAGCGACGCTGCGGCAGCGCCTCGCCGGCAAGCACGTCGAGGTCGCCTCGGTGACGCTGCAATCGATCCGGTGGCCGCCCGGCGTCGCCGCCGCGGTCAAGGACAAGCTCCTGGCCGAACAGGAGGCGCGCGGCGAGTACGAAGCGTCGCGACGCAAGCTCGAGCTCGACGCCGCGCGCGCCAAATTGCAAATCGAGCAGACCGCGGCGTCGCGGCGCGCCGTCACCGTCGAGTGCCGGGCCGACGGCGCCTGTCAGTGCCAGTGCCGCTGACGGCTTGACGAAGGCGCGGCGCGCCGACGATCATCGTCCCGTGAACCAGCGAGCGGCCACGATCGACGAGTATCTCGCCAAGGTGAAAGGCGAGAAGCGCACGGCGCTCGACGAGCTGCGCAAGACGATTCGAGCGCTCGTCCCGAAGGCCGAGGAGTGCATCAGCTACGGGATGCCGGCGTTTCGGCTCGACGGACGCATCGTCGCCGGGTTCGCCGCGACGGCCAAAGGGTGCTCGTACTATCCATTCAGCGGGTCGACGCTCCGCGCGCTGGCCGGCGAGCTGGCGGACTACGACCAGACGAAGTCCGCGCTCCACTTCGATCCGTCCGCGCCGCTGCCGAAGGCGCTCGTGCGCAAGCTGCTCGACGCGCGCAGGCGGGAGGCGCGTTGAAGCTGCGCGTCACCTATCATCGCGCGGCCGACCTCGCCGCCGACGACGCGTCGCAGTTTCACAAAGGCGGCCTGCTCGTGCGAGTGGCGCCGCCGCCCGAGCTCGCGCTGTTCGCCGAGGTCGCGCTCGAGATCGTCGCCGGCGCCGAGCGGGCGACGCTGGCGGCGCAGGTGGTGCAGACGGCGCCGGACGCCATCGCCGTGATGTTCGATCGCGCCGGGCTCGTCGAGCTCTTGACCGCGGCCGGCGCCGCCGGGGCCGACGCGCTCGACGCCGACCCCGTGCACGAGCTCGTCGACGAGGCGGCCGAGGCCGAGGCGCCGTCGCCGGCCGCCGCGGCGCGCGGCGGCGCCAGCCTCGCCAGGCGGATCCACCAGGCGCTGCACGGCAACAAAGACGAGCGCGCCGCCATCCTGCGCGACGTCAACAAGCAGATGCACGTCTACGTCCTCAAGAACCCGCAGCTCGGCGCCGACGAGGTGCTCGCCATCGCCAAGATGGCGACCGTGGGCGCCGACCTGCTCGCGCAGATCGCCGCGCGCCGCGATTGGGCCAGCCGCCCCGACATCGCCATCGCGCTCGTGCGCAACCCCAAGACGCCGACGGGGGTGGCGGTCAAGCTGCTCGACTACGTCACGGCCGGCGACCTGCGCCAGCTCGCCAAGGACGCGCGCACGCGCACCCCCATCCAGCAGGCGGCGCGCAAGAAGATCGTGTGATCCCGCGGTTGCGGCATTTTGCCGCAAGGTTCGTGGGCGTGGAGTTGGGGAGCTTTCGCGAGCGCGGCGGCGGCCGTCGGCGCGATGCCGTCCATCAGATTCGGCGGCGGCTCGCGAGCGCGTTCGCCGTCGTGTCGCCGCAGCTCACCACCGCGCGCACGCCGAGGAACCGAGCGTATCGGTGCGCTGCCGCGGAGATCGCGGCTCGCTCGCCCCGCTCGAGCCGGACGAACGGCTGCACCGCGATCGAGACCGTCTGCTTCGCGAACGTGCGCCGCCAGGTGCCGGCGACGCGGCCTGCGCTCAGCAGCGCCGGCTTGAGAATGCCGCCCCCGTCGTTGATCTCGCGAACGTGCAGCGCGTCGACGAAGGCGCTTCGGTCTTGATACGCGATCAGGCATTCGTCGAACGCGGGTAGCAAATGGACGGTCGATTGCGAAAGCGGCTCGACCGCCTCTCGGGAGAGCCAGCACTCCTGCTCGCCGACTCGAATGCTCTGCAGACTGCGCTTCGCCAGCTCGATCGACCGGCGTGCGTCGGCGAGCGGCAGGCCGCTCCACCACGCGAGGTCTCGCGCGGTCGCCGGTCCGCGGCTCTGAAAGTAGACGCGCGCGAGCTTCGAGAGAGACTCCTCGCGCGTGAGGGACCGCGTCTTGGGCGCTCGTTCGTCGAGCAGCGCGAACGTCTGCTGTTTGCCTCGCCGGGCGCCGCTGCAGATGATCCCGCGCAGCTCGGCGTACGCGAGGATGTGCAGCAAGCGCGCTCCGGCGGCGATGCGGCGGCGCTCGAGCACGACGGCCATCTCGCGACGGGTGAGCTGCTTGCCGCCTTCGAGCGCCCGCGCGAAGAGCTCGGTCGCGCGTTCGAGCGTCGTCTCGTCGAGATCGAGCGAGCGCAAGCGCGAAGCCATGGACGCAATGACTCTCTGGCCGACGAGCCCCAACATCCAACGCACGTCGTCGCGAGTCACGTACTGCCAGGTTCCGCGAAACCCGTGCGTTCGCAGCACGGCCCCTTCGGCGAGCACCGCCTCGACGGCAGCTTCATTCGCGCCCGCGGTTCGCAGACCGAGCGCCCACAACGAAGCGAGATAGTCCTGCGCCTGCATGGCGCCGAACCAGGCGACGACTTCGAACGGCGCCGCCAGCGGCTGGCGCGAGACGAGCTGGCCGTGAAGCCGGCGCGCTGCGACAAGCTTCAAATCCACGCTCGCCATGATACGCAACGCCGCCGGCATTCGCCTCTGTTCGCTGCGGTCAGGCGGGCGTTCGGCGGCGGGGCGCGTGTTAGGATGCGGCGCGCATGAGCGCGGACGACGACAAGCTGCTCGCCGCCGGACCGCTGCCCGATGCGGCGCTGGCGGTCGATCCCGCGTCGCCCGGCCAGCCGCGCGCGAGCTTCACGCTGATCGCGCCGGCCGGCGCGCCGCCGCGCGCCGACACCGTCTTCGAAGGCGCCGACCCTGCCGCGCGCTTCGCATTGCCGCCGTACGCCGTCACCGAGACCGCGAACGAGTACGACGTTTTCTTCGGCCCCTCGCCCGACGGCACGGGCTGGACGCTCACCGTGCATCTCGCCGAGACGCGCCCGCCGGGCGACGCGCCCGCCGCCGCGCCTGCCGCCGTCCGCGTCTTCCTCCGTTATCTGGTGAGCGGCAGCGTCAAAGAGCGCACCTTCGACCGCGAGGACCAGCCGCACGGCTACAAGCTCAGGCTCACCGTCGGCACGCTGGCCGAGCGCGACGAGCTGCACGCCGCGCTCACCACCGCCGAGGCGAAGCCGACGCTGGTCGTGCGGCGCGTGCTCGTCTACGGCGCGGCGGTGCCGATCGCGCAGCCGACCACGTCGGTCGATCTCGTGGGCGTCAGCAACGACGGGCACGTGTGGCACGCGCAGCGGCAACGCGACGGCACGTGGCGCGGCTTCGACCCGGTCGGCGCGGCCGCGGCCGACGCGCAAGCCGCCCGCATCGTACCGCAAGCCGCGCGGCAGCCGTCGCGTCTGAGCGTGTTCGCCGTCGATCTCGCCGGCAGCGTGACCGACCGCGCCGCGCAGGCCGGCAGCGACGGCTCGTGGCACGCGTTCGGCGCGTCGGCCCCGCTCACGCCGCCGGGCACGTCGCGCGTCGCGGCGGCGGTGGTCGGCGGCGAAGTGCACCTGTGCGGCGTGGCGCAGGGCGGGCTGTGGTTCGTGCGCGAGGCGCCCAGCCACATCGACGCGCCCGTCGACGTCAAGGCGCGCACCGGGAGCGCGGCGACGTTCGCCGACGTGGCGTGCGCCGCGATGGACGGCGTGCTGCACGTGGCCGCCACCACCACCGACGGCGGGCTCTTGCACACCACGCGCGCGCCCGACGGCACGTGGGCGCCGTTCGACGACGTCAAGGCGAAGGTGATCAAGTGGGGCGACCGCGGACATTTCGCGCGCGTCGCGTGCGACGTCATCGGCCGCGCGCTCTACGTCCTCGTGGCCACGAGCGAAGGCGGGCTGTGGATCACGCTCTCGCAGAGCGGCACCTGGGCGCCGCTCTCCGACGTCAAGGCGCTGGTCGGCGATCGCGGGCCGGCGCGCGACGTGGCGCTGGCCTCGTCGGGCGGCGAGCGCTACCTCGCGTACGCCGCCACCGACGGCAGCTTGTGGCACGCGCTGCTCTCCGGCGGCAAGTGGACGCCGTTCGCCGACGTGCGCGCGCAGACGACGGTGCCCGCGCTCGCGTTCTCGACGTGCGCGCTCGGCGCCACGATCTCGACGCCGCCCGCGTCCCAGCCGGGCTGGGTGGCGCAGCGGCAGGCGTTCGACGACGCCGTCGACTTCTACCTCGACCCGACGCTGCACGCCGCCGTCTTCAGCGGGCTCACGCCGCCGTCGGGCGCGCTGACGCTCACGCCGGTGGTCGCCGGCGACTGGCCCTACTTCCGCGACGGCTCGCAGCCCGACGTCTTCTACTACGTGCCCGACGCGTTCAAGATCCAGCGCCGCGCGCAGGCGCCTCGCACCGCGCTGATGACGGCGCAGGTGACCGGCACGACCGAGAGCGACGCGCAAGTGCAGCTCGCGTACACCGCGGCGCCGGTCACCGATCCGGCGCGCCTCGCCGCGGCGTCGCGCGAGCTGGCGCAGCACGTGACCACCGCGCCGTCGCTGCGCCCGCTCGAGTTGTTCGCGCCCACGCTGGCGCTGGCGTACCCCGGCGCGCCGACCGCCGCCGGCCCGTTCGAACCGCGCGACCACGCGCTGGTCAGCCTGCGCACCGGCATCTCCGATCGTCTGGCGCTGTCGCTCGACGGGTTCCGCGCGCTGGTGCAGTCGTTCCTCGGCGACGGCGCGCAGTGGAACGGCGTGGTGCGCGTGGCGGCGGCGGGCACCAGCACCGACGTGAAGCTGATCGCGCGCGCCGACGATCTCGACGGCGCGACGCTCGACTGCGCGGTGGCGCGCGATGCGGTGGCGGCGACGGTGACGGTGACGGTGACCAACGCCATCGAGTCGCCGCTGCTGATCGAGTCGCTGCCGCTGGCGCTGGTGGACGCGACGGGCGCGGCGGTAACGGCGCGCATCGTCACCGCGCCGGCGTTTCCCGTCACGCTCGCGCCGGCGTCGGGCGGGCAGGCGGCCGGCGCGCTCACGTTCGTGCTCGCGCCCGACGGCGCGCCCGACGGGCCGCTCGAGGCGCGCCTCGACACGCGCGGCGTCAGCGTGCGGGTCGACGGCGACGCGGTGACGCTGGCGCTCCTCGATCCCGATCTTCCGCGCACGTTCCATCGCGCCGTCACCGTCCAGCTCTACAGCGGCGTGTTCGATAAGCGCGATTCGGGGCAGGTGGTAGACGTGGAGGTGGAGTTCGACGCCGGGCCCAACGTGAGCTTCGACGAGCCGCCGCCCGGCACCGCCGCCGCCATGCTGTCCAAGCAGACGCAGCTCAGCGTTTCGTCGGTGCCCGACTTCGTGCTGGGCCGCGCCGCCGCCGACAAGTACCGCTACCGCGTGCGCCTGCACTACGCCGACCAGCACGTGCGCGAAGACGACTGGCAGGAGGACAGCCGCTCGACGCTGGTGCTCTCGATCGCGGTGTGAGCCGCGCGCGCACGCACGCGGGGCGCTACCGCAGCACCGCCTCCGGCGGATCGGGCCCGATGAAGTGCGGCTGCGCCTTGAGGTCGAGCTTCACCGCCGTCGGGGCCGCGTGCAGCTTGCGGAAGTGGAACTTGTCGGCGCGCGACGGCGGCGGCGACGGCGGCGCCGGCGGCGGCGGTGCCGGCGGCGGCGTCACGCCGAGGCACGGGTTGGTGTTGCCGAAGTCGAACACCGAGGCGACGCCCTCCTGCATCTGCAGCGAGTAGTCGAGCGAGACCAGGCCCGCCGTCGACGTGTCGGCGGGCGGCGGGCAGCTGATGGCATGCCCGAATGGCGTGCCGCTCGCCAGGTCGCGGAACCAGACCATCGGATCGCAGCCCGCCGCCGGCTTGGTCACCGCGCCGAAGTACAGCGTGTGGTTCGCATTCCCGGCCTTCGACGGATCCACCTCCGCCGTCGAGTGGCAGCTCAAGCACGACGACACCGGATCGTCGACGGGCCCGATCAGCCGCCCGGCGCGCCCGAGGTGATCGGCGAACGCCGGCGGCAGTCCCGGCAGCGGCCCCGGTGGGTTGGTCCACGTCTCGGCGAGCGTCCCGGTCGAGCCCGTCACCGACGGATCGTTACCCCACATGATGCCGACCGGCGTGAGGCGCCGCCACGGATTGGGCTCGCTGGCGGTCAAACGCTCGTCATAGACATAGGTGGCGAACACCCAGCCGGTCGTGCTCGCAAAGTGATCGTCCTTGACCGCCACGTCGACTTGCAAGAGCCGCATCTCGGTGAGCGCGCCCGACGGGTTGGCCGGATCCTGCGTCCACCACGATGGTGAATTCAGCAGCGGGTTGGGCGTCGCGCTGATGCGCGCCGGCTGGTACTCGGCGAACAGCAGCTTGAACACCAGCGCCCCGTCGATGAAGCGCCCCTTGGTGGGATCGGTCTGCGACAAATCGCCGCTCTTGAAGACCTGCCCGATGGTGTAGCCGCCGAGGAAGTTGTAGTAGCCGATGGCCACCGCGCGCAGATCGGCGCCGGCGGTGAGCCAGTGCGTCTGCTCCGACGGCCGCAGCGCGCGCTCGTTGGTGACGCCGTGATACGGCTCGCGCCGCCGCGTGTTGGCGGCGGTCATCATCGGCACGTGGTACCAGAAGCGGTTGGCGAGGTTCTGGTTGTTCTTGGTGGCGTCGAACGCGATGCTCGGATCGGACATGTTCGCGAGGAAGTAGCTCTTGAGCGCGTCGAGGTAGTGCGCGCGCTGCGTGGCGTTGCTCAGGTTGCTCCACGCGCGCCACGGCGCGTCCTGATTCGGCAGCGGCGGATCGTAGTGATCGACGGTGTTGCCGACGAACACCGGGCTGCCGAGCGGATAGCTCTGCGCCAGCTCGAACGCCTTCTGCACGCCGGGCTCGTGCGGGTTCACGTCGCCGTTGCCGTCGGGCACCGGCGGGTTCTGCGAGATCCAGCTCGGGAAGTCGCCGTTGCACGACGCGGTGTAACCGCTGCCGATGCCGAGCGAGCCGGCGTCGACGAGCACCGGCGTCACCTGCTTGCGGCACGAGGCGAGACCCAACAAGAGCGCGAGATGGACGACCGCTGCTTTGCGCATGTTCCCCCCTGAGGCGAGCAGTCTACGCCGGCAGCTCCTCCCGCGCCTGCGGCAAATTGCCGCAGCAACATCCGTTCAGTCGCGAGGCTCATCGGCCGCAACCGGGAACCCTGTGGCTTCGCGCGACGTCACACGGTGACATGGCGAATACGAACCTGCGATGGATCGTGAGTGCTCTTTTGACGGGGTCGGCGTTGCTGCTCTCGAACGGTTGCGGCATTCCGCCGCAGGGCGCCGAGCAGAGCGCGGCGCTCAACAAGCCGTCACAAGCGGTGAGCGGCGTGGTCTCGGTGCAAGGCGTCGGCGGCAACTGCCTCGACGTGCTCGCCGCCAATCCCAATCCCAGTCCGGCGGTCACCGTCGACAACTTCACCTGCAACGGCACGCGGGCGCAGGTGTTCCAATTCAACGACGACGGCACGATCACCGACTTCTGGGGAAATTGTCTCGACGTCCTCGGCGCCAATTTCATGCAGGGCACCGTCGACTTCTCCGCGTGCAACGGCACGCCCGCGCAACAGTGGCAAGCTGCGGGCTCGGCGATCGTCGGGCTCGGCGGCTACTGCCTGTCCGTGGTCGGCGATAATCCGTCGCCGGGGACGATCGTCGATCTCGAGCCGTGCACCGCAGCGCCGGGGCAGAGCTGGTCGCGGGTCAAGCCGCTCACGCTGCCGGCCGATCCCGCCGATTTCATCTGGACGCCAGGTCCCGCCGCCGGCGCCTCCTGGATCGCCGTCGGCGGCGCGACGCCGTGGGTGATTGGAACCGACGGACAGCCGTACCAGTACGGCGGCACGCCCCGCGCGCGCGTCTGGAACAAGGTCTCGGCGCCGACCTCCTCGACGAGGCTCACCGTCTCGCCGACGGGAGACGCGTGGCGCATCGACGTCAACGGACAGATCACCTCGCTCTCGGGCTCGAGCTGGACGGCGTTCCCGACGCCGGGCAGCCCGGCCTGCGCGCGCGAGATCGGCGTCGGCGCGCAACAGCAGCTCTGGGCCATCGGCTGCGACGTCAACTCGACCGGCGGCACCATCTATCAATTTCAATCGAGCCAGTGGGTCTCGCGCTCGGCGCGCGCGACCCGCATCTCGGTCAGCCCCGAGGGAACTGCCTGGATCGCCGACGGCAGCGGCGCGATCTCGAAGTGGAACGGCACCGGCTTCACGCAGGTCCCCGGCGCGGGCACCGCCATCGCCGCCGGTCCGAAGGGCAACACGTGGATCATCTCCACGCCGAGCGGCGCGAGCGACGGCTTCCCCGCGCTTTGGAACGGATCGCAGTTCGCGCAGGCGTCGAACCTCGCGGCTTCGCAGATCGCCGTCGGCGCCGACGGCGCGCCGTGGGTGGTCACGTCGACGAACACCATCGCCCGCTGGGGCGGTCCGTGGCGCTGGCTCGGACCGAGCGGCTTTCCCGAGCTGAACGGCGGCCGCTGGTCGGGAGACGTCGAGGACATCTCGCTCGCCGACAACCAGACGCACCTGGCCGTGGCGACCGCGGGCGGCGGCGTCTGGATGCTCCAGCTCGGCAGCGGCGCCTGGACACCGATCGCCGACACGGGCTTTGCGCCCGGTCCCGCGCCTGCGGTGGCGTCGCTCGCGTTCAAGCCCGGCGACGCGGGCACGCTCGTGGTCGCGACCGGCGTCGGCAGCGGAAACGACGGCGCCGCGCAGGGCGGCAACGGTCTCTGGCGCGGCGACCTGAAGAACGGGATCTGGCAATGGACGGCGCTGGCGTGCGCCGACCCGTCGCTCGCGACGGTTCCCTGCCCGACGAGCTTCACCAAGATCCGCTACAGCCGATTCGACGCGAGCCGCATCTACGCGTCGAGCGCCAATGGGTTCTTCGTCTCCACGAGCGGCGGCCCATTCGTGCCCACGCCGATCACCGCCGGCGGCCAGACCAACTTCGGCTACGGCGTCACCGACTTCGCGCTCGACGACAGCGACGGCCAGCACGTCTACGCCGCGGTGCCGGGACAGGGCATCGCGGTCTCGATCGACGCGGGCGCGCACTTCGCCAGCCTCACGTCGCCGCTCGCACCGTCGCTCACGGCGAGCGTGTTCCAATCCTCGAAGATCGCGCTCGCCCGCTCGGCGCCGCACGTCCTCTACGTCACCATCAACGCCGGCTACGACGACTTCAACGGCGTCTTCGTGAGCCGAGACATCCGCGCCGCGCAGCCGAGCTGGCTCGAGACGGGTCTCCAAGGCTGCGAGGAGTACGACGGCTGCGTCTACCGCGGCGGCATCGACAACTTCATGCGCTCGCAGAACGGCCACGACGGCGCGATCGCGGTCAGCCCGATCGACTCGAACACCGTCATCGCCGGGGGCGCGGGCGACTGGATCACGACCAACGGCGGCGGCACTCCGACGGCGGCCAACTGCTCGGTGCTGGCGTGCCCGGTGAACGGCTGGACGCGGCTCGGCGCCGTCCACGAAGACGTGCACGCCATCGTCTTCGACTCGTCGGGCGCGAACGTCTACATGGGCACCGACGGCGGCTTCTTCCATTCGAGCGACGGCGGCCAGACGTGGCAGTTCGACCTCAACACCATCCCGGTGATGAACGAGCAGGGAGTTTCGGTCAAAGGGGACACCGTGCTCTGCGCCGCGTGGGACGTGGGCATGCACTGGTCGCTCGATCACGGCGGCACGTGGACGGGCAACTCCGACAACGACTCGGTCGGCGCGTTCGTGAGCTCGGCGAACGAGTGGTTCGCGCACAAGTACGAGGACGTCGACAACATCTACAAGAGCACCGATCAGGGCGCGAGCTGGCCGACGCTGGTCGAGGGCGCCGTCCCGTTCCACTCGCCGATCGTGGAGCTCAACGGAAGCGTCTACACCGTCGGGAACGCCGACGGGCAGGGCAACGGCGTCGACGGCATCATGTACCTCGACGACGGTTCCGGAAACGCGGGCGTGTACGGATCACCGTTCCCCGATCCCAACGATGTTCCGATGGCCGTCACGGCCGTCAATCACCTCGACTTCTACTACGTCATCGCCGGCGGCTTCTACAAAGGCGGCACGACGCGCCGCAACTTGCAGATCTCGCGCAACGGCGGTTCGTGGAGCGAGATCGGCGCCACGCTGCCGACGGGAACGCCGGGCGCGCCGGCGATCCTGACGGTGAAGCGCGACGCGCCCGGGGTCGCGGGCGGGCACGGTCCGCACATCTACGTGCTGACGAGCGACGGGCGCGTCTTCGCCGACGGCATGGAGCACCTCGCCGCCGGCAATCCGCAGTGGATCGAGCTCACCGGCAATCTGCCGCGCAACTTGAGCTACAACGACTTGATCGCCGATCCTTCGCTGGGCACCGTCGTGGTGGCGACCAACGTAGGGCTCTTCAAGACCACCAACTCGTGCTTGTCGACGGTGCTGTCGAACGGCGGATCCTGCTGGCCGACGACGTGGCGCACGTGGGGCGATGGGCTGCCGCTGGTCCCGACGGTCGCGGCCGCCGGCGCGCCGGGCGCGGTCGGCACTGCGGTGAACGCGCTCGACGCGCAGACGCGCAGCGACGGCCACTTCTACGTCTACGCCGCGGTGTGGGAGCGCGGCATCTGGATCCGCGACGCCACCGCCGACGATCCGTAGCGGACCGAACCGCAGCGAGGAAGGCCGGCTTGCGTTGGCCGTAGAAATCCGCATGCCGAAACAAATGTTGGCCTTCGAAAAAAAAGGACCCAAGCGACTCGAGCTGAGCTGGAGCGGCTTCTGGAAGAACTTCACCGCCAAGGTCGACGGACAGACGGTGCTGACCGCCAACGGCCAGAGTGACATCAAGGCCGGCCGCTCGGCCACGCTCGCCGACGGCAGCACGCTCTCGGTGCGCCTCAAGACCGGCTTCGGCAACGCGGGCCTCGAGGTGCTGCGCGACGGTCAGCCGCTGCCGGGCACATCGACCGATCCCGCCACCCAGCTCAAGCTCGCCGGCGGCATCGTCTATTTTCTGGCCGGCTTGAATGCGCTCATCGGGGTCATCGCGCTCGTTTTCGACGTGGCCTTCTTGAAAGAGAACTTTGGATACGGCCCGCTCGTCATGGGCGCGATCTTCGCGGTGCTCGGCTACTTCACCAACAAGCGCTCGATGGCGGCGCTCATCGTCGCCATCGTGCTCTATGGTCTCGACGGCGTGATCACGCTCGGCATGCAGTTCGCCGCCGCCGGCTCCGGCCACACACCGAACGTCGGCTTCATCTTCATGCGCGTCATCTTCATCATCGCGATGATCCGCGGAGTGAACGCCATCACCCAGCTCCGCAAGGAGCAGCAGCCCGCCTGAGCTCAGCCGCGCTGTAATCGCAGCTCAACCGAGCGAACGCGTTCTCCGTCGAGCAATGTAGAGCACGACGAGCGCGAGCACGAGCGGCCACGGCGCGCCGGCGTGGCCGCCGGTGGTGCTGCACGAGCAGCCCGCGTCGGCGACCGGCGGCAAGCTCCCCGAATCGCCCGCGCGTAGATCCGACGGCGCTGCGAGATCGGCGGGCGCTGCGAGATCGCGCGCGGACGCGAGATCCGCCGTCGCGGCGAGATCGACCGACGCCAGATCGCGCATCGCCAGATCGCTCGCCGCCGTCAGATCCGGCGGCGTGCTCATGTCGGGCGGCGTGCTCATGTCGGGCGGCGCGCTCATGTCCGGCGGCGGCGTGCTCATGTCGGCGTTGGTCACCAACTGGTTCACGGTCGGCGAAGTGCTGACGTTGAAGTTGCCGTCTCCCGAGTACTGCACCGTGATCGCGTGCGTGCCGAGCGAGAGCGTGCTCACCGGAAGCTGCGCGCTGGTGCCGGACAGCGTCACCGTCCCGAGCGGCGTCGTGCCGTCGAGGAACGTCACCGTCCCGCTCGGCAAGCCGCCGCCCGGCGAGAGCGACGTCACCTGCGTCGAGAACGACACCGACTGGCCCGGCGGCGACGGATTCAGCGACGAATTGAGCGAGGTCGACGTGTCGGCTTTGAAGATCGTGTCGTTCAACGTCGGCGCGCTGCCGCCCTTGAAGTTGCCGTCGCCGCCGTAGGTCGCGTCGATGGTGTGCGGGCCGACGGGCAAGAAGACCGTCGACAGCGTCTGCTGGCCGCCGCTGAGCGGCATCAGCCCCTGCGACGCCGAGTCGATGAAGAAGGTCAGCGAGCCCGTCGGCATGCCGCTGCCGGGCGACGCCGCCGACACCGTCGCGGTGAACGTCACCTGCTGCAAGTACACCGGCGAGGTCGGCGACTGGTTGATCACGACCGTCACGCTCGCCTGGTTCACCGTGTGCGAGAGCGTCGGCGCGTTCGACGCCGCGTAGCCGCCGCCGCCGCCGTAGCTGGCGTCGATCGAGTGCGCGCCGACCGAGAGCGAGCTGGTGGAGAACGACGCCTGCCCCGACGAGACCGCGACCGGCGCGCCGCTCACGCCGTCGACGGCGAAGGTGACGGTCCCCGACGACGGATTGTGCGAGATGGTGGCGGTGAACGTCAGCGATTGCCCGAACACCGACGGCGCCACCGACGGCGTGAGCGTGGTGCTCGAGGCCGCGCCCACCACCGTGAGCGTCACGTCCGTCGACGTGTAGTTAATGACGAACGTGGTCGTGCCGACGCTGAACATGGCGCCGTCGGGCTTTTGGAAGAACGTGCCGCTCAGCGCGCCGGACGAATGCAGGATGGTGAAGCTGTCGCCGACCGACGGTGAATAGCCGACCACGACCGCCAACGAGGTCGTGTTGCCTTCGATGGTGACGTTGCCCGCCTGAAGCTGGCTGTGCTGGCCCGCGCCGGTGCCGTCGAGCTCGACGCTGAACGCCGGCGACGCCGGTTTGAAGTCGACGTCGCCGGTGGTCCCGCCCGCCGGCGGAACCAGGAGCGTTCCGCTCTGCACGGTGAGCGGCCCGATCGTGCCGCCGATCGTCAAGCGCGCCGCGTTCAAGAACACCGGCAGCGCCGTGGTCAAATTGAGCGTCGCGCTGCCGTTGTTCTGAACGACGATGAGCTCGCTGACGTTCACGCTCGCGCCGGCGCCGAGGGTGATCGGCGAGCCGGTCGCGTCGAGGTCGCTGACGGTATTGACGGCGCCGTTGAGGACGATGGGCGCGTTGCCGCCCGAGACGGTGGGCGTGGCGATGAACGAAGCGCCGCCGGACGTGGCGGTGACGGTGACGCCCGGCTCGAGCGTGATCGACGAGCCGGTGAAGCTCGGTGCGGGCGCGCTCACGTCAGCCGTGAGGTCGAGCGGCGAGCCCGCCTGAGGCGCGTTCAACGCGGTATTGAGCGTGACCCGGTTCGCCCCCGCCGGCGCGCTCCAAACGATCACGCAGAGTCCGGCGGGGAGCAGACGCAGCAGATTCATCGGTCGAGCGTCGCACGATCCCGGCGCTGCAACGTGATCTTTCGAGGCTGCTTCTCGGCACTAACGGTTCGCCGGGTTCTCGACGATACTCCTCCGCCGGGAGGTGCGCATGAGGGCTCGCCGATGGTGGTTGTTCGTATGGATGGTTTGCGGAGCGTCAGCGTTCGCCGATGAGCCCGCAGGCAATCCGTGTGACGGCACGTGTTGCGCCCTGACCGGCTGCATCAGCGATGGAATGACGGTTGTGGCGCCCAAGCAGCCCAACGTCGTCGATCTTCCGATTGGCGGAGGCGTGCAGACGGGATCGAACCCGGGCGGATCGAACACGGCAGGACCGGGACAGGGCGGCGTCCAGAACAAGACCCAGTCGTGCACCGCGGCGGCCGACGCAGCGCAGAGCGCCTGTCTGCAAATCGCCGAAAAGGACGTCGACAACTGTTTGAACCAGGCGCAGCAGATCGCCGATCAATGGTGCACGAGCAACGTCTCCAAAGAGGGTACGAGCGCGGCCAACATCCTCTCGAAGCTGAACAGCATCCCTGGTTGCGCCAACAAGACGCTGTCCGCGGCGTATTGCGCGACCCTGGTCCAGTCGATGATCTATTGGGAGGATTGGGAGACCTGCCGGGAGAAAATGATGAGCGGAGTGCCGGTGCCGACGTCGATACTCATCAAGCTGACGGGCGGGACGAGCGGCATCGCGGCGGAAGCCAGCCTCCAGTCGACCATCAAGAACGCAGAGAACAATTGCTATTCCGAAGAAGCGTCGCTTCAAAAAGATTGCCGCTCGCAATGGATCAAGGCGCAGGCGACGTGTTACGGCAAACAGCAGGGAACGGCGACGAACAAGCCGAGCGCGTCGCAATATCCGACGAGAGGGATCCCGACCAACACGGTGACTGGGCTGCGCGATCCGATCGGGCGCGGCAATGGAGTCTTGCCGGCCGGCGGCAACGGCGCCGCCACGGCCAAATCGCTCTATGACGGCTTCATCTCGTCGGCGCGGCTCGACGCGGCGCAAAAGGCGGCCTTCGATCTGATCGTCCGCGACGCGGGCGCGGCGCAGTCGGCCGCATTCAAGCAGCACGTGCTCGCCAACATGCATACGAGCCTGCTGTCGCGCGTGGCCGCGACGCCGGCGCTGGTGCCGGTCTTCGCGAGCGCAACGCCGAGCCCGACGAGCCCCCCGGGCGCTCTCTTCAGCGGCACCATGGCGCGCATCAAAGCCATCCTCACGTTCAGTCAATACGTCGCGTTCAATGGCAACATCGGTTCGTACGTGTTGTTCATGAGCGCGCTCGTCACGCCGTGAATCGGTTCGATCCCCGACTACATGCACATGGACGCGTCGTTCGCGGTGCAGGTGCCGCTGGTGCCGGCGCCCGAGACTACGCAGCGCGCGGGTGACATGCAGGCGGGGCCGACCATGATGTCGCAGGCGCCGCCCTCGAGCGCGTCGGCCAGGCACATGGCCGCCATGCCGGTGCCGGGCGCGAAGCACGTCGCGCCGCCGGTGCAGAGATTGTCGCTCATGCCCATCATCTGCGCGCCGCACGCGCTGCCCGCGTTCACGTAGTTGATCGCGATGCACGTCTTCGCCGACGAGCAGAACAGGCCTTGGTTCGCGTCGCACGCGGGGCCCGTCTGCCGGCGGTTGTCGCAGGTCGCGCCGGCGGTGGCGGCGTCGGCGGTGCACGTGCCCGTCGTCATGGTCATCGCGATCACGCACGACGAGCCGGGCGCGCAGACCATGGTCTTGTTGTCGCAGGCGCCACCCGCCATCACCCACGGCTCGCAGACCTGCATCGGCGTGCACGTCATGCCGGGGCCGCACGCGGTCACCGTCGCGCACGAGTCGCCGGCGGCGGGGACGTTGGCGCAGGTGCCGCACCCGTTGCCCTTCGGCACCGCGCAGAAGCCGCTCGCGCACTGACCGCTGAACGCGCACGCGGCGCCGCTCGCCAGCGCGCCGGTGACTTGCGCGCACGCGGCGACCGGCGTGCCGTTGAGGAAGCTCGCGCACGACTCGGTCGGCAGCGCGAGCGCGCACGCCTCGGTGTGCGCCGGGCTGTTGCCCGTTCCCATCGCCATCAGCGACGCGACGCAGTTGTCGTGCTGGCGCTGGATGCACACGCCGAGGCTGCCGTAGGTGTCGGCGACGCCGTTCTTGCGGCATTGATCGAGCAGGGCGCAGTTCGCCTTCGCCTGATCGCTGCACGCCTGGTCGGCAGTCTTGCCGCTCGTACAGCCGACGAGCAGCGACGCAAAGCACAACATGGTCGCGCGCAAGGTCATGGCCCCCTCCGAGTTATTTTTGGTTGGACGATCTCGCGGCCGCGCGGGTTCCGCAAGATTACGGCGCGTCGGTATCGGTACGGTGGGAGTCGAGTCCTCGGCGCACCCGCCGGCGACACACCTTCATCGCCTCGGCCGAGTGAAACTCCGCGGGATTGCGTTCGGCACTCGGTGCGGGCCAATACACGCCGCCGCCCGATCCGGCTCCGGGCAGCGAAGTCATGACGCCGGGATCTCCGGCATCGAATCCCGCGGACGCGGCCGTCGACGCCGCCACCGCGCCGGTCGCCGACCTGGCGAGCGCGGGCAGTCCCGCCGCGAACGATCTCGCCGGCGGCGCGCCCGCAGGCGCAAAAGCGTTCGGCGCCACCTGCACCGTCGACGGCGACTGCGCGAGCGGGATGTGCCGCGGCTTCGTGATGCAGACCGTCTTTCGCTGCACGCAGCCGTGCACCGTCGCCACCCAAACGCAAGACTGCCCGAATCCGCCGAGCGCCGGCCTCTGCACCGGCATGGGCTACTGCAAGTTCATCCAGTGACGCCGCGCCTCAAACGACGCCCCAGATCGACGCCACGAGACTGACCGCCGCCGCGCCGGCGATGACCCACAGCGTGTCGATCTTCTTCGAGAGCAGGACGAGGAGCGCCAGCGCGGCGATGACGCGCGTGAGCGTGCTGTCGATCGCGTCGTGCGCGAGCGGCACCGCCGCGGCCACGAGCAGCGCCGCGCTCGCGAGCACGACGCACTCGAGCATTCCCTTCAGGCGCGGGTGCTGCGCCCGCCGCCCGAGCCAGCCCACGAGCAAGATGATGATCAGCGACGGCGTCGACATCGCGAGCCAGCCGGCGATCGCGCCGGGCCATCCGGCCGCGAAATATCCGACGCTGACCACGTACAGCCCGACCGGTCCCGGCGTGCTGCGCGTGATCACGACGGCGGCGTCGAGCTGCTCGTCCGTGACCAGGTGCCGCTGGACGGCCAGCTCGTCACGAATGACGGGCAGCGAGGCGAGGCCGGCAAAGCTGGTCGCGGTGCCTTTGAGCAGCAGCAGGTAGAGCGTGACGAGCTTCATGCGCTCTTCTCCGTCGCCGGCCAGATGAGCCCGAGCGCGGCGGCGAGGAGCAAGATGCGGATCGGCGACACGGCGAAGCGGAGCGCGAGCACCATCGCGGCCGGCACCACGAGGAGCGCCTTGACCACGTGCGCGGTGACGTGCGGCCGAGCGAAGCTCCACGCCGTCGAGATCATGATCGCGACGGCTGCCGCCAGGGCTCCGCGCAGCGCGCCGGCCACGAAGCGGTCGTGCTGCCACGCTCGATAGAAGTGCGTCGCCACCACGGCCAGGATGGAGCACGGCAGCGACGCCGCGAGCAACGCGACGATCGCGCCGGCCCACCTTCGCGCCATCCAGCCGGCGGCCGTGCAGAACGCGAGCAGGTTCGTCCCCGGCGTGAGCCGCGACAGCGCGTAGGCGAGATCGAATTGCAGCCGAGAGATCCACGATCGGCGCGCGACGAGCTGATCGTGCAGCACGGCGATCGTCGCGCTGCCGCCGCCGAAGGTCGTATTGGCATACCGCGCGAACAGTGCGGCAATTTGCCGCAGCGTCGGCCGGGTGGTCGCCTCTGCGGTCGAGCCGGCGCCGGGTGCGCTCATGGCGGGATTATCTCCCATCCGTAGTGCTACGGATCTTCGTCGGCGCGATTGATGGCACGATGGAGCGCATGGAACGCATGCCGCTCGTCCTCGCTCTGCTCGCCGTGCTCGCCGCCGGCTGCTCGGACAGCTCGCCGTCACCGGCGATCGATCTCTCGACCTCCGCCGATCTGAGCACGAGCGGCGGCAATCCCGATCTCGCGGGCGGCGGCGGCAAGATGTTCGGCGATCTCTGCACGACGCCCGGCACGCCCGGCGATTGCGCGCCCGGTCTCATCTGCGATCAGTTCGCGATGGGCGCCGTGCACCGCTGCACGCGCACGTGCCCGAACAACGTCTGCGACGCGACGTGCTGTCCCGCGCCGTCGGCGGGGAGCTGCAACGGCAAGATGGAGTGCAAGTTCACGATGTGATCACGCCGCGTGATGTGCGTGGTGATCGCAGCGCGGCAGCGCGTCGGGCGCAGCCTCGACTATCCGAGCGGCGCCTCCGACTTCACGGTGCTCGAGACTTCACTGACGCTTCCGTGAACGCTTCAAACCACTCCGTTTGGCGATTCGGGTGCGAATACGGCATGCGCCAGGTCCAGCTGGCGGATCGTCAAGCGCACTACCAAGCCGGGCGCGCCGAGATAGCTCTCTTTCAAGAACAGGTGATAGTTCTTGACCTCGTCGCTCTCGACCGGCGGCGCGCCCTGCGCCTTCTTGGCCGGCGCCCCCGAGACCAAACGCACGCGCATCCCCGCCTCGAGGATGAACCCGGGCTCGATCGTGGTGAGCGAGTGCGGCCGGCGCTGCTCGCCCGCGGCGACGGTGAGCGAGCAGCCGCGCACGCCCACCGAGTTGCCGCCGCCGTTCTCGACCACGATCCACTCTTCATTGAGCAACTCGGGCCTCGACGCTGCGTGCAGCTCGACGATCTTGAGCGGCGTTTTCTTCCGGTGGTCGCTGTCGAAGTCGATGAGGATCGGTCGGCTCATGTGGTCTGGGGACGTTACCACACGCGCCGTGGTTGCTACGGCTTGATGGCGAGCGGCACGACGTTCTTGACCGACCTGGCGTTGCCCTTGACGTCGCCGTCGAGGACGGTGACGTGGATGGGCGGCGTGAACGCGAAGCGGTAGCCCTTCGTGTCGCTGAGCAAGGAGATCTGCTGGCCCTTGTACTCGAGCTTGCGCTCGTAGTCCTCGGGCACGAGGCCGTCGCGCGTGTTCTCGTGGTGCCGCACGAGGAATCCCGAGAGCCGCAGCGCCTCGTAGTTGTGCAGGCGGTGGCAGCCGCTCGACTCGCCGCGCCTGACCGAACGGTACACGGGCGTGCCGTGCGTGCGGATGCGGTGGTCGACGAGCTGAGGCTGACCGTCCTCGCCGATGCCCTCGATCTGGTGGTGCACGATCGCGACGAGTCCGTAGGCCGCGCGATAGCCGGGACCGATGAGGTCCGTCTTCGCCACGAACGTGTCGCCGTTCTTGACGAGCAGGTGGCGCGTCTGCGCGCCCCCGCCGGGGTGCCACGTCGGGCCGACGAGAACCGCGGGCCAAAGCGCCTCGCCCGTGACCGACTCCTTGTACTTGAGCGCGAGCGAACCGTCCGATCGCTGGATCGTCTTCCAGCCCCCGATGGTCGTCGGCCAGCGCACGAGCGCGATCTCGCCGTCGCCCACCTTCGCGAACAGCGTGAGCGTCGGGCGATCGGCGACGGGCGGTTTCCACATCTTGCGGCCGTCCTTGTCGAGCTTCGGGCGCGCGAGGACGACCTCGCCGCGATCGACCTCGGCGCGCAGCTCCATCTTGGGGCCATGGTATGCGGGCAGCGGCGGCAGGCGGACGGCGACGGACACCGGCAGCGGCAACAGGCCCTTGCGCGACCCCTTCCGCTTGGGTGGAACGACGATCGTGCTGGCGAGAACGGCGTCAGGCGACGTCCAGCCGAGCGCGTCGCTCGCCGCCTGCGTCGCCGCGGCGATGAGATCAGGCGCGGGGGTGATCTTCAGCGCCGGCTTCGAATCGGCGGCATTCGCTTCTGTCGGCGCCGGCACCGCGGATGGCGCGACCGGCGCGAGCGCCGCCGCTTGTGCGGGCGCCGCGGCCGACGCTAAAGCCGGCTGCTTGGGTAACGGGCGGAACTCGGCGGTGTCGAGCTCGCGGCCCTGCACCTCGCCGACGACGCCCGACGCCGAGCCATCCTCGATGAGCCCCGTCGCGTCGACGACGCGCTCGCGCAGCGCCCGCAAGAGCGCGAGGAAGTCCTGCTCACGGCTGTCGCCGAGCAGCGCCGTGCGCGTGTCGAGATCGATGTTCCCGCTGTCGCCGACCATCTGCAGCCGCTGATACATTCGCAGGCCGTCTTCCGTTCGGCGATCCATCCGCCCGGCGATCGCCTTGGGGGACAGGAGATCCTCGCAGCGCAGGTGAGCCTGCATCGCGACGACGGCGCGATGCTCGAGCTCCGTGAGCGGCCGAGGAGAGACCGTCTTCCCCGTGTAGATCATCGACGGCTTGTCCTCGGTCGGCTTCTCGCCCGGGGCCAGCGCGGGGTTCGGGACCTTCTCGGCCTCCTCGGCCGGGATGACGTTCTTCTCCGGCAGTTGCTCGAGCGCGCCGTCCTTGACGCGCGCGTGGCACGCGTGGCGGCGGCGCTCGGCGATGCGGCGACGGAGGAGGTTCAGGCTGGGCGGGATCCCGAACGCCTCGAAGTAGCGATCCTCGCGGGCGCGGGCGTACTTGCTGCCGGAGCGAAACTTTCCGTTCGCGAGATCGATGAGAAATGGACGCAGCGGCTCCGGCTTGTCGGGCGTCTCGGAGAAGATGCTCGGCAACCACTCGTCGGAGAGATCGAGGACGGTCAGACCGTCCTGCCTCGCCGCCTCGGCCGTCTTCTGACCCGTGGCGCGCCCGCCCTCGACGACGGGAAGGTCGCCCGCGTCGGCCCGAGGCGGCGCCGCGGACGCCGAACCGGCGATCAGTCCCAAGAGCAAGAACGGCAGCGCGGTCGCACGGGGGCGCGGTGTGTGCGTCATCCCAGCACCTCGACCGGAGCCTAAGATCGGGGCCTGCGCGACACAAGCGCGGAAGACCGCCGTTCGGCGGCGGGGCTGAAGCGAAGCGCATGATGGTCGCGCGAAATCGCGACGGTGCCGCCGCGCACCAATCCAGCGGCGGCGGCGGCCTTGTCGATCGTCTCGACCGTCAGTATGCGCGACGCCGACGGGTACACGACCCACAGGACGCCGCTGGGCCACTGCAGCCGGGCCGCCAGTCCGGCCAGGCGGCCGAGATCGGCCGGGTGCTCGGCGCCGACGACGATCGACTCGAGCCCGCCGACGTCGTCGGCCACGGCGCCGGCGCCCGGCACGCAGGCTTCGATTTCATCGGCGAGCTCCTCATCGGCGACGGCGACGAGGAGGACGCGCGCGCCGGGCGTGACGCCGAGCGCGGACAGGCGGCCCACGGGCGGCCGCAGATAGTCTTTCCACGCGGGCGCGTGCTTGCCGATATGGATCTTGTAGACGGCGCCGTCGCGCGCCGTCAGCGTCAGCGACGCCGCGCCCGGATCGATCGCCACCGACGCCAGCTCGTCATAGCGCAAGTGGACGAAGAAGTCGGCGCCCTGATCGCCGGTGCGGCCGGTGCGGAAGCGGAGGGTGTCGTCGGTCAAAGTGGCGCGGCCGGAGCGCTCGATGCGGCCCTTGCCCACTCCGACCTCGATGCGAACGTTGAGGTCACGCGGCGCAGCCTTCTTGCCGCGAATGGCTTGTGTCCCGGGCTTCGGCGTCGACGGCGTCCGAGTTCCCATACGACCTCATACACGCGTTGCCCGCTGCCATGTCAACTTTGCCGGCGTTGCTTGATCCAGCTCGCCAGAGTGAAGATGCCGCCGAACACGAAGGCCATGCCGACGACAGCGGACCAAATGAAAAGATCCAGCGGCTGATCGGCATCGAGCAGCCGCGCATCAGTGGCGAGCCGGCCGCCGCGCACGGCGATGTTGCGGGTCGAGGGCCAGTCTCCAGCAAGCAGCCGATCGATCGAGACGGTCTCGGCACCATGGTCGAGCGCGTGCCGCAACGCAGGCGAGAATGCGATGGCCGAGATGGCCACTAATAGTGCCCAGATGATGAGGCTGGTCTTCAACGAAGACATGCCGACCGAGCATACGACACGGCCTTCCGGCTCTTTACGCCGCCGCCGCGGTCACCACGAGCGGCCGCCCGTCGCGGATGACAACAGTGTGCTCCTCCTGGACCGCCACCGCGCCGTCCCGCGTGCGGAGCGTCCATCCGTCTTCGTCCGTCTCCAGCCGCCTGCCCCCGCCGCGCTCCGCCAGGATCGGCTCGATCGCCACCACCAACCCATCAGTGAATCGCCCGCGCGCCCGCGGCGTGAAGTAGTTCGGGATCGACGGCTCCTCGTGTACTCGCCGCCCGACTCCGTGCCCGCACAGCTCGCGCACCACCGAGAACCCCGCTGTCTCCGCCTCGCGCTCGACCACCATGCCCACCCGCGCGATCGGCTCGCCCGCGCGCGCCACCTCGAGCGCGGCCGCCAGTGCGCGCCGCGCGCACGCCGCGAGCGCGTAGAGCGCGGGCGCCGCCCCGTGGAGGATCACGGTGATCGCGGCGTCGGCGACGTACCCGCCCAGCTCCGCGGTGACGTCGAGCTTGATCACGTCACCGGGCTCGAGCCGCCGCGCGCCCGGGACGCCGTGCGCCACCTGGTCGCCGACGCTGATGCAGGCGCAACCGGGGAACCCGTACTCGAGCGCGGGAGCGGAGCGCGCGCCGTGCCGCTTGAGCACCTCGGCGCCGACGGCGTCGAGCTCGGCGGTGGTGAGGCCGGGGCGCGCGGCCTTCTTCATGGCGGCGAGCGCGCGCGCGACCACGCGCCCGACGCGCTGCAGCTCGATCAGGTCTCTTTGGGACTCAATGGACATGCAATGAGCATAAACAAAAAAAAGCCCGAGTTGCACGATAGTGGAATTGAGCCGGCTTCGTACTTTGGATAAGAGATGGGGTGCTCGACACGCTTGCGTTGCTCCATCGCCTGATGGCGCGCAGGCGTTTCGTGGCTGAATGAGCCGATGGAGCCGTCGCCCGTCGACCGCGATCCTCTGATCGGCTGGGCCGCGCGCGCGTCGATGGTCGTCGCGATTTTCGACGTGCCGACGGGCGCAAAGCTGCCGCGCGCGCCCGTCGAGCCCGCACCCGGGCGCCGTAGCCGCGAGTCGTCGATGGCGACTCCGGCATCACGTGCGGCCGCAGCGCCATCGCGCCGCAGCAGCGGCGCTCGCGGGAGACTATAGTCGTGGCATGGACGACGAGGACGTTCGCATCGGGGTGCTGTATCCGATCGCCGACGGGGACGCGCGGCGCGCGCGCGTGCAGGCGTGCGACTTCGGCCGTTACATCGGCGGCGAGGCGGAGATCCATACGCAGGGCGGGGTTCTGCACGGCGGCGCGGTGTATCGCGGCAACCTCGAATCGATTGGCGTCGACGGCGACGAGCTCAAGATGCGATTCGCGCGGTTGCGCGTGATGCGGCGCCTTGCGGTCTGGGAAGACGATGCGCGGCGCGACTACTCGCTCACGCTCGAGCTGGTGAGCGCCGTGCAAGGCCCTGACGAGCGCGGGCGCCTGATCTTGCAATCGCCGATCGTCGAGGAGCTGCTGGTGCTGTTTCCTCCTGGCTACGAGCGCGGCTGAGCGCCCGCTCAATCGCCTGCGCGCAAGAACACCGAGAAGCTCGTATAGGTAATCACGCCCGCGCCGCAGACCTCGAAGGTGTTGCTGACCGTCCCCGTCATGCGATCGCCGCAGGAACCGCTCGCCGTCACGCCTGGGAACAACTTATTGGTGTTGCCGGACCCGTTGCCACAGCCGACACCGAACCAGCTCGAGCAAACGACGTTCGTATACTCCGGATTGTTGCCACACGGTTGATCGCTGCCATTGACGATCCAGGTGCCCGGCGCTTGCACGAACATGCCCGGCGACCACGACCACGACGCGACCTGCGGCGAGATGATGTAGCCCGCCGAGTCGTCGTCGGAGCACTTGACCATCTGCCGTCCGGCCGCGCCGAAGAGCTGCGCGATCTGCGCGTCGCTGAACTGTGGATAGGTGATCTTGGTCCAGCCGCCGCCGTCCGTGGACATGTCGCAATAGACCTGGGTCGCGCCTCCCAAAAGCTGGACCGTATAGGTACCACTCAACAGCCCTGGCTCCGCCGCGAGTAGTTCTTTACAGGAGCCCGCGAGCGCACCACCATCGGCGCACGCGTTCCCGGTCACGCACTGTCCCGCGCAACACTGGAGCGGCGCGCCGCCGTCCGGAACATAACAGTCATGAGAAGACTGGCAACTCACAATGCACTGAAACGCGCTGCCACAGAACGCGCCGCCCAGACAATGATCGTTCCACGGCAAACACGCTACGCATTGTCCAGTCTGTTTGTTGCAAGTCGGGTTCGGATCGCCGCACTGTGAATCATCGGTGCATCCCGTGGCGGTCATTTCGCTCAGGTCGCCGGCCGCGCTGTCTGTGCCACCGTCGCTGATCGCGCTGGCGTCTCCCGCGTCCTGACTGATGGGCGCTGGGTTGTCGCAAGCCGAGCACGCAAACACGATTGACCATAACAGGTAGCGCGAGCTGCTGTGCATTGGAAGCTCCTGGTTGACGGCTACTTGTCGTTCAATGAACGCATCTCGCCCGGACACGGATTGGTCGGCGCATTTCTTCCGAGCCTGCGGATATATTCGTCCATCGTGTTCGGCGTCCATTGAGGCTGTTTGAATCCAGCGCCTCGGCCGGTGGGATCTCCCTGGCCGTCCCACCACGACCAGAACGCCTGTCCAATCCCTGCGAGCGGACCTTTGACGTTCATCAATGGTGAGAAGCCCCAATTGTCTTGCATCCAGTCATCGGCGTGATCGATGGCTCTGCCCAAGTACCATCCGCCGGTAGCCGCAGCGGCGATACCCGTGAGCGGCACCGCGAGCGCGCCCACCGCTGCCGAAGCGCCGGCGAGCCCTCCTCCGCCGAACGTGTAACCGACACCCATCACTCCCGCGATGGCACCGAGGTCCAAGGCGCCGGCGGCCGCCGCCGTTCCCGCTGCGCCCGTGGTTCCCAACAATCCACCAAATCCGGCCACCGTGTACGCCGGCGTCAAGATCTTCGGATAGATGTCCCAAGGACCGATATCCAGCCACGACGGCAATTGATCGCCGCCTCTCAATCCGAGGGAATCGACGTGATTGACGGGTTGACTGTCCGCGTATTGATAGCGGTTTGGTCCTTCGATCTCGCCGGCCGGATCGCGATTGAGCCAGGTGCCGAGCTCGGGCCGATACGCGCGGAACATCGTGAGACTCAGTTGACTCGGTGCATGGCGGAAATATCCCGCGTATCCCACGTCGCTATCGAGCGGGCCGCTCTGCTCGACCACATTGCCGTAAGGATCATAAGCGGATCGTCCTTGAACGACTCCGTTCACGTCGACGAGCCGGCGGACACTGCCCAGTCCATCGGTGACGTGGTAATAGGCTTGATTGCCGATCGATACTCCTTGTTTGAAGTAGCGCTTGGTGATCGGCGAGCCCGATTGAAGGTTGTCGCGCTCGATGCATCGTTCGGCGCCGCACCAGAGATAGGCGTGATCGGCGACGACCTTTCCTGCCTGCTGCTCGACGATGCGCACCATGCGGCTCGCGCCGTCATAGTAGAAGTCACTCTCGTTCGTGCCTTTGACCACTGACGTCAATCGATTGGCGCCGTCCCACGTATAGCGCGCGTCGCCGAGCGTCGTCGGATTGCCGCTGTCGTCATAAACGGCCGGGACCGGACCGGTCACTTGATTGAGCGCATTGTAGGTCGCCCTCGGCATCATGCCCGGCGCCGAGACGGCGGTCAGGTTCGAGTTGTCGTCATAGGTATAGCTGTACTTGCGCGGCGCGCCGACCGCCGACGGCATGGTGACTTCATTCGCGGCGATCAATCGATTGACCACGTCATAGACATAGGCAGTCGTGACGGTAGTCGTCGGCTGAGGCGACATGGCCATGTCCATGTCGCTGTTCATGTCGGCGCCGCGCGCGGTCGCCAGATCATTCGGCGGCGGCATCATCGTTCCACCGGTGCTTTGACAAGCCAGCAATTGACCGGCGACGAGCGCACGCAACCAGACGAGCCGCGGCGCGCGCCGGCGACGCGAGATCCAGTGCAGCGCGCCGAGCGCGAGCAGGCCGCTCGCCGCCCACCACGGGCGAGCGGACGTCGAGCCGGCGGTCCACCCGCGCCGCTCGCGAGTCGTCCGTTGCGTGAGCTGGTCACCCGCGAACGTCTGAACGAAGCTGGTGACTCGCTGGTTGGCGTCATAGACATAATCGAATTGCATCAACAAGGAGTCATTCGGTCGTTTGTAAGTAATCGTCTTCAGAAGACCGTCGCCTTTGGCGTCGAAATAGCCGAAGGAGACGAGCGGGCCATGCGCCGCGCTGATGCTGGACGGCCGCGCCGTTCCATCACTGTATTGATAATTGAACGTGTCGAGCCCGTTCTGGACCGTCGCCAATCGCCCGAGCGCGTCGAATCCGCGCGACGTCGTCATGCCGTCGATGCCTTGACCGATCACGCGCCCGAGCGCGTCGTATTGGAACGTGACCGTGTCGGCGCCGCTGCCACCGGCGATCGGGCTCACGACCTGCGCGAGCAGGTTTGCGCCGAGCGCGGGCGATGAGCCAATCGCATTATATGCATATTGAGTGGTGCCGATTCCATCCGTGATCGAAGTGAGCCTGGGCCAACTGGAGTCATAGGTGAAGGTCACCGGATCAGTCGGCTGCGTGCTCGAGTAGCTGACGCCCGCCAGGGTATCGTCGAGGTTGTAACTGAACGTCGTCTTCTGCCTGCGGCCGTCGATCGCGCTCAGCACGCGGCTGCTCGTCTTCTCATAGGCGATGTTGTCACCCAAACCGTCGGGAAACACGCGCGCGACCAGCCGCGATTGGAGATCATGAAAGAACTGCGTGCGATTGCCTTTCGGATCGGTGATCGACTCCAGGCCGCCGCAGTCGCAATAGGCAAGCTGGGTCGTGCGTTTGAGCGCGTCGGTGATCAGGACCAGCTCGCGATTGGCGTCATAGCCGAAGCTGGTCGTCTGGCCGAGTCGATCGGTCACGCTCGCCAGATCGAGGAGCTTGTAGCTATAGCCCGTCGCCGTGCCGTCGGGAAAGCCGACCGAGAGCAATCGATCGGCAGCGTCATAGCTGTAGCTCAACTTGATGTTGGCCGAGTCGGTCGCGGTCGCGACGCGGCCGAACGAGTCATAAGTGAATGCATAGTCGGCGCCGGTCACCGCGCCGTGAACTGAAGTCAAATAACCATGTGAGTCGTACGTGAAGCTCGTCGTGTGTCCAAGCGCGTCGACGAGACTGGTGGGTTGGCCGAAGGTATTGTAGACGACGCTGCTGGTTTGACCCGACGTATCCGTGATCGTCGTAGGGACGTGCTGTGTATTGTAAGATCGCTGCGCGATCACCTGGTGGGTGCCGCCGGTGGTATTGGCGACTTCGGTCAGATCGATCCCGTTCTCATAGGTAAACGTCCACTCTCGATTGAGCGGATCGGTGTAGCGCGTGATGTTTCCATAGTCGTTGTATTGAATCTGCTGGAGCTGTGTCGCTCCGTCGTCGAGGATGCGGGCGATGATGGTCGGCTGCCCGCTCGTGCCGGGCCACACGTTCGATAGCGTCTGTCCGGCGTATCCAAACCAACTCCGATTCTCGAGCGGCTCTTTGACCCCCTCCTGCACGCGCGAGGTCGACGTCAGATCGGGGGTATGGTTCCAGTGAACGATCTTCGCTTTGGTGTAGTCGAGCGTGCCGCCTGCGGTCGCCAACTCGTATTCGGTTGGAGTGAAGACAAACGTGTTGCGATAGAACATGCCGGAGAACGAGTTGGTCCAATAGCCGGGCGGAAGCGCAGGCGCGGAGTTCGTTCCGTCGGGAACCGCGATCCCCTGCTGGAACTCCACGTACGTCGTTCGGCCGAGCGGATCGATCGCCTTTACGAAGCGGCCGGTGAAACCGTTCGTCGAGTCTCCAAAGGAGAACTTCGTTACACCATAAGGAGTAGTCAGCGTGGTAATGAAGTCGCCGGAGCCATATGCGTACTGAGAGGTGACGCCGATGATGTCCGTGATGCTGGTCAGGTGACCGTTCGCATCGTAGGTGAAGACCGCGCTGCGGCCGAATGGATCGGTTACTTTTGTGACCTTTAGAGGATCGGACGCGAGCTCATAGGAGAACGTCGTGATCTGTCCAATCGAATCGGTGATGGTCGTGATTCGCATCATCGCGTCGTAGGCGATGGTGGCGCGGTTGCCGCGCCGATCGACGACCGCGGTCATGAAGTACTTGTTGCCGAACGCTTGATTGAACTCTTCCATGCTGCCGTCGGACAGGCGGCGGCTGAAGCTCGACGTCGCGCCGCTCACGCGCTGGCGTATCAGCAGCGAATGCGAGTAGGGACCCGGTTGTGACACGGTGCCGTTTGGGATCGCGAACGTCTCGGCGCCACCGCCGCGGCCATAGAGAATCGCCGTGCTGTTCACTGCGGTGTTGTCTACGACGTAGCTCAGCCACGTCGTAGTCCACTTGTTACCAAAGTTGGAATAGGTGAACGTCATCGGCTGCTGCACGTCGCGCTGCGCGTACGCCAGACCAATCGCGATCTCGGGTCCGATCGGCGGCGAATAACGAAGCGGTACGTCGTCGAGCTCCAATCCGACGACCATGCTTTGAATGCTCCAGGTCGTGTAACCATTCTGACCGGAGCTGCTCGAGGACGATGGGCTCTTGCACTGACAAGGCGTCGGAGGGTTGGCGCAAGGACCGGTGTCGCCGCTGTCATGATTGTCACCGGTATTGCCGCGACCCCAGACGAGCGCGCCCTCGCCGGCGGAGACCGCGCGCCAGCCCGGCGGCAGCGCGCCGGGCGGAACCAGGTAATACCCGCTCGCCTCTTCCTCCAGCGTGGCCAGTGAGACGCGAATGTCTTCGCCAAAGGTCGAGTCTTCAATCATGAAGCGATCGTCGGCGCGATCGACGATGGCTGCGTAGTGCCCGACCTTCCAGTGCACGACCGACGGGACGATCACGCGCGCACCGTGATCGCGCCACGCCATTTGATAGTGCATGCCCACGCGATCGGAGAGCGCGCGCACCGAGTCGAGCGACAGGCCCTCGGGCGTCGAGCGCGCCTCCACGATCGCGCGCATGAGCGCGGCGTCGTTCGCGCCGTGACGCTGATGCTGATCGATGCGGTGGAGCGCCAGCGGACCACACTTGAACGACGACTCGGGATGCTCGGTCATGAGCTCGAGCGCGCGGCTCGATTCGCTTACCAGCTCGGCCGCGGTGCCGCGCAGCGGGCGATCGCGCAGCTCGCCGAGCAATGACGCGAGACGCTCCTTGCGGCCGAGGAAGGCCTCGAGCTGCGACAGCCGCGCGGCCGACGAGTCGGCGATGAGACGCGCGCTCGGCGCATCCAGCTCGCGCGTCGCCTGCCAGGCACGTCGCCACGCGTCACCCGCTCTCGTGAAGTGGCCGGTCTTTCGAAAGACGATGCCGAGATCGAGCAGCAGCGCAGGCGCCCACGCCGAGTCGGGCCGCGCGGCGAGGAAGCCGTCAACCGCATCGACGGCGTCGGTGGCGCCGGCGCGCTGCGTCGCCGTTTGATACGCCGCCAGCGCGCGAGCGAGCGCGCGGTTCTCGTCCGCGATCGTGGCGCGCGCGGGCAGGAGCGGCTCGTCGAAGATCGCCGCGCGCGTCAGCTCGGCGTCGGTTGGCGGATCGGAGAATGACAACGCTGCCGCGATCGGCGCTTCACGTTGCCCGCAGCCCACCAGGCAAAGTACGACGGCCAGGTGACATCGACGCGGTCGTTTCATCCGGTCCTCCGAAACGACCGGCGCGTGAGAGCGCCGGCCGCATGACAACCCGGAACCGGCGTGCGCAGCGCAAAAAAAGATTCGTGATCTTTTTGAAATTCTTTTTGCACAGCAGTCCCCGGTTCGGGGTTATCAACCGAGAGGTCCATGGACGATCAAAGGCTGTCGCAGCTCTATCGACAGTACGGCGGCGTCATCTACGCGCGCTGCCGCTGGCTGCTGGGCGACGACGCGGCGGCGGAAGACGCGACCCAGGAGACGTTCCTGCGCGTGCTGCGCCACCTCGACCGCGCCCCCGACGCCAATGAGGCGATCGCCTGGATCTACCGCATCGCTACCAATTACTGCCTCAACGAGCTGCGCGATCGCCGCCGCCGCCCGGAGCCGCGCGAGGCGCTGCCCGATCCGGTCGGCGGCGCCGTCGAGCAGCTGCTCGCCGACCGCGATCTCGCGGCGCGCCTGGTCGAGCGCGCGCCCGAGAAGCTGCGCGCGGTCGCGTTCCTGCATCACGTCGACGGGCTCGATCAGGGCGAGGTCGCGCGCGTGCTCGGCATTTCGCGCCGAACGGTCGTGGCGCGGCTGCAGACCTTCGCCGCGAACGCGCACAAGTTCGTGCGCCGGATCGCGTCGTGAGGAGAAAGGAGTGATCATGAGCGAGCAACATCTCTCGGCGACCGCGATCGATGCGTTCGAGCTCGGTCAGCTGCATGGCGAAGATGAAGCGCGGGCGCGGGTGCACGTGACGACGTGCGAGCGCTGCCGTGGCGATCTGGAAGCGCTGCGTTCGGCGCGCGAGCGGTTCGAGCGCGAGGTGATGCCGCGAACGCTGCCGGCGGTGATCCGACGCCACCGACGGCGCGGCGCGAGCTTGCGACGGCGGCTGCTCGTCGTGCTGCCGGTGATTGCCGCGGCCGCGGCGCTGTTGCTACTATTACCGCGGGGGATGGACCTGACGCCGCGCGAGCGCATTCTCGTCAAGGGCGGCGAGCCGGCGCTACGCGGCTTCGCTCGGCGGGGCGATCGCGTGTTCGCGGTCTCCGACGGCGCGGTGCTCGCGCCCGGCGACGACCTGCGCTTCGTCGTCGAGCCGGGCGGTCGCCGCTTCGTGCTCATCGCGTCGGTCGACGGCGCAGGGCACGCGACCGTCTACCACCCGTACGGCGGGATGACGAGCGCGCCGCTCGACAAGGCGCCGCGGATCGAGCTGCCGGGCAGCATCCACCTCGACGCGGCGCCGGGGCCGGAGCGGGTCTTCGCGCTCTACTCCGACCAGCCGCTCGACGCGCAGCCGGTGCTCGCCGAGCTGCGTGTGCTGGGAGCGCGCGGCGCCGCCGCCATCCGCGAGCAGCGCGTTCTCGACGGCGCCCGCGCCCGCGGCGCGACCGCGCAGGGCACGTTCCTGTTCGAGAAGGCGGTCGAGTGAGCACACGCGCCGCCGCTGCATGCTTCGCTGCCGCAGCGGCGCTCGCGGCCTCGCCGGCCGACGCTACCACTCGCCGCCTCGCGATCGTCGTCGGCCACAACACGGGCGCGAACGAAGCGCCGCTGCGCTACGCCGAGGCCGACGCCGCCAAGTTCGCCCGCGTGCTCGTCGACATGGGCGGCGTCGATCGCGCCGATCTCGATCTCCTGCTCGGCCGCCCGCTCGCCGAGGTCCGCGGCGCGCTCGACCGCGCGCGCCGCAAGATCGCGGGCGCGCGCAAGGCCCCCGACGATCACGTGCTCATCTTCTTCTATTTCTCCGGTCACTCCGACGGGCACGCGCTCGAGCTCGGCGGCGAAGGCCTCGACTTCGGCGCGCTGCGCTCGCTGCTCGCCGCCACCGGCGCCGACGTTCAGCTCGCCATCGTCGACACCTGCCGCTCGGGCGCGCTCGTGGGCGTCAAGGGCGGCCAACCCGGCGCGTCGTTCGCCATTCGACTCGACGACCAGGAGCTCGCCTCGACCGGCTACGTCTTCCTTACGTCCTCGGCCAGTGACGAGCTGGCGCTCGAGTCGCCGGAGATCCGCGGCTCGTTCTTCACGCACCACCTCGTCTCGGGGCTACTCGGGCAGGCCGACGTCTCGGGCGACCGGCGGGTGTCCCTCGCCGAGGCCTACGAGTACGCGTACGCGCGGACCGTCGCCGACACCGCGCGCACGACCATCAGCACGCAGCATCCGAACTACTCCAACCAACTCTCGGGCCGCGGAGAGCTGGTGCTCACCGAGCTTCAGCCGCGCAGCGCGCAGCTCGTCTTGCCGTCGGGGTTCGATCGACTGCTGGTGGTCGGCGCGCAGTCGGACCAGGTGCTCGCCGAGGTGCCGGGCACGTCGCCGCGGCCGCTCGCGCTCATGCCGGGCCGCTACGCGGTGCGGGCGCAGCGCGGTCCGCGATCGTTCGCCGCGCGCGTGGCGCTCGTCGAGGGACAGACGCTGTTGGTGCGCGCCGACGAGCTCGCGCCGGCCGCGTCCGCGCCCGCGTCGCGCAAAGGTGGTGCGCTCGAGCTGGTCGCGGAGGCGCCGCCACCGTCGCCGCACCTCGAGCTCACCGCAGCGGCGGGCGTGCGCTTCGGCGTGTTCCCCGGTGTGGCGGCGGCGGGGCTGGTGCGCGTCGGCGTGCGCGGCGCGCGCCCATCCGGGTTCTCGGCCGCGCTCGATGTGTCGGCAGGGTCGGCGGCGACGTTCGTCGAGACCGCGGTGTTCTTCGGCGGCGGCTATCACCTCGGCCTCGAGCGTGGCCGCTTCCGGCTGTTCGCCGGCGTCGAGGCGGGCGCGGGCTTCGCGGTGCGCGATCTGGCGACGGGCGGCGCCGCGTGGTCACCGCTCGTCGGCGGCGCGCCCGAAGCCGGCGCTTCGCTGCGCGTCGCCCGGCGCATCGCGCTCTCGCTCGAAGTCGACTGTGCGATCTACTGGGTGCGCGACGGCCGCATCGACAGCGCGGCGATCCTCCCCGGCGGGCGCTTCGGCGTGTTCGTCGACTTGTAGCCATGAGGCCGCTCGCGCTCGGCGCGCTGCTGCTCACCGCGTGTCACGCCGCGCTCGACGCAGGCGCGACTCCCGATCTCTCGACAACCGACCTGCGCGCGCCGCCGATCGCCGTCAACCTGCTCGGCGATTGGTCGTTCACCGCCGATGCACAGCCAACCACCGATCCGACTACGCTGGTCATCTCGAACACCGCCGACTGGATCGACGTCAGCTTCAGCGGCGCAGGCGGCTGCGGCTGCAGCGCGCGCCATCTGGTGGTGACCCTGCCGGCGCAGCCGCTCTGCGATACGACGGTGATGACCTTCGACTGGACTACCAACGCGGCCGACTTCACCTCGACGCAATCGACGGCGTTGCGCGTGCTCTTCAATCCTCACGGGACCAACTACGGTAACCAAGGCCAGTTCTTTGGCAGCACCTGGGTCGGGCAATCCTCCTGCGCCATCGACACCAATAATGCGTTTCCGTCGCCGGCGCAGATCGCGGTCGGCCACAACCGCATCGCGCTCGGCCAGCTCGTGCCGGGCCTCGACGGCCGGTGCACGCACGGCGGCAACTTCACCAGCCTCGACATCCACATGCAGGGCTACACGTGCGGCGGCAACGTCGAGGCGACGCTCGCCTATCTCGCATTCGAATAGCGCCATATTCGGGCTTCTAACCCGCAGCCACGGGAACGATCGATCCGTCTGGCCGCAGCGTGTGACGGGCGCGAATGAAGTCGCCGAGCTCCACCAGCCGCGCGAACGCTCCGCGAAACTCGGACATGAAGTTGCCGTACGCCCCCTGCGCGTGCTGGCACGCCGACGCCAGCAGCGCCGGAACCTCCCGACGCCCATCGCGCCGCCAGTCGTCATCTCGAGCGTGCGCCATTCTGCCATCGGCGGTGGCGAGATCGAGCGCGCACGCTGCGGCCTCGCAGCACACCACGACCTGCCCCCACGCCGGCTCGGGATCGTCGAGCGTCCTGCCCAGGCGCGATACCTCTTTGAGAAGACGCGCGAGATCGAGCTGCTCCGGGGCAATGAGTGTGAGATGCATGTCGACTGCGCGGCGCGCGGTGTCCATGACCCCGCGAAGTGCCGCCGTCGATGGCGCGAGTCGGGCGGCCAGCCACACCATCAAGGGCGGCGAGTCCAAGGATGACCAGGCCTGCTGCAGCCCGGCGTACCCCTCCGCTTGCTCGGCGACGTCTTCTGGGATGGACCAGCCCTCGGCCAGTTGCGACATCCATGGGGGAATGCGTGACGGCGTCATCGCTCCGACGAAAGCGCGACGACAGCGCGCAGTCTCGACGGCCACACCATATCAGGAGTCGAAGCTGTCGGTCAGTACGCGTGCACGCGGCGTCGTCGTTCGCGACGCGGATGGGGTGCGCAGGCGCGCGCGGCCACGAACGTCTCGCCGCAGCGGCGAAGCCACTCATCACCGACGCGGGCGCCGACGACGGAGACGTCAGCTCGCGCGGAAGTGGAACGCAAGACCAACGCGGCGGCGCAAACGAGTGCGAAGGCGGCGCAGACGAATGCGACAAGGAGCAGCGCGCGCATACGCCATGATACGCACCGACGGCGGTAACCTGCGAGCCAACAACAAGCCCTGCCTCGACCGGCCCGTGGGGGTGGACGGGCAAGAACTTACAGTTCGACTTACAGTCGGCAAAAAAATCGGGCGACCTCGACGCCGCTGCCGGCGCCGTGACGCGCGCCGAGCGGGAGGACGCGCTCGACGCCTGAGGACGCCAGGTCGATGTACTTCCCCGGGACTACCACTCGGCCGAACGGCAGGCGCGGAACGCGTTTGCGAAGGCGGCGCGCGCGACGGAGCTCATATGATCGTAGAGGTAGCGGCGCGCGCGACAAAGTGATTCGGCGCGCGGGTCGCCGCCGGCGAGCGCAGCGCGTAGATCGAAGCGCGCGATCGGAACGCCGCCGTCCGCACAGCGCCAACCTCGGGCGCCGTTCGCGTCCGAAGTGGGCTCGGCCGCGGAGGCGCCGCACTGCACCCGCACGAATCGGTCGGTGGCGTTGAGATCGCGCGGCCGGTGCGCCTCGATGGGGACCTCGTCGGCCAGCACGGTCTCGACTTGAAAGAGGCCGGCGCCGTCGGTCGCGCGGCGCGGCCCGAGCGCGGCGGCGTCGCGGCGCTCGGCGCGATCGCGCTCGTGGCAGCCGGAGCACGCGCCGAGACGCCGCACGCGCTCGACCAGCGGCGCGGCGGACCCCGCGGCGCGCAACCGCTCGGCGAGCTGCGCCGCGACCGCGCGTTCGTCGTCGAGGCGCGCGCGCGTCCACTCGTAGCCCTCGAGGCGGCCGTCGGTGATCGCGTGCTCGACGAAGAAGCGATCGCGGCCGGGCTCGCCGAGGCGCACGCCACGCACGTCGATGAGCCGCTCGCGCAGCCACTCGCGCCGCTCGGCCACCGTGCCCGGCGGATAGTCGAGCGACCAGCGTCCGCCCGCGCGATGCGCGCCGACGCGGCCGCGCGGCGGAATTCGCAGCCACACCTCGATGCGATCGCCGCCGTCGACGCTCGTCGGCAAGCGCGCGGGCGGCACCATCTCCACGAAGCCGCCGGCCGCGTCGCCCGGGCCGCGCGAGATCTCGACGGGCGCGCCGCCGACGAGCGCGAGCACGAACAGCGCGAGCCACATCAGAGCGCTCCGGCGCGAAAGCGCTCGGCCACGCGCGCCGCGACCCGGAACGCGTTGGCCGCGATGGTGAGCGTGAGCGGCACCCCGCCCGACGACGGCAAGAACGACCCGTCGGTCACGTACAGGTTCGGCACCTCGTGCGCGCGGCAGTCGCGGTCGAGGACGCTCGCCGCCGGGTCCGCGCCGAAGCGGCACGTCCCGCCTTGCAGGAACTTGGTGTCGCCCACGCCGCCGCGCTCCGCCTCGTCGGGCGCGAGCGCGTCGAGGATCGCCATGCCGCGATCGATCAGCACCTCGGCCGCGCGCGCGTCGAGCGGATGGCGCGCCACCGTCATGCGCGCGACCGGCAGGCCGAAGCGATCCTTCACCGTGGGGTCGAGATCGACGTAGGTGCCGGCGGTCGGCAGGAACTCGGAGAAGACTTCGAACTCGAGCGTGAGCGTGCCGGCGCGCTCGCGCAGCAGATCCTTGAGCCGCTGTCCCCAGGCGGGCCGCGCGCCGCCCGCACGCAGCGTGCGCTCGGCGTTCAAGATCGGATTGGCGTGGCCGAGGAGAAACTGCAGCGTGCCCGCCTTGCGCACGCCGTCGACAGGAGCGGCCGGGTGGTAGAGGTCTTGGATCGAGCGGTGCACGAACGGCGAACACGGGCGCTCGAGCCACGGGCGGCCGCGCCGGCGGAACAGCGCCGCGCCGGCGCCGGAGCCGGAGAAGATCAAATTGCGCCCGACCAGGCGCGAGCCGTTGGCGAGCCCGTCGGGGAAGCGCGACGATCGCGACGCGAGCAGCAGGCGCGCGGTCTCGATCGCGGTGCAGGCGAGCACCACCACGCGCGCGGCGATGAAGCGGCGCGCGCCTTTCTCGTCGAGGTACACCACGCCGCGCACCCGCCCGTCGCGCGAGACGGTCACCTCGATCGCCATCGAGCGCGCGCGCACCTCGCAGCGGCCGGTCGCGATCGCGCGCGGCAGGAGCGAGAAGCTGGTGGACGCCTTCGCCTTGGCCGGGCAGCCGAACGAGCCGCACACGCTGCAGTAGAGACAAGCGCCGCGATCGCCGTGCGCGCGCGACAGGATTCCGCGCGGCGTCGAGAACGGGTGCAGCCCGAGAGCGCGCGCGGCTTCGTCAATGCGCGCGGCCAGCGGGTGCTCGTCGAGCGGCGGGAACGGGAAGTCGGTCGAGCGCGGCTCTTCGAAGGGATGTTGGCGCCAGCGTCCGGAGACGCCGAGCTCGAGCTCGGCGCGCGCGTAGTGCGGCTCGAGGTCGTGGTAGTCGATGGGCCAGTCGGCGAGCGCGGCGCCCTCGACGTGGCCGAGCACCGAGCGCGGGCGGAAGTCGACCGGCTTCATGCGATAGAGGAAGCCGCTGTAGTGGACGGTGCCGCCGCCGACGATGTTCGACGTCCAGCCGTCGGCGGTCGGGCGCGCGGTCTCGTGCTCGCCCGAGCGGAGCGTGTGCGGCTCGTCGGCGACGTAGGGCACGAAGAAGTCGCGGCGGCACATCGTCAGCTCGTCGTGCACCAGCTCCTCGGGCGCGGCCGCGCGGCCCTTCTCGAGCACCACCACGCGCGCGCCGGCGACCGACAGCTCGAGCGCGGCCGGCGCGCCGCCGGCGCCCGAGCCGACCACCACCACGTCGGCTTCGTCGGGGATCATCGCCGCGCCAGGCCGGGCAGGCCCGGACGCAGCGGATCGGGCGCGAAGCCGATGAGACGCCAGCCGGCCTGCCCGCGGTTGCCGCCGTGGATCGGATCCGAGAACGCGCCCTCCAGCGTGAGCGTGAGCAGCGTGTGGAACGTGGCCGCGTCGCGCTCCTCCCAGCGCGCGAGCGCGGCGTCCTGATCGATGGCGTCGAGCGCGGCGAACGCGCGGCCGTGCGCGGCGGCCGCTTCCCGGTCGAGCGCGCGCAGCGCTTCGCGGAGCGGCGCGCGCGTGCTCGCGTAGAAGCGATCGCCGGCGAGCGCGCGATCGATGAACTCGGACACGCCGAGATCGATCGCGCCGGGATCTTGATCGCGCGGCAGGATGCGTTCGCACGCGGCGGTCAGCGTGCGCTGATCGGCGTCGGAGAAGAAGCGGCTCGCCGGCGCCGCCGACGGCGCACGGGCGCGCCGGCACGCGCCGCCTGCGAGCACGAGGTAGCCACCCAGGCTCGACCACACCACGCCGTGCACGAAATCGCGCCGCGTGATCAAAAGCCGCACTCGATTCCGATGAACCGGCCGAACTCGTCGACGCAGCACTCGAACTCGGGATCGCACCCGCCCCCGCCGCCGCCGCCGCACGAGCCGCAGTCGATGACGTCGCCGCAGCCGTCGTCGACCTCGCCGCAGAGACCCTCGCAGCCCGAGGGCGTGCAGCACGCGCCGCAATCGATCTCGCCGCCGCAGCCGTCGCCCACCGTGCCGCACTGGCCCTCGCAGCCGAGCGGCGTGCAGCACGAGCCGGCGTTGCACACGTCGCCCGCGTTGGCGCAACTGCACGAGAGCGAGCCGTTGCAGCCGTCGGATTGTTCGCCGCACACGTCGCCGAGCGCGGCGCAGGTGGTGGGCGTGCAGCAGGGCTCGCACTCGAGCGTGCCGCCGCAGCCGTCGGGTTGAGGGCCGCACTTGTCGGTGCAGTTGGTCGACGGCGTGCAGCAGGTCCCGTCGGCCTGGCACTTGTCGCTCGCGTTGGGACATTTGCACTCGTGCGGGACGCCGCAGCCGTCGAGCGCCTCGCGGCAGCCGCCGACGAAGCACGAGAAGGCCGCGCTGCAGCCGCACGTGTTCGGCGTGCCGTTGCCGCCGCAGGTGTTGGGCGCGGCGCAGGTGCCGCAGACGCCGCCGCAGCCGTCGTCGCCGCACTGCTTGCCGGCGCACTGGGGCGTGCAGCACGAGCCGTCGCTCTGGCATTTGGTGCCCGCGGGACATTGGCACTCGTGCGAGACGCCGCAGCGATCCACCACCGTGCCGCAGGTGCCGACGATGCAGGAGAAGGACGCGTTGCAGCCGCATTGACCGTCGGTGCCGCCGCCGCCGCAGGTGTCGGGATCGACGCAGGTGCCGCACGAGCCGCCGCAGCCGTTGGAGCCGCAGTCGCGGCCGAGGCAGTTCGGCGTGCAGCACGGCGGTCCGCAGTTGAGCACGTTGCCGCAGCCGTCGTCGGCGGTGCCGCAGGAGAGGCCGAGCGTCGCGCAGGTCTGGCAGCACATGCCGTTCACGCACCGCTCGCCGCCGGGGCACGGGATCACCTGGCACACGTGCGGGTTGCCGCAGCTGTCCGTCACGGTCACCGGCGTGTCGCTGCAAACCGGACAGACCGAGGTGCACGCGTGGTCGCAGTTGAACTCGCGGTTGCACTCGAAGCCACCGGCGTCGGCGCACGAGCCGCACTTCAGCGTGCCGCCGCAGCCGTCGGGAGGATTGCCGCACGACGCGCCGGGGATCGGAATGCACGGGTTCGAGTTGGGCACGCACTTGCGAAACGCGGGATCGGGGTTGACGAAGTTCGCGCACGTCATCGGCGTGCAGCCGTCGGGAGCGCCGGCGTCGAGCGGCGGCGGCGGCGGCTGGCAGGTCGCCATGTGACACACGGTCGTCGAGGCGGTGCAGCCGAGCCCCGGATCGCACGGGCTCGCGGTGGTGCTGCAGCAGCGCTGTCCCGCTCTGCCGCACGGCTCGCACAACCCCTCCGACGGATCGCACACGTTGTCGGCGGTGCAGCCGCCGTTGTCTTGAAATTGCGTCTTGCAGCAAGGGCCGCCGGCCACTCCGCAGATCTGACTCGGCTCGGTGATGTCCCGCTCGGTCCCGCATTCGCAGTGCGGCGCTTGACACGAGCTGTCACCGCTCGCGCGGTAGCAGTAGCCGAACGGCTGCGTGCCGCCAAAGAAGGCGATGTCCTGGATGCGCAGCGAGCGCTCGCACCAGGTCTGGCAGGCCGTCGGGTCGCAGGGAAAATCGGGCTGCTTGCACACGGTCGCCCAGGCCGCGGCGGCGGTGGTGATCGGCTGCAGCACCGACTGCTCGGCGCCGGGCATCCAGTCGTTGCCGCTCGCGTCGCGGTTGATCTCGCCCTCGCAGTACGTGTGGCCCACGCTCTGGTCGCCGGGTCCCTTGCACTGGAGTGCCGAATAATTCAGCGGACAGTGGTGGCGCATCAACCGCTCGAGGCCGGCGCACGCGCCCATCGGACCGCCGGGGATGAGCAGCAGCAGGTTCGCGCTGCGGCACGAGTCGATGAGCTGCTGCGCGTTGTCGCTGAACCGGGTCTGCAGCGTCGAGCCGGTGAACTGCGTCTTCTGGCAAACCTCGACCGGTCCGCCGTCGGTGTCCACGGTCGCGCAAAAGAGTTGCTGCGAGACCTCGCCGTCGCAGGGCAGCGAGTTGTTCTCCATCAGCGCCTCTTCCCCGAGGAGCCACTGCACGCAGCTCTTGGCGGCGCTGGACGAGGCGCTGAACTGCGGGCTGCAAACCTGGTTGCCGATGCGGTGGAAGACGGTGGTGTTGTCCTCGAGAAAATGGTTCGCGTCATTCTCGCGCTGTTGATAGATGGAGAAGGTGGCGGCGTCGCAGAAGTGTCCCGTGTTGTAGCGGCCGGGCGAGGACTGGATGTCGCTCGTGATCCGATCGGCCCAGCTCCGCACCAGCTGCTCCGTCGACAGCGCGTCGTGGCCGGGGAACGCCGGGTTTTGCGAGAAGTGGGTGAAGTTGCAAACCAGGTTGGCGCCGCCGCCTTTCAGCTTGGCGGCGAACGCGAGCGACGAGCCGACGATCAGGTGGTTCGCGTTGCTGAGCGCGATCGGCAGCACGCTGTCCTGGCCGTAGCAGGGCCAGTCGTCGGGCTGCGCCACGCCGGCGTTGCCGTAGACGAACATCGGCGGGTTGACGAGCGCCGGCTCGCTCGACTGGCCGAGGCCGAGCGGCAGGTAGCTCTGCATCACCTGCTGCGCGGTGACCGCGGTCGCGGTCTCGTGCGCCGGGCGGCAGTTGGCGACGTCGGCGGGGTTCGGACAGGTGTCGCCGGCCTCGGCCGTGCGCGCGGTGAGCGCGACCAACGCCGCCACGGCGATTCGCTCGGCGCGGCTCACGGCCGGCTCCAGCGCAGGCAGTGAAGGTTGCCGTCGCTCGCGATGCCCCATCCCACGATGGCACCTCCGTCGTTGACGCTCGACGCCTGCGCGGCGAAGAACGGCTGGTTGTCCGCGGTCGTCGGCAAGAGGCCGGCGATGGTCCCGTTCGACCAGACGAACGGGTGCGCCGCGCCGTTCGAGCCGTTGCGGCTCACGCCGACCACCAGGTTCGAGCCGTTGACGGCGTTCGCCACGCTGTCGGTGTCGCCGGGCAGCGCGCCGAGATCGGTCATCGCACCGTTGATCCGGACGAAGGCGTGGGTGGTCGTCGAGCCGGCGCTGATCTCGCTCGAGCCGACGACCGTGGCGCTCTGGTTCACGCCGGTGGCGAGGCTGTTGGCGCCGCCGAGCGTGCCCAGGTCGACCGGCTGCGCGCTCGACGACGACCACCCGGCCGCGTGCGTGCGCCCGAAGGCGGTGCCGTCGGAGAGATCGATGCTGCCGACGATCTGTCCGAGCCCGTTGATGGCGGTGGCGCGCGACGTACCGAAGCCGCGCGTCGCCATCGGCTGGAGCGCGCCGCCCGAGTAGAAGAACGGCTCCACGTCGAACGCGGTCGCGTCGACGCCGCTGCTGCCGACGATCTGCCCGCTGTCGTTGATCGCCTGCGCGGCGCTCTGCTTCCCCTTGCCGAGAAAGCCGAGCACGCTCCACGCGCCCGAGGCGTAGCGGATCGCGTGCCAGCCGACCGGCAGCCCCAGCGCGCTGCCCGACGAGCTGGCGCCGACGATCTGGTTCGAGGCGTTGATCGCGATCGGCTGCGCCTGCGCGTCGCCCGAGGGCAGGCCGAGATCGGTCACGGTGCCGTCGGGGGCGATCATCACCACCGAGCCGCACGGCGAGGCGCCGACGATCACGCCGTTCGCGTTGACGGCGGTGCACTGATAGGGGCCGAAGCTCGTCACTTGGTACGCGCCGACCGGCGGGAGCTGCTTGGGTCCCGTCGCCGGCGCGGCGACGCACGTGCCGCTGCCGTTGCAGGTCTGGGTCGAGGAGACGCAGCTCCCGCCGTTGCAGCTCGTGCCCGCCGGCGCGAAGGTGGTGGCGCTGCACGCGGCGCTCGAGCCGCCGCACTGTCCCGAGCCGCAGCCGCCGTTGGTGGTGCACGACGCGCCGGCGGCGAGCAAGGCGTCGGCGGGACAGCTCGCGGAGGCGCCCGCGCACGTCTCGGCCACGTCGCACGGCCCGGCGGCGGCGCGACAGACGGTGCCCATGGCCGCGAACAGATCGGCGGGACACGCCGCGCTCGCGCCGCTGCAGCTCTCGGCCTTGTCGCAAGGTCCGGCGCTCGGACGGCACACGGTTCCCGCCGCCACCAGTTGATCGGCGGGACACGCGGCGGAGGTGCCGGTGCAGCTCTCGGCCACGTCGCACGGTCCGGCGGCGTTGCGGCAAATTGCCGTAGTCGGCGAGAA
>Ga0070741_10002397_pt1 | contig 50731 bp, 33 predicted proteins | sample Coa_R1_4_FD_66440 | JGI IMG/M metagenome (GOLD analysis project Ga0070741, IMG submission 66440) | Surface soil microbial communities from Centralia Pennsylvania, which are recovering from an underground coalmine fire - Coalmine... | ecosystem: Environmental > Terrestrial > Soil > Unclassified ... | reverse complement strand
ATCTGCTTCGGCTTGGCTTCGGCTTTCTTGGCTAACTGGAGCTTGAGGATGCCATTTTCATAGCTGGCATTCACGTTCTCCGGATCGACCGTGTTAGGCAGCGTGAAAGAGCGCGCAAAAGCCCCGTAGCGGCGCTCAATGCGATGGAAGTTCTCTTCCTTCTCTTCTTTCTCGAAGTTACGCTCGCCGCGTACCGTCAGAGTATTGTTTTCAAGTTTGATGTCCAGATCTTTCTCCTCAATTCCGGGGACCTCAAGCTTCAGAATGATGTTGTGCTCATTTTCATAAATGTCAACCGGAGGCACGAAGGTGCCGCTGGTGAGCAGCTCATCATTACCGCGGCTGTAGTCCTGGAAGATTCGGTTGATCTGATTTTGGAAATTCACCAAATCACGAAAGGGTTCAAAGCGAGTCAGATATGCCATTTTCTAATTCCTCCTAAAGTTTTTTTAAAGTTTAGGGTTAATAAACCAACCACACACTACGTTAGACTCATAATTAGTCTAAAGTAATCATAAAATCTTAGTGTGTTACTGTCAATATATATTTATCGTTTATTTTCAATAACTTATAGTAAGTTGTCAGCAAATAATTCATCAGTAGATGGTGTATTTTGGGTATTTTGTGGAAGTGCCACGGCCTACGCCAGAGTTCCGGGCCTTCCCCGGTCGTGTTGCTCTTGAAGGGGATGTATGGAGTGGCTCCTGCGTTCGTGATCTCTTCAAAGTTTGTCCTGCCAAGATAGCCCTTGTCCGCAGAGACTTCAGCGACGGTAAACCGCTTCGTGGTCGTGTCGAGCAACTGAAGGAGGAACGGGTAGTCGTTGGCGTCCGGGTTCGTGACTTCAACACTGGTAACAACGTTGGTTTAGCGCCAATCATTAAGTGCGCCTTAGCCCATTTGTGTTCGCGCCGCGTCCGTCCATATTTCGCGCGTGCGTCCGTAACCATATCCCCATCTATGGTCACAACGTAGCTACATTGTGGCTACAAATCCAGAAAAAACTTTAGGGCTTGACATGTGGCCACAATAGGGCTACTTTGTGGCTCATGACAAAGAGCAAACGAAAGTCCCGTCGCTCCGCAGTCAAGTCCACCAAAGATGACATGGTAAAAATGCGTGTTTCAGCCGAGGACAAGCAAGCCCTCACCGATGCCGCCAAACGGGATGGCCTTGAGCTATCAGCGTGGCTTCGGCAGTTGGCACTCCGAGCCGCAGGTGTGTTGCCGGAGGCAAAGTAATGGCGGATCAGATCAGTTTATTGCCTACACCGAAAGACGCCCCTGCGAGCAAAAATTTATTTTGTAAGCGCTCAAACTTCACTAATGAGGCCACGGTTGAGAAGTGGTTCCTTGACCCGCTTATCGCATATCTCGGCTTTGGGGCGGACGATCAACGCCTCAAAACCTCTATCGGGGAGCTAAAAATAGGCAAGGGGAGCAAGTCATCACTTTATAAGCCCGATTACATTATCGAAGCAGGCGGTTTTCCGGTTCTTATTATCGATGCAAAATCTCCAAATGAAGATATTGATGATTGGGTCTGGCAGTGCAGATCATACTGCCTTGAACTCAACCAGATGTACGAACACAATCCAGTGGAATTTTACCTGATTAGCAACGGCCTGGAAACGGCACTCTATAAGTGGGACAAGGGAAAAGCACTGCTGGAATTGGAATTCGGGGATTTTGTTGTCCCTAACGAAAAGTTCGCAGAGTTAAAGTCGCTCATCTCCAAGAGTGCAATTCGCGCTTTGGCGGAAGATAAACGCCAAGAGTTACAAAATTCATCTTTTGATCTTGAGCCGGTAAGCCTGGAGACGGTGAGTGCGATATTCCATAAGCTCCATGACTACATGCGCGAAAAGGAAAAGAAAACTCCTTCTGCTGCCTTCATGGAGCTTATGAAAATCGTGTTTGTGAAGATAAAAAAAGACAGGGAGCTTCGGGAAGCAATCGGCAATGTAACCCCGAAAGTTAAGGACGTTGTCTTTTCCGTTGCTTGGATCGAGTCACAAACAGAAAGTGAAAGCCCTATAAACGATCCCCTTTTCAAGAATTTGCGTGAGACGATGGAGGTAGAAATCCACGCCAAACATAAGCATAGAATCTTTGACCCAAATGAGGAAATACAGCTAAGTCCAAGCACCATACTCAAGGTGGTACGTGACCTAGAGCACATTGATTTCTATCACATGGATGAGGATATACACGGTCGCATGTTCGAGAGTTTTTTAGATGCTACGGTACGCGGCCCGGAACTAGGACAGTTTTTTACGCCGCGAGACGTGGTCAAGCTGATGGTTGAACTAGCGGATGTTAAGGTGAGCAAAAATAAGATTGAATGCGTATTGGACGCCTGTTGCGGTTCGGGTGGATTTTTGATTTCCGCTATGTCTGAGATGTTAGCCAAAGCTAAAAAAATCGTCGGCCTTTCCAGCAAGGAGAGAAGAGAATTAGAGGCCACCATAAGAAACGATTCTCTTGTTGGAATTGATGCTGGCAGCGATCCTAAAATTTATCGTATCGCCAGGATGAATATGTATCTGCACGGCGATGGCGGAGCGAATATATTTTTTGCGGATGCCTTAGACAAGAAGGTCGGGCTTGTTGGAAAGTCTGATATAGAAACCGATGCCCAGCTTAGGGTTCTACGAAAAATGCTTCTGACAGATCAAAAAAAGTTTGATGTTATTTTGTCCAATCCGCCGTTCTCTTTGAAGTACTCGCGGGATAGTCGGGAGCAACACGAAATACTCAATCAGTACAAGTTAGGCGGGTATGACAAGTCGCTATTAAGCAGCGTGATGTTTTTGGAGCGATACAACGACCTTGTTGCCAAAGGGGGCAGGATTTTAACGGTTATAGATGACTCTATTCTTTCAGGAGAATCCTATAGTCAGGTGCGGGATTTCATTCGTGCGAATTTCATCATAGTGGGAATCGTATCCCTACCCGGTGACGCCTTCCGACGTGCAGATGCGCGCGTAAAAACTTCTGTTTTAATCCTTCGATCTCGCGAGGCTGGCGAAGAGCAGGGCGATATTTTTATGGATAAATGCGTCTATCTAGGTTTGACACCTAAAACAGCCAAGCGGGTGGGCATCTCGCGAAAGGAGCTTGAATCAGAGAAACCCAAGGAAATGACTCAAATCGCGGCGAGATTCAATTCTTTTATGGAAGGTCATCCCGGCTCCTATGTCGTGAAAGCGGCGAGGATTATGGGAAGATTGGATGTCAAGCACTGTCTGGGAGAAGTCGGGCGGAGACGCAATCTGTGGAAGTCTAAGGGTATTACAGTTGCACCTCTTGAGGACAAGCTAGAGGAAGCGACCGGGCGTGAAGTGATCGTGGAGGAAGCCAATGAATACATTTTGCTGAAAGTTACGTATGACGGAGAAGTTCTGGAGGCCGAAAGGAAATTCGGTGACGAGTGCTCTTACCGGACTCTTTACAAAGTGGAGTCTTGGGACATTCTGTCATCTAATATGGGCATAGGCAGAGGTGCGATTGGGATCGTCCCCGACTATCTCGCTGGCAGTTTCGTTTCTAACGAATACACGATCTTGCGAACCAAGACACCAGAAGACGCTATTTATTTCTCCGGAATCCTCCGGACAAAGGAAATCCTGGGGGACATTTTGGCGTCAACAACGGGAATGAACAGGGGGCGCTTGCGCTGGGCGGAAATGAGACAAATCGTAGTTCCTTTGCGGGACACCTCAGATAAAACCGTCACTGACGCCGTAGATGCCTTGAAAGCGCAATGGGCCGCACACTCTAACGTGGCGGCGTCCCTTGTTGGATATATCTCCAAACTTGCCAAAAATCTAAAACTAGATGGTGAAGATTCTAGGCTGCGTTGGCTTGCGTATAAACCCCCAGAATGATTTTTGGGCAGACCGCCGATTTTTTTTGGGCAAGAGGCACTTTTAAAGCAGGGCCCGGGGACACCACACTACAGCCGGCCCAGAGGCTGGCCTACTTCGATGAAACCTAGGCCACGGTGCAAATCAGGCATTTGAGATAGTGGGTTTCTGGAATGCCGAGAACGATAGGATGATCTTTGGACTGGGTGCGGATCTCAAGCAAGCGGAGAGCGCGGCCGGCATCCACCGCAGCCGCAGTCAGCATCTGCAGAAAATCCTGCTCATTGACGTGATATGAGCAAGAGCATGTGACCAGCACTCCGCCCGGGCGCAACATTTTTACCGCGCGAAGGTTGAGTTCTTTGTATCCCCGCAGGGCGGTTTCGAGGTTGCGTTTGCTCTTGGCAAAGGCAGGCGGATCGAGAACGACGGTGTCATATTGCTTACCCGCGACAGAATAGTCTTTGAGAAAGTCGAAGGCATTCGCTTCAATCCACTCAATGGGCGGCCGGCTTTGGCCGTGATTCAGCTTCTCGTTTTCTTCGGCAACTTCAAGCGCCGGGCGTGAGCTATCGAGGGCAGTGACTTCAGCGCAGGCGCGGGCAAGATGCAAGGCAAAGCCACCCTGGTAGCAGAAGACATCCAGCGCTTTACCGTGAGCATATTTTTCGGCGGCTGCGTAATTTTCGCGCTGATCGAGGAAGGCGCCGGTTTTTTGTCCGCTCAATGCATCGTAATGAAAACGGACGCCATTCAATACATATTGGGTCGAAGTTTTTTCGCCCCACAGCAGATGGTTTTCCGCCGGCGGCAATTGCTCCAGCTCGCGGATGTGAGGTTCAACCCGCTCTACGATGTGCGCGACCCCGCTCGTGGCAAGCTGGACTTGCAGTTCCTTAACGACGGCCTGCTTGATTTCAGGGCGGTCCAGGGCCTGGGTCTGGCTGTAGAGAGAAACGATGTCGTTATAACGATCGACAATGAGCCCCGGCAGGCCGTCGGCTTCGCTGAAAATCAGGCGGACGGCGTTGCTCTCTTCTTCCCGAAGGAGCCGTGCGCGATAGCCCAGTGCGTCACGCACCCGTTGCTGCAACAGATCCAATAACTCCTGCTGGGATGCGAGGCGTTCGCCTGTCAACTTGCGTAAAGCGATTTGCGAGGAGCTGCTGTACAACATACTGCCCAGAAATTTGCCGCGTTCGTCCTCAACGTGCACCATGATGCCGGGAGGAAGCGGAGTGGAATTCCCCGCGATGATTTCGGAGCGGTAGACCCACACGTGGCCGTGCCGCAGCCGGGAGGCGGCTCGGGCCGAGATTCTAACTTTGGCGTGGTCAGCGATAGGCTCTAGTGGTTCGCTTGTTCAGGTTGTGGCGCTTTGGGTGATTGCTGCTCGGGTGATGGTTGCTGCTCGGGCGGCTCGGGCGCGTCGTCTGGGTCTTGTGGTTTTTCGGCGTCCGTTGCTGCCTGGGCTGCCTGGGCTTGCGATTTTGTCAGCGCCGCCAACTCCTCGCGAACCTTGGGCACTCTTGGGTCCTGGGGCGCTTCTTCCAGAAATTGTTTATATTCAGCGGCCGCTTCGTCCGGCATGTGCTTGTAATAGTAGGCGCGAGCGCCAATCAAATGAACGACAGCTAACGACTGGTGCGGCATGGAGTGCAGCCGCTTAACGCATTGAAGAGCTCCATCGAAGTTCTCAAGCAGCAGATCAACCTGAGCGGTCAGCAGCAGCCCCTCCGGATTTATGGGGTCGGCCGTGCTTGCCTTGCTTAGCAGCTCTGCGGCCCGTTTGTAATCCAAATCCACCACCGCCATTTTTGCCAGGTTGAAATAGGCCGGCACAAAATGGTCGTTTACGGCGATGGTTTTTTCAAAAGCTTCACGTGCTTTCTGGCGGTCTCCTGATTTGAACTCCACCACCCCCAGACCGAAGTAAGCGGAAGCGTAAGAAGGGTAGATCTCGATAGCTTTGTCGAATCGCTTTCGCGCCTCGGCCAAATCGTTCTTGTCCAGGGCTTCGCTTCCTTTTTTGAACTCCTTGGAGGCGGCATCGGGGACGTTCAGGTCTGCCGCAGAAACTGTGCCGCCAGGCCCTGTGGGCGCACTCGATTGCGATTGCATGCGGCGCACGTTCACATATTCGATGTGATTCAGCTCACGATCGTTAACGGAAAAAAAAGACGATGTAGTCTCAGCGATATCCGGACCGGTGACCCGCACCCGGAAATTGCCGCCGCCGGTAATCTGAAAGGTTGCGGTGCCGCGGTCGTCGGTGAAGCTCTGGCCTGAGACTCCGCCGCTGCTGGTGAGAAGCTCGACCTGCAGCATTCTATCGGCCGGATGATCATTCTCATAGGCCACGTGGATCTGCAGCTCACAGGGATTGGAATTTCTGGGAAATCCGGGAGCGCGTTGTGCCAGCGCGCCGAGCGGAACCAGGCAGGCAAGAGACAAGATACTAAGGTGCCGTAACATATGCTCTCCCTTTCAGCGTGCGCCAGAGACAGAAGCCTGTTTAGGGACTCACCGGAGTTTGATCGGTTTCAACGGCGCTCTCTTCCGCCGCCGCATCTGTCGGTTCTGACTTGGCCTTTCGTTTGCGTGCCGGCTTGGCCGGGGCCGGGGGAGGCTCGTGGGATGGATCGTAAAACAGAATACGACTGCACGAGTCGCACGTCATGATTTGGGTATTGCTCTTAATTTCGTCGTATTTTTGCGGACGCAACATCACGTTGCAAGCTGCACACTTTTGGCCTATGGCTTCGGCCAGGGCCGTCTTGCGCGCCGGCAGAATGCGGTCATAATGTTCGAGGGTTGATGTTGAGATGCCGCTGCGCAGCTCCTGGCGCTTGCTTTGCCATTCAGCCAGCGCTTTTTCATCCTGTTCGCTGCGGGCGCGGACCTCTGCCTTTTCCTTTTCAATGGCTACGTTCTGCGTCTTGAATTCGGCTTCGGCTGATTTAAGACTCTTGTCATGGGATTCGGCCTCTACCATCGTGACCAGGATTTTTTCCTCGTATTCACGGATTTGCTTTTCGGCAAATTCAATTTCGTGCAGCAGGGCCTTGTATTGTTCGTTGGTTTTTACGTCCAACGACTGCTCGCGGTATTTGGAGATTTTTTGTTGCTGCGACTGGATTTCAGATTCGAAACCGCGCTTGGCGGCATCGTTTTGCTTGATCTTGCTTTTTTCCTGCTCAATCTGGGTTTTGGCGGCAGCCAGCTTGGCTTCTACTTCAGCCACGCGGCGGGGCAGAGTGGCTATTTCCTCATTGAGCCGTTGAATCTCACGATCAACGTCTTGCAGCGACTTCAATCTTTCCAGATCAGGATGCATGCGAACCACACTGGATGGTCATTCCCTATTCTAGCACCATACAACATTGCCGCTTGATTATTGTAGGGAATTGAATCGTTTATGCAGGGCGTCTCGCGCTGCGGGATGGAGGTATTTCCCGGCAACATTGGATAAGGGCTAACTGCTGAGCTCCCTTCAACATGGCTGTCCCTAATACCCGCTTTCCTTGTAGCTAGCAGCTGATTAAGTTTTTTAACCTATTGAGCCAGAACGGGCTGGAAATTAGCATCATGGGGAATGTCTTTCCAACTATTTCAATTGGTCTTCGGCATGGGCTTGGGGGTGGGAATAGCTCTCTTCCACCGCCCGATTGCAGATTTTATGTTGCAACAGGAGCGCACCCTGGCCGCGCTATTCCATGCCCGGGGATTGCCGCGCCCTCCGTTGCCCACGGAAAGCCAGTCACGCAATATGTATTTTATTGTCGGTGTCATGCTGGCTCTGATCGAGACCGGGCGTCTGTGGCTGCTGATCCGCTAAGGCATTTCCAGATTTCCAGGACATTGTTAAATCGATAGCTGACCTTTCATCAAAACTGGGATGCAGCAGCCAAGCTGGTTGGCGTAAAATGCGCTCCTATGTTCAAAGCGTTTAGCTTGTGCTCTCTTCTCCTGCTGGCGTTGATGTGCAACGCGCAAAAACCGTCTGTGCCTGAGGCGGCGTTGCCATACTCGCCCAGCCTGGACATCAAGTCCATGGATAAATCCGTAGACCCCTGCACGGATTTTTACCAGTACTCCTGCGGCGGATGGAAGAAAAATAATCCTATCCCACCCGATCAGGTATCGTGGAGCGTCTATGGCAAGCTTTATCAGGACAACCTGAGCTTTCTGCGCGGCATTCTGGAAGAGGCGGCATTGAGCAAGGCGTCGGCCGGCTCGGTTACGCAAAAGATCGGGGATTTTTACGCCGCCTGCATGGACGAGGCCGCCGTCGAGAAGCGCGGCACGACTCCCCTTCAGCCTGACCTCGATGCCATTGCCCAACTTAAGTCCGCCCATGATCTGGCCCCGCTCATCGCCCGACTTCAGGCAACGTTAGGCGGATCGCTGCTGTTTTCCAGCGGCTCAAGGCAAGATCCTGACAATTCCGACCAGCAGATTGCCGGTGTTAACCAGGGCGGACTCGGCCTGCCAGACCGCGACTACTACACCAAGGATGACGCCAAATCGAAAGAGATCCGCGAACACTACCTGCAGCACGTGCAGAAAATCTTTGAGCTGTTGGGGGACACCCCCGAAACTGCAAAGAAGAACGCAGATACGGTCATGCGCATGGAAACCAGCCTGGCGACCGCTTCGCTGACGCGCGTGGAGCGCCGCGATCCGTATAAGCAGAAAAACAAGATCAAACTCGCTGATCTGGAGCAGTTGGCGCCCAATTTCAACTGGCACTCTTATTTTGATGAGCTGAAGCTGCCGCCATTTCAGATCATCAACGTTGTGCCGCCGGCTTTCTTCAAAGAGATCAACAGCAAGCTGGCGGCTGAACCCATAGAAAATTGGAAAACCTATCTGCGCTTCCATTTGGTCGACGGGTACTCGCCCTATCTATCTGCAGCTTTTGTGCAGGAAAATTTCGATTTCTACTCCAAATATCTGCGCGGCGCCAGGGAGCAGCAGCCACGCTGGCGGCGGTGCGTGCGCTATACCGACGGCAATCTGGGCGAAGCTTTGGGACAGGCATATGTGGCCAAAGTTTTTTCTCCGGAGCTGAAGGCGAGCACGCAGGAGATGACGAAGCGCATTGAAGACGCGATGGAGCAGCGCATCCACGGACTGGATTGGATGAGCGCAGAGACCAAGCAACAGGCGCTGGCCAAGCTGCACAGCATCCGTAACAAAGTTGGATATCCCGATCAATGGCGCGACTACGGTTCCGTGTTGATCGCGCGTAATGATTTCCTGGGCAACGTGCAGCGGGCCGCGGTCTTTGAGCGGCGGCGCAATTTAAACAAAGTCGGCAAGCCGGTGGACCGTGGTGAATGGGGCATGACGCCGCCCACCGTCAACGCCTACTATAACCCCCAGATGAACGACATCAACTTTCCGGCGGGGGTGCTCCAGCCTCCGCTGTACGACGCGAAGATCGATGACGCTCCCAATTATGGCGACACCGGTGGAACGATTGGCCACGAACTGACCCACGCTTTTGACGACGAGGGCAGCAAGTTCGACGCGAAAGGCAATCTGAGCAATTGGTGGACCGCCGAAGACCGGCAGAAATTCGAAGAGCGCACCCAGTGCGTTTCCGATCAGTATGCGCAATACATTGTCGTTGACGATATCCACATCAACAGCAAGCTGACGCTGGGCGAAGATGTAGCCGACCTGGGCGGAGAAATTCTAGCCTATATGGCCTGGAAGGACGCTACTAAGCACAAGAGCTTGCAACCTGCGGAAGGTCTTACTCCTGAGCAGCGCTTTTTTGTGGGCTTTGCGCAGTGGGCCTGCGCGAACGAGCGCCCGGAAAATCTGCGGGTGAACGCGCTGACCGACCCGCACTCTCCACCGGAATACCGCATCAACGGCGTAGTAGTCAACATGCCGGAGTTCTCACAGGCGTTCTCCTGCAAGAAAGACCAGCCCATGGTGAAGGCGCCGGAAAAGGTGTGCAAGGTGTGGTAATCCAAAACAAGCTACAAGCTGTCAGCTCCAAGCTACAAGGAAAACAGTTGCGCGGGCTGCTGCTGGCCACAACGTCTCCGTGGGTACCCAGATTCTCCCCGCTATAATAAAACCTTCTGCGCTCTCGATGCCAAACTGAGCCGTGCTCGCTGACGCGAGACGAGGTTCTAAGCTTGAGGCGAGTATCTCTAGCGGTGAAGGAAGTTCGTACGCGGGTAGAGAGCTCTTCCTTGTAGCTTGGAGCTTGGAGCTTGGAGCTGACTTGTTGAAGATCCGTCCTGCTACCCGTAAGGATGCTGGCCTTATTGTGCAACTCATTCGCGCCCTGGCGGAATATGAGCGCGAACCGAAGGCCGCGGTGGTCACAAGGGCCGATATCCTGCGTGACGGGTTTGGTCGCAACCCGAAATTTTATTGCGTCATTGCCGAGTGGGATAAGAAGCCAGTTGGTTTTGCGCTGTGGTTTTATAACTACTCCACATGGCAAGGACGGCCCGGAGTTTATCTGGAAGACCTGTTTGTGTATCCGGAATTTCGCGGCAAGGGGATCGGAAAGGCTTTATTGGTGTACCTGGCAAAGATCGCCGTAAAACAAAAGTGTGGACGCTACCAGTGGCAGGTGCTCGATTGGAACACTCCTTCCATCAAATTCTACGAGTCGCTCGGCGCTCAGTTTATGAAGGAATGGCTCACGATGCGCGTGGAAGGCGAAGCGCTGAAAAAACTGGCCGGCATGGCCGAAGAATAAAATTACAAAGATGGCAAGCATCAAGATCATCGGCGCGGGACTGGCGGGCTGCGAAGCGGCGCTGCAGTGCGCGCGCTTTGGCGCTGCGGTTGAACTCTACGAGATGCGCCCGGTGCAGACCACTCCGGCGCACCAGACAGCGGACTTCGGCGAGCTGGTTTGCTCCAATTCGCTGAAATCTGAGAGTGAGCATAGCGCGCCTTGGCTGCTCAAACAGGAGATGCGCCGCGCCGGCTCGCGTCTGCTGCAATGCGCCGATGCAGCCGCCGTTCCCGCAGGCCATGCCCTGGCGGTTGATCGCGTTGCTTTTTCCCATAACATCGCCGAAGCAATCGCGCGCGAGCCATTGATTACGGTCCATCGCGAGGAAGTCACAGAAATCAACGAGCACCAAGGCTTGACCATTATCGCCAGCGGTCCGCTGACATCTACCACGCTCTCGGAAGATATTGCTCGGCTGACCGGCAGCAACCATCTTTCTTTTTACGATTCCATCAGCCCCATCGTCGAAGCCGAGTCCATTGACGAGTCGCGGGTCTATCGCGCCGCACGCTACGACAAAGGCGAGGCGGATTACATCAATTGTCCGTTTACGAAAGAGGAGTACGACCGTTTTTACGATGCGCTCATGGAGGCGCAATCGGTCGAGGGCAAAGATTGGGAGAAGCTGAATTACTTTGAGAGCTGCCTGCCCATTGAAGAGATTGCCCGCCGCGGACGCGACACGCTGCGCTTCGGCCCGATGAAGCCGGTGGGATTAAAGGACCCGCGCACCAGCAAGATCCCTTACGCCGTAGTGCAATTGCGGCAGGAAAACCAGCGCGCCGATTCCTATAACCTGGTCGGCTTTCAAAATCATTTGAAATATGGCGAGCAGGCGCGCGTGCTGCGGCTGATTCCCGGGCTGGAAAATGCCCGCTTCCTGCGCTACGGGCAAATCCATCGCAACACTTATATCAACGCGCCCAGCCTGCTCGATGCGACCTTACAGATGAAAACATATCCCCGCGTGCTCTTCGCCGGACAAATCTGCGGAGTTGAAGGTTACGTGGAATCCATGGCCACAGGATTGTTAGCGGGAATTTATGCCGTGATGCTGGCCAACCAATATGGCGGGGCGCTACCTCAAACCCCCGCCACCGAGCCTGAATTGTTGCCGCTGATTCCGCGCGCCACAGCGCTGGGGTCGCTCATCCACTACATCACCCGCGCCGAGGCCAGGAACTTTCAACCGGCTAATATCACCTTCGACCTGCTCCCGGCATTGCCAGAGAAGGTCCGCGACCGCAAGCAGCGCCACCGTTTAATTTGCGAGCAGGCCCTGGCTGAATTCGATGGATGGTGGAAGCAAGCGCAGGCGGCATTACAGCAAAGCGTTTGCAGCAATGAGTGACATCGAATGCCCACCATGGAGCCTAAAGATGACGTTCAATCCTGTTTCCAGTATCTCGCTTCGGTGTTGCATACCCGCTGATGAATTCAGGTGTAAGACCCCAAAACAGATGAAACCATTTTGAGATGGTTTGCACTATTAGAGACACAAATCCCTTGACTTGCGGGACGCGTTGTATTCCCATTACGGGTTTAACCCAGTCACAGTAGAAGATGCAGCTTGACGGAGGATGCCATGCGACGTTCTGTGTTGCTGTTGAGCGCCTTGGTGGTTTGGGGGGTTTTCATGTCGGCGGGCGCCCGCTTCCAATTACCCGCTTCTGCGCAAGACATTGCCATCAACAAGGCGCCGGGGGTGGCCATGCAATTTACGAGCTCGCCTCAAGCGGTAGTGGCCCTGCTCGGCCCGTCCGGCGCCGAACCAGGCACGAGCAATTGGCGCGCGATGCGCGTGCAGCAGTATCTGGATTTCGTTTTTATCCTTCTCTACTGGATGACGTTCTTTTTCCTTATCGGCGGAGCGCTGCGTCACGCAAATTCTGCAGCGGCACGCAAACTGGGCTGGCTGGTCGGCATACTTATAACATTCGGCGCAGGGGCCGACATCGGGGAAAACATCGGAATTCTAAGCGCGCTGAGCAGCACGCATCCGGGAGTTTTATGGCCGCTCCCCTTTGCGATCGCAAAATGGATGAATGTTTTCCTGGCGCTGGCATTTTCTGCCCCGCTATTTCTTTTCTATCCCAGGTTCGGGGATTTGCCTCTACCCAATCCGCTTTCGCATTGGGTTACGCGAATCCTGGGCATAATCTTCGCCGCAAGCGCGGTCTTAGGAATGGCCGGTGTAATCGCGGCCGCAATCCACTCCAGCGCAGTCACGCTCTTGTTTGGCGCGGTGCCGCTTATGTTCTTTGCCCTGCTGTTGCTGCTTCTGGAGGGAAGCGGCCTGTTGCGCTCAATCAGGCTCAACTTTGTTTCCTGGAGCACATATCTTTACCTGCTGCGCTTTCCGCTTCTCGCCTGCGCCTTTTTGCTTCTTTTCCCCATGCTCGATCTGCGGTCAGATAGCTTTGCCTCGGTCTCACGCGGCATTCTTTCCCTGGAGAGCCACCTGCAGTTTATCTTCGCAGGCTGGATGATCACCGCTGCCTGCTGGGTGGCAATGATTACCTCGCGCATAATTCTGGCCTATGGCAAAGAACGTGTGGACGTAGCGCCGCCACCTGAGCTGGCCGTAACCGATAAGATGAGCTGGTTGACCGTGGTGCTTTGGACTGTGCCCGGCTGGCCCTTGCTGCTCCGGGTGCTGCTGCTGGCGGACTTCCATCCTCCTGCGCATCCTCCGGCTCCTCTGCTGATCGGCGATTTGGCAATAGGCGTGGTGATTTCTTTGACGATGCTCTACCTCGCCGAATGGGTCCATTTGCATGAAAAAGATCCCGCAACTCCGCTCACCCACGCCCTTGTGCTCCCAGTCTCGCCCGGGTTGCGAGCAGCCTATGAAGCTCAACCATTCGGTAAACGGATAAAACTCGCCCGGCTCTTTGCCCCGCTGGGTCCGGGTTATTTTGATGACCAGGGTTATTTACATTCCGGACATTCGCTGGCATTTACCTTCTTCATGATTCTTTTGGTCTTCTACGCGGTGGGATATTTTACCCTCTATCCAAGGCCCGATAGTGATAACGATTTTTTCCCGGTGCTGGGTTATATTCTGGTGCTGGTGATGATGGCAGCCTGGGGCAGTTCAGGACTGTCGTTCTTTGCCGATCGCTATCGTTTTCCACTGCTGACCCTGGTTCTTGTTTATTCCATAATTTTTAATGGCGTGCTGGGACTTACGCCCTTCGATGCCGACCACTATTACGTTGTCCATCCACTTTTGGCAGCGCCCGGTTCACGGGCAGCGCATTCGCAGATGGCCGCTTCACAGTCCCCTGACCCGGCGGAGATAGCGCGCACATGGCAGGCACGACACGCAAGCGACCATGTTCCCATGGTAGTGGTGACCGCCACGGGCGGCGGTATTCAGGCCACCGCATGGACAGCCAAGGTGCTGAACGAACTGCACAAGCAGCTGCAAGAACCAGGCTGTCAGAAAAATTTTGGCAAGTCAGTGGTATTGATCAGTTCGGTCTCCGGCGGCAGCGTGGGTTCAATGTACTTTGTTGAGCATCTGGCCGAAGAAAACGACCCGGGCTTCAGCGCCACTGTGCCTGCAAGCTGCTCCCAGTTTTCCGTAGAAGACGCTGCACAAGCCTCGAGCTTGCGAGAGGCAGCGTGGGGATTGGCCTATCCGGATTTGTTCCGAACGATTTTTCCAGTCTTCGCAAAAAAGACTCTCGATCGCGGCTGGGCGCTGGAGCAGGCCTGGAAGCGCTGCTGGCCGGGCGCTTCACATAGGCTCGGGGACTGGACCACTGAGCTGGAAAAAGGAAACATGCCCGCGGTAATCTTTAATTCCACCACGGCAGACAGTGGCCAGAGATTTCTGCTCACGAACTTTCGGGCGCCGGCGCAACTGCCCGCCCCCAAAGGCGACGCTCCTGAACTGACCTCGGCCCCTTCGTTTAACAATCTTTATCCTGGGTACGATGTTGACGCGGTCACTGCGGCACGGCTCTCCGCAACTTTCACTTACGTAACCCCGATGTCAAAAGCGATTCCCGACAAGACAAATCAAGAATCCACTTCGCAACTTTGGCCTGCGCACCGTCCGACGTTTCACCTGGCCGATGGCGGATACTACGACAACTACGGCGTGACTTCCGCCCTGGAGTGGATGCTGGACGCTTTCCCCCAAAACTCTTCATCCGAATCGTCATTGCCGCAAAAGCAGACCGTGCAAAGCGCAAGTCAGAAGCAAGCAGCAAGCAGAGAGCTGCTGTTCATTGAAATAGAAGCCTCGCCCAACACCAAGGCCGATTCGCCCCAGGAAACAGAACGCGAGCGCTCAGCCAAACAGCCCTGGGACTGGACCACGCAACTCACAGCGCCGGTTACGACCATGCTGAACGTCCGCAGCAGCGGACAAGCCGAGCACAACGAGCTAGGACTGAAAATGCTAAGCGACCATCCTCCGGCGGGGCTGAGCTTTCATCGCGTGATCTTTGCCTTTCATGATGCCTATCCGCCGCTCTCCTGGCATTTGACCAACAGCCAGAAAGAGGCCATTGAGAATAACTGGAAGAAATATCAGCAGCCAAAATTGCTCGAGGTCAAAACCGCTTTTGGATGCAAGTGATGTTAAAGGTCGGGGTCGTAGCACGACCTGCTCTTCCCCGCTACTTCAACGTGCAGCAGGCAATGGGAAGTGACGAAGAGCAAGTTGCCATGCTGGGAGCGCCCGTGACCCAGGTCGGCCCGTCATAAGGAGTGCCCGGGAGTCCTTCGGTCCAGCCGTTGCAGTCAGTCACGAAGGTTGAGTTTGCCGTCACAGGAACGAAGGTGCCGCTGGAGTACCAGACATTTGAGGGCAGACTAATACCGAGCTGAGCAGAGCGGACCATGTCGGTCGCCGTGCACATGGTTGCAGCCGGAGAATTGCAGGCCGCCTGGCACAGCAAGGCGCCCGCACGGTAGCCGCCCGAGAGAGATGCCAACTTTCCCGTCGTGGCAGACGTTGAGCCGCAGTATTGATTTGTGGGTATGGCCTGCGCGGGCGGAGGCGCAACAGTCCGGATGCGCACTTCATCGATGCTGCCTTGAAAGGGATTTGCGCCACTGCCGTCGGCAGCACCTATAAAGAGAGCGTTGCTTGCAAACAGAGGACCCATGGTGCAAGGGGCCTCGGTTGTTATCCCATTGGCTTCGATCACAACTGTAAGACCGTTGTACCAGCCGCCCACATGAGAATACGTACCGATAGGTAATACCGCAGGCGATTGCACACTACAGCTTGCCGACGAAGCCACGGTGAAAACAGGGCTCCCGAACTGCAGTTTGAGCGCATAAACCCCAAATTTAGCGAGGATAGTCCGGGACGTGTTTTGAGGGGCCTGAGGATTGACCCAGGCTTCCACCCAGACCTGAGGACTATCGGGTGTTCCGGTTGCCATCACCACTCCACCGGAAAAATTTATGGCTTTCCCGGTATGCCCGACGGAGCCAACGGCGATGCCCCCGCTCGGTGCATTAGCAGTATTGTTGAATCCGGAGCTGTCGGCAAAGGTGGTGCCGGAGGTTTCGTCAAATTCATAGTCGGCGGCCAGGACTCCAAGACTGCTGCCGGGAAGCCATCCCGAAGCAATTTTCCCGCTTCCATCGGCAACTGGAATGGTGGAGGCCGCCGGAGAGGTACTGGCCGGCAAGTTGCTGAGAGGCACCATCCCACTCAATGTTGCCGCTGCAAAATTTACCGAGGCCGCAGGCCGAGCATCAGATAAACGCGCGTCATTACCCGGGGCGACTGTATTAGCGGTTGTGCCCACAGGTAGGGCAGCGAATGGAATAATTTGTCCACCCGCAAATGTAATGATTCCGGTGGAATCCACTGACATGTTACCGATATGAATTCCGTTCACATCCTCGGAGATCAGCGAATTCGTCAGAGTGAAGGTATTAGAGATTTTGGGTATGTGCCCCTGGGTAGCGTTGCTGCGCATGATGATCTGATAGAGCACCGGGCCATCGAGCACTTTGGAGCTTGGCGAAGTCCGCTGCCAGGTGACTTGGGGACGAAGGCGCGCCATTTCGGTCTGAGCTAAACAGTTAAGCGCTGAACACAGGGATACTGCAAGCACAGTGGCGGTGCGGGCGAAAGGCATGAGTTGGACTCCGAAAGAATTCTGTGGGGGGAATGAGTTGATCTTATCGCAAGGCGAGAGCTTTCAGGTGAAAAAATGTGCGCGCCGTCCGCGATTTTGGTCAATGCGGACGGCGCTTTCTTCTTTGTTGCTATCAATACTTCATTTTCATTTCAAATCCAGCCAGCAAAACCTTCCGCTGCCGTTAACGAGTGATTATTTCGGAAAGAGTAGCTGAGCTGCCATGAAAATTGCCGTTTCCACCATAGATTGCTTTGATCTTGTGTGTCCCAACCCCCAGAGAGGATCTTCTGATAGTGGCGGTGCCGGTTGCATTCATCGTCTCTACGTCGAGCAGTTTGCCGCCGTCAAAGAAGGAGACGGTGCCTGCCGGAAGACCACTTACAGAACTTACATGAGCGATGAAAGTGACTTGCTCCTTATAGTCGGCGGGATTGGGCAAAGCCGTGAGATGCATCGTCGTAACTGCCTGGGTTACAGTTAGAGCCCCGCTCGTATTGGTCACGGAGTAATTGCTTAGGAGTCCGCCAGGATCAATGAGAGCCGGCACGATAGCATACGTTCCGGGCGGGCTGGCCGGCGTCGCCGCAGATGTGAATACGGCTGTGATGTTGTCGCTGTTCACCACTCCCACCAGTGATCCGGTGAATGCCGGATTGGGTATTCCGAAGGGCCGACTGGCATTGTTGGCGGTCACCGTTAGCAATGCAGGCGCTACGGTGAGCACGCCATTCGTGCTGCTCACCCTGTAGTTCACCAGCCGGTTGTCAGGATCGCTCAGCACGGGAACGATTGGATAAGTTCCCACCGCACTTGCAGGTGATGCTGAAGAGCTGCCCGTAACGGTGATGTTGTCGTTGTTCGCGACACCGTCAATGAATGCATTCAAGACCGGGTTAGGAGAACCGTAGGGGCGCGAGGCATTGAGGGCAGTTATGTTAAGCGAGGCAGGATTAACAAGCAACCTTCCGTTGACCAAAATAACGCTATAGTTCGACAGCGCGGCGCCGGCTGGAGTAGGAATAATAGTGTACGTTCCTACCGGACTAGCCGGATTTGCCGTCGTTGAATATGTCGCGGTAATGACATCACCGTTTTGCGTAGCCCCCACAATCCCGGTCAACGCCGGATTGTCTTGACCATAGGCTCGAAGGGCGTTGCTGGCGGTGATCGTCAACGGCGCTTGGGTCACAATCAACGGTACCGTGGCCGTAGCGGTGGTGTAGTTGATGGTGTCCGTCGGCGTGAAGGTGACGGAGAGTGTCTGGCTTCCCGCCGGTAAGATCGTCCCTGCCGCCGGATTATAAACAAATGTTCCGGGAACATTGCTTGTTGCATTCAACTGGGTTGCGCTTAGAGCCGTGCCGTAGGTAATGGGGGTCGGGGTATTCCAGGCGATTGGCGGAGGGCCTGGATTGACAACCTGCGTAACAGCGCCTGAACTGCTTGGTTTAAAGGTCCCGGTACCGTAGTAGGTAGCCGTAATGTGATGCGTACCCACGGCTAAGAAAGGTCGCAGAGGCAGAACACCATCCATGGTGAGTTGAGCGACGCCAGCAGAGAGCGCAACTGGAAGGCCTAGATTTTGTCCGCCGCCAAAGTCGTCTTGAAACTGCACCAGACCATCGGGTATGCCACCACTGGGTGGGAGCACAACGACGTTTACCTGCAAAGTGATCGCTCGACCAAAACTGGCGGGATTGTTGAGCGATGAAACCGCAGTCGCGGTTGCTGCGAACCCCACGTTTTGTACAATAGGCGGCGAGACGCTGCCCGCGAAATTACCGATAGGCGAGAATATAGCGGTGATCTTGTGCGTGCCAGCGCTCAAGAAAGGAACAGTTGTACCGTCTATGGTTAGGTGAGCAATGCCAGCCACGAGCGGAACGGGAGAACCCACATTCGTTCCGGAATCTTGGAATAGGACAAAGCCTTCGGGCGTGCCGGCACCAGGAGGTAGAACGGTTACGTTCGCTTGCAAGATCACCGGATTCCCATATGGGATGAGATTGTTGGACGAGAAGGCTAGCACAGCGGTGTTGGCGGGATCTACTCTATGTATCACAGGAACGCTGGTATTGGTCCAGAAGTGTGCGTCTCCAGAGTACAGGGCCGTGATCGTGTGGGTTCCCACCGGCAGCGTGGTCAAGAGCGTAGCCCCCGCTGTGCCGCCACTGCCACTCAGCGGTATCGGCGCTCCCAGGTTGGCGCCTCCATTTTGGAATTGCAGACTGCCGGATGGGGTGTTGGAACCCAGGGTTGCAGCAACGTTTGCCTGGAGAAGGACCGGCTGTCCAAAGACTGTTGAACCGAAGTCGGCCACAGTAAAATTTGTGCCGCCGCTATTAAGCAGCACACTGAAGCCAGTCACACCATTGCCCACAACGACGTCGGGTTTTTCATCTCGGTTCAGGTCGCCGACCGAAACTGAGAAGGGAGCGGAGTCAGGGGCAACGTTATAAGCAATTGGCGGCTGGAAGGAACCATCCCCTCTCCCCAGGAGAATGCTCGTGATATTGCCGCCCACGCCGCCAAGATGGCTGTTATAGAGGTCGGCTACCACGAGATCGGGCTTGCCATCGCCATTGAAGTCGGCAACGGCAACAGATTCCGGAGTAAAGCCGGCGCTGTAGTTCACCGCCGGCTGGAAAGTTCCATCTCCTCTGCCCAGCAGAATGCTGACATCATCGCTCAGTCGATTGGAAACAACGAGATCGGGCTTGCCGTCAGCGTTAAAATCGGCAATAGCGACAGCCCCGGGAGCAGAATCGGCGCCGTAGTTGGTCGCGGCCTGGAAGGTGCCATCCCCGTTCCCCAGCAACACGCTTACGTTGTTATCAACCTCATTCACTACGACTAAATCAAGCTTGCCATCCCCATTCAGGTCGGTAGTTGCCACCGCGAGAGGGCGAGCGCCAGCGCTATAATTGATCGCCGGCTGAAAAGAACCATCGCCATTTCCGAGCAGGATGCTCACATTGTTGCCGGTGCCGTTGGCGACAGCAAGATCGACTTTGCCATCACCGTTAAAGTCTCCGATAGCCGCGAAAGTCGGGTTTACGCCGGCGCTGTAGTTTGCGGCGGCTTTGAAGGTCCCATTTCCATTTCCGAGAAGCACACTCACATTGTTGTCCGTAAAATTTGCTGTGATTAGATCGGGGTTGCCGTCCCCATTGACATCGGCAATCAAGACAGAAGCAGGGCCGGCGCCGACGTTGTAACTAATCGGTGCCTGCACGTTTCCGTTTCCGAGCCCCAGGGATACGCTCACGTTGTTCATCGAATAAATCGCGGCAGCCACATCGGGTTTGCCGTCGTTGTTAAGATCACCGACGGCGACGAGATACGCTCCCCCTGATTGGATGTTGATGTTCAACGCCGGTGCAAAACTCAGTCCGTTGCTCACGGGCACTGTGGGCAATACATTGTTCAGAAGGACGGAGATCCCTGAAGAATCCGCTATGACCAGGTCGGGTCTGCCATCGCTATTAAAGTCAGCAATCGCGATTGAGTTTGGAGACGTGCTCAACCCCAGCAAATAGTTTCCAGCCGCCTGAAAATTCCCGTCTCCGTTGCCCAACAGCAGGCTGACCTCACTCACTGAACTACCCACGAGAAGATCCGGCTTGCCGTCGCTATTGACGTCGCCAATGGCAATTGACTGTGGAATGCCACCCACGAACTGGGTGCTCGCATGAAAGGAACCATTCCCTTGATTCAAGAGCACTACCGCTGATAGGGCTGTGGCGGCAACGATATCGAGTCTTCCATCGCCATTGAGATCTCCCACTGCGATCGATTTTGGTGTGGCAGAGAGATTAATGACGTTTTGTGCTCCAAACGTCGCGTCTCCATTTCCTGTGATCACCGCCAGGCAATTACAGCCAAACCCTGCAATAACCAGATCCTGTTTGCCGTCGCCATCCAAGTCTGCGACGGCGACAGAGACCGGGTTGGCCACCGTTGCGATAGCGACCGCCGGTTGGAAGGTGCCGTCCCCATTGGCCAGGAGCAGGCTGAGTCCGCCACTGTTTTGGTTGTCGCCCTGATTTGCCACAATCAGATCAGGCTTGCCGTCCTTATTGAAGTCACCCACCGCAACCGAGCTTGGGTGCAGGCCAACGTTATAGTTGATCGCGGTCTGGAAGGTCCCATCCCCCTTGCCGAGCAGCACGCTCACGGTATTGTCGCTGTAATTCGCTATTGCCAGATCGAGCTTGCCATCACCATTGAAGTCATGCGCCGTGATGGCCATGGGGCCCGTTCCACTGCCATAATCCACGGCTGCCTGAAAGGTTCCATCAGCGTTGCCGAGGAATACGCTGACACCATCTCCAAAACTGATATTGCTCCCAAAATTCGCTACTGCAACGTCGGGTTTGCCGTCGCCATTGAAGTCACCAACCGCAACAGAGCTCGGCTGGAGCGAATTGTTATAGTTAAACGAATCGCTATAGGTGACCGCGAACCGGAAAATGCCCTGGGCAACCGCCACCGGCATAAAAGCGAAAATGCAAATTACAAACAGGAATCGACTGCAGTTTTTGAGCATTGACATCGAGCGCGATCTCCATCGTTAAAAGACGTTTGTTCTACTCTGAATGACAAAAGCGGTAAAAACCTTTCAGACACACTGCACAGTCCGATATAACGGGCGGGTTTCTATGGCTTTGTTGAATACAGTCCCGGGGTTCGGCCGAACTGCCGTATAGAAAGACTTTTGCAGAGTAGCTGGATTTCTGAAAAAAGCAAATTTACATCAAACTGCTGCTGTGAGCTAATCTCAGTGTTTTTACGCTTTGCTGCAATAGATACTAATTCTCGGATGACTGGCGAGTAACGCTGTTTCCCCAGCGTTGCGTTGGGTAGTTACAAACTGGCAAGGCTACTTTATAGTATAAAGTAATTTATACATCGGAATCCGCTACGCGCTTTGAATTTACAGATTTATTGTGGCTTTATTTCTTCGACAAAGCTTCCACGATACGATCAAAATCTTCCAGCGTCGCGTATTCAAGAATAATCTTTCCCTTCCCTTTTTTATCTTTGATAAATACGCGCACCCCCAACGATTCTTCCAGTTGACGCTCGGCGGCGCGCACATTGGGGTCCGCAGGACGCAATTCCTGGCCGTTTCCATTCTCGTTGGAAGGATGTTTCAGATTAAGAATCAGCGCTTCCGTTTGGGCGACGGAAAGGTGTTTGCTGATGATCTCGCGCACGACGCGGCTGATTTCCTCTTCCGAAGACAACGTGAGCAGAAGCTTGGCATGACTGAAGGTAAGGTGCAGACCGCGCCTCAGCAGCTCCTGAACTTCTTGAGGCAGCTTGAGCATACGCATGTAGTTGGCAATGGTGGTGCGATCTTTGCCGGTGCGTTGCGCCATCTGCTCCTGGGTCATGTTGAACTCGCGCGAAAGGCGGTCGAATGCGTGGGCCTGCTCCATCGGTCCCAAGTCTTCGCGTTGCAGGTTTTCGATGATGGTCAGCTCCAGCGCCTGCTGGTCGCTCACCTGGCGGACCATCGCGGGGACAGTCTGCTTGCCCGCGCGCTGGCAAGCCAGCCATCGGCGCTCACCGGCGATCAGTTCGAAGCGGCCCTCACGTGTAGGGCGTACCACGATCGGCTGCATCACGCCATTGGCTTTGATAGAGGCTGCCAACTCATTGAGAGCGGTTTCGTCAACGCGTCCGCGGGTCTGGTAGCGGTTGCGGTCAATGTGCTCAACGGGGATTTCGCGGACGGCATCGGCAGCCGGGGCCGGGGCGGCGGCCGTTCCTCGTGCCGCCGGGAGAAGGGTTTCCAGTCCACGTCCTAATGCTTTTCTCTTCTGTAAGTTCATCTTCTTCATTCAGCTCCAAGCCGCCAAAAGTGTTCCTTGGGGAACACTCCATTTAAACCAGCCTTGTAATTAATTGCAAGGAATAGATACCAAACCTGGCTTTTCCCTGCTTACTTTATAAGGCAGATTTAGTTTCCCTCGTGAAGCCAGCCTGATTACGCAACGTTGTTCCTGAAGGAACACTTTTGGGACAGCCCGGGTGTGACTGCTTCCTGCCCTATGGGCTGCGTTGTGGGTCGCCATTCGCGGAAATCATCTCGCACGGCGCGGGTTATCTGACCCGGCTCTTCATTGAGATATGACTTAACGGGGCTTTCTCCACTCAGGTTAAAGAGTTCCTGATTGGCAAGGATTTGATCAGGCGTGCTTTCGCTTCTCATTTTACCTGCGGCTTCGCCACTGCATCGGCCTTGGCCACCAGAACGCAGTGCTTGCGACCGATGCCAACGGGGGCTCGGCCTGGCTGCTCGCATTACAGGCTGCCAGCGGGGCGACCACAAGAACTACGAAAACAATTCTCCATAAATCCATTTCGCTCTCGCCTTAGATTACCCAGCTGCCATTCCATCCTCAGAACCTGAATTTCGAAGATTGCAGAGCAATTGAGAGCAGCACGGCTGGCAACCGTCCAAAATTAGGTGTCTTTTGAAATGTTCCTCAAGGAACACTTGGACGCTGCAATTTGGGGGTTCATTTGTTCCCGGCAATTCGGAACCGACTGGCTACTGGCCACTGGCAACCGGCAACCGCCTTAGTCGGTAGTTCCCAAGACCTCTGGAATCTCGGCCATGACCTGTTCTGCCCGGGTTGGAGTTTGTTGCTTGGGCAAGCGGGACATGATCTCTTTCGCCAGCCGGATGTAACTCTCCGCTCCCCGGGAATGTACGTCATATATCAAAACCGGTTTGCCATGGCTCGGGGCCTCGGCTAGGCGAACATTGCGTGGGATCGCAGTCCGCAGAAGCCGGTCGCCGAAAAATTTCTTCAGCTCACCCGCCACTTGCTGGGCCAGGTTGGTGCGCTCGTCGTACATGGTAAGCACCACCCCTTCAACCGTAATGTCAGGATTAAAGCTCTGGCGCACGCGCTCCATCGTATCCAGGAGCTCACTCACACCTTCAAGGGCGAAATATTCAGGCTGCATGGGAATCAGCACCGAATCAGCGGCCACCAGAGCGTTGAGGGTAAGCAGGTCGAGAGCTGGAGGGCAATCGAGGATGATGAACTCGAAATCCTGGCGTACGCTTTCCAGCGCCGTTCTAAGGCGGAATTCGCGGCGCTCCTGCGGCACCAACTCAATATTGGCGCCGATGAGGTTCTTGTGTGCGGGGATCACCAGCAGTCCCTCGGGATCAACTTTCAGCATCGCCTCGCGAGCCTCCGCTAATCCCATCAGCACATGGTAGGTGCTGACTCGATCAGGATCTTTGACAAATCCAAGCCCGCTGCTGGAATTGGATTGCGGATCGCAGTCCACCAGCAACACCGGTACTTCAGCCGCAGCCAACGAGGCTGCCAAATTGATTGCTGTGGTGGTCTTGCCGACTCCGCCTTTTTGATTGGCTACCGCAATGATTCTGCCCATGATGATGGATGAAATAAATCCCGGAATTCGAGGGTACTTTAAAAATTACTGATTGTGCAATGCCCCATTTTAGGGCATTGCATGCAGCTCTCTGCCTCAACCAACAATGTGCCAGTTCAGAAGCATTCTTCTGGTCCACCGAACGCGCTTAGAGATACTGGATCAAGGAAAAGTGTTCCTCGAGGAACATTTAAGAAAGAGCCTAGTTGGATGTTTACTCTTTAGATAACACTTAAGTTAATTTTCCCCTGCATGCCCCCAAGACCCTTGGTAAAGCTGCTCAATACTGCTCGATACAAGCCGATCAAGCTGGCTAATCTGGCCACCATATTCCACTATTACTATCTTGATTCCGCCATTTAGCATTAACCCGTTTCCCAAGCTTTAAAGGAAATTGAAAGATTGAGCTGAGGTTGCAAGAAGAATCGGGGGTTACTCCACTCGGGAGCACTTTCAGCGGATTTCCACCCGAATTATGCTCTCGCATGTACTGCCTGGCATTTTTCGCGTTCCATCTGTTACTGACCTGGTTCCAAATTCTTCTTTTGGATGTAGGAGCATAAACCCTGACAATAACTGACCCAATCCATACAAATTTTAGGGTGCTCCAAGCTTTTGTAGAATGAGTTTCCCGAATCTCCAACGCAGCGAAACTCCACCTGTTAACCGCCCTGATTCTTACTCATGTGCGAAGGGTCGGGGCGATTCCTCGCAACAAGGGCACTTGGCCCTAATTACCTGGGCTTCGGCCGCGGAGAGCGCTTGACGGTCACCAGCGCCGACATACTGCCGCCAGCTGTGCCATTGCCCAGATAGATTGCCCGTATGGCATGTTGGCCAATGCTGAGTTGAGTTTTGAAGTTTGCCTCGCCAGAATGGAGCGTGAGCAGCGGTCCAATCTCTTTGACGTCTTCCATGAGCAGAACCGAATCGCCATCGGTGCTCCCGGTTACATTGACGGCGAAGCTGGCGTCTTGCCGAACTCCTTTGGCAAAACCGAAATAGATTGGGTCCGGGTTCCCGCCGTTCACTATGAGTAGTGTGCTCGTCGTATTGCCACCCGCTATCACGACTTGTGTAAACGAAGAAGAGGAGCTGGGCAGAAAGATAGTGTCGCCGTTATAGATAGCGGTCACGTTGTGTACACCCACTACCAGCGATGGAGTGGAGAGACTCGCCTGGCCAGAACCATTGAGCGCTGCCGTACCCAGAGTGCTGCCGCCGTCCTTGAAAGTGACTGTTCCGGTTGGCACAGACAATCCTTGATCCAGTGCCGCTACGGTCGCCGTGAACATCACTGACTGTCCAGATACCGAAGGATTTGCTGAAGAAACCACCGCGGTGGTGCTGACCGCCTGGTTTACCACCTGCGGATTCGTATTCAGCGATCCTGTACTGCCGACAAAAATCGTGTTGCCGCCGTAGACCGCAGTAATCGTATGACTGCCAATCGCCAATGAAAAGGTCGTAAACGTCGCGACCCCGCTGGCGTTGAGCGATGCCGTACCCAAAAGCGTGCCGGCATCGTTGAAGGTAACGCTCCCTGATGGGGTAGCGCTGCTGGTCACAGTTGCCGTAAACGTGATGGCATCACCAAAGTTAGCGGGGTTCTCTGATGACGTTACCGTGGTTGTTGTGGGGCAGTTCAGCGAGCATACGATTCCGCCAGCGCCCACCAATATCAAATCAACGTTGGCGATGCCCAAGTTATTGGTGCTATCGGCCGTCTTGAACTGAATCGTGTTGGCGCCGGGTTGCACTTCCGAGAGAGGCACCGGCAATGCGATGGTCCGGGTGCCACAGGAGACGTTGCCATTCTGCGTAAAGCAGGCGGGAAACGGCCAGGGCTGATCGTGCCATGCACCGCTATTCACGCGATAGCTCAGGGTAATCGGATTATCGGTGGAGTAAGTGAGAGTGAGAATTGCGCCAGCTGCCTTCTCAATGTTGTAAACACCTGGAACAGTAAGGGTCAACGGGTTGGGATTGTTGGGCGATAGCGGCCAACCCAGGTTGAGCAAGCCCGGATAATTCGGGCCGACGGGTGTAAGGCGGTCCAGGACATCGAAGGCCAAATCGCGCGGGAGTACGGGACCATCAAAAGCAAGGTTGTCCCAGGAGAAGCTGTGGGTGCCCTGGTCGGGGCCATCTTTATCACCGTTGTAGTGGACATCTTCCAGCCAAACCAAACCGCGCGTGAGCGTCAGGGCCATATTGCTGATGATGGCAATCTTTTTCAGCGGCCCGGTTGCGCCGGCATCGACTCCGTAGACATCAATTTCGTTTTGCGAGATTCTCAGCTCAAAGTGATTCATGTCACCCGGCCCGGATGACGCCTTCACGCAACCCACCGCCTTCACAGAAATCGGCCCCGGAGGCACATCGGTAAAAGATTCGTCGGGAACATAATTGTTGACCACGACGGCCGAATCCACGGTGATAACCGAGACGCTGAGTGGTTCCTCGGGGCATAGAGGCCGCACACCACAACCGGGGTCCCCGTTCGCCGGACAGAAGGCGGCAAAGCGAACCCCAAACCCATCCTTCGGCACCTCTTGCAACGAGCTGAAGTGAGTGAATGGCGCGGGCACAGGTTTATCGGTGTACCAGAACTCCGGCCAGGCACGATGGCTGCCGTGGCTGTCATCGCTCACATCAAATGCGACAGTGCCTGTGCGCCCTGCGATGTCGAACGGCTGCTTGGGATACATGGCCAACGACGTCACCCCGTGCTGGTCGCTCACCGCCTCTACAACACGTCCATTGCAGATGGCGACATCGTTCGGAGGTTGCACCTGAACACTCTGCCCGCACTTCTCCAGGGTGGTAGGCGATGCATCATAATATTGGCCCTGCCCCGAGTTCACTCCGCCGAGCAGCCGGGAAACACCCCACACAGTGCCGTTCAAATCTCCAGAGCGATTCCCGGTTCCGGTCGGCTGGTCGAAAGTTTCACAGAAAGCTGGCACTGCCTCCGGAGCGCTAAGAAACTGGCACGCCGATTGTGCCGATGCCGGTATCGCCTGGGCTGAGGACTGTGCGCCTGCAATGGTAGTCGCCAACAGGCATACCGCGAATGCAATCCCGCACTTCTTTATCAAGAGCCGTCTCCTAATGTTGCTTCCCGAACTTATCTAAAAAATATCCTTATGAATAACTGGTGCGAGCAGCCAAAAACGCACGAGGAAACCTGAAGATTTTTGGGGAGAATTCCGATATTCGGAGCGCTTCAGTCTTAAAGCTGTGCCCCTCTGACAGATCGAACAAAGATTGCGCTTTCCGGACTTATTCTGTTCAGAAATGTCAGTTAACTATTGAGCGGATTATTGTCGTATGAAGAGAGAAAGCAGCCAAGTATCTTCAGGGCATGTCCTACGACCCAACCTGGGCAGCATTAAGTCAACATACGCGTAGGAAAATGGGCGATACTCGGGGCAGGCACAAGAAAGGCAAGCCCACTCGGCAGCATCGTGGTCACGAAGCAGCACTGGTGAGAACAGCTTTTATATTCAACTCAAACAAATTATCTAGGCGTAGGCCGCGGAGAACGATTGACAACTACACCCGGCGAGATACTACCTGCGAAAGTTCCATTGCCAATGTATACAGCCTGCACATTGTGGACTCCCACCCGGAGTTGGCTGTTCCAGTTCGCCTGCCCGCCCGTCAAGGTAAGTACAGGTCCAAGCTGTTGGTTTCCTTCCAGTAGTACAACCGAATCGCCGTCACTGCTTCCGGGGACACTGATGACAAAATTCGCACTCTGTGGAACCCCCTTTGCGAAGCCGAAAAACACAGGTACTGGGCTCCCGCTATTCACTGTAAGTGTTGTATTGCTGGCCGTCCCGGTCGCCCTCACTATCTGGGTCAGGAGGGAAGAAGTGCTCGCGGCAAAGGTGCTGTCGCCTCCGTAGACAACCGTGATCTTATGTACGCCGGCCGCCAGAGACGAAGTCGTGACACTGACTTGGCCGGAGACCAGTGGCAGAGGACCACCGCCAAGCATGGACGAGTCGAAAGCATCCAGGAAGGTCACGGTACCGGTGGGCACGCTAGGCGATTGCGGCCCCACTGTGGCAGTGAACGTCAACGAATCACCTGCCACGGAAGGATTGGTTCCGGCCGTCAGCGCAATACTCGTATTACTGGCGGCTTTGACGACCTGTGGCAGAGGGGACGAAACAACAAGACTGCTGAAATTCTGGTCACCACTATAGACAACAGTAATGCTGTGCGTTCCAACAGGGAGAGTAGAGATTGTAAGGCTGGCATGGGCGGTGCCGTCGAGCGTAACCGGTGGACCCAAGACATTGGTATTTTTGTCCAGGAAAGTTATCGTGCCCGATGGAACGCCGGTGAATTCCGGAGTCACCGTCGCAGTGAAGGTCAGAGACTGACCGAAGAAGGATGGATTGGTTCCACTGGTCAAAGCGACAGACGAACTGCTGGTAGCCTGGTTAACAATTTGAGTGAAAACAGCTGAGTTGCTGCCTATAAAATTTGCATCACCACTATAGGAAACTGTAATCGAGTGCGAACCCAGAGTCAGAGTGGAAATGGAAAGAGTCGCTTGGCCGTTATTGTCCAGCGCGACTGTGCCTAAAGTGCTTGCGCCATCGGTGAAGATTACGGTACCGCTGGGCGTGCCAAAATTGGAAGAAGTCACCGTGGCAGTAAAGGTCACAGGTTGGCCGAATACCGAGGGTTTTATGTTGGACACAACACCAACACTGGATGGTTCGGGCACAACCAGAAAAACGAAGGCTGCAATGGCGCCGGCAATGGGGCTGCTTTGGCCAAATCCGCTGCCGCCAGGTTGGATGGAATCTGCAAACTGCCCATCGATAGCATAAGCGTAGACAATATGAATACCGGGCAGCAGCGGCGCGAGTGGACCACCTGTGAAGGTGGATGCTGAACCCGCAGCTTTGAGCCAGAAACCCTGCCAGGAATCAAACTGGAAATATACATTCTGCACAGGCGGAGCTATCGGATTGTACAAGCTATTGGTTGTAAAGGTGAATTGATTTCCGGCCGCCGGAGCGATTGATGTGGTCAGCGGAATGGGCTGCACTTGTTGCTCGGTCGCGACCGTCACATTGGCGCTGCCGTTGTTGGCTATATAAATTGTGTTGGTCACTGGATTGACGGCAATATCATGCGGAGCAGTGCCTGCATTTATTATTTTCGTGGAGTTCGTGGCCCCGTCAATCAGGGTCACATTGCCACTGCCGTTGTTGGCCACATAGATCTTATTGCTTACCGGCTCTACCGTGATGGCAATTGGGTTGGTTCCCACGGTAATCGGGGCACCAGTGGTGTTGTTGGCTCCATTGATTATCGTCACATCGCTGCTGCCGTTATCGGCAACATAAATCAAGTTGGTCACCGGGTTCACCGCGATTGCAGTGGGGCTGCTCCCCACGCTTACCGGCGGAGCGGTTGTGTTGTCTGCCCCGTTGATTACCGTCACACTGCTGCCGCCATTATTTGCAACATAAATCTTATTGGTCAGGGCATTCACCGCCACAGCCGCCGGATCGGTTCCAACGTTGACCGTGGTGGTGGCATTGTTATTCGCCGCGTCGATGATGGTGACGTTGTTATCCCCGCTATTGGCAACATAAATCTTGTTGGTCACAGAATTGACGGCCAACGCTACAGGCGTGCTTCCCACACTGATCGTGGCAATGTTGTTATTCGTTGCGTCAATTACGCTTACGCTGTTATCGCCGTTATTAGCCACATATACATTGCTGGTTACAGGATTAATGGCTAGAGCCGTGGGACCCGTTCCTACGCTGACTGGCGTGACCGCGTTATTATTTGTTGCGTCAATTACGCTTACGCTGTTGTCGCCTTTGTTGGCCACATAGATCTTGTTGGTAATGGGGTTGACCGCAACAGCACTGGGCGTGTTGCCCACGCTGATTGCCGTGGCCATATTCGTCACACCGTCAACGACAGTCACATCATTACTGCCCTGATTGGCCACATAGATTCTGTTGGTCACAAAGTTGGCGGCCACCGCAAAAGGATTGGTACCGGCGCCCGCTGTAGCGGTTTTATTCGTAGCTCCGTCAATTACGCTCACTGTGCTGTCGCCATTATTGAGCGCATAAATTTTATTGGTCACAGGATTGACCGCCAGCGCCAGAGGCGCACTGCCCACGTTCACTGTAGCGACTACGCTGGTGCCATCAATAATGCTCACAGTGTTGCCGCCGGTACTGCTGCTGTTAGCGACATAAATCCGGTTGGTTGCTGCATTGACCGCAATCGCCACCGGCAGGTTGCCGACACTTAACGATACCGGCGGGCGGGCGCTCGTTCCATCGATCACCGTGACTTTGCCGCTGGTATTATTGGCAACGTAAATCTGGTTGGTAACCGGATTGATGGCCAGTGCGCTGGGGTTGAACCCGGCATTGTTGATTGTGCTGGTGGCATTGCTATTGGTCGCGTCAATGACGGAAACGCTGTTGGTGTTGCTGCTGCCGAAGTTGGCCACATAAATCTGGTTGGTGACCGGGTTGACGGCAATAGCCGAGGGACTGGTTCCAACATTCACGTTCGCCGGGCTGTTGTTGGTCCCATCAATTACGGTTACATCGTCGCTGCCGCTATTGGCTACATAGATCTTGTTGGTGACCGGGTTCACCGCCACAGCATTGGGCGCGGTGCCCACCGTGACCGGCGCGGCGACTGAGTTGTTGCCTCCATTGATTACGCTGACATTATTGCTGCCGGTGTTCACGACATAGATGAAGTTGGTCGCCGGGTTGATTGCGATGGCCGAGGGAGCGGTGCCCACCGTAACCGGGGCCGCTGTTGTATTGTCAGCGCCGTTGATCACGGTCACGCTGGCGCTGCCATTGTTGGCCACGTAGATCTTGTTCGTAACCGGGTTCACGGCGATCGCCTTGGGAGCGCTCCCGGTGTTAACTGTGGCGACCGTATTAGTGGCGCCGTCGATCACAGTCACGTTGTTGCTGTTCGCGTTGGCAATGTAAATCTTGTTGGTCACTGGATTGACCGCGACCGCAGCCGGAGCGGTGCCGACCGTGATGGTCGTAGTCACGGTTTGTCCCCAGGCCGGAATCGTGGCCAGCCACAGCAACAGCACTCCGCCAGCCGATAAAATCACGGCGCCTGATCTGCTCGAAGAATCCAAACTACTCCACCGCCATGAGCCGGCAATCTTCCAACGTACACGCATTGCAAAAAGCTCCTTACGAGCGCAGAGATTTCCCATAATTGAGAGTAGGCGCTCACACTCCTCCCAACGGATGGTTTTTGGGGGTCAAAGAAGGCTCGGGGGGAGTGTTAAGAATACCAACAAAGCAGCAATCCGTCGATAAGATAAGTGTTAGTAATGGGTTAAACGGTTTATTAAAACGTTCAATACTGCCTGAACTGCGGAGCAGGATGAAAACGTTTGCCCAGTGGGGGAGATCCGATTACTGACCTTCACTGTTCCGGCCAATCAGGAGGATGCGGGAATGGGAAAGGGGAACAGGACGTGGGGCCTCCCACGCAAACGAAGGCAGAAGATTGCGTGCCGTTTCTACCTGGGCAGAGCCGATAAGTAAAGCCAGGCGTCCCTTGGGCTCGGTCAGCATGGCCGCAACCGGAAGTATCCGCTCGAAGCGCTCTACCGCCCTCAGAGTCACCAGACTGGCCCGAGCCCCGGAGCTTTGCAGCCATTGTTCAGCCCGGCCATTGAAAACGTCGATCCCCGTTAGCTTAAGGGCGCGGATAACCTCTTTGAGAAACGTCGCCTTCTTATTTTGGGATTCCATGAGCGTACCGTGAAATTCGGGTTCATAAATCTTCACTGGAATACCGGGGAAGCCGGCGCCAGAACCCAGGTCAATAAAACGAGCTCCCGAATCATTGGCCCGAGCATTGATTATTCCCATCTGCCGCAAAGAAGACGCCAGAAAAAAAGACTCCCCAAAATGCCGCGTGACAATGTCTTCCGGCTTGCGCACCGAGGTGAGATTGATTTTCTGATTCCAGCGCAGCAACAGTTCAAGATAAGCTCTGACCTGCTCCGTTTGCGCCGAGCTGAGTTCGGCCGTCGAAAGAAAAGGCGCGAGCAGAGGAGCGATGTCCATGCAGCTACAACTTACTGGGGCCGTGACCAAGAAGAAAACAAGCTATTTTGTCGGGACACGGATTTAGGCCCTGAAGGCTCCTTTCCAAGAAGTTGGCCCCTGAAGCAAACACCAAGCCTAGATTAAGTCCCGGCTGTGCACCTGACTCCGGCCACCTCACCCCATCAGCATGCCGCCATTGACTTTCAGCACATGGCCGGTAATGTAGGCGGCATCATCGGAGGCCAGAAATCGGACGGCGCTCGCGACATCCTGCTCTGTGCCTACGCGGCCCAGCGGGATCACCTTCAGAGCGCTTTCTTTCAGCTCGGGAGAAAGCGATTCGGTCATGGCAGTCTCAATAAAACCCGGGGAAACGGCATTCACAGTAATGTTGCGCGAGGCTACTTCGCGGGCTACGGCCATAGTGAGTCCGATAAGTCCGGCCTTGGAGGCAGCGTAGTTTGCCTGGCCGGCCTGGCCCATCTGTCCAAAGACGCTGGTGATATTGATGATGCGCCCCCAGCGCTGCTTCAGCATGGAACCAATCACAGCCTGGATGCACAGGTGAGCGCCGGTAAGATTGGTGGCAATAACGGAATCCCAGTCGGCCCGCTTCATGCGCATGAGCAGAGTATCGCGGGTGACGCCGGCATTGTTGACCAGGATGTCGATTTTCCCAAATTGGCTTTGCGCCGCTTTGACCGCTGACTTAACGTCCTCTTCGCTGGCCACATCCATTTTGAAGGCAGCAGCTTCGCCTCCGCCGGCTTTGATCTGGTTCATGGCTTCTGCGAGTTTCTCTTCATTCCGCGCCGCCAGTGCAACCTTGGCCCCAGCCTTGGCTAACGCGAGCGCGCAGGCCCGGCCAATGCCTTGGGAAGCGCCGGTAACCAGCGCAACATGTCCGTTCAGGTCCGACATTCGGACTCCTTTCTGTGGAAGGGGAATTATAAAGAATTTAACCGCTGAGGCGCAGAGACGCGGAGAAAAACGGGTAAAAGCTACCCAAAAGATTTTAGCCGCAGATTTTACAAAAGGAAGGCAGACCGGGAATAGTCTTCAGACAGCTCTGTTACCTGCAACAGCACGGCGAAATGATCACGCATTTCCGCTCATTCCTTCCTGCGGGAGCGCAGCCGCTTCGGCTTCTGCTGTGGCCTCGCTTTGCCGCTGCCGTGGCGAATTTCGTTCTTTATGGAAGACGATGCGCAACAGCGGTGGGGCAATAAGTATGGTCACGCCGGTCATGAAGACCACGACCGCGTAGGTGGCATCAGAGATCATCTTCAGGCGCAAACCAATCAGCGAGATGATGAGTCCTACTTCGCCACGGGGCGTCATGCCCACGCCGACCTGCAGGGCAACATCGCGTCCCTGGCGGAGGACCGGCAACCCACATCCTACAACTTTGGAAATGATCGCTAATACAGAGATCACGATTGCGGCTTCCAGCACCGGCCGGGTAAACAGGTGCATGTTGAATTGTGCGCCGAGGGTAAAGAAGAAATAGGGCGCCAGGAATTCGCTGATGGCATTTACCCCAGGACGCAGGTTCCATTCGTCAGCATATTCTGAGAAGATCAGGCCGGCGAAGAAGGCCCCGATGATGGCGGCGAGGCCAACCTTTTCCGCGGCAACGCTCAGGCCCAGACAGAGCCCCAGGGCCATCACCAGTTGAGGGTTACGAGTGGAAAGGCGCTCCAGACCAGGCGAGACCCGGCGCATCACATGCGGCGCTACATAGATCATGAAAAGCGCGAAGCCGATGGCTTCTGCCGCCAGTAAGGTGATAGAAAGCCAGTGCATCCCGTGCGGAGAGAGAACACCTACGATGAAGGCCAGCAGGAGCATTCCAAGAACATCGTCGAATACAGCCGCCGCCAGGATGACCTTGGCGGAAGGCGTTTGCAGCAGGCCCATATCCGCCAGCACTCGCGCCGTAATTCCGACGCTGGTGGCCACCATGGCCGTGGCTACGAACATGGCCTCGTGCGCAGTCTGGTGGCGCAACATCAGGTATCCGAAGGCCAGGGCAAAGGTGACCAGCATGCCTGACACCGCCACCTGCAGGGCCTTTCCGCCCACCTGAATAATTTGTTTTGGAGAGGTTTCAACTCCCACCATGAACAGCAGAAAGACAGCGCTCACCTGGGCCAGGGAAACTACCGTGTCGCTGGGATGGACAAGCCCCAACGCATAAGGCCCCATCACTATACCGGCAAGAATTTCGCCCAAAACCGCCGGCAATGAGAGGCGTTCGAAAATTTCACCAAAACACTTGGTAACGACAAAGATGACGAACAGATCAACAAGCAAAAGGCTGGGGGCTAGCATTGTCAGTCCTCAATCGCTTTTCTGAGGGTTCCGCGGCCCTGTGCTTCGTTCCGTTGCGCCGTTAGGCTGCCTTTGCGCTGACGCGGCATTCGCTTCGCCCTCAACTTTCCCAAAAGCCTGACACTCTGGTTCATCCTGGCTTTAAATTCTCCCGCGATTTCAGCGCACAAGCCACAAAAATCGGTAGCTGCGGAAGTATGCGCTGCGCAAATTGACGCATTCCACCCGGGAGATTACAACGGGAAGGTTGTGGGCGGCATCCCATGTCTTTGGCAATTGAACAGTGCTTCCGATACGATTCGGAAGGAGGACCCAGCGGCGTGGCCACAGCTCAGAATTTGCAACGACCAACAACTCCTTTACGTTGGGCGCGCTCACCGTTTTTTTTCAATTCCGCGGCACACCTGATTCGCATTGGACGGCAGAAAGCCACTACACTCGGCGAATTTGCCGACTGTTTGCAAACCTGCCCCGATGACTCAATCTTCCAGCACATGTTTCAAACCCTGCAGGAGCACCACTACATCAGCGAGGGATTTTCCAACGACTTCGCCCATTGGGCCTTTGCAGCCTGCAATGAAGTGGGCCTGGCCGAACGCCTGGCCGCCATTGACGTGCGTGAATATACCTCCATCAAGGCTCTGCGCAAGACCTTGGTCGAAATCCTGGAAGATTATCTGAAGAAGAATCCGCGCGCCCGCGAGCGCACCGCCTTCGAGCCTTTCTATTTTTGCGCCAGCGATACCGTGGTGGTGCCGACTCCATTAGTGGCGCGTAATCTGGCCGAATTTGCCGAGGGATTAAAACAGGTGAGCGTGAGCAGCATTCACTACCACTTCATCCAGGCGCGGCTGCGGCTTAAGCTGAACTCCAATGACTTTTCCGTTTGGCTGGAGGAAGAATTAGACATGGGGATGCTCGCCGACCGCGTTAACCGGATCGATATTTATACCGCCACTTTGCAGGACGTGCGCCGGCAAATTCTTAAGATCATTGAATCCGCGCTGTAAATTGAATGCAGGATGAAAGAACGAATTGTCAGGTGAGGGGATGGGCATGAACCAGAAGGATAAGGATTCCAAACAAGCTCCTGAAGCAGCGCCGCAGAACGGAGGCGTCCGCACCCAGACTGTCGAAGAAAAAACTGCGTCAGTGGCTCCCTCGCAGCCCAGCGTACCGCAGGTGGAGCGGCGCAATCCCGACGTAATTTCCATCCCTCCCGCGCGTGAACGCCGCAAATATAAAGTGAGCGAGACCCCGCCACCGCCACCGCCTCCTCCGCGCTTGAATGATTACGAGCCCATCGTCGGCAAAGCTGCCATTGACGAGCTGCATTTTCTGGCGCGCTACCTCAGAGGCAAATCCGTAAAAATGGTCAACTCCACCGCCGTTGGCGGCGGGGTGGCCGAGATTTTGAACCGCCTGATTCCATTAATGAACGAACTTGAGATTTTCACCAAATGGGAGGTCATCACCGGCGGCAACGATTTCTTTGAGATCACCAAGGGCTTCCACAATGCGCTCCATGGCGGCGAATTCAACGTCACCAAGGAAGTTCTGGATATTTTCATGATGTACAACGAGCAGAACCGCCAGCGTATGGAGTTCGTGGAAGATCTGTTTGTGATTCACGATCCCCAGCCGGCGGGGCTCATCCGCTCCAAGGGGGACCGCGGCCGCTGGATTTGGCGGTGCCACATTGATCTCTCCAATCCCCATCCCGATGTCTGGAACTTTTTGCGGCCCTTTGTGGAACAGTACGATGCCGCGATCTTCTCTTCTCCGGCTTTTACCCGGCAGCTTTCCATACCGCAGTATTTGTTTTATCCCTGCATTGATCCGCTCTCGGAAAAAAACAAACCGGTGGATGAAGAGCTGGTAAAGAAAGTCTGCGAAGATTTTGGCATTGACCGGTCGCGTCCCATCATTACGCAGATTTCCCGCTTTGACCGGCTCAAGGACCCGGTTGGGGTCATCCAGGCATACAAGCTGGCTAAAAAGTATGTGGATTGCCAGCTCGTGCTCGCCGGCGGCGGGGCCACTGACGACCCCGAAGGCGCGGCCGTGCTCGCGGAAGTGATGGAAGCAGCCGGGGACGACCTCGACATCATCATTCTTAACCTTCCACCCTGGTCCGCCACAGAGATTAATGCGCTGCAGCAGGCCTCAACCATCGTGATCCAGAAATCGCTGAAAGAAGGCTTCGGGCTCACTGTCACCGAGGCTCTGTGGAAAGGCAAACCCACAATTGCCGGAGCAGTGGGTGGCATTCCCACCCAGGTGATCCATAAACTCACCGGCATCCTGGTGCACTCGGTTGAAGGCTGCGCTTATCAGATCCGCTATTTACTCACTCATCCTGAGTTTGCCCAACAGCTTGGTAAAAACGGCCACGAGCATGTCAAAGAGAACTTTCTGATAACTTCCAACGTCAGGCGCTGGCTGGTTCTGTTCCAGTTGTTGCTGGGGATGGCAAAGGCGGCAAAGCCAAGCTAGATCTGTTGCACAATCGATTTGGAATAGCAGCCTCACGGATGGGCGCGGATCAATAACCACATAACCCATAAATAAAAAGCCCGGCTCTGAACCGGGCTTAAATCGTTGCTCACATTTACGAACGTTTACGAGGCATGGTTCTTCAAGACTTCTACTGCGCGCTGCAGTTGCTCATCTTCTTTCTTCTGCTCGGGCTTATTGGTTTCCTGTTCGGGTGCTACTTCTTCGTCGTCAGGAACAAGATTATCCTGATCCGACGCCACCAGAATGTTAGGAGTTACCGCGTTATCTTGAATTGCCTTGCCGGAAGGCGTGTAATATTTCGCCACTGAAAGAATGAGCGCCGAACCATCCGGAATTTCAATCACCTTCTGCACCGAGCCGTTGCCAAAGGTCTTATCCCCCAACACGTCGCCGCGGGCATTATCGAGGATAGCGGCAGCCACGATTTCGGCTGCGCCAAAGGTGTTGTGATTCACCAGCAGGACCAGGGGTAAGGCGGTGATTGCCTTCTGCGGGTCGGCATTGTAGCTCTCACGGGCATACTTCTGGCCGGCCAGGAACGTGATCAGGCCATGATTCAGGAACAGGTTGGCGACCGCGATGCCTTCCGAAGGCTCGCCATCGGAAACATTGCGCAAGTCCAGGATCAATTTTTTCGCGCCTGTTTTTTGCAGGTCTTTGATCTTGCTCGCAACTTCCTGGGACTTGCCCTTGGTAAGCGCATCTACTTTGATATAGCCCACATTGGCTTCCAGCATCTTGTCGTTGGCCGTGGGAATGCTCACTACGTCGCGCGTCACCGTTAGCTTTTGCGGCTCGGCGCGGCGGGCGCGGACCACAGAAAAATTAATGTTCGAGCCCGGGGCGCCGGCGAGCATGTTATGGACCTCAGCCAGAGACATTTCCCGCGTGCTCTTACCCTCAATGGCTTCCAGGATGTCGCCGTTCTCCAGGCCGGCCTTTTCCGCAGGGCCTCCGGGAATGACAGAAACAATAGCAGCGTAGCCAAAGCGCTTGGAAACCGTAGCCCCGATATCGGCTTTGCCATCGGCTTTGCGCGCCTTGTACTTTTTATATTCCTCCGGCGACAGATAGCTGGAGTTCGGATCCAGCGATTCCAGCAGCCCATGCAGGGCGCCATCGGTCACCGCCGGCATGTTGGGCTCTTCCACATATTCGCTGCGGATGCGCGAGAGCACTTCACTGTAAACGCCCAGTTCCTTGTAAGCTCCCTCGCTGCTGCCGGAAGAAGCATAAACGCCGAGGCCGCCGGCAATAATAAACAGTACAAGGGCAAGAGAGATGGTGAGGATAAAAGCTTTAACTCGAGTGGACATCATGTTTGGTATTTCCTGGTCAGAATGGTTAGACGCTGTCTCCGTGCTTTTGGTGCTGCTGAAAATTTGGGGGCAGGATTGCGTAAACCTGTGAGTCTCATTATACGATGAATTTAGATGCCGCCCGAAGCCAAATTGCTCGCAAAATGTAAAGATTTAGCCACTTAGGACACAGTAAGGGGATTTCCTGAAGAGCCTGCCAGGACAGGTGAATTCTGGTGGCGGCGGTAGGACTCGAACCTACGACCTACGGATTATGAGACCGTCGCTCTAACCACCTGAGCTACACCGCCACGTGTGTTTTCAACTGCTTAACTTTAATAATTCTAACATTCCGCTTTGTATTCGTTCGAGTGGCACTCCCACCGGCAACTGTTATGTTCGCGTGCCATCTTTTGCCAGGGCTTCCGGGCTATGAGAGTCTCTTTCACTAGTTCAGAGCCAAAATGGGTTTCTGTTCATTTGAGGAAACAATGGCGGGGCATTCGCCGAAAATGGTTTGTCTTGAATAATAAATGTGAGTAATGTGTCTAAGTTTTCTTTCCAAAAGTATGACACTGCGAGCCCACTATGTTTAGCTTCGATATCGAGGGAATTGTCAAAGAATGCGCTCTGGCCTTCAAGCTGAATGCGGCGGCGGCGGCCGGTCTTAATACCCTTCTCGAATTCCTGGCCGAAGATCCGGACGTTGCTGATCTCCGGTGGGCCGCCTACATGCTGGCCACGGTAAAGCACGAATGTGCAAACAAGTGGGTGCCGCTGGAAGAATACGGAAAAGGACAAGGCCATCCTTACGGGATACCCGTGACCGTCACCGCTCCTGACGGCACAACTTATACCAATACTTACTACGGCAGAGGATATGTCCAGCTAACCTGGAAGCTGAACTATGCCAAGATGAGCAATGCTTTGGGAATGAACAATGATTTGCTCTACCATCCCGAACACGCGCTGGAACCGCAGACATCCTACAAGATCATGTCGTACGGCATGCGCAACGGAAGCTTCACCGGAAAGGGCCTGTCGCGCTACATCCACGACGCCACATGCGATTACCTGAACGCCCGCAGGATCATCAATGGAGTTGACCAGGCAATACTGATCGCAGGATACGCAAGCCAGATCGAAACCATTCTGCGGAACCACCCTCAGCAGACAACCGTGTCAGCAACGGCCGCTGGCAATTCGCCAACCCCATAAAATGCAATACCTTCACCAACACGGAACAGAACTTTGCCTGTCATCCCGAAATCCCATTGACTGTCATCCCGACCGGAGCCGCGCTTCGCGGCGGAGTGGAGGGATCTTGGTTTTCGTCGGCAAATGAAGACTGTCGAGACTACCGCTCACCCCGCCGCGTTGCTTTTCTTACCCTTTTTAGGAATTGCCGAAACAGGCGCGGGTTCTGCATTCTCTGCCGCAGCCGCTTTGCCGCCCACCGAGCGCGGAGGCTTCTTGCCCTCCGCCAAACTCATCTTCAGCGCTTCCAAAATATCCACCACCGGGGCCAGGTGCTGCGCCGCAGGCGCTGCAATGGTCTCTTTCCCCTCGACTTTGGCTGCGATCAAGGACTTCAGATTTTCGCGATAGTCGTCTTTATATTTCTCCGGCTCAAAGGGCGCGGTAAGTGAATCGATGAGCGCCATGGCCAGTTCGAGTTCTTTGTCCTTAACGAGAGAAGTATCGGTGCGGAACTCTTCCGTTTGCCTGACCTCATCTTTGTAGAACATGGTATGCATGAGCATGCCATGCTTGCCCGGCCGCAGGATCACAATGTGCTCGCGGTTATGCATGGCGATTTTTGCCAGCGCCATATAACCGGAACGCCGCAGGGCTTCAAACAGCAGGCAATAGGGCTTCTCGCCGGCCTCGTCGGGCGCGAGATAGTAAGAGCTCTCGAAAAATACCGGATCCACTTCGTTCTGCTTTACGAACTCCAGTATCTCCATGGTCTTGGCGGTCTTGGGCGCTACTTTCTTAATTTCTTCCTCATCCACCACCACGTACTTGTCTTTTTCATACTCGTAGCCCTTCACCAGTTCGCTGCGGGGCACGGGTTTATCCTCAACCTGGCAATAGAGCACCTGCTTGACCCGCGAGTGGTCGCTTTTGTGTAACTGGTTGAAACTCACAGTCTCGCTGCGAGCGGCGCTGTACAATTTGACGGGAAGCGACACCAACCCAAAGGTCAGGTGCCCTTTCCACACCGTGGATGCCATCTTGTAACCTCCTAAATCAGGGCCTTACGAGGGGGGGCAAAAGGCTAGGCTATAACAATAAGAACCTGATTTTCAATCGCATGAGCCTAGATGAATACCGCCGCAAGCGCTCTTTCAAGAAGACGCCGGAGCCGCCTCCTGGGTCGCCCAAATCGCCCTCAGCCGAGAAGCCCGAAGCAACCGCCCAGCCAGCCCGATTCTATATCCAGCGCCACCACGCCCGCCGGCTGCACTACGACCTGCGCCTCGAGGCCGCCGGAGTGCTGAAATCGTGGGCCGTGCCCAAGGGACCAACCCTTGATCCGGGCGAAAAGCGCCTGGCCGTGCTGGTGGAAGATCACCCCATAGATTATGGCAACTTCGAAGGCACGATCCCCGAAGGCAACTATGGCGCCGGTAGCGTGGTGGTCTGGGACCGTGGCACCTACGAGCTGATCGGCGAAGAATCCTTCGAGCAGCAGATGGAGCGCGGCGATCTGAAATTCTCTCTTCATGGCCACAAGCTCATGGGCGCATTTGCCCTGGCGCGCATGAAAGATCGTGGCAAGGGCAACGAATGGCTGCTCATCAAGAAAAAAGACTTCGCCGCCAAGCCCGGCTGGAATGCCGAAGACGACACCAGCAGCGTGGTAGAGCGTAAGGTCGACGCAGCTGCAATTCCTGGCGCGAAGCTGGCCGAAATGCCGGCCGAAATAAGCCCCATGCTGGCGGCTCCGGTAAGTGCTGCGCCCGAAGGGTGGGAGTGGCTCTTTGAGCTCAAATGGGATGGCGTCCGCGCACTATGTTTTCTTGACAAGAGCGGCATTCGCATGTCATCCCGAACCGGAAAGAAAATCGAGAAACAATATCCCGAGCTAGCCAGGGCAGCCGATTACGTAGCCGCAGAGAGCGTGGTCCTCGATGGCGAACTTGTGGTCTTAGACGCGCAGGGACGTCCGAATTTTTCGCTTCTGCAGTCGCGCATCGGCGCAGTGCCCAGCGCTGCGGCGCAACTGGCGAGAAGCCAGCCGGTAAACTATTTTGTCTTCGATCTCCTCTATCTCAACGGATATGACCTGCGCGATGTGCCGCTGGCAGAACGCAAGCGCCTGCTGCAGGCAGTTCTCAGACCCAACTCGACAATCCGGTATTCGGAGCACTACGCCGGCAACGGCGGCCCTCTGCTGCAATTTGCACGCGAACACGAGATGGAAGGCATAGTGGCGAAACATGCGGCGAGCCGCTATGAATCCAGGCGCAGCGGGGCATGGCAGAAGATCAAAATCGTCAAACAACAGGATTGTGTGATTTGCGGCCTCACGGCGGTCGATCGCGAATACTTCGGCTCGCTTGCTCTCGGTGTCTACGAAGGCGATGAATTGGTCTATGCCGGCAACGTGGGTTCAGGCTTTGATCAGCAACTGCTCAAGAACACGTACGAGCTTTTGCAGCCGCTGAAGACGAAGCAGTGTCCTTTTGCCCAGGAGCCCAAGATGATGGGTGAAACTGTCTGGGTGAAACCCGAGCTGGTGTGCGCCGTGCGCTTCAGCTCATGGACCAACGAAGGCCGGCTGCGCGCCCCGGTATTTTTCGGCATCCGCACCGACGTGAACCCCCGCGACTGCGTTCGCGAACAGGAACTCGAAGCCGGTACGGAAGCGGCAGATGTCCCTGCTCAACCTCACAGGCTCTTGCCGCCCAAAGCCGCCGAGGTCGCGCTTACCATTGAAGGCAAGAGCCTGAAATTCACCAACCTGAATAAAATCTTCTACCCTAAGCAGGGATACACCAAACGCGACATCATCAATTATTACGACGCCGTCGCCCACCTCATTCTTCCCTACCTGCAGGACCGGCCGCTCTCGTTGAAACGCTATCCCAACGGAATTGAGGGCGATTATTTTTTCCAAAAAAATGCGCCCACAAGTTTTCCCTCATGGCTGCGGACCGAGGCCATCCCCTCTGACCACGAGGGTGGGATCACAAACTTCGTCATCGCCAATGATCGCGCCAGTCTGCTCTATCTGGCCAACCTGGGATGTATAGACCAGAACCCTCTGATGGGGCGGGTGGGCTCGCTGGAAAATCCAGATTTCATGCTGATTGATCTTGACCCCAGCGATTGCGGCTTCGACCGCATCGTAGAGGCGGCCCTGCTGGTGCAGCAGAAACTAACCCTGCTCGGCCTGCAAGGTTGTCCGAAAACCACCGGCGGCGACGGTCTGCACGTCTATGTTCCCCTCGACACGCGCTACAGCTACGACCAGGTGCGTACTTTTGCCGAAATTCTCTCCCGGCTCCTGTCTCACGAGCGCCCCGATCTGTTCACCACCCCCCGCACGGTTACAAAAAGGGAAAAAGGCAAGGTCTATTTTGACTACCTGCAGATCGCCTCATGGAAAAACATCGCCGCGCCTTACGTGTTGCGCGCTTATCCGGGCGCCCCGGTAGCCACTCCGCTAATGTGGACCGAGGTAACAAAGGGCCTGTCTCCCGCCCAGTTCCATTTAGGGAACGCCTTGGAGCGCTTCGCGCGCGTAGGCGATCTATTCGAACCGGTCCTAAAACTAAAGCAAACACTCGAAGAAGCTCTGGAGAAGTTGGGGGCATTGGTGCGCGAGCCAGCACGGGGTTAACATTCGTAGTCGTAGAGACGTAGCTTGCTACGTCTCCTGCCTGCATCGAAATATTTCGCTGGCTATCGTCCAGACCGTCCCAGCAACTCCTCCGCATAAAACGCCCCATCCGGCGTCTCCTCGTGCTTGAAATACACAAACACATCCCGGTTGCTGGCTAGATGCTGCTGAAATTGCCCGGCATATTGCTCGCGCTCTTTCGTCGAATACTCGCCCTTGCGCAAGCGGTAATAGCAAAAATCTGCCGTAACCACGTCAGGGGTTGTGAGTTTCTCGCTCTCCGCCACGCACAGCGCCGCATTGAATTTCTGCAGCAAGGCAAATGTCTGGTCGTTAAACCATGAGGCATGCCGGAACTCAAAACTTAACCGTCCCGATTTGGGCAAAGCCGCCAAAAAGTCTTCCAGCAGTTTTATGTCGGCCTTCAGAAAAGGCGGCAGTTGGAACAGCACCATTCCAACTTTGCCGGCCTCAGCAAGCGGCAAAAGTGAATTCAAGAAGCCCTGCGCCGGTTCGGCCGCGTTCTGCAATCGCCGGATGTGGGTAATGCTCTCGTGCGCCTTGATGGAAAATTTAAACCCCGCCGGCACGGCGGCAATCCAGTTGTTCTGGCTTTTTTCGCTGGCGTAGTGCCTGAATGTGTAATTGACCTCGACTGTGTTAAGCCGGGTGGCGTAATGTTGCAGAAATTTAGTAGAGGCCAGCTTTGCAGGATAAAACTTCGGCTTCCAGTTGGGATAACTCCATCCCGAAGTTCCGGCGTAGAGCGTGGCCATAGGGAGTGAGACGCGTTAGGCGCGCCTGCGGCTGGCTGTTTTCTCGGCATCTGCACTGGCCCGGGCCGGCAATTTCTTGTTCAGCACGCACTCCGCGCCGGCAATGACAGGATGGCATGCCGCACACACGATCTTTTCACAGCCAGGGCAATACTCGCCCGGCGCATTGCAGGGCACAGCGTTCTCCCCGGTCGGGTCGCCCATGGTGCGATAGCATTCGCAGCGGTTCTCCATCATCTGCTCCAGAGGGAAATTATGGTATCACGCGCGATAAAGCCGCTCCAAGGTCAATCCCGTTATACGGATTACCGCTCATATTCATCATGGCGGCGCACCCAGAACGGTCCACGCCCGCCCTCATCCCGCCCCTTAGGGACCAAGTCGAGGTAGTGATAGTCAACATTTAATATGTCGATGCCGCGAGCATAGGTTGAATAGGTGTGAAACACGTTGCCCGACGGATCCTTATAAAAAACACTGGCTCCTTCGCGCTCTGGACTGCCAGAGTCCTGCTTTGTGTAGTTGTAAAACGCTTCTTTCTTGGCCAATTGCTCAGGCGTGAATGATACATAGTAGTCAAAGTTGAAGTCCGTCTCTGACGACGAAACCCATTTAAAACTCCATCCCATCCGTTTCTTGTACGCCGCCAGCTTCTTGTATGGCGCATGTGACACGGCGATCATGGTCACATCGCGATGGTTCAGGTGCACGATGACTCCATTGAAATTGTCGGCCCAGTGGGAGCAGTGCGGGCATCCTGCGTCCCAATCTGGGGCAAACATGAAGTGATAGACAACAAGCTGGCTTCTTCCGTCAAAAAGCTCAGGCAGAGTTTGTTTTCCATCCGGTCCCTCAAAAACGTACTTTTTTGTGACCGCCTCCCACGGCAGCTCGCGCCGCTGCTGGCTCAACTGGTCGCGCAGCCGCGTGAATTCCTTCTCTTTGGCAAGGAATTTAGTTCGTGCAGCGAGCCACTGCTCGTGCGAAACCACCGGGTGATTTTTGAGAGTGCCGGCATCGTTTTTCATCGCTTTCTCCTTGAAGACTTCGTGGTTGATTGAAGGTGAGAGATGAATTGTGCAACCTGACAGGTGAACAACCCCGAAGGGGTGACGCATTATAGCCCAGCAGTTCACTGCTGGGTAGTTGGTAGAAATGCCCCAAAGTCCCGCAAGGGACGACGCTTGAGTACCCACCAGAATCCTTTATACTCATAACTTCGAAATTGAAAACCATCGCCATCATCCCCGCCCGCCTCGCCTCCACCCGCCTGCCCCGGAAAATTCTGCGTGAAATTGCCGGACGCCCCATGCTGGCGCATGTGTACGAAGCGGCAAAACGCTGCCCGCAACTGGCGGATGTGATCGTCGCCACCGACTCCGACGAAATTGCCGCTCTCTGCAAAAAAAATGGATGGAAGGCGCAGCTTACCTCAACCCAGCATCGCAGCGGCACCGAGCGCGTGCATGAGGTGGCGCAGACGATCGAAGCCGACGTATATATCAATATCCAGGGCGATGAGCCCCTGGCGCGCGCCGAGCACGTCGCCGCTCTTATTGAATTAATGACCGATCAGAAAATTGAAGTCGGCACCATTAAGACCCCGTGCCCGCACGAAGACATCAATAATCCCAGCGCCGTCAAAGTAGTCACCGATCTCAACGGCCGCGCCCTGTATTTCTCGCGCTCCACCATCCCCTGCGACCGCGACAAGACCGGCCAGGTCCGGTACTTCAAGCACCTTGGTTTCTACGCCTATCGCAAAGCCGCTTTAGATCGTTTTTGCGCCTTACCGGAGTCAGAACTCGAGCGCACCGAACGCCTAGAGCAACTGCGCTTTCTGGACAACGGCATCGAGATCTACGTCGCCGAAACCCCATACGACACCATCGGTGTGGATACGGAAGAAGACCTGCACCGAGCTGAAAAACAGCTACAAGCGTCAAGCTCCAAGCTACAAGGGAAGACACGCTAATGCATTCTTAACCACAAGTCCTTTCATATGCCAAACAGAAGAAGTGATATCAAACCATTGCATTTCGAGAAATTGTAGCCCATCATTTTCCTGACGCGCATCTCAAAGCATTCAAGAATGCGGGGCCATGAGCCTCTTCCGTCTTTGAAAAATTGTGTGGCACAGCCGTCCCCGGCTGTGCTTGGTGCGGCCCAAGTTGTAAGTGAAAGCCAAAGTGCACTGCCCTCCCCATCTTCCCGATGAAAATTTGGACTACTCTCCACCCTTCTTTATTCCTAATATATTTCTGAATTTAAAGGGGTTAGAATGCGCGAACTACTCCAATGTAATAGGGGGGGTGGGCCACTACTTAGCGGCTGATTTCTGGGCAAACTGCTCCGCCGCGGCAATCCTTTTCGAAACCGCAGGATGGGAGTGAAACAGCACCTCCACCCAGCGCGAGGGCTGACGCTCGCCCAGGTTCTGCTCGCACAGTTTGTTCATGGCAGAGATGTAGGGAGCCACGGAAGGAATTGCGCTCCAGCAATACTGGTCGGCCTCGCGTTCGTTGTGTCGCAAATAGGCGTTCAGCAGCGGCATGAGCAGCAGGGAGAGCACAGTAATCACAAGGGCCAGCAGCGGCAGGGCGGCGAAATCTGACATCTCCTCAAACATGTGCCGCCGTTCAATGGCGTAGCGCATGACGACATCGAGAGCGTAAAAGCCGAGGAAGGTTAAAGCGATCTGCACGATGATCAGCTTGAAAATATGCCTGCGCACGTGATGTCCAAGTTCGTGCGCCAGCACGGCCTCGATTTCGTCCGGCGTATAGTTTTCGAGCAGCGTATCTGCCAGGATGATGCGCCGCGTCTTCCCTAGTCCGGTGAGCGCGGCATTGGCTTTCTTGCTCTTCTCCGAAATTTTCCACTCGTAGACGCCGCGCACGCGCGTGCCGGCGCGTTCGCTCAGGCGCACCAGGCGGTCGCGCAATTCGTCATTTTCCAGTGGATTGAATTTGTAAAACAGAGGGAAGAGCACAACCGGCGCAATCTGCACAAAAAATACAAGCAAACTGATTAAGACCAACCAGGCCAGCAGCCACCAGATCTCAGGCGCGAGGCGAATTGTCGCGTAGAGGACTTCCACCAGAATTGTGAAGAGAATCACGCTGACAAAGAATCCCTTGATTTCATCCCCGATCCAGCCTCGCAGCCTTTGATTGGAGAGATTAAAGCGGTGTTCCAGGCGAAAGCCATAATAATCCAGCCCTAAAGCCAGCAACTTGGCCAGGAAGGCCAATTCGAAGACATAGAAAAATACCGCCAGGGTGTAATTCTGGTTGGCGGCTTTCAAGGCGAAATCGCGCAGGTTGCCGGTCCATCCCGTAGCCAGCAACACCAGCAGCAGGGCAATGCTCAGGATGGTGTCACCGAGTCCCAGCCAGCGCTGAATACGGTTGTAACGTCTGGCTTCGGGCGAGTCGGCAGATGCAGCTACAAGCTCCAAACTACAAGCTCCTGGGAAAGATGCTGACCGTGATTTCACGGACCGCACAGATTAAACGGCGCCGGTCAAAAAGAATCGCCGCTGCTGTGCAGATTCTAACCCTTATCAGCCGCGCACGAAGGTTTCAGCGTCAGAGAGAATCTCTTTTACCAACTCGGGGGCCGCAGCCTCAGAGTAAATGCGTAGAAGAGGTTCGGTGCCGGAGGCGCGCAGCAGCACCCAGGCCTCGGCGCCGTTGCCATTGGTGGGAGCGTCGAGGTAGAACTTCACGCCATCGATCATGTCTCGGCGCAGAATCTTGAAGTGCCCCATCTGCTGCGGACCATTGGAGGCGCGGCGGATGGCAGAGTTCTTCATGTCGTCGGGAATATGCAGGTCGAGACGCCCGTAATAATGAGGACCGTACTCGCGTTGCAAGTCTGCCACCAGTTGCGCCAGAGTCTTATTTTCTTCCGCCATCACCGCCGCCAGCAGCAGGGAGTTCAGGATGCCATCGCGCTCAGGCAGATGACGGGTGATGCCAATGCCGCCCGACTCCTCGCCGCCAATCAGGATGTCGCGCTCCAGCATGAGATCGCAGATGAACTTGAAGCCGATGCCGCATTCGTGCAGCTTGCGTCCGTAGCGGGCGGCAATGCGGTCGAGCATGCGCGTGGTGTTAAAGGCGCGCACAACTTCGCCCGGCCACTGCTTGCGCTCCAGCAGCCAGCGCAGCAGGACCGAATAAATCTTGTGCGAATCCACAAAGCTGCCGTCTTCAGCGACCGCGCCAATGCGGTCGGCGTCGCCATCAGTAACAAAGCCGGCGTGGCACTTCTCGCGCACTACAGTCTCCTGCAGCATCTTGACATGCGGCTCGATAGGCTCAGGATTGATTCCAGGAAATAGTGGATTCACCTCGCCGCGAATTTCCACAAACTCAATGCCGCGCTCGCGAAAAATGCGGGCCAGCATGCCGCGTCCAGCGCCGTACATCGCGTCAATGGCAAACTTGAAGCGGGCTTTGGCGATGCGATCCAGGTCCACAAACCTGGTGATGGCTTCAATATACGGCTGCTTGAAATCGGTGACTGTAATTTTAGCCGGCGTGGCCGCCTTGGGGGCAGCGCCCGCGCGCAGTTCGGCTTCAATCTTGGCAATGATCCCGGGCGTGGCCGAGCCGCCGTACTTGGCCTTGAACTTCACGCCATTCCAGTTCCAGGGATTATGGCTCGAGGTGATCACCACGCCTCCGGCCGTGCCGAAGTGCTTCACCGCATAAGAAAGCGCCGGGGTAGGAGTGGATTCATGCGCCAGACGCACCGCGATTCCCGCCCCGGCTAGTGTTTCAGCAACGATCTGGGCAAAGCGCTGCGAACCGAAGCGCGTGTCATAAGCGACGACCAGACCTTTGGACGCGTCCTCGTTCTTGAGGACATAGGAAGCTATGGCGGCCGCGGCCAGACGCACATTCTCAAAGGTAAAGTCATCGGCAATGATGCCGCGCCATCCGTCAGTGCCGAATTTGATCTGATCTTGCGACATAAATTTTTTTGAAAGGGCGCAGGCTCAAAGCATAAGCTTAACAAAATCGCGGGGCCCTGCCTCCGATGTAAATTACCTGCCCTCGAATCTCACAGCAGCTTCTCCAGCTTCTTTTCGTCCAGATGCTTCACAATTTTGCCGACATTCTGGGAATTTTCACGTGTGGTGATCAGCAAGGCATCGTCGGTTTCAACCACCACCAGGTTTTTTACTCCCACCGCAGCTACAAACTTTTTGGGTGCGTGCACGAAGTTGCCTTCCGCGTCCAGGGCAAAACTGGCGATGCCATGGATTACGTTGCCGCCAACCTGGTCCTTCTCGGCATGATATTCGTACAGCGCTGCCCACGAGCCTAAATCATTCCATCCGAAAGAGGACGGGATGCAATACAGGTTCGACGCGTGCTCTCCCTTGGCCGAACGAGGCTCCAGCACGGCATAGTCCACGCTGATGTTTTCGCATTTGAGATACAGCCGCGCAAACGTCTTTTCAAATCCCGTCGTTCCGAAAGCGGCGGCAATTTCTTCCAGATAAGGCGAGGTCTCAGAAAGATGTTCGCGCAGGGCATTGGCCAGCGTTTGCGCGCTCCACACGAACATGCCGCTGTTCCAAAAATAGTTTCCGGCCTCCACAAATTCCTGGGCGCGCTCGGCGTTGGGTTTTTCTGTAAAGCGCTTCACTCGCAGCAGGCCGCTCGAGAGTTTCTCGCCGGCTTCGATATATCCATAACCGGTCTCGGCGCGGGTTGGATGAATGCCCAGCACCACCATGTTCTCGCCCTTGCCGGCAAGCGCGGCCGCCTGATCGATAATCTTGCGGAACTTATTTTCATCGGCGATCACATGGTCCGAAGGAAACATGCCAATGATGGCGGCAGGATCGAGACGCTCCAGGATGAAGGCCGCCAACCCGATCGCCGGCGCGGTGTTCCGTGCCGCAGGCTCGGCGATGATTTGCTGCGGTTTCATGCGGGGAAGCTGGGCGGCAATCACCTCATTCAGATCGCCATTGGTGATAACCCAAAAAGATTTCTCGGCAGCCAGCGGTTTTAAGCGAGCCACCGTGTGCTGGATCATGGTGCGCTTGCCATCGAGGGCAAGCACCTGCTTGGCGCGGCGCCTGCGGCTCAACGGCCAAAAACGGGTGCCACGGCCACCAGCCAGGATTACGGGATAAAAGTTCTTCATCAGTTTCGACTTCCGAGTTTCAGGTTTCGAGTTGAAATGAGATAGTTCATACACTCACATAATTTCGGCGGCATCGAAACAGTTTACTTCTGGTCGCTGGGCACCGACTGCGGCACCTTGACCTCATCCTGCGGCAAACAGACATGCAGGTATTCCAGATTATTATGGGGACGGACCCTGAAATTGTTAATGCTGGCCGGAACCACCACCGCCTCACCCCGCGAGAAAGACACTGGCTCTCGATCCTTGGCCAAGACCCAACCGCTGCCTTCAAGGCCAACCACAATCTGCACTGAATAAGGCGGCATGTGCCGCGTGATCAGGTGCTCTTTGTTTTCCGTCACCGTGCGCTTGTTGACGACGAAGTAAGGCGCGGTGATCAGGTTCAGGTTCCCATTGCTGCCGCTGGGCGGTATTTTGCCGGCGAAAGTTTTTTCCCTGATTACGTCGAAAGCTTCCTGCAGGTGCAGCTTGCGCGGACGGCCATAGTC
>Ga0070741_10002396_pt1 | contig 50743 bp, 48 predicted proteins | sample Coa_R1_4_FD_66440 | JGI IMG/M metagenome (GOLD analysis project Ga0070741, IMG submission 66440) | Surface soil microbial communities from Centralia Pennsylvania, which are recovering from an underground coalmine fire - Coalmine... | ecosystem: Environmental > Terrestrial > Soil > Unclassified ... | reverse complement strand
CTGTATCGGCACCAACTGGGCGCCGACCTGCGCGTCGGGCTCAAACCCTTTCTCAAGGCGGCCTAATGATTTATGACCGGGTCTCAGCTAGCCGCCCCGCGCCGCGCCGTAGTTGGGGCCCGGCGGCGTGAAGCGAGGGCTGTGCGTGTCCAGCACCTCGTCTAACCCGTGCTCCGCCTCAGCCAGCTCGTAGCCTTCCGCCAGCGCCCGCTGCTCCAGCTTGCGCGCGAGCCGAATCACCTCTTCCGCCTCCGCCTCTGTGGCGCCGGCGCGCTCCAGATAGTTCAGCACGTACAAGCGCGAGTGGAAGCGCGGGTCGTAGGCGAACGCGGGAAGCGTGGCTGGGCGGATCCACCAGTCGCCGGGCGGTAGCTGCTCCGAATCGATCATCGCCCCTCCATACTGCGGCACCGCGCCGCGGCCGCCTTGACGCCGCTGCCGCGCGGTGCCACACTCCTTGCGTAGCGCGGTGTTGCATCAGTATCGCATGGCCACCGCGCGGATGCTGCCCCGCGCCCAGCGCCGCTTCCGTCGGCGCCCCGCCGGGCAAACGTGAGAAGGACACCGTGGCAGACCTAACTTTCGGCCTGGGCCTGTTTCCGACCGAGTCACCTCGCCGGATGGTGGATCTGGCGCGCCTCGCCGAGGACCTTGGCTTCGCCTGCGTGTACCTGGGCGACTCCCAGATGATCTGGCGGGAGGCTTACGTCATCCTCGGCGCCATGGCAATGGCCACCTCGACGATCACGCTGGCCACCGGCGTCACCAACCCCGTCACCCGCGACCCCACGGTGGTCGCCGCCGGCATGGCCACGCTGCACGAGCTGATGGGCGGGCGCACCCTGCTCGGGATCGGCACCGGCGACAGCTCGGTCGAGACGCTCGGCAAGAAGCCCGCGCGTCTCGCCGCCCTGGAGCAAGCGGTGCAGACCATCCGCGGCCTGGTGGCCGGCGAGACCGTGCCGCACCACGAGTCGGGCGCGGCCGTGCGCCTGACCTACGCCCAGCGCGGCACGCGCGTGCCGGTCTACATCGCGGTGAGCAGCCCGCGCATTCACCGCCTGGCCGGCAAGATCGCGGATGGCGCGATCGTGCTGGTGGGCGTCGATCCGCACTTTCTCGCCGCGTCGCGGCAGGCGCTTGAGGCGGGCGCGGCCGCGGCCGGACGCGACCTCCAGGCCGAGGGCTTCCGCGTGGTCTGCTGGACGCCGTGCTCGATCCTAGCGGATGGCGCCGCGGCCCGCGACGCCGTGAAGGCCCACGTCGCCCGCGTGCTGAAGCGAGACTTGCCGTTCGAGCTGGGCGAGGAGGACATGGCGCTCGTGCGTCAGATCCGCGAGCAGTACGAGTACTACGAGCACATGGTGGCCGGCACCTCGCACGGCGAGATCGTGCCCGACGCGCTGGTCGAGAAGTTCGCCATCGCCGGCACGCCCGACGAGGCCCGCGCGCAGATCGAGCGGCTCGCGGCCACGGGCCTGGTGGACGAGATCGCGCTCATCCCACACGCGCACGAGCCGGCCGCGCGCGAGAGCATCATCCGCCACCTGGGCGACATTCTGGTGCAGCTTGGCGCCAGTTAGGCCGGGGGCGGCGCCGCCCGCTGGTGCGCGCGCCGCCCGCCCGTTATGATCCAGCAGGCCCGCGGCTACCGCGGCGCAACGACACGCTCGCGGACCGCGCGGCGTCAGGGAGGTCTCATGGCAGGGGCGCTCGACGGAATCGTGGTGCTCGAGGTCGCGAACTTCATCGCCGGGCCACTGGCGGGCTCGCTGCTAGCCGACCTCGGCGCCGAGGTCATCAAGGTCGAGAACCCCGAGGGGGGCGACCCATTTCGCGCCTGGGACCTCGGCGGCGACCAGCCGACGTTCTGGGCCTACAACCGGGGCAAGAAGAGCATCGCGCTGAACCTGCAGACACCTGAGGGCAAGGAGGTCTTTCGCAAGCTCGCCAGCACCGCGGACGTGGTTCTGGAGAACCTGCGGCCCGGCACGATGGACCGGCTGGGCCTGGGCTACGAGCAGTTGCGCACGCTCAACCCACGGCTCATCTACTGCGCTGTGACCGGCTTCGGGCCAACCGGCCCCTACGCTCAGCGGCCGGCGTACGACGGCGTGGGGCAGGCAATGGGCGGCATGATGAGCCTGCTCACCGAGGCCGACGCGCCGCGGCCCATCGGCCCCGCCTTCGCGGACAACCTGAGCGGGATGTTCGGCGCCTACGGCATCCTGGGCGCCCTCGTCGCCCGCGGCCGCACGGGGCAAGGGCAGATGGTTGGCACGTCGCTCGTCGGCGCGATCGTCGCCTTCAACGTCAACGCCGCGACCACCGCGCTGGCGGGCGAGCCGCCGGAGGGACCGACCGGCCGGCCGCGCGCCTCCCAGACCTACGCCTGGACCGCCAGCGACGGGCTGCCGTTCGTGGTCCACCTGTCGTCGCCGCCAAAGTTCTGGCAGGGCCTCACGCGGGCAGCGGGCCGGCCAGACCTGCAGGAGGACCCCCGCTTCCGCACGCGCGCCGACCGCCGCAAGCACTACGACGCGCTGCACGACGAGCTAGCGGCCGTCTTCGCCACCCAGCCGCGCGCCTACTGGATGGAGCGGCTAGAGGCCGAGGAGGTGCCCCACTCGCCGATGTACAACTACCGCGAGGTGTTCCAGGACCCGCACATCCAACACATGGGGCTAGAGGTCGCCATCCCGCGCGAGGGGCGCTCCACCGTGCGCACCGTCCGCTCGCCCGTAAACTATTCGGACACGCAAACGCCGCTGCCGCTGCCGCCGCCCGAGCTGGGCGAGCACACGGACGCCATCCTGGCACGGCTCGGCTACGACGTGGCCGCGATTGCCGCGCTGCACGCGGCCGGCGTCGTCCGCTACACGCCCGCGCCGCTCCCCTCCGCAGGCGCGCGGGAGTGATCGGCTTTCCGTCTCGGAGCGTCGGCCGCGGCGCGGGTGGTCGCGGCCCGCTTCCTCCCATTCCGGGCAGCCAGACAACCTGTGCGGTGCGCACGCACCGCCGAGGACGGGACGATGGCGCTATACGAGTTTGACGGCCGGCGGCCAACGATCGGCCGCACGTCGTTCGTACACCCCGCGGCCACCGTGATCGGCGCGGTGACCATCGGCGAAAACTGCTATATCGGGGCGGGCGCGGTGCTGCGCGCGGACTGGGAAGCGATCCATATCGGCGATGGCTCAAACGTGCAGGACAACGCGGTGATCCACATCCGCGGCGCGATGCTCGGCCACCCCAGCATCCCGACGATCCTCGGCCCCGACAGCCACATCGGGCACAGCGCCGTGATCCACGCGGCGACCCTGGGCCGCCACGTGCTGGTAGGGATCGGCGCGATCATCCAGGACCGCTGCGTGCTGGGCGACGACGTCATCGTCGGCGCCGGCGCCGTGCTGCTGGAGGGCATGGAAGTGCCCGCGCGCAAGATCCTCGTCGGCGTGCCGGCCCGCATCGTGGGCGACGTCACCGACGAGCAGCGCGACTACTGGCTGGAGGCGACGCGCATGTACCAGCGCCTCGCCGGCGACAGCCTCGCCAACCTGCGCCGCGTCGACGCCTAGCCCTGCCGCCCCTCCGGCTACCGCAGGCGCTCCAGCAGCCAGTTCACCATGATGTCGCGGGTCTGCGGCGTGTGGCCCATGTGGCCGCTGGGGAAGAAGCGCGCGTCCTTCGGGCTGCCGTGCTCCAGCAGCACGTACATGTCCTGGATCGGGAAGACCGTGTCGTGGAGCCCGTTCACCAGCAGGAGCGGCGCGCAGGGCTGGTCGAGCACGCCCTGGGTCACCAGCGACAGGCGCGGCGCGTACGCCACCCAGTCGTCATAAGTCTCACGGCCAAAAGCGCAGGCCAGCGTCTCGGCTAGCTCGAACGGATACTCGCCGAGCTGCGCCTTCGCAATCCACTCGGGTGTGAAGGCGTAGTGCGCCGGCCCGCCCTGGTTGATCGCGGCGCGGATGCGGTCGCGGTGCGTGTGCGCTACCTTCGTCGCCCAGTAGCCGCCCGTGCTGCCGCCCAGGATAGCGACCCGCTCCGCGTCGAGGTCGAGCCGCGCGGCGATCCAGTCGAAGATGGCGTCCCACAGCCGCTCCGCATCCTCCGAGCCGGCCAGCGGCGCATCGGCCACGCCCGGCATGTCGATGGTCAGGCTGGCCAGCCCCGCCTCGAGGAAGCCGGCATCGCGGCGCTCCTCCTTGAACGAGTCAATGCCGCCCCAGCAGACGAGCACCGGGGGCCGCGTCGCGCCATTTGGCTTCCGCAGGTAGCCCACCGCCACGCGGCCCTCGCCGGGGCGGCCCGCGAACGGCATCTCGACGCGTTCCAGCGGCGGGTCGAAGAAGCGCGCGGCGGCCAGGTACATCTCCTGGGACTTCGGGTAGGCGCGGCGCTTCGCGGGCGAGTTGGGCGCCGGGTAGCGGGCCACGTGGTAGTAGTCGTAGGCCAGCAGGTAGTTCTCCTGCGCCGCCTTCAGGTCGCCCCGCGCCTCCGCCTCGCGCGCCCGCTCCTCGTACGGGGCGCCGAGCGTCAGGAACGCCTCCGCCCAGGCGTCGCGGTCGACGGAGGTGAGCTGCCCGAACGCGCGCTCGACGTCCTCGTAGCGCGAGTAGGTGAACGGGTTGCGGTGCGTGCGCGCCCGCTCCAGCATGAGCGCGCGGACCTCGCTCCAGGGGCGCGCGCGGACGGTGCTCGGCGCCTCGGCCATCGGAGAGCCTCCCATCACGTCTGGATCTGCGCTGTGCCACGGCCACCACCGCGGCGGGGTCTATCGGCTGAGGGCGCGCTGGAGCCAGCCGGCGATGGTCGGCTCCGCCTCGGGGCTGCCGCCCATATGGCCGCCGGGGTAGAAGCGCGCGGCCTTCGGGCTCCCGTGCTCCAGCAGCAGGTACATGTCCTGGATCGGGAAGATGCTGTCGCGCACGCCATTGACCAGCAGCAGCGGCGCGCACGGCTGGTCCAGGATCCCCTGGTCGAGCAGCGACAGGCGCGGCGCGTAGGCCACCCACTCGTCATAGGTCTCCCGACCGAAGGCGCAGGCCAGCGTCTCCGCCAGCTCGAACGGATACTCGCCGTACTGCGCCTTGGCGATCCAGTCGGGAGCAAAGGCATAGTGCGTGCAGCCGCCGTGGTCCACGGCCGCGCGCAAGCGCTCGCGGTGCGTGTGGGCGAGCTTCGCCGCCCAGTAGCCGCCCGTGCTCTGCCCCACCACGGCAATGCGGTCGGCGTCCAGGTCCGGGCGCGTGCCGATCCAGTCGAAGATCGAGTCCCACATGCGCTCGGCGTCTTCGGATCCGGCCAGCGGCGCGTCGCCCACGCCGGGCATGTCGACGAGCAGCGTCGCCAGCCCGAGCGCCAGGTACGTGTCGGAGCGGCGCTCCTCCTTGAAGCCATCAATGCCGCCCCAGATCACGACCACCGGCGCGCGCTCGATCCCCTTCGGCGTCCGCAGGTAGCCGACGTTCACGTGGCCCTCGCCCGGCCGGCCTTGGAACGGCATCTCGACACGCTCCAGCGGCGGATCGAGGTAGCGCGCGGCCTTCAGGAAGTTCTCCTGGCACTTGCGGTAGGCGCGGAGCTTGCCCGGCGAGTTCGGGGCAGGATATCGTGCCACGTGGTAGTAGTCGTAGGCCAGCAGGTAGTTCTCGCGCGCCGCCTGGGCGTCGGCGCGCGCCTCCGCCTCGCGCGCCCGCTCCTCGTACCGCGGCGCGAAAGCGCTGAACGCCTCGGCCCAGGCGTCGCGGTCGAGCGAGTCCAGCCGCGTCAGCGCGGCCGCGACCTCGTCCTCGCGCACGTACAGACAGGGATTGCGGTGGAAGCGCGCCCGCTCCAGCATCTCCTGCCGCACCTCGGCCAGCGGCCGCGGCTCGGGCATCGGTCCTCCAAGTGCTGAGCGCAAGGTGCTGAGAGAGATGCCTGCTCAGCACTCACCACGTTGCGCTCTTTACTGCGTCGTGACCTGGCTGCGACGGCCGTACCACCAGAAGATGCCGATGAGCGGCACGAGCACGACCGTCATGATGAGCGTGACCGCGGCGGCCATGTTGCGGTTGCCGGAGAACCAGTAGCTCCAGACGACCGCCGGCAGCGTGATGCTGTCCTGGCTCGACAGGAACACGGCGACGGTCAGCTCGCGGTACACGAGCAGCGCCGTCCAGATCCAGACCGACAGCAGCGTCGGCCGCAGCAGCGGCAGCATGATGCGCCAGGCGGTGCGCGCCGTCGAGAGGCCCGCGGCGAACGCCGCCTCTTCCAGCTCGCGGTGGATCTGCAGGAGCGAGCTGTTGAGCGCCCGCGTGGCGAACGCCAGCCGCGCGACGATGTAGACGATCGCGATGAGCCACACTGACCCGTAGAGCGGCAGCCAGCCCCGCACCACGAACAGCGCCATCAGCAGCGCGCCGATCGCCAGGATGACCTCGGGCAGGGCGTGGGGCAGGAAGGCGACGAACTCCAGCAGGTAGCGCGCCCGCGTGCGCGAGCGGACGATGAGCCAGGAGATGCAGAAGCCGAACAGCAGCACCGCGAGCGGCACGACGAGCATCAGCAGGGTGGTGTTGCGCAGGCCGCGCAGCACCAGCGCCCAGTCGATGCGCTGGAACTGCGCGGTCGAAAGCTGGCTCAGCATCTCCGCCGAAGGCGCGGCCAGGTACGGCGTGAAGGCGACGTAGGCGAGCAGCAGGAACGGCAGCACCTTCGACGCGAGCGCGTAGAGGGCAATGAAGCCCCAGGCGCCGATCGCCCAGCGGCCCAGCTTGATCGGCGTCGGCCGGTAGCCCTTGCCGGTCACCACCTGGTAGCGATGGCCCTGCCGCAGCACCTGGCCGTACCACAGCGTGAGCGCGACGGCGACGACGATCATGAACACGCCGGCCGTCGCGGTGATGCCGTGCTCCGGCGTGCCGGCGCCCGACGGGTTGGCCTTCACGTAGATGTAGGTGCTCAGCATGTACACGCGGTTGCCGAGCCCAATGATCGCCGGGATGTCGAAGGTAGCGACGCCGATGGTCACGATGTAAATGACGGCCGCCATGATGCCGGGCTTGGCGAGCGGCAGCGTGATGCGGCGCATGGTCGTGGCGAACCCCATGCCGTGGACCTGCGACGCCTCTTCCAGCGAGGGGTTCATCGCCCGGAACATCTGCACGGTGAGCACGAAGCCCAGCGAAGCCAGGCTCAGGCCCTGGATGAAGCCCATGCCGACTGGCGTGGCGATGTCGATCGGCGCCTCGGTTAGCCCGAAGGCGCCCATCAGCCATTGGTTCAGCAGGCCGATGCGTGGGTGCGCGATAAAGGTCCAGCCCATCGCCGTGTAGATGCCCGGGATGAGTAGGCCGAGTGTCATGACCGCGTACAGCGCCGCCTTGCCCGGCAGCGTGGTCCGCTCGGCGAGCCAGGCGATGGGCAGGCCGATGGCCAGCGAAACGAGGGTAGCGGTCGCCGCGAAGATGGCCGTGTTCAGCACCACCCGCAACACGAACGGATCGCCGAACAGCGCCGTGTAGTTCTCCAGGGTGTAGGTGGCGCTGGCCGTGCCGATGGTGCCGCGCTGGATGCTGACCCAGAACAGCACCCCGACGAACAGCAGGATAATGGCGACGGGCGCAACCGCCACAAGCAACAGGGGGGACACGGTCGGGAGCCGGCCCACGAGCGGGCGCGGCACGCGCAGCGTAGCTTGCACCACCGCCTCCAGTGGGGACCGATCCCCGCGCTAGCGCGCGTTCTCGCGCAGAATCTTCTCAAGCTCCTGCTGTTGCTCGGTGAAGCCCGGGCTGGAGAGCAGCCATTGCGGTGAGTTGTACGCCACCTTGCCGCCGGCGTTCTTCACCTGGTCCACTTGGTCCCTGAGGTGCGACTCGGGGAACAGCGGCAGATCCATGCCGTCGAGCTTCCACAGCAGCTCCTGGCCCTCGGGCGAGAGCAGGTAGGCTACGAGCAGCGTTGCGGCGTTCGGCGCGCTGGAGTTCTTCGGCACGGCGCCGTAGCGCATGTGCAGCACCGTGGCCTCTTGCACGATCGCGTAGTCGATCGGCGCGCCGCGGCCTTTCAGCTCGGCCACATCGTTGCCACCGCAGGCGAAGACGAGCATGGCGAACTCGCCGCTGGTGAGACGCTCGTTCTCGCCGCAGCGGATCAGCCCGCCAACCTGCTGCGACAGCCGCTTGGTGTAGTCCAGGATGTAGTCCCGCCCGAGCATGTCGGGCATGGCGAACTCGCGCATGCCGGCGGCGTAGGGCGTCGAGGCGATCTTGCCCTTCCACTTGGGCGCCAGCGGGTCTTCCATCCGCCGCGGCACGTCGTCGCCGCGCACCAGGTTCGTGTTGTAGGCAATGCCCACGAGCGTCGTGCCAAAGGCGACGGCGGTGCCGTCCGGCGCGTAAGGATCGAAGGCCGGATCAGCCGGGATCGGACGGTCGAGGATCGCCTTCCAGTCAATCGTGCGTAGCACGCCGGTCCGCAGCGCGTCCACCATCGCCGGGGCGTTGCCCAGGTAAACGTCGGTGCTGGCAGGCTGGCCGGCCGCGTTCTCCTGAGCGAGCAGCTCCATCAGCGCCTGCATGTCGCGGCCCGGCGTGAACTGCGCCTGGACGTTCAGGCCGTATTTCTTGTTCATGTCGGCGACGATCTCGTTCAGGCCCGGGCCACCGCCGAAGCTAGACGACGACCACTGCGCCTTCAGGACGGGCTCGCTCTTGGCGCCCTCGATGAGCTGCTGGAGCGCGGACGACGCGGGCTGCGACTGGGCCGGGGGCGCCGCCGCGGCCCCCTGCGCGGGCGCGGCGGGCGCGGCCGCCGGCTTCGTGGGCGCGGCGGCCGGGGCGGGGCCACAGCTCGTGGCCAGCAGCAGGAGCACGCCGAGGCCGCTGAGCAGCGTCGAGAATCCCATGCGCTTCATCGCCGGTTGCCTCTCCCTTTCTTCGCACGCGCCACGCGTGGTCCGTGCGGCCTCGTGCGCTTCCACTGCGCTCACACCACTGGATATCGTCTCTTCATGTACCCGCTGGACCCGCAAATGTCAAGCGAAATCGCCGGCGCGGCGGACTCAGCGCGCGGCCCCCACGGCGCCGACCTCCTCGCCCACGACGCCCGCGAGGCCGGCGGCCTCGGCTGCGGGGAAGACCATCACGTCCGTGGCCGCAACGTGGAGCCGCACGCGGCCGCGGTCGGTCCCCGGCAGCAGCCGCCCCTTGCCGACCAGCGTCTGTCCCGCCGCCAGTACCGTGTACAGGAACTGGTCGCCTAGAAACGTGCTGCTCGTCAGGGTGCCCTCGATCAGGTTCCGCTCGCCGCCGGGCAGGCTGTCGGAAGCGATCAGACATTCGGGCCGAAAGCCCACGAGCACCGCGTCGCCGCGGCCGGCCCCGCCGTCCACGCGGAGCGGCCCCAGTGCCGTCTCCACCACGCCCGGCTCGACCACGCGGCCGTCCAGCCAGTTCACCTGCCCGAAAAACTCGGCCACCTCGGCATGGGCGGGCGTGCGGTAGAGGCTCATCGGCGACCCCACCTGCAGCAGCTCGCCGTGGCGCATCAAGGCGATCTTGTCCGCCACCGCCATGGCCTCGACCTGATCGTGAGTGACGTAAAGCACGGTGGAGCCCAGGCGCTTGGCCAGCTCACGAATCTTGCCGCGCACCTCCTCGCGCAGGCGGGCGTCGAGGTTGCTCAGCGGCTCGTCCATCAGCAGCAGCCGCGAGCTGACGGCGATGGCGCGCGCCAGCGCCACGCGCTGCTGCTGGCCGCCGCTGAGCAGGGTCGCCGAGCGGTTGGCCAGCTCGTCGAGCTGCACGAGCCGCAGCGCCTCGTGGACGCGCCCCGCCACCTCGCCCCGCGGCACGCGCTGGGCGCCCTCCGCCAACGGCAGCGCGACGTTCTCGTAGACGGTGAGGTGCGGCCAGACCGCGTACGACTGGAAGACCATGCCGAGCTTGCGCTGCTGCGTGGGCACCCAGGTGGGCGGCCGGTCGGCGAACACGACCTGGCCGTCGATGCAGATCTCGCCCCGCTCCGGCGTCTCGAGGCCCGCCACGCAGCGCAGCAGGGTCGTCTTGCCGGAGCCGCTCGCCCCGACGATCACGAAGAACTCCCCCTCGGCCACGTCCAGATCCAGGCTCTTGAGCGCTGTCACCTGGCTGTCGGTCACGTTGAACTGCTTGGTCAGGCCGCGTATCGAGATCATCATGTCGAGTCGCTCCCCACCACGCGCGCCCGCGGGCCGAGGCCCGCCGCGCCCACCGCCAGGCTCACCAGTTGGGTAGCAGTATAGCCGGTGTAACGGCGGCGCGGGTGAGATTCCGTCGCGCCGCAGCGCGGCGTCCGGGCAGCCCGCCGCCCGGCTGCCGGACCGCGCGACGGCGTGCTCCACCGTCGCGGAGAAATGGCACGCCGGGCAACAGATTTGGTATCATCTGCTCTGGCGAGAGCGCTCACGGGCGCCCTCGCCGAATAATGCCAAGGGCGCGGCCCGAGGGACCGCGTATTTTTGTGCGCCGAGGAGGGTGCAACATGGCGAGCGATGGGAAGCTGAACAAGAATGCGTTGGCGGGGCAGCGTGGGGCCTCCGCCACGCTCACCCCGCACACCTGTCCGACGTGCAACGAGCGAGTGCCGGAGAACCAGCTCCTCGTTGTGATGCTCCACACCGGTGGCAAGCGGGGGCGAACCCAGGGGTACCACCGCGCGTGCTACAAGCTGGTCGGCTAAGCACGTCGCGGCGTCGCGTCGGGAGCGACTAAGCCCCTGGCCCAGCGAGTCCCTGCACCGCAGGGCAGCGTAGGACCTCCTCGGCGCACCGACGGAAGCCATGGCTCGGCGTTCCAACGCCGCCATGGCTTCTTTGCTGTCCGGGCTCGGGCGCTGACCGGCTATACTCCGGAGGAGCGATGGCGCAGGCGCGGCCTGGGCGCGGGCGCGCAGCAGGCCGCCGCAGTCTGGACAGCAAAGGATGGGACCGAGCATGCCACGACAGACCGCACCTCGTCTGGAAGCCGCGGGCCGGGAGGCCACCGCCAGCACGCCCTTCGGGATCTCCCGCTCCCCGAGCCAACGTATCGAGCTGGTGTTCGCGCTGCGCAACGGCGGTGTGCTCGCCGTCACTCACGACCTCGGCGCGCCAGTAACCGCGGAATCGCTGGACAAGTTCTGCGCCGAGCTACGGCAGAGCGTAGGGACGGGCGGCGACTGGCGCGAGTTCGGCGACGCCTGGGCTGGCACCGGCCAGCGCGCCTACGTGCAGCTCAGCGAGGTGATCGGCTTCACTGCCCGCCCGGCGCGGTGACCGGACCTGCCCCCGACTCCCTCCCGATGCGGGCAAGGGATGTTCGCAGCCAAAGCTCCGCCGGCCCAAGCCCAGGCCCTCTGGCGGCTCACGAAGGGGCGGGGACGAACACACCACCGGCTTCCTTGCGGCGGCAAGAAGGGCTGCGCCGGCCCAGCCCACACCCGCTCCCCCCTTCCTTCATAGGGAAGGGGGGCCGGGGGGGTTAGGTCACTCCCCCGGCGCCGCGCTGAGCAGGCGCTGGGCGGCGCCCACGGCCGCGGCGCGGCGGTGCGCCCACTGCGACTCGGGCGCCGCGATACCCAGGCGGTCGATCTCCTCCAGACCATAGGTCGCCAGATACAGCCAGTCGAGCAGGCCGCGGCGCAGCCACGCGAGGTTGCCCTCGCCGCCGACGAAGAAGCTGACGTGCCACTCGCCCATCTGCTGGCTAAGCGTCAGCGACCGCTCGAAGCCCGCCTTCGTACGGGGATTCGCGCGACGGTCGAGCAGCTCGTACAGGTCGCCGCTGTCGGGCAGCAGGTGGCCCTGCGCCTCCAGCGCGCGGCGCGCCTGCCGCGGGTCCTGGCGCCCGCCGCGCAGCCAGCGGCGCGCCGCCGCCGGCTCGCGCACGAAGTACAGCGCGAGCCACAACGTCTCGAGGAAGTCTTCCCAGACGCGGTTCGCCTGCAGGTACAGGCCGCGCTGGGTCAAGTAGTAGGTGGCCAGCAGGTCGTCGAACAGCCGCAGCCCGCACGCCAGGAAGCCCAGGCGCGACTCCTCGGCGGGCCAAGCCATACGGTATTCCTCCTCCACCCCGCCCAACAAGTCGAGGTAGACCGCCAGGACCTCTTCGACCTGGGCCAGCTCCGGCCGCAGCTCGGAGCGCACGAGCCGCAGGATGCGCTCCTCCCGCGGCGCCACGGGATCGTAGCGGCGCGCGGCGGACGCCGGCAGCGGCGCGTCCTCACGCCCGGGCCCCGCGTCGCCTGGGCTCGCCATGTCAGTCCCCCTCAGTAGCGGCGGCCTGCCTGCCGCGCGATATCGAACTGGGCCGTGTCGGCCACCGCCATCACGGCCATGACGCCGGCCTGCACCGGGTCGGACACCACCAGGTCGGCTGCCTCGGGCACGCTGCCCGCCATGTTCAGCGAGATGACGATGAACCCTTGCGCCCGCAGGTCGCGCACGGCCCGCGTGATCTCCCCGCCCATCAGCGCCCCCGCGAGCACCAGCGCCCGCGCGCGCGGCAGGCGCGCCACGGCCCGCACGGCATCCGCCAGCGCCGCCTCCCCCACGAGGGGAATCGTGTCGACGGAGATCCGCTCGCCCCGGATGTTGTGCCGATCGGCCTCCGACACCGCGCCGATCATCACCTGGCCCACCTGGGCGCCGCCGCCGATCACGATGACCCGCTTGCCGTAGATCTGCGCAAACAACGGCGTCCGCTCCACCGCCTCCACGGGCGGCAGCGTGGTCAGGTCCCGCACGATCCCGGGGACGTCGGCCACCGACTCCAGCTCGAAGTACAGCACGGCCCGCCCGTTGGCCCGCTCGACGATGTCGACGCGCACGATGTTGGCGCCATGATCGGCCAGCACGCGCGTGAGCTGCGCGAGGATGCCCGGCCCATCGGCCGCGCGCACGAGCAGCGCCAGTTGTTCGGCCGACTCGGCCATGTGTAGCTCTCTGCCTTCCGGTGGTCGGTCAGCCAGGCGCGGCCGCCGCGGCGGGGACGGCGCGCGGCGGAATGACCACTTCTAGCTGATACCTGATACTCGAATAGGGTGTCAATGCGGTCACCGTCCCGCGGCTGCTAGAATCCCGCGATGAAGATCCTGCACGCGCTCACCTACTACCACCCCCACCTCAGCGGCCTGACCATCTACGTCGAGCGGCTTGCAGAGACGCTGGCCGCGCGCGGCCACGAGGTCACCGTGTTGGCCTCGCAACACCGGCCGGGACTGCCCCGCAGCGAGACACGAGCGGGTGTGCGCGTCGTCCGCGCCCCGGTCCTTCTCCGCCTGCACAAAGGCGTCGTGGCGCCCGCGTTCACCGCCGCGGCCTGGGGCCTGGTGCAGCAGCACGACGTGCTGAACCTGCACCTGCCGCTGCTGGAGGCCGGCCTGCTCACGCTGCTGGCGCGGCGGCTGGCGCGCAAGCCGGTGGTGCTCACCTACCACTGCGACCTGCAGCTCCCCCCAAGGCCCGCGAGCCGGCCGATCGAGCTGGCGTTGACTCTCATGCACCGCCTGGCCGGGCGGCAGGCGAACCGAGTGGTGACGTATACGCGGGACTACGCCGAACACTCGCCGTTCGTTTCGCGCTATCTGCCCAAGGTCGAGACGATCTATCCACCGGTCGTCGTCGCCACCCCGGAGCCGGCTGCCGCGGCGGCCCTGCGCCAGCAGCTCGCGCCAGCAGGCGAGCGCGTCGTCGGCTTCGCCGGCCGGGTAGCCACGGAGAAGGGGATCGAGTACCTGCTCGCCGCGTTGCCCGCGCTCCAGGCGGCCGTGGGCCCCGTGCGGATCGCCTTTGCCGGCCCGTACGAGGGCGTGATCGGCGAGCGCTATTACGAGCAGCTCGGCCCGCTCATCGAGCAGTACCGCGACCAGCTCACCTTCCTCGGCGAGCTGCACGGCACCGACCTGGCGAGCTTCTACGCCGCGATCGACTGCCTGGCGCTGCCCAGCGTCAACTCCACCGAGTCGTTCGGGCTGGTCCAGGTCGAGGCGATGCTCTGCGGCACGCCGGTTGTCGCCTCGGCGCTGCCCGGCGTGCGCCAGCCGGTCATGGTCACGGGTATGGGTGAGATCGCGCCGATTGCCGATGCCGCCGGGCTGGCGCGCGCGCTGGGCCAGGTGCTCGCCGACCGCGCGCACTACATCCGGCCGCGCGCCGAGATCGCCGCGCGCTTCGACCTCACCGCCACCGCAACCTTCTACGAGCGCCTCTACGGCGACGTGCGGCGCGAGATGGAAGGCCTCGTCGGCCCTCGGACCGCGGCGGGGGCCGGCCCGCCATAGCGCGGCGACACGCGAAAGGGGCTGGACTTATCCAGCCCAGCCCCAGACCTGCCTATTCACTTCCGCCAGCTCGCGGCGCTGGGAGCGGACGGCTCCGGCCCCGACCGTCTACGGCGAGATGGTCCTTCGTAGGCGCGACGCTGCCGCGCTGGCGGCTGACCGGCCCCGGCCTCGCGGGGCGTCAAGCCCCCGCACGCGGCTCCCCGACCACCAAGGGCAGCTTCCCGTACCGCATCCTTCGCCTCCCGGCGAGAGTGGGTTCGCTCGACAACCGGATCATGCGGCGGCGCGGTTGCGGCGCGGCTTACGGCCGGTCAACTAGACGTTAACATCGGCGGGCTAGCGCTGGGCGCCGAAGCGCCGCTCCAGCGCCTCCACCGCAGCCAGGCCCACGACCTGCTGGCGTTCGGGGAACGACATGATACGGTCCTGGATGCCGGTGGGGTCGCCTTGCGCGGCCAGGTGCCGCAGCGCTTCACGCACGGCCAGCATGCTCACCTGTAGCGCCAGCCCCGCGTACAGGATCAGCCGGAAGCCCAGCGCCTCTAGCTCCGCCCGCGGCAGCACGGGGGTGAGACCGCCCACCACGACGTTCACGATGTGCGGCACGTCGGGCACCTCGTGCGGGATGCGCCGCAGCTCGTCCACTGTCCGCGGCGCCTCGACGAACAGCACGTCGGCGCCGGCCGCCGCGTAGGCGCGCGCGCGCTCGACGGCCGCGTCGAAACCCAGCACGGCGGCCGCGTCGGTCCGAGCGATCAGGAGCAGCCCCGAGTCGCCGCGCGCCTCGCGCGCCGCGGCCAGCTTCTCCACCATCTCCGCGGTGGAGATGACTTCTTTCCCCGAGAAGTGGCCACAGCGCTTGGGCGTCACCTGGTCCTCGAGCTGGACGGCCGCGACCCCGGCCCGCTCCAGGTCGGCGATCGTGCGCATGACGTTCAGCGGGTTGCCGTAGCCGGTGTCGGCGTCCACGACCACCGGCAGGCGGGTCGCCGCGACGACGCGCGCGGCCTGCTGCACGACCTCCGCCTGCGAGACCAATCCCACGTCCGCGATGCCGAACTGTGTGTTGGCGATGCCCGACCCGGTCAGGTAGCAGACCTCGAACCCGGCCTCCTCCACCAGGCGCGCCGTGAGCGCATCGGGTGCGCCGGGCATGAGGGTCGCCGTGGGACGGGCCAGTAGGGCGCGCAGGCGCGCTCGGACCGCCGCGGGCGAGCGCGCCTGAAGCGGGCCGGGCAGGCCGTGCGCGCCCGCCATCAGCGTGCGCTCACCGCGGCCTGGAGGGGGTCCTGGGGGCCGCGCTGGGGGAGGTCGCGGTAGTGGCTGCTCTGTGAGACGGGCGGCAGACGCAGCGCGACGGCCTTCCACGAGGCGCCGCCGTCGTCGCTGCCAAACACGTCGCCGTCGGTGGTGCCCAGGAACAGGCTAAGGCCGCCCGGCCAGGCGTGCAGCGCCATCGCCTCGATATTGGCCCGCAGCGGCGTGGGCAGGCCCCGCTCGATCCGCTCCCAGGTGCGCCCCCCGTCGCGGCTGCGCACCACGCCGGCGTCGGCGCTGCCCACGCGCCGCCACTCCGGCGGCGCAGCGCGGCCCCCGGCCATGAACAGCGTGCGATCGTCATCCGGCGCGAGCAGCAGCGCGTCGGGATAGCCGACCAGCCCCGTCGGCGGGCTCAGGTGCTCCCAGGTCTCGCCGCCGTCCTCGCTGCCGTACAGCCCATCGCCGCCCGCCATGTACAGGCGCCCTGGGTTGGTGGGCGAGACGACGATCCGGTGGACATCCTTGTAGAACACGTCGTCGGGCGCGTAGTAGTCGTCCAGCTCGCGCCAGGTGCGCCCGCCGTCCGTGGACTTCAGCAGCGCGCCCTGCTCGATCCCCACGTACAGCGTGTCCGCGTTCACCGGATCGAACGCCAGGTTCTTCACATGGGGCACGTGCGGCGGCGGCGGGAACATCCAGCGCTCCTGCCCCGGCACCGCGAGCAGGCTGTCCAGCTCCTCCCACGTCTCGCCGTAGTCCGCGCTGCGGTACAGGTGCGCCGGCTCGCTGCCCGCGTAGAGCATCACCTGCCCCTCGCGCTCGGCGCAGGCCAGCGTCCAGATCTGGTCGTGCGCCAGCCCACGCGTCTTGCGCTGCCAGGTCCGGCCGCCATCCGCGCTGACGTAGAGCCCGCCCGCGTGCACGCCCGCGAACAGCCCGCCGCGCCGCGGCTCGAACAGCAGCGCGCTCACGTGCTGGCCGCGGAGCGTCTGTCCCGTAGTGCGCCACGGCGCGCCGGCCCCGGCCCGCTCCAGGCTCACCACGCCGTCGAGGGTGCCGACGCTTAACCGCGTGGGCGGCGCCTCGCCCGCATACGTCGTACGGCCGTTGGGCGACAGACAGACGACCATAAGATGCCCCCTCCTGCGCTCGCATGGAGCGTCACGGCCGCCCAGCGCCGACGCCCCGTCGGCGTGACCGGGCCAGACGCGGCTCAGGCGAAAAGCGCGCGATTCTCCTGGACCCAGCCGAGCAGGCGGGCGACCCCGTCGCGGGCGCTGACGGTCGGCTGCCAGCCAAACTCGGCCGCGGCGCGGCGCACGTCCGTGACGTAGACTTTCTGGTCGCCGGGGCGCCAGGGGCCATACTGGACAGGGACGGCCCGCCCAAGCAGCTCGGCCAGCAGCGGGCCGAACTCCGTCCAGATGGCGAGCGTGTTCGCCGGCCCGCCGCCAATGTTGTAGATGCGCCCCGCGGTCGTGTCGAGCCGCTCCCAGGCCAGCTCGAACGCGCGCACCAGGTCGTCCACGTACAGCAGGTCCCGCACCTGCTTGCCGTCGCCGTAGATCGTGATCGGCCGGCCGAGCACCGCGGCGATCAGGAAGTGCGCGACCCAGCCCTGATCTTCATTGCCGAACTGCCGCGTGCCGTAGATGCAGCTCATGCGGAAGACGACCGTTCGCAGGCCGTAGATGCGCGCGTAGTCGCGGACGTACTGGTCGGCCGCGCCCTTGGAGCAGCCGTACGGGGAGTGGAAATCGAGGGGCTGCTGCTCGCTGGCGCCCTGGGGCAGGTCGGCGTAGGCATAGCGGGTGGGCAGCTCGACAACCGCCACGTCGTCCATGCCGCCGTAGACCTTGTTCGTCGAAGTGTAGAAGACCGCGCAGCCGTGTTGCCGCGCCGCCTCCAGCACGTTCAAGGTGCCGCGCGCGTTGACCTCGAAGTCGTGCACGGGGTCGGTCACCGAGCTCGTGACGGCTACCTGCGCGGCGAAGTGGAAGATGGCGTCGCAGCCCGCGGCGGCACGGGCCACGGCAGCCGCGTCGCGCGTGTCCGCCTGCACGAAGTCCAGCGCGCCCAGCGTCTCGCGCAGCCAGGCGAGGTTGCGCTCGCTGCCGGGCCGCGCCAGGCTGTCGAGCACGCGCACCGTGTGGCCGCGACTGGCCAGGTGGCGCGCCAGGTTGCAGCCGATGAACCCCGCCCCGCCGGTGATGAGGGCTCGCATCCGCCACCTCACCGAGCAGTCGCCCGGCCGGAGTGTACCAGACGCCCGAGGCCATCACAACGAATGCCGGCTGCGGCTCGGCGGCGGGTGGCGCTAGGGGCTGCAGGCGAGGTCGCGGCCGGCAAGCGTGCAGGCGAGAAGGACGGCGCCGTCCACATCGCGGAGGGTGACGAGCCAGCCCGCGTCCGCGCGCTCGAACGCGGTGAAGCCCCACTCGCGCCGCGCCTCGCCCGCGGCCACCGTCGTCCCGCCCACGTCCACGCCCGCGAGTGCCGCGGTGAGTGCGGGATCGAGGCTGGTCCCCGCGTTGCCCGTGACCATCTGCGGCGGTCGCCCATCGGCGAACGTAAGGGCTTCCCAGAGGTGGATGTGCCCGGACAGCACGACCTGTATGCCGGCCGGCAGGCGGTTGTCGCTCGCCGCCTGCAACGTCGGGTTCGTGCGGAATATCCCTGCCGGCCCCGGGTCGCGCGGGCTCTGCCCGACGGCCCACAGCGGCCGGTGGAGCACCAGCCAGGTGTCCGGGCCGGCCAGCTCGCCCACGCGCGCGAGCTGCGCCCGGTAAAGCGCCACCTGCTCGGGCCGTGCGGCAAAATCGTCCGCGTTCGCCGCGTCGAGCACGACCAGCCGCAGGTCGCCGAGGGCCACGGCATAAGGCTCGGTGTAGTCTACGCAGGGCGTCGCGTAGGGCCGCGGATCGAGCAGGCGAAACCAGCCGTCGCCGCCCCGGCTGCACAGCTCGTGGTTGCCGCGCGTGAACACCCACGGCGCCGCCCGCAGTAGCGGCGCGGCGGGGCTGAGCAGGTCGGCTTGCCAGGCCGCCCAGGTGTCGCCCCAGGGGCTGCCGGCACAGGCTGCGACCTTGGGCGGGCAGGCGTCTTCGCGGTACAGGTAGTCGCCCACGTGGATCACCAGATCGGGCTGCCAGGCGGCCGCGCTGGCGGCGACGCGGGCGAAGGGCCAGGCGCGCGCGTCATTGCAGTACTGGATGGGATCGCCCTCTTCCAGGCGGCAGCCCGTATCGCCGATGACGACGATCCGACGTGGCGCGGTCCGTGGGATTGGCAGCGGCTGCCCCGCGATGGTCAGGCCGTCGACGGCGTCGGCCGGCAGCGTCGCCTCACAGACAACCACCGGAAAAGCGGGCGCCGTCGGGGCCACCCGCACGGTCATTGCCCGCGGGTTGCTGCCGACAGCGAGGGGCGGACACCCCGCGGGACCGCTCACCGCGCGGATCAACGCCTCACCGTCCGGCCCCAACTGCACCCACGCCGCCACGGCGGGCCCCGCGGCCTGACCGGTCGGAGTCTCGTCAGCGGCCGCCCCTGGACGAAGCGCCATCGCCAACGTGGCCAGCCCGAGCAGCACCGCCGGCAGCGCCCATCGCCGCGCGATCCCCACGAGCCCGTCCAAGTCGGTTGCCTCCCCGGGCGCCGGCGCCCCGCGCCGGCCGTCAACGCGTCGGCAGTATAGCAGACGGCCGCGAGCACCCAGTTGCCCGCTGCTAACCGCCGCCGCGTCGGGAACTCACGGCTGTTCGAGGCTGTCCCACGACTCGGGCGGGATCGACTGCAGCCGGGCCCACAAGCTCTCCAGCGCCTGGATCCGCTCGACGGGCCGCGCGCGGCGCCACCACGCCTCGTTCACGAGCAGGCGCGGCGGCCCACCGCGATAGACGACGTACACGCCCTCGGGCAGGGTGTCCGTGTACACCACGCGGACGCCAGAGGCGCCGAGCGCCGCGGCGGTGTCCGCGGCTTCGCTCCCCTCGGCGGGCGACGCGGCCGTGTCGGGCTGGGCCTCGTCCGGCGGCGTCTCGCCGGGCGTGTTGTCCGACTGTCGGTCGGCGTCCTCCGATGGTGGGTCGCTCATGCGGTGGCCTCCTGTGGAAGCGGGGGTCGCAGGCCCACGGCGGCGCTTGCCCGGTGGGGCGCTCGCAGCGGGCAGGGTCGCGACGCCTGGGTGCGCGTGGCGCCACAACCGGTCCCCTCTCCATGATGCCACGCGCGCGCGCCCGGCGCCCGGGGCTCCCCGAGCCTGGTCCGCCGCGACGCTACCGCGTCGCCGACGCGAGCTTCGAGTTTGAATCCGACGCGGGCGATGGCACGCTCAACGTCCTCGGCGTGCCCTTCCGATTGCCGGCGGAGCGGCCCGGCCAGCGCCCGCGCCTTACGGCGTATGCGCTCGCAGATACAGGTCGAGCGCGCCGCTGAGCAGCGGCAAGCCCACCGCGAGCAACACCACCAGGATGGTCGCCCGGCCCAATCGCGGCGCCTGGAGTGTGCCGAGAGCCCAGCGCCCGGCCGCCTCGCCGCCGACGAACAGCGGCCCGGCCGCCAGCGCCAGCGCCGCGGGCGCCCCCCAGATGCCCGCGGCGCACAGGCCGAACACGATCCCGGCCGCGCCCCAGGCCAGGCCCGCCGTTGCGCCCAGTGCCTGGGTGGCCAGCAAGGCGAGCACGGCCGGGACATAGGGCAGCGGCAGCCAGGCCGCCGGCGTGGCGGCGACCCCGAGAAAGCGGGCGGCCCGGTAGTCGCCGGCCAGTGGCAGCAGCGAGGCCAGCAGGGCGACCAGCACGAGCGCCCAGCCGCCTGGGACGATGCCGCGCGCCACCGCTAGCCCGGCGCTCACCACGAACGCCGCCAGCGGCACGAAGGCGGGATGGCTGCGCGCCAGGTTCCAGGCCTCGTAGATGCGGAACGTGTGCTGCGCGGGCTCCTGGCCCGCCAGCGCCGGCAGCGCCGCAGCCGCCCGCACCCATTCGACCGTCGGGTTGTGGCCAAGCGGGCCAAGCAGGCCGCCGACGCCGAACCACAGCGCCAGCACGGCGAGCACGACCGCGCTGCCGACGCCCAGCGGCCGCCGGGGACGGAGGGCGAGTCGCGCCGCGACCAGCCCCAGGTAGGTGAGGAGGAGCCCGTGGCCGAGCAAGGCATGGGGCAGCGACCAGCCCGTCTCGTCCAGGCCGAAGGCCGTGTGCCAGACGCTGTCCAGCGCGCCGCCCAGCCAGATCGTGGCTAGCCCTCCGCCAGCCAGCACGAGCGCGCCCGGCAGCGGGTACGGGACCGCGGGCACGCGCAGCGGCAGGCCCAGCACGCCGCGCAGCGGCCGCCTGGCCGCCAGATGGGCCACGACGAGGGTGGTCAGCCCCAGGACCGTGTAGATGAGAAGGTGGGGCGGCGACCAGAAGCTCTCGAACGGACGGGTGGCGTGCCAGGCCCGGTCCCAGCTCAAGCCGAGCGCGGTGCCGCCGACGAACAGCCCGAGCGCCAGCCAGACGAGGCGGTAGGCGCGGGCGACCGCCCGCTCGTCGCTTCCCTCGCCGGTCGCGATCATCGCCGGTCCTCAGCCACTCGAGCGCCGCGCCGCGCGCGCGGCGCCCCGAGTCCATCGGGTTCTCCTGCCAGCCAAGGCGGGCCGCCGCCACACGAGGCGCGGGCATCCCTACCGGCGCGGCCCGCCGCTCACCGGCCCCCTCGGGCGTAGAATACCATGGCCACGCGCTAGCGAGTGGCTTGCGCGCGCCCCGCGGCTCGCACCGATGGCCACCCAGCGCGCGATGAAAGGGGCTCCCGCGTGACCGGGAGCCCCTGGTGGGAGCGCGGCGCCGCAGGGTTAGCGGCGCCGCCGCGCGCGCCAGCCCGCGATTGCCCCCAGCGCCGCCAGGCCGCCGAGCAGCAGCGGCAGGCTGTCGGCCTCGGGGATCACCGGGACCTCGGGCATGCGCCCCATGGCGCCGCCAACCATGCTAGGAGCCGCCGGGATCAGCGGCGACGGCGGCGGGGGCAGCAGCAGCGGCGGCGGAGGCGGCAGCAGCGGGACGGCCGCAGCCGCTGCGGGGACGACGACGGCCGCCGGGCCCGGTCCCGTCACGATGGCCGGGCCCACGGCCGGGCCAGCGGCCCCGCCCACACCGGGGAACACCAGCACCGCGGCCGCGCCCTGGAGCGCATTGCCGACCGTCGTCGCCGTGCAGTTCACGACGGTGCCCGGCGCTGGAGCCGCCGCGAGCGCAGGCGTGCACGGCACCGCCTCGACGCCCGCCGTCGTCGTGATAACGAAGAGCGGCGTGCCGGCGCCGGCGGGAGGCGCGGCCGGCAGAGTCGCGCTGACGGTCCAGCGCATACTGCCCGTCACGTTGCCCGTGACGTTCAGCCCGTTCCCGTTGCCGGTGCACGCCTGGCCGACCTGGGTCGCGCACGCCCGGCCCGGCGTGCCGCCGACGAAGCCCGCGAGCTCCTGCGCCTGCGCGATGGCCTGCTGGGTGGTAAGCGTGCCCGGCGGCGCGGTGCCGCTGGCCTGGCTGCCGCGCGTCAGGATCGCCCCGTTGCTGACGAGCAGCACCGGCGCGCCCGCCAACGGCTTGCCCAGGAGGGTGCCCTGGCAGCTCGCGCCCGCGAACGACAGGCTGCAGCTCACGACCTCGTTGCCGACGGTCGTGGTCACGACCAGATGGACCGAGGTGCCGCCGTTCAGGTTGGTGAGCGTGCCCTGCACGCTGGTGCCGGTACCAGAGGGCGTGAAGCTGATAGTGCCGTTGTTGCCAAGCGTCACGAACGCCGGCCCGGTTAGCCCCTGGCTGGCCGTGTTGTCCTTGAACACCAGGATGCCAATGACCGGCGCGCCCGCAGGCACGTACACCTGGTTCCGGATCGTGTCCACGCCAACCGTGTGGGCGCCGTTGCCGGTACACTCCACGCCGACGATGCTCGGCGTGCTAGCGGCGCTGCTCGTCCCCTGGAACACGCCGAGGACGGGGAACTGCGCGGCGTTTATGGGACTTGCCGGGCACGGGAAGCTCGTCCCGTGATTCGTGTTCCCGCTCGAGCCCGTGTACCACCGCAGCGTGTTGTTGTTGAAGTACAGCCCATCGGTGGCAGTCACCTGGGGGAAGGTGGCCACCACCGGGATCGGCGGGTGCGGCGTGGCGAGCGTGCTCGGCGCATTCAGGTCTACGACGGCCTGCGGCCCCGGGTTGGAGCCCAGCAGGGCCTGGTTCGTCAGCGGGTCGATGTCGATGCCGTTCGACGAGGACGGCGTGCTCCAGATGCTGACGACCGCCCCGAACGGCCCGCTGTTCGGGTCTATCCGCAGGATCAGCTTGTCATCCGAGCAGTTCTGGTAGATGAAGCCATCCACGGGGTCGAACCGCGGCTGCTCCATAGTGGAGACGCACCCGGTTGGCGCCATGGGGATCTGGCCCAGCAGCGTATTCGTTACCCCGTCAATGACGGCCAGGAAGAGGCCGTTCGGCGCGCCGCCCGTATTGGCGACGTAGAGTCGGCGGTTCACGGGATCGTAGTCCAGCTCGTCGGGCTGGAGCTGGTTGTTCGGCAGGACGATCTTGGCCAGCAGCGGCGCGGCCGTTGGCGAGCCGGAGATGTCGAAGATCTCCACCCAGTTGTTGCCCGCGTTGCCGCGGCTGGTGACGGCGATCTTGCGCAGGTCCGGCAGCACCTGCACGCCGCTGGGACACTGGAAGCTGCCGCGCTGGAGGTTGACGGCGTCGCAGTCCGGCACGGCCAGCGTGCCGATAATACTGTTCGTCGCGGTATCGATCGCCAGCAGCCCGGGGCCGGAGTTCCCGACCGTCGAGCCGCCGGGGTTGCGCGCCGCGACGTAGTTGATGCCGCGGACGGGGTCGAAATATTGGATGTCGAAGCTGGGCGCGTTCGCGGCGGTCCAGGCCGCCACGGTGATGGTTGTCAGCCGCTGCAGGCCGGCGAGCCCCACCGCTGTCGTCTGCGCCAGCAAGCTCGCCTGGCTGAAGCCGAAGTGATGCCCGGGCGCGTCCGCAGCCGCCGGCGCGAGAGCCGCCGCAGCGCTTGCCGCGGCCGCGGGCGCGGCGGCTACGTCCGCGGTCGTGCGTGCGCTGGCGCTCCCTACCAACGTCAGCGCCAGGGTCATCGGTAACAGGATGGACAGTAGTCTACGGTAACACCCCCGTCGCGACATGCGTGCCACCTCTCCCGCTAAATGTTCGCGGTTCCCCCGAAAGATCCCCTATGCAACAATGAACGCCCAGGAGGCCGGGAAGTTACCACCTTAGACCAGACGTTAAGGCAGTCTTAAGCTATTGCTCATGCAGCCTTAAGCTAGACTAGCGTTTCGATGGCAACTCTGCTGGCGAGTAACGCTTAGCGTGTACTTGTATATGAGCCTTGGCGCGGTGCAACACTATGCGCGATGATATTGGTGGCAAGCTCATCGCACGGCCACGGATGGTGGCCACGGGGGCAGGGGAGTCGGGCATGGCGCGAGTAGAGGTGCGGCGGGCGGTTGGCAGGGGGGGGTTCGGCGTCCGCGCGTCGTCGGCTCTGCGCGAGCAAGTAACCGAGTTCGCCGAGGCGGTCATGCGCGGCTACGACGGCGCGCCGCCGCGCCGCGCCAAGTATCTGCGCGACGCGCTGCACGGCTCCATCGTCGTCGAGCCGCACGAGATTCCGTTCGTGGACGCGCCGCTCTTCCAGCGCCTGCGCGGCATCCTGCAGACCGGGCCGGTCTACCTGACCTATCCATCGGCGCGCCACTCGCGCTTCGAGCACGCGCTGGGCGTGCTGCACCTGGCGGGGCGCATGGTCGCGCGGCTGGCCGACCTCGCGCACCCCTCGCTGCCCGCCGAGCACCGCCGCGCCGTCCGCCTCGCCGGTCTGCTGCACGACATCGGCCACGGCGTCTTCTCGCACTCCAGCGAGAAGGTGATGGTCGCGACGCCACTGCTCGCGGCCCAGCTCGACCCGGCGCTGCCGGGCCACCAGCCGCACGAGAAGGTCGGGGCCTTGCTGCTACGGAGCGCACCCCTGCGCCGCCTGTTCGAGCAGGCGGACGTGGATGCCGACGCCGTCGTGGCGCTCATCACCGGCGACCACGCGGGCGTGCGGGCGCACGGGTTGCCGCCGTACCTGGCCGGCGTCATCAGCGGGCCGATCGACGCCGACAAGCTGGACTACTTCGCGCGCGACTCGCTCTTCTCCGGGGTGCCGGCGATCCTCGACTACGATCGCCTGCTCCAGAGCCTCGCCATCGGGGAGCCGGGCATCCAGCTCTCGATGGCTGGCGCGGGCGAGTTGGAAAAGCTGCTGTTCAACCGCATCACGATGTACCACGCCCTGTACAACCACCACAAAGTGCAAACCGCCGACTGCATGATTCAGGGCGCGGTGGAGGCGATTGTCGGCCCCGCCTTTGGCGCCGCGCCGGCCAGCGACGGCCTGCTCGCCGTGGTGGCGGACAGTCCCGAGGGGAGCGCGCAGACGCTCGACTTTCGGCGCGTCATCGACTTCTTGCGGCTGAGCGACGAGGCGCTGCTGCACGCGCCGAGCGGGGACCCCTACGTGAGCGACGTGTTGCAGCGGCTGCGCACGCGGCGCCTGCTGCAGCGCGCGTTCGTGCTCCAGCGCGATACCGTCGCGGCCATTGACGACGACACCTACCTGGACTTTGCCGAGGCCGTGCGGCGCAGCGCCGACCTCGTCCGCCAGCGGATCTTCGAGCGGCTGCGCGAGAGCGTGCCGACCCTGCACCCCGGCGACGTCTGGGTGCGGCCATCCGTGGTCCCGCGCGTGAGCGATACCGACGTGATCGCCACCACCCCGGGCGACGCCACCCGCCACCCGACGATCTTCTCGGGCTGGAACCCTGATCTGGCCGATCGGCGGGTGACCAACCCCGTGCAGCGCAACTACCTGCTCTACAAGGCGCCCATCTACGTCTTCGCGCCGCCAGACCACCTGGCCGTGGCCGAGCGGGCCGCAACGAGCGTGCTGCGCGAGCAGTTCGACTGCCTGCTCCCCCGCGTCACTTTCGTCCCCCGCCCCCGCGGCTAGCCAGCTTTCACGACTTATGGCACCAGCGCGTCGTAGATCAGCGACTCGACGTCGAGAGACTTGGCACGCGGGTCCTGGTCGTACTCGATGACGGCGCGCACCGCCTCCCGTGAGACCGTCGGGCGCGACGGGAAGACATCTTTGAAGGCGTCGTACGCCTCGCGCAGCTCCTCCGGATCCTCGACTTCAGTGTATTTCTTGATGGCGGCGATCGCCGCGCCGCTATTCGCGCGGGTCGTCTCGATGCCGCGCACGTAGGCGCGCAAGAAGCGACGCGCTACGTCCGCATGCTCCTGGGCCCACGCCCGACTCCCCACCACTGCCGCGTGCTCGAAGGGAATCTTCAGGTCGGCGAGCGCCGCCAGCCGCGTGAACCCGGCCTTGCGGGCGGTCAGCGTGGTCGGCGCCGACAGGATGGCGGAGGCGATAAGCCGATTCTGTAGCGCCGCCAGCAGCCCCGGCATGCCGCCCACGTAGTTCACCTGCACGTCCTGCCCGATGGTCAGGCCGATGCGCTTGGCGTACGCTTGCGCGGCGAAATCCGTCGTGGCGCCAGCCTGTGTCACGCCGATGCTCTGTCCCTTGAGCGCCGCCGGGTCATGGATGTCGGGCTGCGCGTACACGTCGAAGACGAAATAGGGTACCTGATCGGCCACGTAGACCAGGTCCGCGCCGCCGAGCCGCGCGTCGATGACCTGCGGGCCTGTCGACTCAAGCTGGAAGTCGCCCGCGATCAGCGCTTGCGCGCCCGGCGCCGGCTGCACCGAGGTGAGCGTGACCTCCAGGCCCTGTTCGCGGAAGTAGCCCTCCTCCTGCGCCACCCAGGTGGGCGTGAACGCGGCGCTAGGCCCCGTGTACGCGTAGGCGATCGTCGCCGGCTGCGGCCCTGCCGTGGGAGCGCTCCCGGCCGTTTGGCTCGCGGGCGCTGGCGCGCTCGTCACGCCACTCGCGGCCGGGCCGGTCGTCGGGGCCGCCGCCGATGGCTTCGCCGCCGGCGCGCCGGCGCTGCACGCGCCCAGCAGGCCGACGAGCGCCACGAGCGCCAGACGCCCGGGCGCAGCGATCGCGGACCTTCCGACCGTTTCCGCGCACCCGTGGAGGAACAGCGCCATACGGCGACGGGCGGGCCGCGGCGCGGACGTGACGGGCAGACCCATGGGAGCCCTCCTGAGCGATTCGGCGCGAGGCCGCCACGCCAGGATAACACTGGCTCAGGCATGCCGCAGCCGCCGTGCCACGGCGCCGTTGCGTATCGGCTACACTGTTTCCGCGCGCCGCGGCGCCGCGCACGCGGTCCGGCCCACGGGGAGGCTACCATGTACGACCTGGTCATCACGGGAGGGCGGCTATTCGATCCGGACGCGACGCTCGACGGCCCGGGCGACCTCGCCATCCAGGGGGGCAAGATCGCCGCGCTGGGGCCAGACCTGGCGGCCGCGGCGCGCCAGACGGTGAGCGCCGCCGGTCTGTGGGTCCTGCCCGGCCTGATTGACCTGCACGTACACGCCTTCGAGTACGCGACCGACTATGGCGTGCCGCCGGATGCCGTCGGCGTGCGCTCGGGCGTGACCACTATCGTCGACCAGGGCAGCGCCGGGCCGCTCAACCTCCCCGCCTTCCGCAAGTTCATCGCCGAGCCGGCGGCCACGGAGACGCTGCTGTTCTTGAACATTAGCGCCGTCGGCACCGCCAAGGGGAGCATGCTGCCGGCCCTCCACGGCCCCGACTCGGTCGAGCTGGACGCCACCATCGCGGCGATCGAGAACAACCGGGACCTCGTGCGAGGCATCAAGACCCATGCCGAGATGGGCGGGATGGCCCGCTGGGGGACTGCGGTACTGGCGTTGGCCCGCCAGGCGGCCGACGCGACCCGCGTGCCGCTCTACGTCCATACCGGCCAGCTCATCGACCCGGGCGACCGGCCCCTGCCGCCGCCCGAGTCCGTCCTGCCGCGAGCGCTGCCCTTCCTGCGCGCCGGCGATATCCTGGCCCACTGCTTCACCAAAGAGGCGGGCGGCGTCGTGAGCGCCGCTGGCAGGGTGAACCCCGCGGCGCGCGAGGCGCTGGAGCGCGGCGTCCGACTCGACGTGGCCCACGGCGCCCACTTCAGCTTCAACGCGGCGGAGGCCGCGCTGGCCGCGGGCGTGCGGCCGTACCTGGTCAGCAGCGACGTCCACGCCGATTTCAGCCGGCCGCACAGCCGCACGGCCTACTACGGGCTGACGCAAACGATGTCCAAGCTGCTCGCGCTGGGCCTGGGGCTGGACGAGGTCGTGCCGATGGCCACGAGCCACCCGGCCGAGGTGCTAGGCGAAAGCGGGCGGCTGGGGAGCCTGCGCGTGGGCTATCAGGCTGACGTCACGGTCGTCGCCCTGGAGGAGGCGGATCATCTCTTCCGCGACATGGCCGGTGAGACGCGGCTGGGCCGGCATCGCCTCGTGCCCCGGCTGGCGGTCAAGACGGGGCGCGTCTACCCGGCAGGCGAGGAAGCGAGCGTGTTTACGGCCAGCGCGCCGGTGGGCTGAGCTGCCGGCGGCGGTCGTCACACCGCTCCGGTCGCCGCGAACCGCGGGCCAACACACGCGACTCTGGCCCGCCGTTCACGGCGGCGATGTTGCGACCAACCGTCGCCGCCTGTTTAGCGCGCCGCCTGCACGGGGTAGCGCTTGACCGTGCAGTGATCGTGCCCGGGGTCGTTCAGACAGATGCTGAGCTGGTTGACGCCCGCCGCCGGGTCGCGGGTATAGATGCCGACCCAGGCCGGATAGACCTCGCGCCACTCCGGGGGGTCGGGCTCGTCTTCCGCCTTCGCGTAAATGCCTGCCGCGATCAGCTCCCGGCGGCGCCGCGCGGCGGCCGGATCGGTGAACACGTTCAGGCGCAGCAGCCCGGACGGCGCCTCGGCGGCCAGCGTCGCCACCAGGTCTTCGATGCGCGCGGGCGTGGCGTCGGCCGGCGCGATGACGACGTCGCGCCCGAGCGCCGCGTTCCGCTCGCCGGCACCGACTTCCTGATAGCTTGGCGGGCCGGCGGCGGCGCCACGGGCGAGAAGTGCGCCCACGCCGCTTAGCCCCCCCGTCGCCAGCAGCGCCACGCCGGCGAGCGCCACCGTCCACACCGCCAGGAGCAGCAGGCCGAACGGCAGCCGCTCCCACCGTCCCACTCTGGGCACAGGCCAGCCCCCCTCGACGCCGGCCGTGCCCTGGCCACGCCCGCTCGTGCCCATCCCCTGCTCTCCTCACAGGCCCCCATTGAGCATACTGCGGCATCGAGTCCGCAACTTGAAGAGCCGATGAAGGACGGCTTAAGCTTAGCTGAAGACTGGGCGTTGAACGCCGACGCCGCGACGAGGCCAGGCCGCTCGAGCGCCGGCTGGCCCCGAGCTTGGAGCACGGTACATGGTCGCCGACGCCGCGACCATCCTGCTGGTCGACGACGATCCATTGATCGTGCGGTCGGTGTCGTTTCTGCTGCGGCAAGAGGGATACCGTGTCGTCCCCGCGGCCAGTGGCGCCGAAGCGCTGGCCGCCGCGCGGGACTCGCCGCCCGACGTCGTGCTGCTCGACGTGGCGCTCCCCGACCTCAGCGGCGTCGAGGTCTGCCGGCGCCTCCGCCAGGCGACCGGCGTGCCGATCATCATCCTCAGCGCACGCCGCGCCGAGGCCGATAAGATCGTGGGCCTCGACGCTGGCGCCGATGACTACCTGACGAAGCCGATTGGCGCTGGCGAGCTGGCGGCACGAGTGCGGGCCGCGCTGCGGCGGGCGCGCGCGGCCGCCGTCGCGCCGGCCCCGTCCGAACGATTAGTCGTCGGCGACGTCATCGTAGACGCCGGCGCCCACCGCGTCTACGTGCGCGGCGAGGAGGTCGCCCTCTCGCCGCGCGAGTTCGCGCTCCTTCAGCTTCTGGCGGCCCACGCGGGCCGGACGCTGGAGCGCCAGTTCATCTTCGAGCGCGTCTGGGGCCAGCACTTCTACGGCGACCAGAGCGCCCTCGACGTGTACGTGCGGCAGCTACGGCGCAAGATCGAGCGCGATCCCGCGCGCCCGGTGCTCATCGAGACCGTCCGCGGCGTGGGCTACCGTTTCGCCGACGTGGCGTCGTGAGCCCAGTGCCCGGCACGCCCGCCCCCCCGGCCCCATCGGGGCCGCTCCGCGCCTGGCGGCTGCCTTCGCTGAGCCTCCGCGACAAGCTGCTGCTCAGCCATCTGGGGCTGGTCCTCCTGGCGATGGCCCTGGCCGGCTTGTACGTGCTCAATCAAATGGAGCGCTTCTATCTCGAGCAGCTTCACAGCGACCTCGTGGTCGAGAGCACGCTGCTCACGGAGCCGGCGGCCGACGCGCTCGTGGGGAACGACTTCCAGCCGCTCCGCGACATGCTAGCAGCCGTCGACCGCGAGAGCGCCGTGCGCGTCCGCGTGTTCGACGCGAGCGGCCGCTTAGTGGCCGCCACGGAGTCGGACGAGGAGCGAATCGGCGAGCCGCCAAGCCCACCCGGCCTAGCGGCGGCGCTGCGCGGCGAGCGAACGATCTCGGTCGCCAACAACGGCACCGGCCCCGAGGTGCTATACATCGTGGCCCCGGTCATCCACGACGGGCAGGTGCGCGGCGCGGTACGCCTGGCCTACACGCTCGCCGACGTGAACGCCGAGGTGGACAGCCTACGGCGGGCGCTATTGATCGGCCTGGCCGGCGTCGGGGCGCTGACCGTCGTCGTCGCCGGCCTGCTGGCGGCCAGCCTGGCAGCTCCCGCGCGGCGCCTCGCCAGTGCGGCCGCGCAGCTCGCCGCTGGCAACCTCGCGATTCGCTGCGACGTGCGGGGCAGCGACGAGATCGCCGCCGCCGCGCACGCCTTCGACGACATGGCCGCGCGCTTACAGGCGCTCGAAGGCGCCCGCCAGGAGCTGATGGGGGCGGTAGCGCACGACCTGCACTCCAGCACCATGGCGCTGGGCATGGCCGTGGAGGCGCTGGAACGCGGGGCCGCGGATGATCCTCTCCTCCGCGCCGAGCTGCTGCGCGGCATCGGCGGCCACACCCACCGCCTCACGCGCCTGGCAGACGACCTGCTGCAGACCGCGCAGCTCGAAACCGGCGGGCTGCGCCTCGACCAGGAGCCGCTGGCCCCCGTCGCGCTGCTTCGCCAGGCCGCGGCCGAGTTCGCGGCCGACGCCGCCGCTCGGCGGGTGCTTCTGGTGGTGGAAGCTCCGGATCCGCTGGCGCTGGTCGAGGGCGACGCCGCGCGGCTCGGCCAGGCGCTGGCGAACCTCGTCGAGAACGCACTGCGGCACGCGCCTCCCGGCAGCACCGTCCACTTGCAGGCCGAGGCCCGCAGTGGCGAGGTGGTGCTCGCCGTGGCCGACGAGGGGCCTGGGCTCGGGCAGACGGCGGTAGCCTTGAACAGCGCGGAGCCGCCCGGCGCCGCGTCCGCTCCGCCAGGGCCCGGCCAGCGGCGGGGACGGCTCGGGCTCGGACTGGCCATCGTGCGCGGCATCGTGGAGGCGCACGGCGGGCGGTTGGAGATCACCTCCGCGCCGGGGGCGGGTGCGCGGTTCGCGCTCGTCCTACCGACCCTGCCGAGCGGCGATGTCGAGTGGCTACCCTCGGCGGCGGACCGCACGACTGCTTTCAGCGAATCCTAAGGGACTCTTCAGGCGAATTATCGGGGGCCTATACGCCTCAGGCGCTATAATTTGACCTAAGCTGGACTGGGGCGCAATGCGCCCGCCGGCGGCGTTTCGGCGCAATTCTAAGGAGGACGATCCTATGGGCACAGGCTTGCTTCAGCCCGGCCATTTGCTGCTGATCTTAGTCATCGCGCTGGTGATTTTCGGGCCTGGGAAGCTTCCCGAGCTGGGCAGCTCGCTCGGGCGGGGCATCCGCGAGTTCAAGCGCTCGGTCGGCGGCGAGGATGAGGCGCCCTCGGCGCCCGGCGCGCTCGCGCCCCCGGCCGCTACTACGACCGTGCCGCCCGCCGCCGCGACGACCAGCCCGGCCCCTGTCACTGCCGCCCCTGCGGGCGGCGCGGTCTGCGCCCAGTGCAACAACCCCGTTGCTGCCGACGCGCGCTTCTGCACACGCTGCGGCCACGCCCTGGCGGCCTAGCCCGCGCTCGCGCAACGCGCCGGCCCTCCCCGCGCCGCGCCGATCCGAGTCCCACCGGCGTCGCGCCACGGCCTTGCCGGCTGGGCCAGTCGCGACCACGGGAGCGCGGCGACGGCGGCCAGTGCGCGCTCTGGAGCGCGCGGGAGACCCTCCGCATTCGGTCACGGTCGCGCCTCCAAGGAGGCCTGGGAGGTCGAGATTGGAAGTCCGTGAGGCGCTCGAGCGCGTTGAGGTCGCTGAAGAGGCTGCCGAGCAACGCGAACAGTTCGCCCGCCACGCGGCTGTATTGGTCTCCGTCCTGGCGGCGCTGCTCGCCATCGCCACGCTTGCCGGCAACCGCGCCACCACCGAGGCGCTGTTGTCGCAGCAAAAGGCCTCCGACGCCTGGAACGAATTCCAGGCGAACTCGCTGAAGCGCCACATCAACGAAGGCGAAGCGTCGCTCCTCCGCACGCTCGCCGCCGACGGGCCGGCCGCGGGCGTGGCCGAGCAGCGCGCCGCCGATCTCGATGAGGCGGTAGCCACGAAGTATCGTCCCAGCCAGGACAGCTTGCAGCACAAAGCCGAAGACCTGGAGCACGAGCGCGATGTCGCGGAGAGCCGCCACCGCAGCTTTCAGGTCGCGGAGGCCGCCTTCCAGCTTGCCATCGTGCTAACGTCCATTTCCATCGTCGCCCGGGCGTTGTCGCTCTTCTGGGCAGGGGCCGGGCTAGGCGCGCTCGGCCTCGTCCTGCTGCTGAACGCCTTCGTGCTCGCGGTGCCCCTGCCCATCTAACCGCCGCCCGCCCCCTCGTCCGTTTGCGCGTGAGGAGGATGCCGCATGGTCGACGAGCTCTGGCGCCACCTGCTCGCGCTGCCGAATTTCAATCAGTTCTGGAACAATCTCGTCCTTCTGGGCACCGGAGACAATAATACGGAGGTCACCTGGGCGGAGAAGCTCATACGGCCCCTATTGGTCTATGCCGCCCTGCTGTTCCTCCTGAAGATGTTCGGCAAGCGCGAGCTGGCGCAGCTCAACCCGTTCGATCTCGTCGTGCTGCTGATCCTCTCCAATACCGTGCAGAATGCGATCATTGGCAACGATACTTCACTCATCGGCGGGCTCGTTGGCGCGATCGTGTTGCTGGTCATCAACTGGGTCGTGGTGCGCTACTTCTACCACCATCCGAAGTTCGAGGAGTTCTTCGAGGGCGAGCCGACAGTGCTCATTCAAAACGGCCAGCTCCTCCAGGCGGCCTGCGATCAGCAGGAGATCACCGCGCCCGAGCTGCAGGCCGCGCTGCGCCGCCAGGGGTTCGCCGATATCTCCCGGGTCCAGACCGCGGTCCTCGAGACGAGCGGCGCGATCAGCGTGATCGCGAAGGAGCCGACGACGGACATGAAGATCGACGAGATTCTGGAGCGGCTGAAGCGCCTCGAACAGGCGGTCGGCGCACCGCCGCTCCGCGCGTCGGGTCCATAGCGTCGCGTCTCGGCGGCGCCGTCGCGTGGCCACAGCGGTGCGGCCCGGCAGGGTGCCGCGCTAGCGCCCGGGCAACGCGAGCCGCTCGGCTATAATGCCGGCCAGGATACCCCAGGGGGTGGAGGGACGGCGTGGACGACCTCAAGACGCGCGTCTGCGCGGCCATCGACGCCCGCGGCGAGGCCCTGTTTGCCTTCGCCGACGCCGTGGCCGCGCGGCCCGAGCTGGGCTTCCACGAGGTCGAGACGGCGCAGCGATTCAGCGCCGCGCTCGCCGACCTCGGCATCCGGCACGAGACGGGGCTGGCGCTCACCGGCGTGCGCGCCGTGCTCGAAGGCGGCGCCCCCGGCCCGACCGTCGCGGTGCTCGGCGAGCTGGATGCGCTGCCCGTGCCTGGCCACCCGCGTGCCGATCCTGCCACGGGCGTCGCCCACGCCTGCGGCCACAACGCGCAGCTCGCCATGGTGCTGGGCGTGGCCCACGGTCTCATCGAGGGCGACGCCCTGCCGCACCTGGCGGGGCGCGTGGTGCTGATGGCCGTGCCGGCCGAGGAGTACGTCGAGCTGGAGCGCCGGCTGGAGCTGCGACGCCAGGGCCGCCTCGAGTTCCTGAGCGGCAAGGCCGAGCTGTTCCGCCTGGGCGCGTTCGACGACGTGGACATGGCGATGATGGTCCACACTATCAGCGGCGCGCAGTACCGCGCGTTCGCCTTTGGCAGCAGCAACAACGGCGTGGCCGCCAAGCTCGTGCGCTTCGTCGGCCGCGCCAGCCACGCCGGCTCGTCGCCCGAGCAGGGCATCAACGCCCTCAACGCGGCCCACGTCGCGCTCGCCGCCATGCACGCCCAGCGCGAGACCTACCGCGATGCCGACCACGTGCGCGTCCATCCGATCATCACGCGCGGCGGCGACGTGGTGAACGCGGTGCCCGCCGACGTGCGCATGGAGATGTTCGTGCGCGGCGCCTCGCTGGCCGCCATCGCCGACGCGAGCGCGAAGGTGGACCGGGCGCTGCGAGCGGGCGCGCTGGCGATCGGCGCCCGCGTCGAGGTCACCACGCTGCCCGGCTACCTGCCGATGCAGCACGACCCGACGCTCGTCGAGCTATTCAAGGCGAACGCCGCTCGGCTTGTTGGCAGCGACCAGATCACCGACGCGGGCCATCGCGGCGGCTCGACGGACATGGGTGACCTGAGCCAGGTGATGCCCACGGTGCATCCTTATGCCGGCGGCGTGGTCGGCCAGGGCCACGGCGCCGACTACGAGATCGTGGACCCCGAGCGCGCGATCGCCAACCCGGCCCGCGCGCTCGCCATGACCGTGGTCGACCTCCTCGCCGACGACGCCGCGCAGGCCCGCCGCGTGCTGGCCACCGCGCGGCCGCCCCTCACGCGCGACGGCTACCTCGCCTTCATCCGCGACCTCCAGCGCACCTGGGAGTACGCCGAGGAGCCCGCGCCGTAGCGCCCGCGCTTGTCAGCCCCGTCCACGGGTGCTAGTATTTCGTAACTGGCTCACTCCGGGGTGCCGCTGATCTCTTGTGGATGGCGCCAACCCGCGGCGGGCCTGGGGTGAGCACGAGGCGAGAGGAGAGAACGAGATGGCGCAGCCCGAGGGCCCACGCATCCAGGTCCGCAACAATGGCCCGTATCTGGTGACTGGCGTCAAAGTCTACGACCAGAACGGTAATCTCGTTGAAACGCCCGAGAGCTTCGCGATGTGCCGCTGCGGCCAATCATCGAAGAAGCCCTTCTGCGACGGCACCCACCGCGCCTGCGGTTTCGCCCACGAGATGCCCGGGACCGTAAGCGCGTAGAGCGAGCGAGGGCCAACACCAGGGGCCGCGCCGATACGCGGCCCCTGGTGTTATGCCGGGTTACCGGCTCCGCCTAGTAGTGCGTCACCGCTGAATTGCTGCCTGAGCCGCCGACCGCAGGGCCAGCCCCGAGGCTACTAGCGAGTGGCCCGCCGTTCACGGCGGCGTCTGGCAGGGCAGCATTCAACGCGTGACAGACCACTACGCGCCGATGAAGCGCGGCGGGCGCCTTTCCCGAAAGGCCCGCGGCCCCTCCGCCCGATCCTGGGTCGTGCGCAGCACGCCGGCTAGCGCCGCCTCCAGGTGCAGCCCGTCCGCCAGGCTCAGCGCGCCGCCCTCCTGGATCGCGCGGCGCGCGTAGCGCAGCGCCAGCGGCGCATGGCTCGCCAGCCGCTCGCCGAGCGCCTGCGCGGCGGCCGCCAGCTCGGCACCCGGCACCACGCGCGTCACCAGCCCCCAGTCGAGCGCCGTCGCCGCGTCTATGCGCTCGGCGGTCAGCACGAGGTGCAGGGCGCGCGCCTCGCCGATGAGCCGCGGCAGCCGCTGTGTGCCGCCGCTCGCCGGGATCATGCCCAGGTTCACCTCGGGCAGGCCGAGCTGGGCGTCATCCGCGGCGATCCGCAAATCGCAGGTCAGCGCCACCTCCAGCCCGCGGCCGATGACGTAGCCGTGCAGCGCGGCGATGGTCGGCTGCGGCTGCTCGGCCAGCAGCGCCTGGAAGTCGCCCCGGCGCTTGCCCTCGACGCTGCTGGCCGCGCTGAGCGGTCCTTCCTCCTCGCGCAGGTCCTGGCCGGCGCAAAAAGCGCGGCCGGCGCCCGCCAGCACCACGGCGCGCACCGCGTCGGTCTGGTCCGCGCACCAGGCCAGCAGCGCGGCCAGCGCGTCGCGCATCTCGCGGTTCAGCGCGTTCAGGCTCTCGGGCCGGTTCAGGGTAATGGTCGCGACGGCATTGCGGACCTCGCAGCGCACTAGCTCCGAGGTCGTCGGCGGGGTGCTCATCGTCACCTCACGGGTGCTTGGTGATAGGGGAGCGAACGCCCTGTGGGCCGAGCGGCGCCTAGCGGGCGGCCGAGCCGAGCGTGCGCGACGCCTCGTCGATGTAGCTCAGGTCCACGAGCTCGCCCGGCTGCGGCGGCGGGTTGCCGCCGAAGGTGCCCTGCTGCGCCAGGATGTCGATCACCTTCGCGATGCCGTTCATCGTCGGCCGGGCGTCGCGCGGCCAGACCGCCTTGCCAGTGTAGGTGTCCCAGCCAATGCCGGCGTAGCGCGGCTCGAGGTTCAGCAGCCGCGCCGCGATAGGCACGAACTCGTCCCGCGACGTGTAGAGCCAGTCCATCGTGCGCAGCAGCCCCCGCAGGTAGCGCACGAGCACGGCCCTGTTCTGGCTGCCCCACTCCGCTCGCACGGAGATGGGCGAGTTCTGAGCCAGCCGCCCGCGGTGCTGTACTATAGTCGCGCCGCCCCCGCCGCGCCAGCCGCCTGGGCGGCGCCAAGCCGCGAGATTCCGCGCACGAGGAGCAACTGATGACCGCCGAGCCCGCCTACACGACCCTCGTCATCGAGCGCAACGACGGCGTCACCACTCTCCGTATCAACCGCCCCGAGAAGAAGAACGCGATGAGCCCGACGCTACACCGCGAGATGCACCGGGCGCTGGCCGACCTCCAGTTCGATCCCGAGACGCGCGTGCTGGTGATCACGGGCACCGGGGATGCCTTCTCGGCCGGCCAGGACCTGAAGGAGTACTTCTACGAGCTGAAGGACGATCCGCGCGGGCGCGAGGAGATTCGCCGCATCTCCCACGAGTGGCGCCACCAGATGCTGAATTACTTCCCCAAGCCGACGATCGCCGCGATCAACGGCTACTGCTTCGGCGGCGCGTTCACCATCGTCGCCTCCTGCGATATCGCCATCGCCGCCAACGAGGCCACCTTCGGCCTGTCCGAGATCAACTTCGGCAATATCCCCGGTGGCCTGGTCACGAAGGTCGTGCAGGACCTCATGGTGCCGCGCCAAGCCCTCTACTACATCCTGACCGGCAAGCGCTTCGACGGCCAGAAGGCGGCCGAGATCGGCTTCGTCACCCTGGCCGTGCCACGCGCCGACCTCGACCGCGAGGTGGCGGAGACGGCGGCGATCCTGAAGAGCAAGGACCCGCATGCCCTGCGCGCCTGCAAGGAAGCCTTCAAGGCGGTCACGCCGTGGGTCCACGCCGAGGACGCCTGGTACTGGCTGAGCGCCAAGGTGAATGAGCTGACGCTGCAGCAGCAGGGCGGCTGGATCGAACAGGGGATCGGTCGCTTCCTGACGAAGGAGTACAAGCCGGGCCTGGAGTCGGCGCCGTCCGTCTCCCAGGGCTAGTGCGCCCCGCGCCCCTGACGGCCCAACCTTCGCGTGACGGCCAACGGGCCGAGTCGGTGGCCCTGCCGGTCGCTGCCCCGCGCCCGTGGCGGCGCGGCCCGCCGTTACAGTGGGGCGCGCCGCCACGGGCCAGGCGCTGAGTGTCCTCACTCAATCAGAATTCATCCGAAAAATGACCATCATCAATATCGTGGCGTAGTCCGATCATCGTAGTGGCGCCTGGCGCAAGTTCACCGTTCCGACGAGGACGATTCGTCGGCCGGGTGGATGCGGCGACCGGCCCCGCGTGGTGTGATAAAGACGGCGGAACACCGCGTGGTGGGCGGCCGGCGCCTGGTCGAGGCTCAGGGGAGGAGTCGCGGCGGGGGTAGGTGGTGTCCGACCCGCCTTCCCGCGGTCTGCCGCGCATCACGGAAAGGCCGCGACGTCGTCGTCGCGGCCCGCGGCGAGGAGGCCGACGTGACCTACCCATGGGCGCGAGCCGGGGCGCGCCGCGCGGCGGAATTCAACATCCGCCACAGCGCCGAGCTATCTCGCTTGAGACCGAAAGCGAGGTAGCCGGCGCTGCGCGCCTCGGCCATGATCGTGACGACGGAGCGCTCGGCCGCCGGGAGCCCTTCCGCCCCATACCCCGGCGCTCCCTGAAGCGCCGGGCCTGCCCTGGAGACGTCAATGAGCGCTCCGCATGTGGCCGCCCCTGCCAAGCCGCGCGCCGCGGGCCACCCCGCCACGCTGGCCGCGGTACTGGTGCCCTACGCCTGCGCCCGCGGCTGGGACGGCCCCACCCTCGCGCGGCAGCTCGGCTGCCCCCTGCCTGCCCTCTCCCGACTGCTCCTGTGCCTGCCGCCGCGCGCCGAGGCGTTCGACCGCGACGTGGCGAAGATCGCCAGCTACGTGGGCATTAGCGCGGCCACACTCGCCAGCCTCCTCGAACGCGCGATGGCAGGCTAACGCCAGCAAGCGAGCCGGGCGAGGCGGCTACGACCGCGCGCCCGCCGGGACGCGGCTGAGCACCTCGAGCGTCGCCTTGCAGAACGCGGGCAGGTCGGGTGGGAAGCGCGAGGTGACGATCTTGCCGTCCACCACCGCCGCCTCGTCCACGTAGTTCGCGCCCGCGTTGCGCACGTCCGTCTTGATCTGCGGGGCGCAGGTGGCGCGCCGGCCGCGCAGTACGTCGGCCTCGATCAGCATCTGCGGCCCGTGGCAGATCGCGGCCACGACCTTGTCGCGCGCGACGGCCTCCTGCACGATGCGGACAAGCCCGGGCACGGTGCGCATATGGTCGGGCGCCTTGCCGCCCGGCACGATGACCGCGTCGTACTCGTCGATTCGCACATCGTCGGGCGCCAGGTCGGTCGTGAACGGCAGGCCGCGCCCGCCGATGTACGTCTTGCCGCGCTCCGGACCGACTACCTCGACGGTGTAGCCAGCTTCCTGGAACCGGTAATAGGGGTACGCCATCTCGCGGTCCTCGACCGCCTCGTCCGTCAGGATGAGCACCTTTGGCATCGTCGCCCTCCTCCGTCGTTCCTACCGCCTGGGCCCCTCTCTACCCTAGCGCGTGCGGCGCGGCGCGACAAGTCCGCCAGCCCAGTCTCATACCGGATCCGGCGGAGCCGTTCTCTTACCCCCTCTCCCCCTGGGAGAGGGCCGGGGTGAGGGCGTCCCTCCCCCTCTCCCCCTGGGAGAGGGCCGGGGTGAGGGCGCCTCCTACTCCCTCTCCCCCTGGGAGAGGGCCGGGGTGAGGGCGCGCCCTCGGATCGGGTATCACATGGTACCCCGGACGCCGCGTCGGGAGACCGCACCCCGTCGCGCGCGCTCTCGTGTCCCGCGGCAGCCGTGTGTGACAATACCCTCGCGCGCGGCGACCGACACGGGCCAAGGCCGCGGCGCTCGCCGGCGGCTACCTCTGGCACGAGTTCGGCGATCTGCACCTCATCCTGTGAGCGGCGTGGACGCGACCGAGCCGCGCCGCTCACGCGAAAGCCCCTGGAAGAGTCCACGCTCCCCCAGGGGCTTTATGGTCTTCTCGCGTCGCCGCGAACCGCGCCCGGCGGCTAGCGGCGCGCCTTCTTGCCGCGGCGGCGCGCGGGCGGCTGCTCGTCATCCTCCAGCCGCTCGATCACGTCGCGGATCGAGCGGCGCAGGTCGGCCGTCGAGGAGCGCTGGCGAGCGGCCAGGTCCTGCAGCCGCACTTCGTTTGGCAGCGGCGTCTCCAGCGCGACCGCCTCGCTCCCGCCCGCCGCGTCCGGCGAAGCCTCGGGAGCAGGCGGCGCATCCGCGCCGGGCGCCGAAGCTTCGCCCACCGGCGCGCTCGCGATGTCGGCCGTCGCCGCTGGCCGCCCGACGACCGATTCCCTCGCGGCCAGCGGCACCCGCGCGGCGGCCGCCGCCACGGGCAGTCGCTCCGGTACCACTGGCGGCTCCTCGATCGAGGCTACCGCCGCGTCGAGGCGCTCCTCAGCGGCCACCGGGGCAGGCTCCCCCTCATCGGCTCCCGCCTGCGCCGCGAGCACAGTCCCGGGTGTGACGCGGGGCGCCGGCGTCGCCGGCGGCGGCTCAGCCGCCGGCAGCTCGGTGACCGCCGGCGGCGCTTCGCGGGGCGCCACGCCAGCGGCGCGGACAGGCGCCGTAGTTGGTGCCGGCGCCACCGGCGCGGTGGGCGTCCGCGCGCCGTCCCCCACCGCGGCGGGCTGAGACGCCGTGGCTCGCCCGACGGCCCAGCCGCCTACCGCCCCTAGCGCCAGGGCCAACAAGGCGCGAACGTCACTCGTGACGAGCGCCAGCGCGGCGCCCGCGCAGAGGGCGACCGCGGCGCACAGGTAGCTCAGGTTGCGCGTGTTGCCAGCAATAATCGGGCTGTCTCCCAGCAGTCGGCACGCGCCCGGGCGTGCCAGGATTGCGTTGCAGCGAGCGCGTGGCGCGGCGCCGGCGACTCCCGGCGCGGCCGAGACCAGTCTACCACTCGCGCGACGGGCGCTCGGGAGCCGCCATAGCACGGCCGTGCTACAATGCCGCCCGCGCCGCAGCGGCGAGTCAGCCCGCCCCTCGGACTGGACGATACCGCGAGCGGCGGGCCAGAGCCCCGCGTCGCCGTGGTTAGTCCTCCTGCGGCTCGAAGCCGGGCGTGTAGATCGAGTCGCCGTAGTGCTCGGCGGGCTGGAACTCCAGCACGTGGCCGTCCGGATCAACGGCCGTGAGCTGCAGCACTCGCGCCGGGCTGTTGGTCGCCTCCGTGTAGCGCACGCCGTGCTGCTCGAAGCGCCGCTTCAGCTCTTCGTAGTCCTCGACCAGGAAAGCCGTGTGGCGCGCGGTCGGGTCGGGCCGGGCGTCGGTGCCCGGCACGTCCGCCTGGCTGACGATGAGGTGAATCTGCGGCACCCCGCTCGCGTCCGCCAGCCACAGGCCAGGGCCGAACGCGGGCCGCGGCAGCGTCTTTAGCCCCAGCACGCCCTCGTAGAAGGCGCGCGAGCGCTCCAGGTCCTTGACCGGAATCCCCTCATGCTGAATTCGCGTCAACCGCGCCATCGTCTTCACCTCCTCAGTGCGCGGCAGGGGCCGCCGCCACGTCCTGCCGGACCAGCCGCTGCGCGCGCCCCATTCTACGGACCGCCCACCCAGGGGTCAAACGTTGGCGGGAGAAGATCGCTCACGTGCGCGGGCGGCCGGCGACCACTTGCCAGAACCAGGGGCGCACCGTACGATTCAGGTAGGAGGGGGGCGCAATCGCGAGGGGGCCATGACGATCCAGGTCGGGCTCTGGCTGTCGCTGCTCGCGCTGCTGACGGCGCTGACGCTCTACGAGAGCTTGCACGACCGGCTGCCCGACGCGGTGCTCAGCGTCGCCTGCATCGGCTACGCCACCGCGCTGCTGCTCTTCGCCGCGACGCCCGAGCAGCTTCTCCACGGGTTTGCCGCGGGCGGCGCCGGCTTCACGCTGGGCCTCGTCGGCGCGCCGCTCGCCGCCCCGGTCGGCCGCCGCCTGCTCTGCGGCCGCGCGCCGCTCTGCGTGGGCCTCGTCGCCGGCTGGCCGGGCATCGTCGTCGTCGGCGTCGCCTGGGGCTTCCTGGCGAGCGTCGTAGCCTTCTACTTCCTCATCACCAATCGCAGCCGCGAGCTGCTGCAGGTGTCCTTCTTGCCCTTCCTCACCCTCAGCGCCATCGTCTTCTTCGTCATGCGCGCCACGATCTTCCGCTAAGGCGCTCGGCGCCATCGCGCCCAAGAAGCGCGCTCACGGGCTGAGACGGCCCGTGGCCACGAGCCAGCGCACGAAACGCAGCCGCGCCAGCTCGGCCTCGCTGAAGCGGACGAGCGGCGGGCGCGGGCGGCCTGTCCCCCAGCGCCAGTAGGCGAGGTCAATCATGCGGCCGCCTGCGGCGCGGCCGCGCCTCGTCCTCAGCCCTGGCCTTCTCAGCACTCATCACTCGTCCCCGCTTCGGCCGCGCGCGAATGCTCCCCTAGATTCATAGAACATTTGTGCGCATCTGTCAAGAACGAGCGGCACGCTAGGCCGACCGGCCGCGCAGGCGACGTAGGGGGTCCGAGCCCATCCGGACAACTGCCCCCCGCGAGTGAGGCAGCCGCGTCAGGAGGGGCGGCGCTCGCGGGCCATGCGCTCGCCGGTGGCGTAGTAGTCGCCGCGCACCGCCCGCGCGGCCTCCTCGCGGTCCGTCGCCGTCCACACGCCCTCGGGGCGGCCGTACCACGGCTCGCGCAGGCGCAGCTCCGGCAGGCCCGCCGCCTGCCACAGCCGCAGCGCGTCCTCCATGTACTCCCGCGTCGGCAACGACTGCGGCGGGTAGGGCCACTTGCGCGTGGCGTCGATCAGCACCATCGAGGCCGCCTGCCCCGTGGCCGTCCCCACGCTCTCCGCGGGCGGCATCACCGAGTAGTCCATCTCGTGGGGCGGCACGGGGCGAATCTCCAGGTCGCGGTGCGGCTGCATGCGCCAGGCCATCGCCCACAGCACCGAGTCGGCGTCGTGCGGATCAATGTCCTCGTCCACGGCCACGACCATCTTGCCGCTGCGCGCGTCGGCCTGCGCCATGGCCGCCAGGATCGCCGGCGGATCGGCCCCATCCGCGCGGCTCACCTGGATCACCGTGAAGTTCTGGCTGCTCGCGCTCTCGTGTACCGCCACGTCGCGGATGCCGCCAAAGCCGTGCTCGACGCTCAGGAAGCGGCGGATCGTGTTCTCCATCGCCACCTGGCGCATCTTGCTCGACTCGCTCGGCGGGAACTGGCTCACGAACAGGTTGTAGATCGCGTCGCGCCGATGCGTGATCGCGGTGACCTCCAGGTAGTAGGTGAACTCGCGGCGCGCCATGAAGCCCGTGAACTCGCCAAACGGCCCTTCCTCTTCCAGCCAGTCGGTGGCGATCCGCCCCTCGATCACGATCTCCGCCTCGGCCGGCACCTCCAGGTCCACCGTCTGGCAGCGCACGAGCGGCACCGGCTCGCCCGCGAAGCCCCCGGCCACCGCCAGCTCGTCCACGTCGCGGGGCAAGAAGGCCACCGCCGGATAGGCGACGTGCGGCGCCGCGCCCAGCACCACCGCCGCCTCCAGCGGCATGCCGCGCGCCCGCGCCTTCCGCCAGTGGATCGCGACGCCCTTCTGCGGGCTGGCGGGGTAGCAGCCGAGCCGCAGCGGGCTCTTGAGCTGGCCCCGATACGTCCCCACGTTGCGGATGCCCGACTCGGGGTCCTTCGTGATCCAGTACGACGCGCTCGTGTAGGGCGCGTTGTCCATGCCGGGCGTGGCGAGCGGGATTGGCAGCATGTCCAGCCCCCCCGCCTCCGCCAGCGCCGCGCCGGTGTACACCACCTCCTGCACCGGGCCACGCGCCACCAGCTCCGGCGGCACGGGCTTGGCGAGCGCCTGCGCCCAGCGCGCGCCGATCTCGCGCGGCTCGCAGCCGAGGCCCAGCGCGTACATCGCCCGCGACGCCGCCATGCAGCACGCGGCCACCGGCATCTCGAAGCGGCGGCCGTTCGCACCTGTCACCTGCTCGAATAGGAACCCCTTGCGCTGCGCCTCGGGCAGCCCGCGGAACTGCAGGCGCACCAGCGGCTGGAGCTGCGTGTCCTTGTCAATCGGCGCCGCGTAGCGCACCAGCATGTCGTGGGCTTCGAGCGCCTGCAAGAACTGGCGCAGGTCGCGGTAGTGCTGCTTCATGGCGTCTCCCACCCGCGAAAGCTGGTCTGCCAGGAGTCAGGGCTGATACGGCCCAAGCTGCTCGCGCGCGTAGTCCACCCAGCGGTTGTCCACCGCCGTCGCCACGTCCACCGGCTCGGTGAGCGCGCCGGCGTTCCGGTAGTACTCGATGGATGCCGCCAGCGCGTCCGCCGCGATGCGCCCATCCGGGTCCAGCCCGGCCGGCACCATGCGGTCGTATACGGCCGGATCCTTCACGTCCGTGTTGCGCGTCAGCGCGGCGATCACCGTGTCGCGGTTGCGGCCGTGGTCCATCGCGTCCAGGTACAGCCGCACGGAGCGGACGTAGGCCACCATGAAGGCGCGGGCGATGTCCGGCTGGCTCTCGGCGAAGCGCGTGCCGTAGGCGATCAGGCCAAGCGGCAGGTTCGGGTAGATCTCGTCCACGCCGCGCCAGCGCACCAGGACGCCGTTCCGCTCGCCGGCCGACACCAGCGGCTCCAGCAAGAAGGAGCTGTCGATCGCCCCGCCCGCGTAGGCCGCCGGCATGTCGCCAAACGGCAGCGGCTTCAGCTCCACGTCCTCCAGCCGCAGGTTCTGGCTGGCGAGCAGGCGCTGGAAGGCGACCATACTCTGCGTCGCCTCCAGCGGCGGCGTCATCGCGAACGTCAGGCCGCGCAGGTCGGCGTCGGTGCGGAAGCGGCCGCTGTCCACCAGGTCCTTCCGCACGACCCAGGCGAGGAAGCCGTGGCCGGGCGTGGTCGAGCCCTTGTCGGCGACCAGCTTGAAGCCGGCCTGCCGCCCGGCCGCGTTCAGCGTGCCGCCGTTGATGCCCACGCCCGCGGCCTGCACCTGGCCCGAGAACAGCATCGGCAGCATGTCAGGCAACTGGCGCACGATGACCGGCTCGACCTCGATGCCCACCTCGCGGTAGTAGCCCGCCTCCATCCCGACGAACACGCCCGCGTCGCTCGCCGCGCCCTGGAGCGCCACCTGCACCGTCACCGGCGCGGCGCCGGCGCTGGCGCTCGGCCCGCTCGTCGGCGCCGTGGCGGGCGCCGCCGCGGCCGGGGCAGAAGGCGCCGCCGGCGGCGCGGGCTGGGGCGCGGCCGGCTGGCTCGCGGGCGCGCAGGCACCCAGCGCCAGCAGCCCGCCCAGCGCGGCCGCTCGCGCTACCCTACCGAGCGCGCGACGCACCGCCAGCTTCGTCCAATCCACTCGCCTGTCCTCTTCCCCTTCTCGATACCGCCCCCGGCCCTCAGGGCAGCGCGGTCCTCTATCACGCGCAGCCCGGCCCCGGCGCGGGCGCGTCCCCCAGCACGCCGAACCGCGCTTTCACCGCCAGCACATGCCGCACGGCCTCATCCAGCCGCTCACGGGACAGCGTGCCCGAGGCCAGCGCGGCCAGCAGCGCGTCCCGCGACTCGCGCTGGCGCGGCAGGCCGCCCCCGATAATCAGCATATCAACACCCGCCCGAATCGCCTGCACCGCGGCCTCGCCCGGCCCGTAATTGTCGGTGATCGCCCGCATGCCGGCCAGGTCGTCGCTGATCACCAGCCCTTGAAAGCCGAGCGTCTGCCGCAGCAGCCCCGTGATGATCGGCGTCGAAAGCGTCGCCGGCCGGCCCGACGGATCAACCGCGGGGAACACGATATGGGCCGTCATGAGCGCCGCCACGTCCGTGTCCGGCGCGATCGCCCGCCGGAACGGCACCAGCTCGACCTGCTCCAGTTCGGCCTGCGTCTGCGTCAGCACCGGCAGCGCGAGGTGCGAGTCCACGGACGTATTGCCGTGCCCGGGGAAGTGCTTCCCGACCGCCGCCACGCCGCCCCCCTGCAGCCCCCGCACGTACGCGCTGCCCAGCCGCGCCACCAGCGCGGCGTCCGCGCCGTAGGACCGGCTCCCGATGACCGGGTTGGCCGGATTGTTGTTCACGTCGAGCACGGGTGCGAGGTTCATGGTGAAGCCCATCGCCCGGAGCTGCTCGGCGTGCTGCTGCCCGCGCAGGCAAGCGTCCCGGTCGGCCGGCTGCGTGGCGGCGAAGTCGGCATTCGAGCCGAGGTTCGGCACGTCGCGGATGCGCTGCACGCTGCCGCCCTCATGGTCCACCGCGATCAGCGGCGGCAGCACGCCGTACTCCTGGGCGATCGCCGGCAGCGCCGCGTTGATCACCTGCGCCGCCGCCGCCGTGCGGGCATTATCCACGTAGACGATCCCGCCCGGACGCAGCTCCCGCAGCGTCGGCCGCGCCGCCTCGGCGCTGTCGCCGATCCAGCCCAGCAGCAAGAGCTGGCCAACACGCTCCTCGTCCGTCGCCAGCCCCCCGACCGCCGCCTCGATACTCGGGCTCTGCTGCGACTGGCCGGCGGGCCGGTCCGCGCGCCCTGCCCCGCCCATCTCGCTGGTGCGAGAGCTACCTATCTTGCGGTCAGGCTGCGACCGCGCGGCTTGCGCAGGCTTTGGGGTCGCCGACTCCCTAGCGCCCGCGTTCGGCTCGGCGCGCAATATCGGCCATCCCGCTGGCGCGGCATCCCCCGGGGGCAGAGTTGCAAGACTTCCAGAAGCTTGAATGCCACTTCCCGGCGGACGTGCGCAGCTAACGCTCATCATCCCAATCGCGGCGGCAAAGAACAGCCGGACAGCGCCGGCGACCCATCCCATCAAGTTGGACCACTCCAGACTCGCGCTGCTGAAACCAGCCGCGTTTCGCGCCGATCTTCCTAACAGAGCCGCGGGCGTCATGCGGCGGGCAAAGTATTGTACCCGGAGCGCCTTTAGATGCTCCCCCAGGCCACCAGGCCGCTGCGCCACACCACCGGACGACGGGACGAGTCCGCGCTTGACGCCGCTCACGGGTTCCACATAATTACCGAGGCGAGCAGCTTTCCGTTTGCCGACAATCGCGAATGAGGTTGGTACAGTGGGGGACACGATTCGTTGCCGAACAGCCCCTCGTTTAGCAGGTGGGGCGCTGGTGCTTGTCCTGGGTATTGCCGCGGCGGCTTGTTCCAGCAGCCCACCTACCGCGACGGTCGCCGCGGAGCCGGCAGCCACGGCGACCGCAGTACCGCCGACCGCCTCACCGGTCCCGACGGTCGTCCCCACGGCCACCGTCTTTTCCCTCGCGGACGCTGCCGAATTGATGAAGCGCTACACCACGTTGGTCTGGATTACCGATTCGCGAGGCCGGCTCCTGGGGAATGGGACGGGCGTGTCGCTCGGGGCCGGCAAGGTGCTCACCAACTACCATGTGGTCGAGGGCGCGCGCGAGGTCTGGGTCCGCTTCGCGGACGGACGGCGCGATTCGGTGGATGTCGTCCACGCGGATCCTCGCCGCGACCTGGCGCTGCTACAAGCGTCGTTCGTTGATGAGCCTGCGGCCGAGATCGGCGACAGCCGCAGTCTCCGCCTGGCCGAGAGCCTGCTCGCTGCCGGGTATCCCCGCATGGAAGCTATCGGCGCCCAGGATATCACCATCACGCGCGGCATCTTCTCGGGACTAAAAGACGCGGACGGCGTCTGGCACGTCCAAACGGACGCTCCAGTGAACCCCGGAAACTCGGGCGGCCCGCTAGCCGATAGCCAAGGGCGAGTTATCGGCATCGTCCGCCTGAAGATCCGAAACGCGGAGGGCCTCAACTTTGCCATCGCGAGCGACGAGGTCCAGGCGTTCCTCAACACGGCGGCGACGAAGCCCGAGCCTCTAGCACTCCGGCCAGCGCCTCCCGCAGTGGCTCCAGCGCCGACGAGCCCGCCAGTGGCGCAACGCGCTCCGACGTCCTCCCCTACGCCGTCGCTCGCGAGCGACGGCCCCACGGATGCCGTGCGCGCGTTCTACGGGGCCATCAGCGCTCATAACCTGGAGGCGGCCTGGGCGTTGCTCGGTCCGAGCTTCCGCGCCAAGAACAAGTACGACGGCTGGGCAAAAGGCTTCGCGACCACGCGCGCCGTCCGCGTCTCCTCCGCCAGAACGACCTCCGCGTCCGGCGATGCCGCCGTCGTGGAGTTCACGATCGTGGCGACCGACGCGGCCGCTTCCGGCACCGTCGACAAGACCTTCCAGGGCACCTGGACGCTGAAGCGCATAGATGGCGCCTGGAAGCTAGACGTTCCCAGCATCAGACAGGTGAGCTGAGCCACCCTTCTGCCTTACGTGCTCCGCTCGCAGTTCGCACTCACAAGCCCGGCTTACAGGCTCTCGATCCACTCGACGAGGCCGTGGCTGACGGAATCGAGGACCACGTCGGGGCGGTGCTCGGGCGGCAGGCTGTCGACGTGGTGGCGCGCCGCGACGCCGGAGAGCACGAGCGCGGTGCGCGCACCCAGCCGCCGGCCCAGCGCCACGTCCTCGCCCAGCGAGTCCCCGACGACGACCGCCGCCGCGGGCGACACGCCGAGCAGCCCGGTCGCCGCCTCCACCGCGAGCGGCGAGGGCTTGCCCAGCACTTCGGGCGTCTCGCCGGTGGCCCAGGCGATGGCGTGGGCCACGGCGCCGGTGCCGGGCGCGAAGCGGCCCGGGCCGTAGGGCACGCGCCGGTCCAGGCTGCTCGCGTAGAGCCTCGCGCCATGGTGCCAGATCGCCTCGCAGGCCGCGGTCAGCGCCTCCGGCGTGAACAGCCGCGCGCCCGAGACGATCACCGCGGCCGCGGGGGGCGCGTCCACGACCTCCACGCCCTCGGTGCGCAGCGCGTCGCGCAGGCCCGCCCCGGCGATCACCAGCACCCGCTGGCCGGCGAAGCGCTGACCCACGCGGCGCGCGGCCACCTGGATCGCGCTCAGCACCGTGCCCGGCGCCACCGGGAACCCCAGGTCAACCAGACGCGCGCCGATGGCCTCCGCGCCGCGCGGGTCGTTGCTGAAGTAGCAAACGCGCACGCGCCGGCTGAGCGCGGTGAGCGCCGCCGCCGCGCCCGGGATGGCCTCACCACCCAGGACCAGCGTGCCGTTCACGTCGAACATCGCCACCTGGGGCCGCTCAGCCATCGCGCGGCCCCGACGCCGGCTGGCGTGGGTACGGCACGGACGCGCTCATCCGTGCGGCGAGCCGGGCGGGTCCCAGGCCAGCTCCAGCGCGTTGCCGAGCGGGTCGGTGACGTAGAGCGAGAAGCCCGGGCCCGGGCCGTGCACGCGCGAGCCCTCCACGGTGACGCCCGCCGCCTCTAGCTCCGCGCGGGCGCTCGCCTCGTCGGCCGGCCAGGCCATCTGCAGCGTGTGGTGCGGCACGCCGGGCGCCGGCGCCGCCGAGGCGTCGAACAGCCCCAGCACGATGTTCCCCAGCGCCACGTCGGCCACGTCGGTGCCGCGGATATGCATCCGCCGCTCCACGCGGCCGTTCAGCACCTCCGTGTAGAACCGCTCCGCGGCCCGTGGGTCCGGCGCGTTCCAGTTGATCGACCGGATGCTCTCGACCTTCAGCGTCATCGCTCCTCCAGGGACCAGCCAGGTCGGCGTAGACCGTTAGCCGACCGATTCGCCTGGCAGTGTAGCACAGATGGGGCCTGACTCCCGGCGTCCCCTCCGTTAGGAAGGAAGCGGATTACCACCCAGCCGGCCTCGCTCACACCCCCTTTCCCTCAGATGGAAGGGGGATTGTCGACGAGCGCCTGGCCGTCGAGCGGGTCTTGGCTCTCGCTCACACCCCCTTCCCTCAGAGGGAAGGGGGACGGGGGTTAGGTCCGCCACCGGACGCCAGCCCCCTGTAATCCCCTTTATTGGTAGAAGCTCCGTCAACACCGCCGGAGGTGCGCCCGCCACCGGCGAGCCTGGCGTCCCGCCGAGCCACCCGCGCGGAGCGGCCGTCCCAGACGCGACCGCCCCGCTCCCACCCGTCGCGGCCGTTCCAGGTGCCTGCCTGCGCCGCAGGCAGCGCAATTCAGGAGAAACGATGCAGCGTTTACACCGCCGTCAGCGGACGCAAAGCCGCACCGGGCCTAACAATCCGCACTCCGGCCACGTTAACCGTTTAATCGTTCCTCGGCAAATTCGGTCGCCGCGACGCCGCCATCCCGCCTCCCTTCCCTGCCAGGGAGGGGGCCGGGGGGGTAGGTCTACCCCGGCGCCGCGCGGTATGCTGCCGATAGGTCCCGAAAGCGGCGGAGAGACGTCGGTGAGCGAGATAGGACTGGCCGAGGCGCGTGCCCCGCTGGTGCTGGCGCTCGACGTCGGCACATCCTCCGTGCGGGCGCTCGTCTACGACGCGGCCGGCCGCGCCGTGCGAGGCGCGGCCGCGCGCCAGGCCGTTGCCCCACGGACGACGCCCGACGGCGGCGTGGAGATCGACGCTGACGGGCTGGTCGCCTGCACGACTGCCGTGCTCGATGCACTGGCCGACGCGGCGCCGGAGGCGCTCCGAGCCGTGCGCGCCGTGGGAGCCTGCACCTTCTGGCACAGCCTCGTCGGAGTGGACGGCGCGGGGCGGGCGCTCACCCCCGTGTACCTGTGGGCCGACGCGCGCAGCCACGCCGCCGCCAGTGCGCTGCGGGAGACGCTGGACGAGCGCGCCGTCCACGCGCGGACTGGCTGCGTCCTGCACTGGAGCTACTGGCCCGCGAAGCTGCGCTGGCTGGCCGCCACGCGGCCCGACCTCGCCCGCCGCGTGCGCCGCTGGCTATCGTTCGGCGAGTACCTCTACTTGCAGCTCTTCGGCGCCACCCACAACAGCCTCTCCATGGCCTCGGGCACGGGGCTGCTCGACCAGCACACGCTCTCCTGGGACGCCGAGGTGCTCGCCGCCATCCCCCTCGACGCCGCTCGCCTGGCGCCGCTCGCCGACACGCCGCTCGCCGGGCTGCGGCCGGCGTTCGCCGCCCGCTGGCCGCCCCTGCGCGCGGTGCCCTGGTTTCCCGCCCGCGGCGACGGCGCGTGCAGCAACGTCGGCTGCGGCTGCGTCACGCGCGACCGCTTCGCGCTCATGGTCGGTACCTCCGGGGCGCTGCGCGTGGCCTGGCGGGCGACGGACGTGGCGATCCCCTGGGGCGTGTGGTGCTATCGGCTCGACGCGGCGCGCGTCGTCCTGGGCGGCGCGCTGAACAACGGCGGCAATCTCTTCGCCTGGCTCGACGCCACGCTGCGGCTGCCGCCCTCGCCGGCGCTCGACGCCACGCTGGCCGCCCTGCCGCCCGACGGCCACGGGCTCACGGTGCTCCCGTTTCTGGCCGGCGAGCGTAGCCCCGGCTGGGCGCCAGTCGCGCGCGGCGCGATCGTCGGCCTCACGCTCGCCACACAGCCAGTGGACATCCTGC
>Ga0070741_10002395_pt1 | contig 50750 bp, 35 predicted proteins | sample Coa_R1_4_FD_66440 | JGI IMG/M metagenome (GOLD analysis project Ga0070741, IMG submission 66440) | Surface soil microbial communities from Centralia Pennsylvania, which are recovering from an underground coalmine fire - Coalmine... | ecosystem: Environmental > Terrestrial > Soil > Unclassified ... | reverse complement strand
TTCAAGCTCGCGGATCGCCGCGACCACCCAGGTCGATCCGGCCATGGTGATCGGCGTCAGCTGGACCTGCACGCAAAACTCCTCGCCGCCGGCCCGCACGGCCCATAGATAGGGATACTTCTGCATCGCGCGGGCCCGCGGACGTTCCTGGTAGAGCCGGCGGTAGACCTGGTGCGCATCGCGCAGCCGCGGCGGCAGCAGCTGGTCCACCGACAGCCCGGCCAGCGCCGACTGCGGCAACCCGAACATGCGCGAGGCATTGCTGTTCGCGGTGGCGATCACGCCGTCTTCGTTGGCGATCAACAAGGCGTAGGGCGAGGCTTCCAGCATCTGCTGCGCGCCGACGAAGCCCATCGCCTCGGCCTGTCGCACGACCGGCGTCGAGCCGTCGAACAGCGGCGCGCGCGGAGACATTTCGCCGCCGCCCCCGGACGCTGCGATTGCCTGATTGAGTTCTAGCGGCACAAGAGTCCTCGACAAAGGGTTCGGCACAGTCCTTTGTAGCAGACCGGGGGCCGCGGGCGGATTGATCCAGATCAAGGCGAAAAGCGGAACCGCGGCCGCCGGCCTGGAAACGCCGCGTCGCCGGCAGGTCCCAGCCCCGGCTTGATGCATGTCAATGCCGGCGATGCCCGAATGGCGGAGCCTGAGCCCATCGAAGCGATCCCACGGCGGACTCCATGGATCTGCAATTCCTCGGCGCGACCGGCACGGTCACCGGCTCCAAGTACCTGGTATCCGGACAGGGACGCCGGCTGCTGGTCGATTGCGGCCTGTTCCAGGGCTACAAGCAGCTGCGCCTGCGCAACTGGGTGGACCCGCCGGTCGATCCGCGCTCGCTCGACGCGGTGTTGCTGACGCACGCCCACCTCGACCACTCCGGCTATCTGCCGTTGCTGGTCAAGCACGGGTTCCGCGGCCGTATCGTCTGCACCCCGGCCACCCTGGACCTGTGCCGCATCATGCTGCCGGACAGCGGCCGCATCCAGGAGGAGGATGCCGAGCACGCCAATCGCCATGGCCACTCCCGCCACTCCCCCGCCCTGCCGCTGTATACCGAAGCCGACGCCTTCCGCGCGCTGGAGCTGCTCGAAAGCCGGGGCTTCCACGAGGATTTCGAGGCCTGTCCCGGCATGACCGCCTGCTTCCTGCGCGCCGGGCACCTGCTCGGCAGCGCCATGATCCGGCTGCGGGGCGGCGGCACCACCGTGCTGTTCAGCGGCGACCTCGGGCGTCCACAAGACCTGCTGATGCAGCCGCCCGATCCGCCGGGGAGCGCGGACGTCCTGGTGGTGGAGTCCACCTACGGCAACCGGCGCCACGAGCAGACCGACCCGATCGCGCAGCTCGGCTCCATCGTGCGGAGCGTGGCCGCCCGCGGCGGGGTTATCGTGGTGCCCGCCTTCACCGTGGGACGCACCCAGCTGCTGCTGCATTGCCTGGCGCGGCTCAAGGCCAGCGCCGCCATTCCCGCCGGCCTGCCGATCTACCTGAACAGCCCGATGGCGGTGGATGCAACGGCGATCTACCGCCGCCATGCCGGCGAGCACCGCCTCAGTCCCGAGCAATGCCAAGCCATGTGCGGCGTCGCGACGCTGGTCAACACGGTCGAGCAGTCCAAGGACCTCAACCGGCGCAAGGGCCCGATGCTGATCATCGCCGGCAGCGGCATGGCCACCGGCGGACGCGTCGTGCACCACCTGAAGGCCTTCGCGCCGGACCCCGCCAATGCGATCGTGCTGACCGGCTTCCAGGCCGGCGGCACGCGCGGCGCGGCGCTGCAAAACGGAGCCGACTCGATCAAGATCCACGGCGAGTACGTCGCCGTCAGGGCCGAGGTGCTGAGCCTGAGCAACCTGTCCGCGCATGCCGACGGCGACGAGATCCTGCGCTGGCTGCGCGGCTTCGAAGCGGCGCCGCGCCGCACCTTCATCACCCACGGCGAACCTGACGCCGCCGACAGCCTGCGCCGCCGCATCGAGGAGGAGCTGCGCTGGCAATGCTCGGTGCCGGACTATCTGGAGCGGGCGGAGCTCGGGCACGCCTCCGCGCCGGCCTGAACCATGCGCAACGATCGCCTGAAGATCCGGCGCCTGGGCATCGACACCTACCGCGAGCCGGTGGTGTTCATGCGCCAGGACTGCGTTGTCTGCCGCGCCGAGGGCTTCCGCAGCATGTCGCGGGTCCAGGTCAACCTGGGCGAGCGCAGCGTCATCGCCACCCTGGACGTGGTATTGGGCGACATGCTGGCGCCGGACCAGATCGGCTTGTCGGAAACGGCCTGGAACGCGCTGGGCGGGATGGACGGCGACGCGGCGCTGGTCTCCCACCCGGAGCCGGTGGAGTCCTTCTCGGCGGTGCGCAACAAGATCTACGGCGGCAGCTTCGGCCGCCGCGAGCTGCACCAGGTCGTGCGCGACATCACCGCCGGCCGTTACTCCTCGATCGAGGTCGCGGCCTTCGTCACCGCCTGCGCCGGAAAGCGCATGTCCCTGGACGAGACGGTGTCGCTGACCCTGGCCATGGTCGACACCGGCACGCGGCTGGCGTGGCCCCAGCGGCCGGTGATGGACAAGCACTGCATCGGCGGCCTGCCGGGAAACCGCACCACCCCGATCATCGTGGCGATCGCCGCCGCCTGCGGCCTGACCATTCCGAAGACTTCGTCGCGGGCCATCACCTCGCCGGCCGGCACGGCGGACACCATGGAGGTGCTGGCCCCCGTGGACCTGACGCTGGAGCACATGCGCCGCGTGGTGGAGCGCGAAGGCGGCTGCATCGTCTGGGGCGGCTCGATGGCGCTGAGCCCGGCCGACGACATCCTGATCCAGGTCGAACGCCCGCTGGACTTCGACAGCATCGGTCAGCTCACCGCTTCGATCCTGTCCAAGAAGATCGCCGCGGGATCGAGCCACCTGCTGATCGACATTCCGGTGGGAGATACCGCGAAGGTGCGGGATGCGGCCGCCGCCGCCGTCCTGCAGGACAGCCTGGTCGCAGCCGGCGCGGAACTGGGATTGCAATTGCGGGTGGTGCGCAGCGACGGCAGCCAGCCGGTCGGGCGCGGCATCGGGCCCGCGCTCGAAGCCAGGGATGTGCTGGCCGTCCTGCGCGGCGACGCCGGAATGCCGCTGGATCTGCGCGACCGGGCGCTGTTCCTGGCCGGGGAGCTGCTGGAGCTCAGCGGCACGGCGGGGGCAGGCCGCGGCCGCGGGCTCGCGGAGGCAACGCTGAGCGGCGGCGCAGCCTGGAACCGGTTCCGGTCCATCTGCGCCGCCCAGGGGGGCATGCGCGAACCGCCCCTTGCACCGCACCGCCGCCCGGTCTGCGCCGGCCATGCCGGCGCGGTCCGCCGCATCGACAACCGCCGCCTGGCCCGGGTGGCCAAGCTCGCAGGCGCGCCGCTGGCGTCCGCCGCCGGCGTGGAACTCCAGGCCCGGCTCGGCCAGCAGGTGGACGCGCAACAGCCCTTGTATACGATCCATGCCGAAACGCCCGGCGAGCTGGAGTACGCCGCCGCGTATGCGGCATCCCACCCCGACATCGTCACCGTGGAGGGTGCGCCGTGAACGCCCAGAACGCCGTCGTCGTCATTCCCCTCCCCGGCAACGACAGCCTCGGCCAGGCACTGGCCGCGGAGCTGGGCGCCACCGCAGGCACACTCGCCGTGCACCGCTTCCCCGACGGGGAAACCAGCGTCAGGGTCACCAGCCCGGTGGCGGGAAGCGACGTGATCCTGGCGGCGACACTGGACCATCCCAACGACAAGCTGGTCACCTTGTACCTCGCCGCCCAGACCCTGCGCGGCCTGCAGGCGCGACGGGTACTGCTGGTCGCGCCTTACCTGCCCTACATGCGCCAGGACCGCAGCTTCCGGCCCGGCGAGGGCGTCAGCGCGGTGCACATCGCCTCCTGGATGTCGGGTTTTGTCGATGGGCTGGTCACCGTCGATCCGCACCTGCACCGGATCCACAGGCTCGACGAGGTATTCCGCGTGCCGACGCGCGTGGTGCAGTCCGCCGTTCCGATCGCACGCTGGATCCGGACCAACATCAGCCGCCCGGTGGTCATCGGTCCGGACGGGGAAAGCCGGCAATGGGTCAGCGCGGTGGCGCGCGCGGTGGCATGCCCCTATTTCGTGATGGACAAGGTGCGCCACGGCGACCGTGACGTCGAAGTGCGGCTGCCCGACCGCGAGGCGCTGGAGGACCGCACGCCGGTGCTGCTCGACGATATCGTTTCCAGCGGCGGGACCATGCAGGCCGCCATCAGATGCCTGGGCGCCGCCGGCTTCGCCGCCCCGTATTGCATCAGCGTGCATGCGCTGCTTTCGGACCAGGCGCTCGAACAGTTGAAGGAGAGCGGCGCGCAGGGTTTCGCTTCCTGCAACACCGTCGTTCATTCCTCCAACCGCATCGACCTGCACCACCCCCTGGCCTTTGCCGCCAGGGAACTGTTGCGGGAAGGGCCCGCCGCTTGAGCCTGGTCGTATTCAACGCGGGAAGCACTTCGATCAAGTTCGCGGTGTTCGCTCCCGGCGACGGCGCACCGGACCCGGTGGCCCGGGGCAGCGTGGCGCCGCTGGACCGGCACGCGGTCGTGCAGCTGCAGTACGGCGATACCCGGACGCAGCGTGCGCATCCGGTGACGGATATCCGGTCCGCCCTGCGGCTCGCGGTCGAATCCCTGGCGCGGGACGTTTTCAAGACGCATTCTCCCGGCTTCCTGGCGCACCGCGTGGTGTACGGCGGCGTCGAGGCCGGGGACCTCGCCCCGATCGATGAAGCCCTGCTGGCCGGGATGCGCGAACGCAGCGCATTGGCGCCCCTGCACCAACAGGCGGAGATCGATGCGATCCGCACCGCGGCGGAACTCCTGGGAACCGGCCTCCCGGCCTTCGCGGCGTTCGACACCGGCTTTTTCAGGGACCTGCCGGCCCGCTCTTACAGTTATGCACTACCGGCGGAACTGCGCATCGCACGCGGCATTCGCCGGCGCGGGTTCCACGGCCTTGCGCACCGCTCGATGCTCGAGGCCTGGTGCGGCGAGGCCGCCACCACCCCCACCGGCCGGCGCGTCATCAGCTTCCAGCTCGGCGGCGGCTGCTCCGTGGCGGCGATCCGGGACGGCAAGCCCATCGATACCAGCATGGGCTACACGCCGCTGGAGGGGCTGGTGATGGACACGCGCTGCGGCGATCTCGACCCGGGCGCGATCTTCGCCTGCCTGCGCGGCGGCATGAGCGCCGCGCAGCTGCACGAGGTGCTGGAGCAGCGCAGCGGCTTGCTGGGGCTCTCCGGCGTTGCCTCCGACCTGCGCACCGTGCTCGATCTTGCACGCGCCGGCGACGCGGCCGCCGAACTGGCGATCGACGTCTATTGTCACCGCGCACGCAAATACCTCGGCGCCTATCTCGCGGCGCTCGGCGGCGCGGACGTGATCCTGTTCGGCGGCGGAGTCGGCCAGCACCAGCCAGAGATCCGGGCGCGCATCTGCGCCGGCATGGAATGGTGCGGCCTCAGCCTTGATGCGGAGGCCAACCGCCTGGCGTCGTCACGCCCGGGCCGGATTTCCGCCTCCCGGTCGCGCATCGCCGTGCATACGGTGCGGGTCGACGAGGAAGCGGTGATCGCCCGCGACGTATTCCGATTCCTTCACGCTTACGGAGCTGGCGATGACTGACCCCCTTCCCGATACCGACGCCGCGGCGCTGTGCCGCGAACTGGCCCACCAGGATCCCGACTTCGGCGCCTGGGCCGAGGGCTACGGCGTGATCCGCCATCTTCCCGCGACCCAGTTGCGCGTCCACGGCATGGCCCAGGCGCTGCGCGCCGCCGATGTCCGCGGCGACGGCTTCCCGTTCTACGACGTGATGCGCGCCCTGGACCGTCTCGCCAGCGCCGGCCTCTGGCTGGTGATCCACGCCGCCTACGCCAGGCACGTCCATCTGGACGGCCGCGTGCTGCACGCCGGGGATTTCAAGGCCTCGCCCCAGGGGCACCTCGGCGGCTCGCTCAACATGGTGCCGGCTTACGCCGGCCTGCTCGGCCTGGACGTGCTGACCGGCACCACCCGGGCCTGGCTCATGGGCCAGGGCCACTGCGTTTCCGCGATCGACAGCCTCAACGCGCTGGTCGGCAACATGGAACCGGCCCATGCCGTGCGTTACGACCTGAGCGATGCCGGGCTGAGCCGCTTCGCCCAGGACTTCTATTCGATGCGCCTCGACCGGCACGGCCGCGCCGAATCGCCGCTGGGCAGCCACGTCAACATCCATACCGCGGGTTCGATGATCGAGGGCGGCTTCCTCGGCTTCGCCGAACTGCTGTATCCGCACATGCCGCTGCCCGGAGAGCGGCTCGTCGCCTATCTCAGCGACGGCGCCTTCGAGGAGCAGCGCGGCAGCGACTGGGCGCCGCGCTGGTGGCGCGCCGAGGACTGCGGCCTGGTGACGCCGATCATGATCGCCAACGGCCGGCGCATCGACAGCCGGACCATGACGGAGCAGGAAGGCGGCCCGCGCTGGCTGATGCAGCACCTGAGCCTGAACGGCTTCGAGCCCCTGCTGCTGGACGGCCGCGATCCCGCGGCGTTCGCCTGGGCGGTCTGGTACATGGAAGCGAGCCTGCAGGAGCAGGCCGCGCTGATTCGCTCGAACAAGGCCCGCTATCCGGTGCGGCTGCCTTACGGCGTGGCGGTAGCCCCGAAGGGGGCCGGCTTCTACGGCGAGGGCAGTAACGCCGCGCACAACCTGCCGCTGCCGGGAATCCCCGCGCGCGACGCCGAATCGGCGCGCCTGTTCAACCTGGCGGCGCAAAAGCTGTGGGTCGCGGAGGCGGATTTGCGGGACGCCCTGCTGCATTTCGGCTGCGCGGGCAACCGCGTCCGCGAGCGCGATGTTCCCCTGGCCCGCCGCGATGTCGGCCCCGCGAGGCTGCCCGAGCCCGCCTGGATGGCGCTGGAGGAACGGCGGCGCAGCCCGGCGTACTGGACGGCGCGCTCGCCGATGGCGGCGGTCGACGAGGCCTTTGCCGCCACCGTGCGCGACAACCCCGGGCTGCGGCCGCGCTTCGGCAACCCCGACGAGAGCAGCTCCAACCATATGACGCGCACCCTGGCCCAGCTGCGCCACCGCGTGGTGGACGTCGAGCGGCCGGAAGCGGAATCGCTGTCGGGCGAGATCATCACGGCGCTCAACGAGGAGGCCGTGGTTTGCGCCGCCCTCGGCAACAAGGGCGGCATCAATATCGTCGTAACCTACGAGGCCTTTGCCGTGAAGATGGTCTCGGCGCTGCGGCAGGAACTGATCTTCGCCGACCAGGCCGGCGCGGCCGGTGCGCCGCCACGCTGGCTTTCCTGGCCGCTGGTGCTGACCTCGCACACCTGGGAGAACGCCAAGAACGAGCGCTCGCACCAGGATCCGACCGCCTGCGAGGCGCTGCTGGCCGAGCCTTCCGACATTTCGCGCGTGCTGTTCCCGGTTGACTACAACAGCGCCGCCGCGACGATGCAGGAGGTTTACCGCACCCGGGGGCAGATCTGGACCGTGGTCTGCCCCAAGCAGGAAACGCCCCTGTTCCTGACCCCGGAGGAGGCCCAGGAGCTGGGGCGCCATGGCGCCCTGCGGCCCGACTGGGCCGGCCACCGCCAGGCCGACGCCTGCCTGGCGATCACCGCGGTCGGGGCCTACCAGTTCGCCGAAGCCCTGAAGGCATCGGCGCGGCTGCGGACGCGCGACATCGCCCACGCCGTGGTCTGCATCGCAGAGCCCGGGCGTCTGCGCCGCCCCCGCAGTGCCGGGGAGCGGGCCCATGCGCTCAGCGATCTGCATATCGACGACCTGTACGTCGGCATCGACCGCCACCTGCTGGTCACGCACACCCATCCCGAGCCGATCTGGGGCCTGCTCGGTCCCAGGCTGCAAGGAACGATCAAGGCGGCCGGGTACCGCAACAGCGGCGGGACCATGAGTACGGCCGGGCTGCTTTATGCCAACGGCTGCTCCTGGATGCACCTGCTGCGGCACTGCGCCGAGCTGCTGCACCTGCTGCCGGAAGCGGTGCTGACCCGGGACGAGCTCGCCGCGATGGACGGGCTGGCGGATCCGAATCCGCTTCTGGATTCGGTGCCTTGAGGGGCGGCTGCGCAGGCTGAAACTGGCGGCGCCGGGCGCGGGCGGCTTCCCTGGGGCTACGTACTTCCCGCAACGGCCCTGCGGGAATTGCGGATGGTTCCGCAAGGCCGGCGGGCACATGCTGAACCCATACCTATTCGGGGACCCGCGATGATCAAGCACGACGTCCAGAGCGTCTTCCTGCAGGCCGGGGCCAGCCCGACGCCCGCTACGCTCAGCGTGGCCGGGCTGTCGTACCCACCGGCTCCGGCACATGCGGGGCAGCACATTGCCGCGACCCCCCGGGCCCACGCTCCGCCGCCGCAGGCCGCCGCCGCGGTATCCAGCCTATTCCTCATCGCCGCGCTGTTCGCCGCCGCCGCGGAGCTGGTCTACCGGATCGCACCCCGCCGCCGCTCAGCCGCGCACGCGCGCAGGCCCGAGGCCGGCGGCGGATCCGCCTCTTCGTATGCGGGCTCCCGCGCTCACTCGGTGCAGAGCCGCTTCTGATTACTTGTCGACGAAGGCCCGCTCGATCACGTAATCGCCGGTTACGCCCTGTTGCGGCGACCGTGCGAACCCCAGGCGGTCCAGCATCGCGCACGTGTCCCTGAGCATGGCCGGGCTGCCGCAGAGCATGGCGCGGTCGGCCGCCGCATCGAGCATGGGCAGGGCAAGATCGGCGCAGAGCCGGCCGCTGGCGATCAGGTCCGGGATCCTGCCCTGGTGGACGAACTGTTCCCGCGTCACCACCGGGTAATAGAGCAGCTGATTGCGGGCCTGGTCGCCGATGTACTCGCTGGCCGGAAGCTCGCGCGTGATGAAGTCGCGGTAGGCCAGGTCGGCGACTTCCCGCACGCCGTGCACCAGCACGATCTTTTCGAAACGCTCGTAAAGCTCCGGGTCCTTGATGATGCTCAGGAAAGGCGCCAGGCCGGTGCCCGTGCTCAACAAGTACAGGCACCTGCCCGGGCGCAGGTCCTGCAGCAGCAGGGTGCCGACCGGCTTGCGGCCCACCAGGATCTCGTCGCCGGGCCTGATGTGCTGCAGCCGTGAAGTCAGCGGTCCGTTCGGCACCTTGATGCTGAAGAATTCCAGCAGGTCCTCGTAGTTGGCGCTGGCGATGCTGTAGGCCCGCAGCAGCGGCCGGCCCTCCACTTCCAGGCCGATCATCACGAACTGGCCATTGAGGAAGCGCAGCGACTCGTCGCGGCTGGTCTTGAAGCTGAACAGGCTGTCGTTCCAGTGGCGGACATCCACCACGTGTTCGATGCCGTATGCGGCCATGCCTGGGCTCCGATGGGCTGAACGCCGCAAGCGCTACTTGCGCGAGTGATGCAGCCTGCCCTTTTCCTGCGGCGTTTCCGCCATGGTCAGATTCGGGGCATCCGCGACGGTGCGGCGCTCCGAGAGGCGGATGCGCAGGGCCAGGTCGGTGCGCGAGTCCGCGTTGCGCCTGGCCTCGTCCAGGCTGATGCGCCCGGCCTCGTAAAGATCGTAGAGCGACTGGTCGAAGCTGTGCATGCCGCTGTCGTTGCCCTTGGCCATGGCTTCCTTGAGCTCGTTGATGCGCCCCTCGCGGATCAGCTCGGAAACATGCAAGGTCGACAGCAGCACTTCGGTCGCCAGGGCCGCCTTGCCGTCCAGCGTAGGGATCAGCCGCTGCGAAATCACCGCCTTCAGGTTCATGGACAGGTCCATCAGGACTTGCTTGTGTGCCTGCTGCGGGAAGAAGTTGAGCAGCCGTTCCATCGCCTGGTCGGCGGTATTGGCATGCAGGGTCGACAGGCACAGGTGCCCGGTGTCGGCATAGCTCATCGCGTAGCGCGCAGTTTCCTGGTCGCGGATTTCGCCGATCATGATCACGTCCGGCGCTTCGCGCATGGCGTTGCGCAGGGCGTCGCCGAAGCTGCGCGTATCCACCGACACCTCGCGCTGGTCGACTAGGGCGCGGTTATGCTTGAACAGGAACTCGATCGGATCCTCGATCGTCAGGATATGGCCGCCGGCGTTGGCGGCGCGGTGGTTGATCATCGCCGCCAGGGACGTGCTCTTGCCGGAGCCGGCCGCGCCCACGAACAGCACCAGGCCGCGCGGCAGCATGGCCAGGCCGGCGCACTGCTCGGGCAGCCCCAGTTCCCGGAAGGAGGCCACCGACGGCTTGATCTGGCGGATGACCATGCCCGCCTCGCCGCGCTGCTGGAACACATTGATGCGGAAGCGCCCGGCAGTGCCGAAGGAATAGGAGAGGTTGGCCTCCATGGTTTCGTCGAAGGCCGCTTTCTGGCGTTCGTTCATCAGCGCCTGGGCTAACTCATGCACCTCGCCCCTCTTCAACAACTCGCCCTTCACCGGATAGGTGTTGCCCTCGACCTTCATGCGCGGGGTGGCGCCGCAGGTGAGGAACATGTCCGAAGCACCGCTCTCGATCATCAGCTTGAGCAACTGTTGCAGGTCGGCCATGGCGGTGGTGTCGGGCGATGTGGCGGGCGTCCTGCGCCCGGATAGCGAACAAACTAACGCGATACAGCGCGCCCTTCATTGACCTGGGTCAAGCGGGCGACCGTCGGCTCTTGACCTTAATCAATGACTTCCACCGTGGCGCCGACTAACTTCGCGCTGAGGATTCCCGAGCGTTTCGGATGCGAGGCCTGAGAAAGCGTGAGGAGCGACGGTCCAAGCGAGTGGCCCAGCGGCGCAGCCGCGCTGCGCCTGTCCCTGCTCTTGCTCCTCGCCCTGGGCATGGTGTCGCGCGTCCTGGCCGGCCAGTGGCCGGCGATACGGAGCATCGAGTTCGCCGGCAACGGAATCACCCGGCCGCAGACCATGCTGCGCGAAATCACCGTCAGGGTCGGCGATCCGGCGGATCCGGCAAGGATCGAGCGCAGCCGGCAGGCGATTCAGGACCTGGGCCTGTTTCGCTCGGTCGCAGCGGAGCTGCAGCCGCTGCCCGGCGGCGTCAGGCTGCTGTTCACCGTCAAGGAAAAGTGGCCGCTGCTCCCGGTGCCACGGGTCGAGGGCAACGGCAGCGGCGAGTACGGCTATGGCGCGCAGCTGCGCTGGAACAACCTGTGGGGCCTGAACCACACCCTCAACCTCCAAGCGATGCGCCGCCGCTTCCGCGACCCGGACAAGACCGCGAATACCCAGCTCCAGCTCGGCTACAACGCGCCTTTCCTGGGCGGCAGCCCCTACGGCCTGTCCGGCTCCCTGGGGTTGAGCAACCAGGATTCGCTCGATGCGCAGGGGCGGCCCTACCATGAGGTCTTCGAGAGCGCGGCGCTGGGCGGCAGCTATGCCCTGTCCGCCCAGCACCCCAGTGCCGGCTGGAGCCTGGGCGCCGGGCTGGACTGGCAGCGCGACTCGCCCAGCGGCGCATTCGCCCCCCGCTCCGCCAGCTACGCGCTCGGCCCGGCGTTTTCGGCCACCTACAACGACCTGCGCTACCTGATCTACAGCGAGCAGGGACAGCGCTTGCGGGTCAGCACGCAGTACTCCCTCGACGGGCTGGCCGCCAACTACAGCTCGGCCAGCGGCAGCGTGGCCTGGCGGCGCGACTGGCAGGTCGGAGCCACTCCGCACCAGACGCTCGAGCTGCTGGGCAGCGGCGGCTTGTACCTCGGCGGCGCGCCGGGGCGAACCCACGACTTCTACACCCTGGGAGGCCAGCGGACGCTGCGCGGGTATCCCTCCACCTTCGTCGAAGGCGATACCGGGTACTACCTGGCCGGTGCCTACCTCCGGCCGGTCGGCCCGAGCTGGCTGCGCCTGCTGGCGACGGTGGAAGCCGGCAACGCCTTCGCCGACCTTCACCACCTGCATGGCCCGGCCGCCTACAGCTCGATCGCGCTGGGCCTGCGCGTGCGCGTCAACTGGCTGGTCAATCTCGAGCTCGAGGCCGGGGCGGCGCTGCCGCTCGACCGGGCGCGCGGCGTGCGGCTATTCGCCGGCAGCGTCGACCAGGGGCGCTGAAGCGATCAGTCCCGGGGTTTCAGCTGCATCAGCATCTGCACCAGCTGCGCCAGGCCGCGCGCCTCCATCTTCTGCATGATGTGGGCGCGGTGCAGCTCCACCGTGCGCTCGCTCAGGCCGAGGTCGATCGCCACCGCCTTGTTGGCCGCGCCGTCGGCGAGCCGCCCGGCGATTTCCCGCTCGCGGGCGGTGAGGCTGTCGTAGCGGCTGCGCAGCTGCTCCAGGCTGCTGAGCTGCTCCCGCAGCTGCGCATCCTGTTGCAGCGCCTTCTGCACGCGGCGGATCAGTTCGTCGTCCTTGAAGGGCTTTTGCAGGAAGTCGACCGCGCCGGCCCGCATTGCCTCCACCGCCATCGGCACGTCGCCGTGGCCGGTGACGAAGATCACCGGAATGGCCCAGCCGCGCCGGTTCAGTTCCTGCTGCACCTCCATGCCGCCCATGCGCGGCATGCGGATATCCAGCACCAGGCAGCCGCGATGTTCGGGCTGGTAGCTGTCGAGGAACTCACGCGGGTCGCCGAAGGTGCGCGAGCGCACCCCCACCGAACGCAGCAGCAGGGCGATGCTGTCGCGCACCGCCTCTTCGTCGTCGACGACGAACACCGTCCCCGTGTCCAACCCTGACCCCGTGTCCTTCTTCATTGCTCGAGCACCGGCAAGCGCATGACGAATTCCGCCCCTCCGCGCAGGTTACGCCGGTAGCGCAGCTCCCCGCCATGCACCGACATGATCGACTTGCAGATCGACAGCCCCAGGCCCATGCCCTGCGACTTGGTGGTGAAGAAAGGCTCGAACAGCCGCTCCTCGGCTTCCGCGCTCAGGCCCGGGCCGCAGTCGCTGACGCTGATCTCCAGCCACGATGGATCCGCTGATGACGCCGCGATGGTGACGCTGTCGCCGCTGGCCTGCTCGCCCATCGCCTCCACGCCGTTGCGCACCAGGTTGAGCAACACCTGCTGGATCTGCACGCCGTCGCCCTGCACGCGCGGCAGGCCCGGCTCCAGGTTCAGGACCAGCCTCCAGCCGCGCGCCCGCAGCTCGAACTCCACCAGCTTGGTGGCCTCGGCGATCAGCGCCGTGCAGTCCAGCGGCTCGCGCACCGACTCGCGCTTGCGCGTCATGTTGCGCAGCCCGCGGATCACCTGGCCGGCGCGATCCGCCTGGGTCGCGATCTTGTCGAGAATGGTGACCATCTCATCGGCATCGGTCATGCCACCCAGGACCAGCCGCCGGGCGGCGCTGGCATAGTTGGCAATGGCGGTCAGGGGCTGGTTGACCTCGTGGGCGATGCCGCTGACCATCTCGCCGAGCGTGCCCACCCGGCCGACATGGGCCAGGCGGGTGCGCAGCTCCTCGGCCTCCCGCGTCGCTTCGAACACCTGGCTGCGGTCGACGATCTCGCAGATCATCAGCAACGCATCGCCACGCTCGTCGCGCGCCACGCCGGCCTGGAGCAGGCCGTAAAGGTTCTCTCCGCTCCGCCGGCGGTAGCGGATTTCGCGGCTGAAGCGGTCGCCGGAGATGCGCAGGCGTTCGAAGTCCGCGCGCACCGCCTCGCGGTCCTCCGCGACGATCAGGTCGGTATGGCGCATGCCCTGAGCTCGCCGGTGCTGTAGCCGAGCAGCGACTCGCAGCCCCGATTGGCGTCGAGCACATGGCCATCGACGTCGGTGATGGTAATGGCGGTCGGCGTGTTCTCGAAGATCAGCCGCAGCTCCTCGGTGGCGGCGCGGATCTCCGCTTCGTGGCGCTTGCGCTGGGTGATGTCGCGCAGAATGCCGACGAAGCCGTGCTCGGCGCCGGTGACGAACTCTCCCACCGCCAGATCGATCGGGAAGGTGGTGCCGTCCTTGCGCTGCGCCACCACTTCGCGGCCGATGCCGATGATGCGCGGCGCGCCGGTGGCCAGGTAGCGCTCCAGGTAACCGTCGTGCTCCTGGCGATAGGGCTGGGGCATCAGCATGGAGACGTTGCGGCCCAGCACCTCGGCTTCGCGATAGCCGAAGACGCGCTCGGCGGCGCGGTTGAAGCCGGCGATCAGGCCCTGGGGGCTGATCAGGACGATGGGATCGACCGCGGCATCGAGCAGCGCCGCCAGGCGATCACCCGAGGGATGAGGGACACGCGCGCCGTCGAAACCCTTCATATCACCACAATGCCCGCTGGCCGGCTTGCGCCGGCGGTGAGGCATTGTAGCCGCTGCGGGAAGCGGCGGAGGCCGGCTGCCGCACCGGTCCGGTTCAAGCCGCGCCGGAGCGGCATGGAGCCGATCCGGCTTGACCCAGATCAAGGCCCGCGCATCCATCCGCCGGCAAAGTGAGGGAAACCCCTGCCGGGAGTCGCCATGGCCAAACAAGCATTGATCTTCCTGATCGCGGACCGCGCCATGCGGCGCAGCCCGGCGTTCGAGACCGCGCGGCGGCTGGCGGAGAGGACCGGGTCCACGCTCCACATCTTCCTGCCCGCCTGGTCGCGGCCGATCGCCCTCGCCGGCCTGCTGTTCCGGCGCCAGGCCGGGCAAGCCCGGGAGGGCCACGCGCAGCAGCTCGGCCATCTGCTGGAACTGGAAGCCGATGCGCTGCGCGAGACCGGCTTGCCGGTGAGCACCAGCCTGGTGTGGACCAGGCGCGGCACCGACGAGGCGCTGCGCCGGATCAATACGCTCAAGCCCGGCCTGGTGATCAAGGACGCCGAGCCGGAATCGGCCGCGGCGGTGCTGGCGGGCGGCGCCGACCGACGCCTGCTGCGCAGCTGCAATGCGCCGGTGCTGCTGGTGCACGGCGACAGCAGCACGCACCCGTTGTGCGTCGCCGCCGCGGTCGATCCCCAGCGCGGCTGGCCGGCGGATTTCCAGTTCGGCAAGCGCATCGCGAGCACGGCCGCGCACCTGGCCACGATCCTGGGAGCTGAACTGCACCTGTTGTACGTGGACCGCCATCTGCAGCCGGCCACGGCGGCAAGCCGGCATGGCCACTACCGCTCCGCCCGCGAAAAAGCGGCGGAGCCGGCCAGCGACGGCCTGGCCGTCCTCGCCAGCGGCGTGGGCGTGCCCGCTGGCCATTGCCATCGCATCCCGGGACCGGTTGCGCAGGCGCTGGCGGAATTCACCAGCGCCAGGGGCGTCGACCTGCTGGTGATCGGGGTCCAGCCACGGCCGGCCTGGAAGCGCCTGCTGCTGGGCAACCGCACCGAGCGCATCAGCCGCTACGCAAGCTGCGACCTGCTCGTGCTCAAGCCCGACCCGGAGGGCGCCGCCGAGCCGAGGCTTGTATGGGGCGGCAGCGCCCTGCCACACTGAGGGCGTGTTGACCTACGCCCTGCTGCTGGCCAACCTGGCCGCCTTCCTGTGCGAAAGCCGGCTGGACGACACCCAGCTTTCCTCGCTGCTGCTGTGGCCGCTGGGATCGGGGTTCCGCATCTGGCAACCCCTGAGCAGCGCGTTCATCCACGCCGACGTCGGTCATTTCGCCACCAACATGTTCGGCCTGTGGATGTTCGGGCGGCCGGTCGAAGGCGCGCTCGGAGCGCGGCGCTTCGCCGCGCTCTATTTCGCCAGCCTGGCCACGGCGGCGGCCACGCAGCTGCTCGTCACCGGCCTGCTCACCGACAAGGTGCCGACACTGGGCGCCTCCGGCACCGTGTTCGGAGTGCTTGCCGCTTATGCCGCTCTTTTCCCGAACCGCCGGGTGATGCTGCTGTTCCCGCCGATCCCGATGAAGGCCAAGCTGTTCGTTTTCCTCTACGCCGTGCTCGAACTGTGGTCCGGCATCACCGGCTTCCAGCCCGGCGTGGCGCACTTCGCCCACCTGGGCGGCCTGATCGGCGGCCTCTCGCTCCTGGGCTACTGGCGTCATTCGGACCCGCGTCCCGGCCCCTGAGCTTGCGGGCGGTGGACCTGGCGGAGCCGGATCGGCCTGCTTGCGGCCAGGAGCTTGACCTGCATCAATGCCGCAGCCGACCCCGCCGCCGATACTGGCCCACGCCAACTACTCGTGCACGGAGTCAGCACCATGCAACTCCCCCTTGAAATCGACTATCGCAACGTGCAGTCCTCGACGCCGATCGATACCCTGATCCGGACCCGCGCGAGCAAGCTCTCGCGCTGCTGCCCGCGCCTGATCGGCTGCCACGTCACGGTGGAAACCCCGCACCGCCATCACCGCCACGGCAACGCCTACCTGGTGAACATCCGGCTCGCCGTGCCCGGGTCGGCGATCGCGGTCAACCGCGGCCATGACGCGGACTCCGGCCACGACCTGTATGCCACCATCCGCGACGCCTTCGACGTCGCCGAGCGGCAGCTCGAGAACTGGAGCGACAAGCGCCACGAGCACGAGCGCCCGGCGCAACACGACCTGCGCGACGCCGGCTGAGCCACGCGATGACGCAGCAAGGCCGGGGCAAGGCCTACATCGTCGGCGGCGGCATCGCCGCCCTCTCCGCTGCCGTCCTGCTGATCCGCGACGCTGGCCTGCCGGGGAGCAACATCCACATCCTGGAAGAGCTGCCGCTGGCGGGCGGCGCCCTCGACGGCTCCGGGGATGCCGTGCGCGGCTACGTCAGCCGCGGCGGGCGCATGCTCACTGAGGAGACCTATGTCTGCCTGTGGGATGTGCTCGACGGCATCCCGTCCCTGCGCAAACCCGGGATGTCGGTGAAGCGTGAACTGTGGGACTTCAACCGCGTCTGGCGCTCCGAGGCCCATGCCCGCCTGATCGACCGCAACCACTGCATCCTCGACGCCGCCGATCTCGGCTTCAGCATGACGGACCGGGCCGAACTCATCCGCCTGCTGACCAGCTCCGAACATGCTCTGGGCATCAAGCGCATCGACCAGTGCTTCTCGGCGCATTTCTTCGACACCAATTTCTGGGCCCTGTGGCGCACCACCTTCGCCTTCCAGAACTGGCACAGCGCCGCCGAACTGCGGCGCTACATGCTGCGCTTCCTGCAGGAGTTCCCGCGCATTCACACCCTGGGCGGCGTGCGCCGCAGCCCGCTGAGCCAGTACGACTCGATCGTGCGGCCGATGCAGCGGTGGCTGGAGGAACGCGGCGTGGTGTTCGAATACGGCGTGCGGATCGTCGACGCGGACTTCGACGGCGCCGCCGCCTTCCGCCGCATCACCCGGCTGCATGCCCGGCGTGGCGGTCACAGCCTGGACTACGGCGTCGGCCCCGACGACATCGCGCTCATCACCATCGGCTCGATGACCGCGGACGCCACCCTGGGCGACGACCATCACGCCCCCGAACTGGTCCGCGACCCGCGCGACGGCGCCTGGACGCTCTGGTGCAACCTGGCCCGCAAGGCCGAGGGCCTGGGACGGCCGCAGGTGTTCTGCGGCGAGGTCGACCGGACCAAGTGGGAGTCCTTCACCCTGACCATGCGCAGCCCGGTCCTGGTGGAGCGCATCGAGCGGTATTCGGGCAACAGCCCCGGCACCGGCGGCCTGATGACCTTCAAGGACTCGGGCTGGCTGATGTCCATCGTGGTACCGCGGCCGCCGCACTTCGAGGGGCAGCCCGACGGGGTGTATACGCTCTGGGGCTACGGCCTGTTCGTGGACCAGCCCGGCGACTACCTGCGCAAGCCCATGGCGCAGTGCAGCGGCCAGGAAATCCTCACCGAGCTGGTCCACCAGCTCGGTTTCGAGGACATCCTCGAGGAGGTGCGCCGCACCACCACCGTGATCCCGGTGATGATGCCCTACATCACCAGCGAGTTTCAGTGCCGCGCCGAGGGCGACCGCCCTGCAGTGATTCCACCAGGGGCCGAGAATTTCGCCTTCCTGGGGCAATACGTCGAGATTCCACAGGATGTGGTATTTACCGTAGAGTATTCGGTGCGCACCGCCATGCACGCCGTTTACGGCCTGCTCGGGATCGAGAAGGAGATACCCGCGATCTTCCACGGCATCTCCGATCCGAGGACGGTCCTGGCCGGCCTGAAAACCCTGGCGGCCTGACAGCCCCGGAACGCACTCGAGCGTGCGGCACAAATGCGCGCTTTGGGGGCGACCATGCGGGGGACAGTGAACAACGAGTCGCAGCCGGATTCCGCCAACGCGAGCGGAACCCTCCGCTTTGCCGAAGAAGCCCGGGCCGAGGCTCCGGCGCTCCCCTGGAAGATCCTGGTCGTCGACGACGAGCCGGACGTGCATGCGGTGACCAGGCTGGTGCTGTCCGATTACGTCGTGCACGGCCGGCCGCTGGAGATCCTCGACGCCTATTCCGGCGCGCAAGCCACCGAGATGATGAGAAACGATCCGGGCATCGCCGTGGTCCTGATGGACGTGGTGATGGAATCGGAGCAGGCGGGGCTGCTGGCGGTCGAAGCCATCCGCCAGCAATTGGGCAACAGCCGCACGCGGATCGTCCTGCGCACCGGCCAGCCCGGCAGCGTGCAGGAAGAAGAAGTCGTCGCCCGATACGGGATCAATGATTACAGGGAGAAGACGGAACTATCCGCGCGACGCTTGAAGACGCTCATTCATGCGCGCCTGTCCGACTACCAGGCCCTGGCGGCCTCGGACGACATCACCGCCCGGATCGACAACCAGGAACAGGTCATTCACCTTCTGCGGCGGGAGCGGTCCGCCCTGGAGCTGCTCGACCACATGTCGAACGACCTGCAGGCATGCCGCACGCTGTCGGAGCTCGGGGCGCTCGCCGCTTCCGGCGCCCGGGCCATCACCGGCGCATCCTCCGGTGCCGTATTGCTGGCCGACCCGGACAGCGGCCACCTCAAGCCGGCCGGGCTCTGGGGAAAGTTCGACGGATGCGCGTTGAAGCGCCGGGAGGACTGCCCGTCCCTGCGCAGCCACGACGCGGCGACGCCCAAGCCCCCCTGCAGGCTGTTCGAACCGCATCGGCCGCACATCTGCGTGCCCATCCCCGCCGAGCACGAACCGCGCGGGATCCTGCAGATTCTCGACCTGGCCATCGACGAGGCCGACGGGGCGATGGCGCTGCTGAGGACGCTGGCGACGCGGACCGGGCTCATTGCCTCGAACCTGATGCTGCACGACCAGCTGCGGGCGCTTTCGGTGCATGACGAGCTGACCGGCTTGTTCAACCGGCGCTTCCTGACCGAGAGCCTGAAGATCGAGCAGTCGCGCGCCGAACGCAGCGGCGCTCCGCTCTGCCTGGTCCTGTTCGACCTGGACCGCTTCAAAGCCGTGAATGACCGGTTCGGGCATCCGGCCGGAGACGCCGCTCTTGCCGCATTCGCCAAGGTGCTGCGGCAGCACGCCAGGAGCGGCGACATCGCCTGTCGCTACGGCGGCGAGGAACTGGCGCTGGTGCTGCCGGGAACCCAGCCGGCGGCGGCGCTGGAACGGGCGAACGAGGTCCGTGAGGAATGGTCGCGCACCGCCATTCCGCACGCCGGCGGGGTGCTGCCGTTCCTCACCGTGTCCGCCGGGGTCGCCGCCCTGCCCCAGGACGCCGAAACCTCGGACGCCCTGATACGCCTGGCCGACGAGGCGCTGTACCGGGCCAAGCGCGGCGGCCGCAACCGTTGCGAGGGCACTGGCGGCGAGGCTCCCGGAATCGCCGCGATGTCCCCCTGAGCTGCCCGCCGGGCAAGCCCGGCCTTCGGCTTGACGTGCATCAATGCGGCCGAGGCGTTCCCCGGCCAGCATGGCTGCGGATTCGAACGACAGCACCGAAATGAGCGCACGCCCGCCTGCCTGGATCACTCATCCGGCATGCCTCAAGCACCAGATGGAGCCCGGGCACCCGGAGTGCGCGCAGCGGCTGCAGGCCATCGAAGACCGGCTGGTCGCCACCAGCCTGGGCTACTTCCTGGACCGGCACGAGGCGCCGCGGGCGGCGCGCGAGGCGCTGCTGCGGGTGCACACGCCGGAGCACGTGGATTTCGTGCTGCAAGCCGTGCCCGGCGACGCGACGGTGCGGGTCGACGCCGACACCTGGATGAACGCTTACACCGCCGAGGCGGCGCTGCGCGCCGCCGGGGCCGGGGTGCTGGCGGTGGACCTGGTGCTGCGTAACCACACCGACTTTGCCTTCTGCGCGGTGCGCCCGCCGGGCCATCACGCCGAGCACGGCGCGGCGATGGGCTTCTGCTTCTTCAACAACGTCGCGGTGGCGGCGGCGCACGCCCTGGCCAGCGGCCTGGAGCGCGTGGCCATCCTCGACTTCGACCTGCATTACGGCAACGGCACCGCCGATATTTTCGGCCGCGACCCGCGGGTGCGGCTGTGCTCGACCTACCAGCATCCCCTTTATCCGTATTGGAAGGGCGACGCCGCGGCCACCAGTCTGGTCGACGCCGCCCTGCCGCCGCTGGCCGGCAGCCACGAATTCCGCCACGCCGTGGCGGCCCGCTGGCTGCCCGAGCTGGAGCGCTTCCGGCCGCAGCTGATCCTGGTGTCGGCGGGGTTCGATGCGCACGCCCAGGACGGCCTCGGCGATCTGCGCCTGAACTACGGCGATTTTCACTGGATCGGCAGCGTCATCTCGCAGCTGGCCGAAGCCTGCTGCGGAGGCCGCGTGGTCGCCACCCTGGAAGGGGGTTACAACACCACCGCGCTGGCACGCAGCGTCGAGTCGTTTCTCCGCGCCTTTCTCGGCGAGGAGCTGCCGGCATGAGCACCTACCATCTCGATGCGCTGTTCCATCCGCGGCGGGTGCTGATGCTGGGCGAAGCCCGCGATGCAGCCACCCGGCAGCTGCTCGCCAACCTCGAAGCCAGCCTGCCCGCCGATCGCCGCAGCCTGGTCGGAGCCGAACGCCGCGGCTGGACGTGTGCGCCGGAGCAGGCGCCATGGCCGAACGGCGACCTGGCCGTGTTGGCCGGGGCTTCGTGGCTCAATCCCGGCACAGCGGCCAGGCTGGTCCGGTGCGGGGTGCGCGCGGTACTGCTGCCCGGCAATGACGCCATCCCGGCCGATTTCGTCGCCGCCGCGCGGCGGCTCAGCCTGCGGCTGCTGGGTCCGCGCAGCGCCGGGCTGGCGAGCAGCCGCGACGCGCTCAATCTCACCACGCTCGACTGCCGCATCCTGCCCGGCAAGCTGGCCCTGCTCTCGCAGTCGCAGACCGTGGCGGCCACCGCGCTGGATTGGGCGCGGGGCCGGGGGCTGGGGTTTTCCCGGGTGGCCATCACCGGCGCGGAAGCCGATATCGACCTCGCCGATCTGCTCGACCATGCGGCGCTCGATCCGCACACCCGCGCGGTGGTGATGCAGTTGGGGCGCATCGGCGACGGCCGCAAGTTCATGTCCGCGGCGCGCGCCTGCGCGCGCGGCAAGCCGGTGGTGGTGCTGCAGACCAACCCCGCCTGCGCCCTCGGGCCGGTCGGGACCGATCCCGTGCGCAGCGCCGCGTTCCAGCGCGCCGGCCTGGTGGAATGCGGCTCCCTCGCCGGGCTGTTCGACGCCCTGGCCGCGCTGGAATGCCTCCCGCCGGTGGAAGACGGCGATGTCATCGTCGCCGGCAACGGCACCGGCGTCTGCACCCTGGCGGTGGAAGCGATGCTCCGGCAGGGCCTCCGGCCGGTCACGCTGGATGGACCGGTCCAGCAGCGCATCCTGCCGCTGGCCCCCGCCGCGCGCTTCATGCCCGGAGCGGTGGACCTGGGCGATCTCGACCCGCCCACGCTGGCCAAGGCCTTGCAGAGCCTGGCGCAGGCGCACGCCACGGCGCCGCTGCTCTACATCCGCGCGCCGCTGCCGGGCGCCAGTCACGAAGCCCTGGCCGGTGCCGCGGGCGCCTGCGGGCTGGGTCCGCGCCTGCTCACCGTCTGGCTCGGGCTCGACACGACCCTGGCGGCGCGGCGCGTCAGCGCGGCCGCGGGCGGCGCCACCTTCACCTCGCCCGACGCCGCCGCCCGCGCGCTCAGGTACCGGTGGGAGGCGCGGCGCACGCAGGAGCTGCTGACCCGCACACCGCCGGCTAGTCCAAGCTGCCCGGAGTCCCGCCACCGCGTCACGACCCGCCTGGAGCATTGGGTTCAGGTGGGGCGTAAGGAAGTGCACGGGGCGCCCGCCGCCGGCATCATCGAGGCTTACGGGCTGCCGGTGCACGCACGGTGCGGCGGAGACCGGCCCGTGCATGTGCAGATCCGTTGCCACGACGAGCTCGGCACCTACCTCGGCGTCGGGCGCGCGGCCGCCTCGGGCGCCGGCGCTCCGGCCTGCGGCTTCCCGCCGCTGGATCCCCTGCTGGCCCGCCGCCTGCTTGAAAGCGCGGGCGTCGCGGCGGAGTCGCCGGAGCTGGTCGACGCCTACAGCGAGGGCTTGCTGCGGCTGTCCCAGCTGGCGCTGGAACAGCCCAGCCTGGCTGCGGCCGAGATGGAGATGGAGGTCGACGCGGCCGGCGGCCCCAGCATCGTCGAAGACAGCCCGCGCCTCGCGCTGCGCGGCGCTTCCCTGGCGGAACGCAGGCGCGTGGCGCTGGCGCCGTATCCGTCGAACCTGGAACATGGCGTGTTTCTCAGGGGCGGGCGGCACTACCTGGTGCGGCCGGTGCGGCCGAGCGACGAGCCGGCGCTGCTGCGCCTGTTGACCGGCACCACCCCGGAGGCCATCCGCCTGCGCTTCTTCGTCAGCATGCGCCAGTTCTCCCACGCCATGGCGGCGCGGATGACGCAGATCGACTACGACCGCGAGCTGACCCTGGTCGCATCCTCCGCCGCGGAGCCGGAAGAGATCGTGGCGACGGCGACCTTGGTTCGCGATGGCGACGACCGGGGCGCGGAATTCGCCGTCCTGGTGCACCAGGACCATGCCCACGGCGGGCTCGGCCGGCACCTGATGCTGCAATTGCTCGCCTATGGCCGCAGCAGCGGCGTGAGCGTCATCCGCGGCGACGTGCTCAGCGAAAACCTGCCGATGCGGCGGCTGGCGCGCGAGCTCGGCTTCACCGACCACCCTGATCCCGAGGATCCGAGCTGCCGGAAAGTGGAAGCGGCTCTCGCCCCGGCGCCCGCGGGGGCCGCGGAGCCCGGGCTCGACGGCGCCGCGCCGGCGATCTGACCTGCCAAGGCGTCACCGGGACCGGCCGATTGATCCAGATCAATTCGTGCCGCGCGCGCCGGCGATACCTTCCAGCCTGATTTCATTTTCGGGCAAAGTGCCCCGGAGAAAGGCCCATGCAGGTCCTGGAAGCGCGGCCTCCACCGGCGACGCTCTATGAGCGCATCGGCGGCAAGGCCGCCATCGACTCGCTGATCGACGAGTTCTACGGCAGGGTGCTCGCCGATCCGGGACTGGCGCCGTATTTCAGCCGTACCAGCATGGAAAGCCTGCGCCGCATGCAAAGGGAGTTTTTCGCGGCCGCGCTGGACGGGCCCGTGCAATACACCGGCCGGCCGATCATCCATGCCCATCAGCATCTGAAGATCAGGCTGGTCGACCTCCAGGCTTTCGTCGGCCATCTGTTCGAGACGCTGCGCCGGTACGACCTGAAAGAGCAGGAGTGCTACGACATCATCTGCCGCCTGAATCTCTATACCAACGACGTGGTCAGCGCCGGCACCGGCATCGTCGGTTGAGCGGCGGCAGGAGCGGACGCGCAGCGAATCCCTCGGCGTCCAGCCTGGCTTACGCCCTTGCGGCCCAGGCGACACGCACGCATTCGCCGCGCCGCCGAATCCGTCACCCGGACACGACGCTGACCGGCAGCAGCTGCCTCATGCGCCGGCTGGCCGCGGGCGACGCGACCAGGTCCGCCAGGGTGTGGCGATCCAGGGCTTTCAGGAAATCGGAAACGGCCTCGTGCAGGACGCGCTTGAGGCGGCAGGCCGAAGTGACGCTGCAGTTGTTGCCGCCCTGGTCGAAGCATTCGACGATGTCGAAGTTATCCTCCGTCGCCCGCACCACGGCGCCGACGCCAATCGCGGCCGCCGGACGCGCGAGGCGCAGGCCGCCGCCGCGGCCCCGGACGCTCTCGACGAAGCCCCCTCTGGCCAGGGTGAGGGCCACTTTCATCAGGTGATTTCTCGATACGCCGTAGCGTGATGCGACCTCCTCGATGGTGTGCAGCCGCCCGGGCTCAAGCGCCAGAAGCATCAGCAGCCGCAGGCTGTAGTCGGTGTGGCAGGTCAGGCGCACGGGGCTGGTCCGTCGATGATAGGCATCCGCCGCGCATGTTATCGCTCGCCGCATCGGCGGCATTGATCTGGGTCAACGCCCCGCAGTTGGCTTCCGGCACCCGCGTCACACCAATGAGGCATGAACGCAGCTTCAATTCGTGGCTGCCCGGAGCCTCGCCTGGAAATCCGTGTCGCCGACCAGCTTGCTGGTGCTGGCGAGCACGCGGCCCTGGGCATCGAGCAGGGTGATGAGCAGGGAATGGTCGAATTCGCCGCCGGGCTGCCGCCGGTAGCTGATGCCGAGGAGGGCGGCGATCCTGCGGGCGTCGTTGTCCGGGGCGCTGGAGAAGGTCCAGCGTGCCGGATCGGCCCGGTGCAGTTTCGCGATTCCGGCGAGCTGCGCAGGGCCGTCGCGGGCGGCATCGAAGCTCACCATCAGCACGCGCAGCCTGGCCCTCGATGCCTCGTCGAGGTGGGATTCATAGGCCTGCATCGCGGTGATCAGCATCGGGCACGCCGCCGGACAGCTGCCGTAGAACATGCTGATCAGCACCGGATGGCCGCGATGCAGATCGAGGCCGGCAGGCGCGCCGTCCTGCGTGGTGAGACGCGCACCGAGCTGATACAGGGAGTCCGGCGGGAGCGGGCCCTGCGCCGGTGCGAGTGGCGGGCAGCTCAAGGCAGCCAGCAGCAGCAGGCGCTTCAGGAAAGGCCGCGTGCGCATCGGAAGCCCAGTGCGCATCGGAAGCCCAGGCTGCGGGTGGTGTCGGCGGGTTTGAGGCTGGTGAGCGTGGCGACCCGCATCAGCACGGCGAAATTTTCCTTCTGCCGGAGGGTCAGCGCCCCACCGCCGCAGAACTTCTGGGCCTCGTCGCTGCTCATCAGGGAGTTGGCGTCCTGCACCCACTCCCAGACCAGGCCATGCAGATCGTGCAGGCCGTAAACATTGGCCGGCGATTGCCTCACCAGGGCCAGCGCACCGGCGGGGCGCGAGTACCAGTCGAGGACCGCCTGGCGCCAGGCCGGGTCGCCGCGGGCGTCCTGCTGCGTCGTGTCGGCCGCGGCGGCCAGTTCCCACTCGGCCCAGGTGGGCAGACGTGCATCCTGCGCTTCGCAGTAGGCTTCGGCCGCGAACCAGCTGACGCGGGTCACCGGCTGCCCGGCCAGCGGCTCGCCGGGCGCGTCCAACGATTGCCAGTGCGTGAGGTAAGCGCTGTCGGCGAACAACGGGGCCACGGCGCCGCGGCGCCACTCCGGATGTGCCGCGACAAAGGTCGCAAACTCGGCGTTGGTGACGGGATGGTCCTGCATGGCGAAGTCCGCGACCGCCACGCCGCCCGCTTGATCGCCCAGCAGGGCGGACTGGAAGCGCGGGTTGCCGGGGACGCGGACATAGGGGTTGCCCGACCCCGGTGCGGCGGCGCAGCACAGCAGCGCCGCCCCCAACCCGGCGATGCGGGCAGATGTCTTCATCAGTGGGCGGCGCCTTCGGGCCGTTTGGTGGAGTCGCGCACCGCCTTGACCTCGGCCGCGGACACCGCCTCGCCGCTGTTGCCCCAGGTGTTGCGCACGTAGGTCAGGATGTTGGCCAGTTCGTCGTCGTTGAGCTGACTCATCGGCGGCATCACCGAATCGAAGGCGGCGCCGTTCACCGAAACCTTGCCGCTGAGGCCGTTGAGCACAATGCCGATGGAGCGCTGCTTGTCGGCCATCAGGAAATCGGACCCGGCCAGCGGCGGGAACACGTTCGGCAAGCCCCGGCCATTGGCCTGGTGGCAGACCGAGCACGTGCCGGTGAAGCGCGCCTCGCCGGCCTTGATCTGCTGCTCCGGGGTCAGCGTGCCGCTGGCGGCGGCGGCACGGGCCTCGCTGACCGGGGCCAGATTCGCCGCTTTGTCGCCGAGGTAGACCGCGTCCACTTCCTTGCCGGAATAGATGGCCTTGTCGGGCTCGCCCTCGGCCTTGAGCAGCGCCAGCGCACCCTTGTTGAAGGCGCGGAAGATCGAATGATCGACCATGACGTAGCTGCCGGGCACATCGACGTGGAACTCCACGATGGCGGCGCCACCCGCGGGAATCAGCGTGGTCTGCACGTTGTGCTGGTACTCGGTGCCGCCCTCGTAGCGCACGTTGTCGAAGATCTCGCCGATGACGTGGAAGCTGCTCACCAGGTTGGGGCCGCCGTTGCCGACGAACAAGCGGATGGTTTCGCCGACCTTCGCCTTCAGGGCATGGTCGCCGACCAGAGCGCCTTCAGAGCCGTTGAACAGCACGTAGGTGGGCTTCTCGTCGATGGCCTTCTGCATGTCGAAGTCCTGATGGCCGCGCTCGCGATACTTGCCGACGGTGTAGAAATCGCCCTGCATCACGTAATACTCGTGGTCGACCGGCGGCAGGCCCTCGGGCGGCTCCACCAGCAGCAGGCCGTACATGCCGTTGGCGACGTGCATGCCGACCGGCGCGGTGGCGCAGTGGTAGACGTAGATGCCGGCGTTGAGGGCCTTGAAGGTGAATTGCGATTCGTGACCCGGCGCGGTGAAGCTGGAAGCGGCGCCGCCGCCCGGCCCGGTAACGCCGTGCAGGTCGATGTTGTGCGGCATCTTGTTGTCCGGATGGTTCCTCAGGTGGAACTCCACCGTGTCGCCCTGCCGCACGCGGATGAAGCTGCCGGGCACCGTGCCGCCGAAGGTCCAGAAGGTGTAGCTCACCCCCTCGGAGATTTCCTTCTCGATCTCGCGCACTTCGAGGTCGACGACGACCTTGGCCGGCTTCTTGCGCCCGGTCGCCGGTGGAACCAGCGGGGGGCTGGTCAGAACCGCCTGGACAGGTTCCCCCTGCGGCGGCCCGAAATCACCGGGCGGGTGCTGTGCGCTCCGCGTCGAGGCAGGCGCACTGAAGGCGAGCAGCGCCCCGACCAGACCCGCGAGCACGCACCGGCAGGATTTCCACATGTTCCTTCTTCCAAGTTCTGACGACCTGGCCGAAGGTTAAACAGGTACCGCAAATACCGGATTGATGCAGATCAATCGCGGCGGCGCGCCCTCGACGGATGGCTGTGGCGCGCAATGCCGGGCGGCTCGGGCGCTCTTCGCCACGCCTGCCCCCGCCTGACCCGCCTTCATCCGTCGCGGACTGTCACAAATTGCTGTCCCGCCGGCATTTATGACGAACCTGATACCTGGCGCACAGCACCCGGCCCGCAAATTCCTTATGGTGTAATTCTTGCTGACATATTGATTGCCTTATCTTAGACTTCTAAGCATATGAATTTCCGTAAAGTACTTGGTCTACACTAAGTGCATCTATAAGTGCATCGATAAGTGCAGTGCGGAAGCCCGTAAAAAACGGCCCGCCAGGCGAGTCCGGGAGACCCGGATTTCGGCAAAACAATAGCGGTTCATGCTCGAGGGAGTGGGAATACATGCAGGATCAAGGACTTGTGCTGCCGCACGCGCAGCGGATCCGGCTGAGGCCGGGCTATTGCGACGCAGCACGGCGGGGGGCGTCCCGCCGATGAGCGAAAACAACCTGGTTTTCATCGTCATGGACAGCTGCCGCTACGACAGCTATGCCCGCGCCCGCAAGCCCAACATGGACCGCATCGGCCAGGGCAGCAGGCGCTACTCCTTCGCTTCCTGGACCAGTCCCTCGCACTACACCTACCTGATGGGGATGATCCCCCACGACAGCCCGCAGGGGGTGTTCGCCTCGGAGGTCTACAAGAAGGACTTCTCCAAGTGGGTCGACCGCCTGGGCGTGAAGGACCTGTCCTTCAAGAGCTTCGTGCCGCAGCTCTCCCTGCCCCACGTGCTGCAGGAGAACGGCTACCGCACCTCGGCCAAGGTGTCGCTGCCGGTGCTCAACCCGCTGTCGCACCTGAACCGGCACTTCGACGACTACAAGCTGATGGCGAACCACAACGACTTCGCCGGCATGGTGAAGGAGATCGAGTTCGACGAGTCGGAGCCGCAGTTTTACTTCCTCAATCTGGGCGAGACGCACTACCCGTTCATGCTCGATGCGAAGACCCTGCCGCACATCTCCGGCGTGCACGGCGTGTTCAAGCGCATGGACGACGAGCTGGGCAAGAGCAGCGAGGACAAGTTCTTCGACGACGAGCAGATGCGCTCGCTGCACGACCAGCAGGTGCGTTGCGTCGAGCACATCGACGGCGTGCTCGGCGCGCTGATCGACAAGGCGCCGAAGAACACTCACTTCATCATCACCGCCGACCACGGCGAGTGCTTCGGCGAAGGCGGCTATTTCGGCCACGGCCCGATCGTGCACGAGAAGGTGCTGGAAGTGCCGTTCCTCGAGGGCCGCAAACCCTGAGGTGAAAGCGGCACGGCGGCGGGCGGTTGCCAGGAACAGCGTCAAGGCTCAAGGGGAGAAGCAGCGTGGACAACAACAATCAATTCGAAGTGCTGGGCCTGACGCCGGCGGACGCGGCCCACCCGGGCATCGCCGTGGCGCTGGCGCGCTGCGGCGGCATCGGCCTGCTGGACCTGGAGTTCTGTCGCGACGAGCCGCGCGCGCTGGCCAACTTCCGCCGCCTGCTGGACGCCGCTCCGGCCCGCATCGGCTTGCGCCTGACCGCCGGTAGCGCCGGGCTGGCCACAAAGCTGCTGGCGCAGGTGACGGACGAGCGCGCGCTGGTGCTGCTGTTCGCCGGCCCCGCCGCCGAGCAGGCGCGGACCCACGCCGAGCTGCAGCCGTCGAACCGGCACCGCGTGCTGGCGGAGGTCGGCGACGCCGCCGCGCTGGCGGCGCTGGGCTACCCGCACCAGGGCCTGGTGGCCAAGGGCCACGAAGCCGGCGGCTGGGTCGGCGCCGACACCAGCTACATCCTGCTGCAGAAGCTGGCCGGCGGCACGACGCTGCCGATCTACGTGCAGGGCGGCGTCGGGGTGCACAGCGCCGCCGCCTGCCGCGTCCTCGGCGCCGCCGGCGTGGTGCTGGACGACCAGCTCCTGCTGCTGGCCGAATCGCCGCTGCCGGAGGCGCAGCAGAATGAGCTGGCCCGCCTCAACGGCGCCGAGACGCGCCTCTACGGCGAACTGATCGACGCGCCCTGCCGCGTCTATTCGCGCCCCGGCACGCCGGCGCTCAAGGCCGCCGACGAGGACAACCGCGGCGCCGAGGCCGGCGCGCTGGAACCGGCGCAGTGGCGCGCGCGCCTGCAGGCGCGCCTGGGCTGGAGCGGCGGCGCCGACAGCCTGATGCCGCTGGGCCAGGGCATCGGCGTGGCGTCCCTGTACCGCAGCCAGTACCGCAGTGTCGGCCGCCTGGTGCAGGCGCTGCGCAAGACCAGCCTGCGCCACATCGAGACGGCGGCGCAGCTCGGCTTCATGGCGCCGGGCGGCGCGCTCGCCGCCTCGCACGGCACGCGCTATCCGCTGGCGCAGGGGCCGATGACGCGCGTTTCCGACAGCCCCGAGTTCGCCTATCAGGTCTCGCTGCAGGGCGGCCTGCCGTTCCTGGCCCTGGCGCTGATGCGCGGGCCGCAGGTGCTGGAGATGCTGCAGCAGACCCAGGCCCGGATGGGCGGTCTGCCCTGGGGCGTGGGCATGCTCGGCTTCGTGCCGCACTCCTTGCGCGAGGAGCAGTGCCAGGCGATCTGGCAGTGCAAGCCCAGCTACGCCCTGATCGCCGGCGGCCGCCCGGACCAGGCGGCGCAGTTCGAGCAGCACGGCATCCCCACCTACATCCACGCGCCGGCGCCGGCGCTGCTGAAGATGTACATCGAGCAGGGCGCCAAGCGCTTCGTGTTCGAGGGCCGCGAATGCGGCGGCCACATCGGCCCGCTCGCCAGCTTCCCGCTGTGGGAGCAGATGGTCGAAACCCTGCTGGCGGAAGTGAAGCCCGGCAGCGAAGCCGGCTATCACCTGTTGTTCGCCGGCGGCCTGCACGACGCCCGCTCGGGCGCCATGCTCGCGGCGCTGACCGCGCCGCTGGCGGCGCGCGGCATGAAGGTCGGCGGCCTGATGGGCACGGCCTACCTTTTCACCCGGGAGATCGTGCGGTCCGGCGCCATCGTCGAAGGCTTCCAGGCCCAGGCCCTGGCCTGCGCCCGCACCGTCAACCTCGAATCCGGCCCCGGTCACTCGACCCGCTGCGCCGATACGCAGTTCGCGCGCGACTTCTACGAGACGCGCCGCGGCCTGCTGCGCGACAACCGTTCCGCCGACGAGATCCGCGACACGCTGGAAGAGCTCAACATGGGCCGCCTGCGCATCGCCTCCAAGGGCGTCAACCGCGACGCCAGCGGCGCCATCGTCGCGGTCGAGTCGCAGCAGCAGCTCAGCGACGGCATGTACATGATCGGCCAGGTCGCCACCCTGCGCGACCGCACCCAGGGCATCGCCGAGCTGCACGAGGACGTCAGCGCCGGCGGCCAGGCGCTACTGGCCCGGCACGCGGAGCGGCGCGCGGAGCGGGTCGAGGCGGCGCGTCCTTCCGACATCGCCATCGTCGGCCTCGGCACCCTGCTGCCGCGCGCCCACGACGCCGACCAGTACTGGCACAACATCGTCGACCAGGTCTGCGCGCTCGGCGAAGTGCCGGAGTCGCGCTGGGACTGGAAGCTGTACTTCGACGCCGACCGCCGCGCCCGCGACAAGGTCTACTCGCGCTGGGGCGGCTTCCTCGACGAGGTGGCGTTCGACCCCATCGCCTACGGCATCCCGCCGAAGTCGATGAAGGTAATCGACCCGATGCAACTGCTGACCCTGGAGGTGACCAAGCGCGCCCTGGCCGACGCCGGCTACGCCTCCGGCGATTTCGACCGCGAGAACACCTCGATCATCCTCGGCGCCAGCGGCGGCCTCGGCGACATCGGCACGCAGTACGCGGTGCGCTCGGAGATCCCGCGCTTCGTCGAGAACCCGGACGAAAGCGTGTGGGAGCGCCTGCCGGAGTGGAGCGAGGAATCCTTCGCCGGATCGCTGATCAACGTCGCCGCCGGCCGCGTCGCCAACCGCATGGACTTCGGCGGCCTCAATTTCACGGTGGATGCCGCCTGCGCCTCGTCGCTGGCCGCCATCGCCATGGCGGTGCACGAGCTGGAGAGCGGCCGCAGCAACTTCGCCATCGCCGGCGGCGTCGACACGGTGCAGAGCCCGTTCGGCTTCCTCTGCTTCTCCAAGACCCAGGCCCTGTCCCCCACCGGCAAGCCCAAGACCTTCGATGTGGCCGCCGACGGCATCGCCATCAGCGAGGGGCTGGCGGTGATCGCGCTGAAGCGCCTGGCCGATGCCGAGCGCGACGGCGACCGCATCTACGCCGTGATCAAGTCGGTCGCCGGCTCCTCCGATGGCAAGGCGCTGGGCATGACGGCGCCGCGCCCGGAAGGCCAGAAGCGCGCGCTGCGCCGCGCCTACGCCCGCGCCGGCTTCTCGCCGGCGACCCTGGGCCTGGTCGAGGCGCACGGCACCGGCACGCCGGTGGGCGACCGCGCCGAGTCCCAGACCATCACCGAATCCCTGCTGGCGGAAGGCGCGGCGCCGCGCAGCGCCGCCATCGGCTCGGTCAAGACCCTGCTCGGCCACACCAAGGCCAGCGCCGGCGTCGCCGGCCTGATCAAGGTGGCGCTGGCGCTGCATCACCGCACGCTGCCCGCACACTACGGCGTGGACCAGCCGATCGACACCATTGCCGACGACCGGTCGCCGGTGTACCTGCTGAAAGAGGCGCGGCCCTGGCTGGCGCACCCGGACCATCCGCGCCGCGGCGGCGTCTCCGCCTTCGGCTTCGGCGGCACCAACTTCCACGCCGTGCTGGAGGAATACCGCGGCGGCTTCGGCGGCGCCGCGCCCGGCGCCAAGCGCTGGCCGCAGGAGCTGTTCCTGCTGCGCGCCGGTGACGAGGCGGCGCTGGCCACCGAGGCCGGGCGCCTCGTCACCGCGCTGCGCCAGGGCACCAGCATCAAGCTGCGCGACCTCGCCTACAGCCTGGCGCGCCAGGCCGAGGCGCGCCGCGGCAGCGCGGTGACGCTGGCTATCGTCGCCAAGGATTTCGCCGGCCTGCTGGCCGACCTGGAAGCGGTGCAGGCGCATCTCGCCGGCAACGGCAAGCCGCTGCCGCCCGGCGTACGCCTCGGCCGCGGCCTCAAGGCCCGGGCGCCGCAGCTCGCCTTCCTCTTCCCCGGCCAGGGGGCGCAGTACGTCAACATGGGCCGCGAAGCCGCGCTGTACCTGGAGGAACTCCGCGGCGCGCTGGAGCTGGCCGACGTCACGCTGCGCGGCGACTTCGCGCAGCCGCTGTCGCGCAGCATCCTGCCGCCGGCCGCGTTCGACGCCGAAACCGAGAAGGCGCAGGCCGCCGCGCTGACCGACACGCGCGTGGCGCAGCCGGCGATCGGCACGCTGGCGCTGGGTTACCTGCGCCTGGCCGAGCGCCTCGGCCTGGAGCCGATGGCCGCGGCCGGCCACAGCTACGGCGAATACGCCGCGCTGCTCGCCGCCGGCGTGCTGTCGCCGCAGGACTTCCTGCGCTTGTCGGCGGTGCGCGGTCGCTGCATGGCCGAAGCGGCGCGCGACAGCGCGCCGGGCGCGATGGCCGCGGTGCAGGCCCGGCGCGAAGTCGTCGCCGAGGCGATCAAGCCTTATGCCGGCGTGAAGATCGCCAACCACAATGCGCCGGAGCAGTCGGTGATCTCCGGCGCCGCCGCCCAGGTCGAGCAGGCGGCGCAGCAGCTCGAAGCCGCCGGCGTGCGCGTCTCGCGCCTGCCGGTGTCGGGCGCTTTCCATACCGAGCTGGTGGCCGGTGCGCAGCAGGGCCTGTCGGCCGCGATCCGGGCGGCGGAACTGCGCGAGCCGCGCTTCGCGGTCTACTCCAACACCAGCGGCCAGCCCTACCCGGCCGATGCCGCCGGCATCCGCGGAACCCTCGACGGCCACCTGCTGAACAGCGTGGAGTTCGTCGCCGAGATCGAGGCGATGTACGCCGCCGGCGTGCGCGTCTTCGTCGAGCTGGGCCCCAAGGGTGTCTGCGCCAACATGGCCAGGGCCACCCTGGCCGGCCGCGATGCCGTGGCGGTCTCGCTCGACGGCCAGGGCGGCGGCCTGCGCGGCCTGCTGCTGGGCCTGGCCGAGCTGTGCGCGGCCGGCGTGGAGATGGAACTGACCCGCCTCTTTGACGGGCGCGAAGCGCAAAACCTGGACCTCAACCGCCTGGCCGAGCTGGTCAAGCCGGCGGAGCTGCCCAAGCACACCTGGTGGGTCAGCGGCGGCTGCGCCCGTCCGCTCGACGACCCGATGCTGCGCACCGGCAGGCTGCCGGCGCTCAACCTGGAAGGTGTCAGCGCCGCGCGCGCCAGGACGCGGGCGGCCCAGCCCGCCGCGGCGTCCGCCCCGATCGTGGTGCAGAACCCGCCCGCCGCGCCGCAGCCGGTGCTGGCGCCGGCCCTGCCGGTCAGCCCCGCTCTCGGCAGCGAGGCCCTTGCCGCCTATCAGCAGACCATGCGCCAGTTCCTCAGCCTGCAGGAGCGCGTGATCCAGCAGTTCCTCGGCGGCGCCGCCGCGCCTGCGGCAATGGCGGCGCCGCAGCCGGTGTTTGCCGCGCCGGCCCCGGCGATGGTCCCGGCCGCCGTGCCGGCGCAGATCGTCATCGCCACTCCGCCGCCGCCCGCGCCTGAAGCGAAGGCGGTCGTGCAGCCCCCCGCGCCGGCCGCAGCGGCAGTGGACCGGGCCGCCCTGCAGGCGCAGCTGCTCGGCATCGTCGCCGAGCGCACCGGCTATCCCACCGACATGCTGGGCCTGGACCAGGACCTCGAAGCCGAGCTGGGCATCGATTCGATCAAGCGCGTCGAAATCCTCGGCGCCCTGCAGAAGCTCCTGCCAGCCGCGGCCGGCGAGGCGATGCAGTCCGGCATGGAGAAGTTCACCAAGGCGCGCAGCCTCAACGCCATCCTCGACGCGGCGCTGGCGCTGGTACCGGCTGGCGCTGCCGCCGCAGCGGTTGTGGTCGCCGTCGCGGTGGCCCCTGCCCCGGCGCTCGACCGCGGTCGCCTGCAGGCGCAGCTGCTCGGCATCGTCGCCGAGCGCACCGGCTATCCCACCGACATGCTCGGCCTGGACCAGGACCTCGAAGCCGAGCTGGGCATCGATTCGATCAAGCGCGTCGAAATCCTCGGCGCCCTGCAGAAGCTCCTCCCGGCCGCGGCCGGCGAAGCGATGCAGTCCGGCATGGAGAAATTCACCAAGGCGCGCAGCCTCAACGCCATCCTCGACGCGGCGCTGGCGCTGGCACCCGCGGCGCCGGCCGCCGTGGCGGCCACCACAATACCGGCGGCCGCGCCCGCAGTGGCGGCGCTGGAGCGCGGCGCGCTGCAGGCGCAGCTGCTCGGCATCGTCGCCGAGCGCACCGGCTATCCCACCGACATGCTGGGGCTGGACCAGGACCTCGAAGCCGAGCTGGGCATCGACTCGATCAAGCGCGTCGAAATCCTCGGCGCCCTGCAGAAGCTCCTGCCGGCCGCGGCCGGCGAAGCGATGCAGTCCGGCATGGAGAAGTTCACCAAGGCGCGCAGCCTCAACGCCATTCTCGACGCGGCGCTGGCGCTGGCACCCGCAGCACCGGCTGCTCCGACGGCGCCGGCGCCGGCCGTGCCGGCCCCGGCGTCCCTCGACCGTCCGGCCCTGCAGAGCCAGCTGCTCGGCATCGTCGCCGAGCGCACCGGCTATCCCACCGACATGCTCGGGCTGGACCAGGACCTCGAAGCCGAGCTGGGCATCGACTCGATCAAGCGCGTCGAAATCCTCGGCGCCCTGCAGAAGCTCCTGCCGGCCGCGGCCGGCGAGGCGATGCAGTCCGGCATGGAGAAGTTCACCAAGGCGCGCAGCCTCAACGCCATCCTCGACCAGGCGATGAGCCTGGCCGCGGCGGCGCCCGCGGTTGCGCCCGCTCCGGGTCCGGCGGTGGCCGGGGCGCCGGCGGCCGCAGCACCCGCCGCGGCGAAGACGCCGCGCTACGCGCCGCGCGCCCGCGCGGTGCCGCTGCCGCAGCAGCGCCATGCCGTCAGCGGCCTGTACCTGCTCGGTGCGGACCGCGAGGGCGTGGCCGAACGGCTGGCCGACCGCATCGTCGGCGCCGGCGGCCACGCGCTGATCCTTTCCGCCGAAACCTGCGCCGATGCCCAGGCATTGGCCGCGGCGGTGGCGCAGGCCCGCGCCGCCGGGCCGGTGCGCGGCCTCGTGCACCTGGCCGGGCTGGAAGCGGCTGCCGGCGATCTCGGCGGCTGGAAGGCGCAAACGGCGCTGCAGGCCAAGACCCTGTTCCGCCTGCTGCAGCTGTGCGGGCCCGACCTGTCGGCGCAGGACTCGGTGGCGCTGGCGGTGAGCCGCCTTGGCGGCAGCCTCGGCCGCAACGACGCCGGCCTGGGTTCGCCGGCGGCCGGCGCCGCGGTGGGCCTGTTCAACTGCGCCATGGCCGAATGGCCGACGCTGCGCGCGCGCCTGGTCGACTTCGAGGACAGCGCCGGCGCCGACTTCATCGCCGATGCGCTGCTCGACGAGCTCGCCGTCGCCGAGACGCGCAGCGAGATCGGCTATCGCAGCGGCGACGGCCATGTCGAGCCGGTGCGCACCGGCTTCGTCCACCTGCCGCAGGCCATCGACGACCATCCCTTCGCCCCGCACCTGCGGCCCGACGGTGACTGGGTGGTGCTGGTCACCGGCGGCGCGCGCGGCATCACGGCGGAGATCGCCGAGGAGCTGAGCCGCCCGGGCATGCGCCTGGTGCTGCTCGGCCGCACGCCGCTGCCCGGCGCCGCGAGCGCCGCCACCGACGGCACCGCCGACGGCGCGGCGCTGAAGAAGCTGCTGTTGGAGCAGGCCCTGGCCGCCGGCCGCAAGCCGACCCCGGCCGAACTGGACCGCGAGGTCCGCGCCCTCCTGGCCGACCGCGAGATCCGCGCCAACCTGGCGCGCCTCGCCGCCGCCGGCGCGCAGGTCGAGTACCTGAACTGCGACGTGCGCGATCCCGCCGCTTTCGCCGCGGCGATCGACGGCATCTATGAGCGCCACGGCCGCATCGACGCCGTCCTGCACGGCGCCGGCGTGATCGAGGACAAGCGCATCGCCGACAAGACCGCCGAGTCCTTCGACCGCGTCTACGACACCAAGGTCGACAGCGCCTGGGTGCTGAGCCGCCGCCTGCGCCACGATTCGCTCAAGCTGCTGGCCTTCTTCACCAGCGTCGCCGGCCGCTTCGGCAACGTCGGCCAGGGCGACTACGGCGCCGCCAACGAAACCCTCAACCGCCTGGCCTGGAAGCTGCATCACGAATGGCCGGGCGTGCGGGTGGTGTCGATCAACTGGGGACCCTGGGACGCCGGCATGGCCACCGACGCGATCCGCGCCGGCTTCCGCTCGCGCGGCGTCGAGCCGATCCCGGTCGCCTCCGGCCGCCGCTTCTTCCTCGACGAGCTGGCCTACGGCGCGCGCAACGAGGTGGAACTGGTCGCCGGCGCCGGCCCCTGGCACAACCAGGCGGCGGAGTTCACCGAGGCCCCGGCGCCGGGCGCCGCCAAGCGCCTGCCGCTGATCCGCCAGCCCCTGCGCATCGGCGCCGGCGGCGCGGTGACCCTGGAGCAGCGCCTGCACGTCGACGATGACCACTATCTCGCCGACCACGTTATGGACGGCAAGCCGGTGCTCCCGGCCGCGGCGGCGATGGAGTACATGGGGCAGTTCGTCGCCGCCGGCTGGCCGGAATGGCAGGTGGCGGAACTGCGCGAGGTGCGCGCGCTCAACGGCATCGTGCTGGAGCCGGGCCAGGGCCGCGACCTGGTGCTGCGCGCCCGCGCCTCGACCCACTCCGAAGCCGGCCAGCAGGCGGTCACCATCGAGCTGCTCGATCCGCACCGCAAGCTCGCCTGCTACCGCGCCAGCGCGATCCTGGCGCCGCAGCTGCCGCAGGCGGCGGCGGCGCGCTTCGCGCCGCTGCACGGCGCCAGCACCATGGACGCCGGCCACGCCTACCGCGAGCTGCTGTTCCACGGCGAGCGCTTCCGCCTGGCGCGCCACATCGGCGGCATCGGCGCCGACGGCATCGACGCCGAAGTGGTGCCGTCGACGCCGCTGTGGTTCCTGGGCGAGCCGGGGCGCGATGCGCGCTGGCTGTTCGACCCGGGCCTGCTCGACCTGCCGCCGCAACTGGCCTGGGTATGGGCGCGGGTACACCGCGACATGGGCGCCCTGCCCTCGCGCTTCGGCCGCGTGCTGCGCTACGGCGCGGCGCCACAGGGCGGCCCGCTGTCGCTGGCGATGCGCTTCAAGCCGGCGCCGAACGAGCTGACCCTGTGCTACGACGCGCAGCTGCGCGACGCCTCCGGCCGCCTGCTGCTGCAGGTGATCGACGGCGAGAGCACCATGAGCGCGGCTCTGAACCGCATGTCGCCGGGGCACGCCGCCGCGGGCCTGAGCGCGTGAGCCGCACGCTCGACATCGCCATCGTCGGCCTCGCCGGCTGCTACGCCGGCGCGCGGGACCTGCGCGCCTACTGGCAGAACATCCTCGACAAGGTCGACGCCGTGGCCGAGGCCGGCCCGGAATGGGCCGGCCCTTACCTCGACGTGGAGAACTGCGCCAGGCGCAACGACCGCATCTACACCACCATGGGCGGCTTCCTGCGCGACATGGTCGAGGTCGACCCGGCCGAGTTCGGCGTGATGCCGAGCACCGCCGAAGGCGGCGACCCCGACCATCTGCTGGCGCTGAAGCACGCGCGCGACGCGCTGGCCGACGCCGGCTACCTCAAGGCGCCGTTCAACCGCGAGCGTGCCGGCATCGTTCTCGGCCGCGGCACCTACACCAACCGCGGCCAGACCAACGTGCTGTTCCACGGCCTGTTCGTCGACCAGGCCATGGACATCGTGCGCAAGCTGCGCCCGGACCTGAGCGCGGCGGAGCTGGACGAGCTGCGCGCCGGCTTCAAGAGCCAGCTGCCGCCGTACAGCGGCGAGATGGTCGGGCCGCTGACGCCGAACGTCATCACCGGCCAGATCGCCAACCGCCTCGACCTGATGGGCCCGAACTACATCGTCGACGCGGCCTGCGCCTCGTCGCTGATCGCCGTCAACCAGGCGGTGGAGGAGCTGGTTTCGGGCCGCTGCGACCTGATGCTGACCGGCGGCGTGCACGCGCAGACGCCGCCGCAGCTGTACATCCAGTTCTGCCAGATCCAGGCGCTGTCGCGCGGCCGCCTGCGGCCGTTCCAGAAGGGCGCCAACGGCACCCTGCTCGGCGAAGGCGTGGGCGTGATGGTGCTCAAGCGCCTGGAGGACGCCGAGCGCGACGGCGACCGCGTCTACGCCGTGATCAAGGGCATCGGCATCGCCTCCGACGGCAAGGCCAAGGGCCTGCTGACGCCGCGCCTGGAGGGCGAGGTGCTGGCGCTCAAGCGCGCCTACGAGAGCAGCGGCATCGACCCCGCCACGCTGGGGCTGATCGAGGCCCACGGCACCGGCACCGCGGTCGGCGACCGCACCGAGATCCAGGCGCTGACCACCGTGTTCGGTCCGCGCGGCGGCAAGCTGCCCGACATCGCGCTGGGCTCGGTCAAGTCGATGATCAGCCACTGCCTGCCGGCCGCCGGCTCGGCCTCGATGCTGAAGACCGCGCTGGCGCTGCACCACAAGGTGCTGCCGCCGATGCTGTGCGAGGAGCCGGACCCGGACCTGGCGCTGGAGCGCACGCCGTTCTACATCAACAACGAGGCGCGGCCCTGGATCCACGGCGCCGAGCATCCGCGCCGCGCCGGCGTCAACGCCTTCGGCTTCGGCGGCATCAACGCCCACGTGGTGCTGGAGGAATACCGCAAGCCGCTGCGCACGCAGGTGTCGGTGCTGCACGCGCCGGGCGGCTCGGAGCTGGTGGTGTTCGCCGCCGACTCGGCCGCGGCGCTCGGCGAAAGCGCGGCGCGCATCCTCGCCCGCCTGCGCGGTCCGCAGCCGCCGGGCCTGGCGGAAGTGGCCAAGGCCGCCGCGGCACAGGCCGGCGGCGAGCATCGCCTGGCCCTGGTCTGCTCCAGCGCCGCCGACCTGATGACCAAGCTGGAACAGGCCGCGGCCAAGCTGTCGCGGCCCGATGCCGCGCCGTTCAAGACCCGTTCCGGCATGTATTACGGCCGCGGCCCGGCGCCCGGGCGCGTCTGCTTCCTCTATCCCGGCGAGGGCTCGCAGTATCCGGAGATGCTGGCCGACCTGTGCCTGCAGTTCCCGCAGGTGCGCGACTGGTTCGATTTCATCGAGACCGCGGCGCGCAGGCGCGGCTCGGCCTCGCGCGCCGCCGTGCTCTATCCGCCGCCGACGGCCCTGGACGCCGGCGCGCGCAAGGAGCTGGAGCAGCAGCTGTACGACATGGACGTGGCGGCCGAGCTGGTGTTCGCCGCCAGCATGGGCCTGCAGTCGCTGCTCGACGAGCTGGGCCTGCACCCCGACGCGATGCTCGGCCACAGCACCGGCGAGAACACCGCGCTCACCGTCTGCGGCGTGCGCCGCATCGGCCGGCGCGAGGAGATCGCCGAGGCCGTCGGCGAACTGAACCGCATCTTCCGCGAGCTGGACCAGGCCGGGCGCATCGGCCAGGGCGCGCTGCTCACCGTCGGCGCGCTGCGCCCGGAAGCGCGCCGGGGCCTGCTGGCGCGGCTGGCGCAGAGCGGCAGCCGCGTGCTGCTGGCAATGGACAACTGCCCCAACCAGGTGGTGCTGTACGGCGCCGCGGCCGACATCCAGGCGCTGCGCGAGGAGCTGGCGGCGGAGGGCGCGGTCTGCTCCGAGCTGCCGTTCGGCCGGCCTTACCATACGGCGCAGTTCAAGCCGGTGGCCGAGGCCTACCGCGCCTACTACGAGCAGCTCGATTTCGGACCCGGCCGCGCCCAGCTCTACAGCGCCTGCAGCGCCGCGCCGTTCCCGCACGAGCCGGAAGCGATCCGCGAACTGGCGACGGCGCAGTGGGACCATCCGGTGCGCTTCGTCGAAACCATCGAGCGCCTCTATGCCGACGGCGTGCGCGTGTTCATCGAGGTCGGCCCCAGCGGCAACCTCACCTCCTTCGTCTCCGACACCCTGCGCGACCGCGACGACGTCATCGCCGTGGCGAGCAACAGCCGCCGCCGCGCCGGCATGGCGCAGCTGCATCACATGCTGGCCCAGGTCTACGCCGCCGGCGTGAGCCTGCGGCCGGAGGCGCTGTATGCCCACCGCGACATCGCCGACGCCGACCTGTCGGCGCTGCCGCGCCTGCCGCAGCGGCCGAAGTACCGGCTCAAGCTGCAGATGCCGGGCATCCGGGTGCCGCAGGACTGGCATAAGCCGCTGCCGCAGGCGCAGCCGCCGCGTCCGCTGGCCGCGGAGCCGCCACCGGCGGCGCCGAAACCGGAATCCGCCACGGCGGCGCCCGCTGCCGTGGCGCCGGCGGACCCGCGCCTGCACGCCTTGCACAGCCATTTCGGCCTGATGCAGGAATTCCTCGAATCGCAGGCCCGCGTGCTCGGCGCGCTCGGCCTGCCGGCCGCGTCGGCAGGCGCCGCGATGCCCGCGGCGGCAGCCCAGGGCGTCGGGATGCCCTCCGCGCAGTATCCGCTGCTCGGCCGCGTGATCGAGCGCGACGCCTCGCGCCTGGTGCTGGATTGCGTCTACGACCCCGATACCCAGCTGTTCCTGCGCGATCACGCCATCGGCCCGGCGCCTTCTGCGCAGCAGCCCGAGCTGCGCTCGCTGATCGTGATGCCGTTCACCCTGAGCATGGAGATCCTGGCCGAGGCCGCCTGCTGCCTGGCCGGCGACCAGCTCAAGCTGGTGGCGATCGAGAGCAGCCGCGGCAGCCGCTGGCTCGGCGCCGAGCAGGGCGCGCTGCACCTGCGGGTGGTGGCGGAGCGGGCGCCGTCCGCTCCCGGCGAGACGCGCGTGATGGTGCGGCTGTTCCTGCAGGAGCAGGGGCGCGGCACGGCGCAGGGCATCGCGGTGTTCGAAGGCCTGGTGGTGCTGGCCGAGGCCTACCCCGCCGCGCCGGCGCCGCGCGCCTGGAACGGCGCCGGCGAGCGGGGAGCGATCAACAACCCGGCCGGCGAGCTGTACAGCCACGGCATGTTCCACGGCCCGCGCCTGCAGGGCGTGAAGCACCTGCGGCGCTGGTCCGAGGCCGGCATCGAGGCCGACCTGGCCGCCATCTCCACCCACGACTATTTCTCCTTCACCCAGCGGCCGACCCTGCGTCTCGACGGCGCGCTGCTCGACGCCGTCGGCCAGTGCGCCGCCTACTGGCTGACCGAGAAGTATTCCTGGGACTGGAACTGCTTCCCGTTCCAGGTCGGCCAGGTCACGCAGTACGCCGATCCGCCGCCGGCCGGCACCCGCCTGGTGTGCCGCGGCGAGGTGGCGCACAAGGACGGCGTGCGCATCGAGGCGCACTTCGACGTGTTCGACGAGCAGGGGCGCCTGTACCTGCGCGTCGCCGACTGGGGCAGCCGCACCTTCACCATCGCCCGCAACCTGCGCGAGTTCCGCGTCGACCCGGTGGCGCGCCACCTGTCGCAGCCCTTCATGGAGGCACAGCTGGCGCCGCAGGGTCTGGTGGCGCGGCTGCTGCCGCCGTTCGCCGAGGGCTACCTCGAGCAGGGCGGCGGTCTGTGGCAGCGCATGATCGCCAACCTGGTGCTGAACACCGACGAGCGCGCCGTGTTCTACCGCCAGCTGCCGCCGAACGGCCTGCGCCGCGAGGAATGGCTGATCGGGCACATCGCCGCCAAGGAGGCGGTGCGCGACTGGCTGCACCGCCACCACGGCCTGCGCCTGTCGAGCGCCGACATCGAGATCGCCGAGGCGCCGGGCGGCCAGCTCTATGTCTCGCGCGCCTGGGGCCTGCCGGCCGGCGTCGCGGCGCCGGCGGTGGCGGTGAGCCACGCCGGCCGCGGCGCGCTGGCCGCCTGCGGCCCGGCCGGCGCGCAGCTTGGGGTGGGCCATGCGCGCCTCGACGACCTGGCCGAGGATCTGGCCGGAGGCTTCGACGCCGGGGAGGCGCAGCGCCTGCTGCACAGCCTGCCGGCGGCCGAGCGGCATCGCGCGGCGCAGACCCTGGTCTGCGCCAAGCGCGCGGCGGCGCGCGCGGCCGGCGCCGAACCGCGGCTGCAGGACTGGACCATCGCCGCCCTCGGCCCCGGCGCCGGCGGACAGCTCGGCGCGCAGGTGCGCCACGGCGGCATCGAATACACGGTGGAGATTTACGGCAACGGCACGGAGATCCTGGCGCTGTGCCGGATGCCGCTGCACAGCGCCGGGGCCGCGCGGCGGGCATTGGTATAGACATCAATTCAGGGCATCGGAACGAGACCACATGAGCACCAAGACACTATTCATCGGCATGGACGGCTGCACCTTCACCGTCCTCAACGAGATGACCCGCGACCTGCCGGGCGAAGGCGTGGCCATGCCCTACCTCGCCGGCCTGATGGCCAAGGGCGTGCGCGCCAAGCTGCGCTCCACGCCGAACCCGCTGACGCCGCCGGCCTGGACCAGCATCATGACCGGCAAGGGCCCGGGCGAACACGGCGTGTTCGACTTCATCCGCGCCGAGGACAAGGGCGGCGACGTCTACTGGACGCTGTACGACAGCCGCGACGTCGACGCCGAGATGATCTGGTCGATCGCCTCGCGCGCCGGCAAGAAGATCGCCGCGCTGAACTTCCCCCTGACCGCTCCGCCGCCGAAGGACACCAACGGCTCCATCGTGCCGGGCTTCATCCCGGCCAAGCACCTGCGCCGCAACTCGCACCCGGCCGGGCTGTTCGAGCGCATCAAGCAGGCCATCCCCGGCTTCGACCCGAAGGAGCTGGCCTGGGACTTCGACAAGGAAAAGCAGGCGATGGAGACGCTGTCCGACGCCGACATGGAGAACTGGGTGCGCTACCACCTGCCGCGCGAGGAGCAGTGGTTCGCCATCGCCGAGTACATCCTGCAGAACGACCAGCCGGACCTGATGGCGGTGATGTTCGACGGCACCGACAAGATCCAGCACCAGGCCTGGCAGTTCCTCGATCCGGGCCTGGTCCCGGCCGAGCCCGGCGACCTGTACCGGCGCGTGCGCGGCGTCTGCCGCGAGTACTTCGGCAACGTCGATCGCTACATCAAGCGCCTGGTCGAGCTGGCCGGCCCTGAAGCGCAGGTGTTCTTCGCCTCCGACCACGGCTTCACCGCCACGGTCGAGGTGCTGCGCATCAACAGCTACCTCGAGGACCTGGGCTACCTGAAATGGGCGGTCAACGACGGCAGCGAGCAGGCCCTGCGCCGCGAGGCCTCGGACTTCGCCAACCTCGACTGGAGCAAGACCATCGCCTACTGCCGCACGCCCTCGTCCAACGGCATCCACATCCGCGTCGCCGACAAGCCGGGCGATCCCGGCATTCCGGCCAAGGACTACAACCGCGTGCGCGACAAGCTGATCGAGGAGCTGAAGCAGCTGCGCAACGAGGACGGCGAGCCGGTGATCGTCGACGTGCTCAAGCGCGAGGACTGGTTCCCCGGCGCCCACATGAAGGATGCCTGCGACCTGACCCTGGTGCTGCGCGACAACGGCTTCGTCTCGATCCGCAACCTCAAGCCGGCGGTGGTCAAGCGCCCGGGCCCCATCGGCACGCATCATCCGGACGGCATCTTCATGGCCTGCGGCAAGGGCATCAGCGAGGCCGGCATGGTGGCGCGGCGCAAGATCGTCGACGTCGCCCCGACCCTGCTGCACAGCCTCGGACTGCCCACGCCGTCCGACTTCGAAGGCAAGGTGGCGGAGAGCTTCTTCGGCGAATCCTGGCTGGCGCAGAACCCGGTCAGGATCGGCCTGCCGACGCAGCGCGGCGGCGAGCGCCAGAAATCCGAGGAAATGGACGAAGGCGAGAAGCAGCAGATCATCGAGCAGCTGCAGATGCTCGGCTACATGGAATAAGGCAGGTACCACAGATGGCCAACGACCTCTCCACCGGCGTCCCCGCCGCCAGCGCGGCCCTCACCGGCAAGCTCATCGCCCTGCTCGAAGACTTCACCCAGGACTGGGACCACGAATTCGAGGGCGGCATGGGCCGCGACACCCGGCTGCTCGCCGACCTGGGCTTCGAATCGATCGACATCATCCAGCTGATCGTGGCGATCGAGGAGGACATTGCGAAGAAGAAGGTCGCCTTCGACAAGCTGCTGATGAAGGACGGCCGCTACGTCGACGACCTGTCGATCGGGCAGATCGCCGACTTTCTGGCGGCGCAGCCCTGACCCCGCGGCGGCTGTCTCCGCGAAAGCGGGAATCCAGGCACAGGATCATGACCGTAACGGCAGACCCGGGATCAAGCAGGAACTGGACGCAGTTCACCACCCACGCTTGCCCGCTCCGGCCAACCCGGCACACGGATGTCTATTACCTGGATTCCCGCTTTCGCGGGGGCAGCCGGCCGCCATCCAGCAGGAGCCTCCATGGCTGAAATCACCGTCGACGGCGTGACCCTGGCCTACCAGCAGCTGGGCGAAGGCCCGGACCTGGTGTTCGTGCACGGGCTGGCCGCGAGCCGCGCCTTCTGGTTCCTGCACTATGCGATGCCGCTGTCGCGGCATTTCCGCGTCACCCTGTTCGACCTGCGCGGCCATGGCTACAGCGGCGTGCCGGCCTCCGGCTACGACGCCGCGACGCAGGCGCGCGACCTCGCCGGCCTGCTCGACCACCTCGGCATCGAGCGCTGCGCCCTGGTCGGCCACAGCTACGGCGGCGCGGTGGCCCTGGAATACGCCGGGCGGCACCCGCTGCGGGTCTCGCGCCTGGCGATCATGGACAGCAAGATCAACCGCCTGCAGCCGGAGCAGAAGCTGTCGGACTGCCCGCACCTGTCGCCGTTCGAGATCGAGGTCGCCGGCAAGTCCGGGCACGACTGGGACAGCGAGACGCAGGTCGGCCTGCTGTTCCTCGAGGTGCTGGCGCGCTGGCGCATGGACGGTGGCGGCTCCAGCGCCCGCGACGATTTCACGCCGTTCGGCGAGGGCCGCGGCGCGCAGCGCGCCGCCCGGCAATGGCTGGAGCTGCTCGACCGCACCGGCGCCCGCGCCGAGTTCGTGCTGCCCGGCCTGGAAGCGGAGACGATCGCTGCGCTGCCGATGCCGCTGCTGCTGGTCTACGGCGAGCACTCGCGCTGCATGCCCAGCTGCCACGCCCTGCGCCGCCTGCTGCCGCGTTCCGAAGTCGAGCTGATTCCGCGCGGCGGCCACTTCTTCCCCATCAGCCACGCCGCCCGGGTGCGGCCGCGCCTGGCGCATTTTCTCGGGCTGGAGCAGCCGGCCGCGGTCGCGGAGGCGCTGCCCGCTTGAGCAAGACCGTCCTCGTCACCGGCGCCGGCGGCGGCATCGGCAGCGTCGCCAGCGGCCTGTTCGCCGCGCGCGGCTACCGCGTCGCGGTCTGCGACATCCGCGCCGGGGCGGCGCAGGCCACGGTGGACGCGGTGCGCGCGGCCGGCGGCGAGGCGGAGCCCTTCGTCGCCGACATCGGCGACGCGGCGCAGACCGCGGCGCTGTTCGAGGCGGTCATGGGCCGCTACGGCCGGCTCGACGCCGCCTTCAACAATGCCGGCCTCGGCGGCGGCGGCCTGCCGCTGCTGGAGATCAGCGAAGAGGACTGGGAGCGCAACCTGCGCGTCAACCTCAGCGGCACCTGGCGCTGCATGAAGCACGAGATCCGCCTCATGCTGGCCCAGGGCGGCGGCGCCATCGTCAACAACTGCTCGATCCTCGGCCTCAACGGCGGCGCCAACGCCTCCTATACCGCGACCAAGCACGGCATCGCCGGGCTGACCAAGTCGGCGGCGCTGAGTTATGCCGCCAAAGGGGTGCGGGTCAATGCCGTCTGCCCCGGCCTGATCGAGGCCGGACTGGGCCTCAACGTCATCCGCCGCGGCGCCGAAGCGCTGGACAAGTTCCTCGGCCTGCACCCCGCCGGCCGTCCCGGCACCGCGCTGGAAGTGGCGCAGGCGGCGCTGTGGTTATGCTCGGACGAGGCCTCGTTCATCCATGGCCATATGCTGGCGGTGGACGGCGGTTACGGCAGCCACTAGGCGGCCCGATACCGGCCGGGACTGCCGGAATTGGCTAATTTTTAGCCGTTTCTGGAGTGCCGCTCGTCAGACCGAAGCCTCTTTCCGACGAAAGAAATTCATACTAATCATTTGAATAAAAACAATATTTTAATCATGCGCCGGAATTGAGCGGCGTTCATGTCTTGACGCCCCGGCTCCTGTTGCACTGCAATATAAATGCTGCATTGCAGCACCCTGAGGAAAAACCTTTTGTTCGGTTCCAAGACCCAGTCTTGCGCCGGCGCTGACCAGGCCGGCCCGCAAGCCGGCGGCGCCGCCGGCAGTGTGGCGGCGCGTGGCCCGCTGCGCCGGCGTCTGCTGCTGGGCCTGGCTCTGGGCCTGAGCGGCGGTGGCGCGGCGCTGTTCGCCGTCAGCGGGCTTCTGGACCGGGCCGAGGCCGCCGTTGCGGTCCCCGGCGCGACGAAGCCGCAGCCCTATCCCTGGGCCGGCCTGGCGCTGCTCGTGCCCGGCTCGGCGCGGCTCGACCTGCGCCGTCCCGAGCAGCAGGAAGCCACCCTGCACTTCGACCAGCACGTGCGCGAGCGCCTGCCGCGCTACCAGTCGCTGTTCCAGCAGGCCGCCCTGCTCAGCGGCACCGACTGGCGCCTGTTGGCGGCGATCGGCTACCAGGAATCGAACTGGGATCCGCGCGCGGTCAGCCCCACCGGGGTGCGCGGCATCATGATGCTGGCCCGGGACACCGCCGACGAACTGGATATCGACCGCGACAGCCCGGCCGAGTGCATCGAGGGCGGGGCCCTCTACTTCCAGCAGATCCGCGACCGCCTGCCGCCGCAGATCCGCGAGCCGGACCGCACCAACATGGCGCTGGCGGCGTACAACCAGGGCCTCGGCCACCTGCAGGACGCACGCACCCTGGCGGCGCAGCTGGGCGGCGATCCGGACAGCTGGCACGACGTGCGCAACGCCCTGCCCCTGCTGGCCGACGAGCGCTGGTTCAGCAGGGTCCGCCACGGCTACGCCGACGGCCGCGAGGCGGTGCGTTACGTGCTCAACGTGCGCGATTATTACGAGCGGCTGCACACCGTGCCGGCCGGGCCGCTGCCGGCACCGCTGCAGGTGGCCCGCGGCGGGCCGTAAGCGCCGCGCCGCGGCTGGACGCGCCGCTTACAGCAGGTCGTAGCGGAATTCCTTCTTGAAGCGGGCGCGGAACTGTTCCATGGTGAAGCTGTGGTTCTGCGGGCCCGGGCGCTCGATCTTGATCGCGCCGATCAGCGAGGCGACGCGGCCGGTGGTGTCCCAGTCCAGGCCGCGCAGCAGGCCATACAGCAGGCCGCCGCGGTAGGCGTCGCCGCAGCCGGTGGGATCGGCCAGGGAGTTGGCGCGGGCGCAGGGGATTTCGTAGACCTTGTTCTTGGCGAAGATGTGCGAGCCCTTGCCGCCGCTGGTGACGATCAGCGCGTCGACCCGCTCGGCGATCTGCTTCAGGGTCCAGCCGGTGCGGCTCATGATGATCTCCGACTCGTAGTCGTTGACCGCGACGTAGCTGGCCTTGTTGATGAAGTCCTTCAGTTCGTCGCCGGTGAACATCGGCAGGCCCTGGCCCGGATCGAAGATGAAGGGGATGCCGGCATCGGCGAACTGCGCCGCGTGCTGGATCATGCCGTCGCGGCCGTCCGGCGAGACGGTGCCGATCTTGATGGCGCCGCGGGACGACTTCTTCACGATGTTCTGGGTATGGGCGAAGCTCATCGCGCCGGGGTGGAACGCGGTGATCTGGTTGTCGTCCATGTCGGTGGTGATGTAGGCCTGGGCCGTGTAGGTGTCCGGCACCACCTTGAGGAACTCGCGCGAGATCTTGTGCTGGTCCATCCACTCGGCATAGGCGCCGAAGTCATGGCCGATGGTGGCCATCGGCAGCGCTTCGCCGCCGAGCAGGTTGAGGTTGTAGGCGATGTTGCCGGCGGTGCCGCCGAACTCGCGCCTCAGCTTGGGCACCAGGAAGGAGACGTTCAGGATGTGAACCTTGTCCGGCAGGATTTCGTTCTTGAACTGGCCGGAGAACACCATGATGGTGTCGAACGCCATGGAGCCGCAGATCAAAGCTGACATCAGGTTACCTTTTCCAGAACTTTGTGGTTATTCAGGGACTTGGGGGCATCCCCGCCATCGACCGATCCGCCCGCCGCAGGGCTGCCGGCAGGCGGAAATTATTTCCGTAAAGTGACAGTTTGGGATGTTCCCGTCGCTCCGGCAATACCTTCCGGCCGGCGGGCCGGAGCGGCCTCACCGATCGAGCAGGACAAGGCCCCACACCACGGGCACCTGCAGCAGCGACAAATGGACGGCGGCCGAGCCCAGATCCTTGGCGCGGCCGGACAGGACGTGGCGTTCCGGCCCGATGCGGTCGACCACGGCCTCGATTCCGGTATTGAGCAGCTCGGTGATCAGCACCGCCACCAGCGACATCAGCAACACCGCCTTTTCCAGGCCGCCGTGCCCCAGCCACAGCGCGAACGGCGCCAGCACCGCGGCGCAGGCCGCCTCGATCTTGAACGCCTCCTCCTCGCGGATGGCCCAGCCCAGGCCGAGATAGGAGACCTTGGTGGCGCGCACCAGCCGCGCCCAGCCCTTGATGCCGTCAGCCATGGGCGCTGTAGCGGATGTCGAGCTGGCGCACCGCGCGCACGTCGTCGAGGCGGCGCACCGGCATGGTCCAGGGCGCGCCCTTGAGCTTGCCGATGTCCTGCTTGGCCTCTTCCCAGATCGCGCACAGCGCCTCGACGAAGGCGTCCAGCGTCTCCTTGTCCTCGGTCTCGGTCGGCTCGATCAGCAGGCACTCCGGCACCAGCAGCGGGAAGTAAATGGTCGGCGCGTGGAAGCCGTAGTCGAGCAGGCGCTTGGCCACGTCGGTGGCGGTCAGCTCGATCTCCTGCTTCTGCCGCTTCAGGGTGACGATGAACTCGTGGCTGGCGCGGCGGCTCGGGAAAGCCAGGTCGAAGCCGCGCTCGCGCAGGCGCGCCTGCAGGTAGTTGGCGTTGAGCGTGGCGAACTCGGCGACGCGGTGCATGCCTTCGCGGCCCAGCATGCGGGCGTAGACGTAGGCGCGCAGCAGCACGCCGGCGTTGCCCATGAAGGTGGACAGGCGGCCGATGCTCTGCGGCAGGTCGCGCTCGTCCAGCCAGCGGTATTTCTTCCCCTTCCTGCCCACCTGCGGAATCGGCATGAATGGCAGCAGGCGCTTGGACACGCCCACCGCGCCGGCGCCCGGGCCGCCGCCGCCATGCGGCGTGCTGAAGGTCTTGTGCAGGTTCATGTGGATGACGTCGAACCCCATGTCGCCCGGGCGCACCTTGCCGAGGATGGCATTGAGGTTGGCGCCGTCGTAGTACAGCAGGCCGCCGGCCTTGTGCACGATCTTGGCGATCTTGGCGATGTCGCGCTCGAACACGCCCAGGGTCGAGGGGTTGGTCAGCATGATGCCGGCGGTCTGCGGCCCGACCGCGGCCTTCAGCGCGGTGAGGTCGACATCGCCCTCGGCGTCGGTGGGGATCTCCTTCACCGTCATGCCGAGCATGGTGGCGGTGGCCGGATTGGTGCCGTGCGCGGCGTTCGGCACCAGGATCTCGTTGCGCGCATGGTCGTTGCGCGCGCGGTGATAGGCGCGGATCATCGCCACACCGGCGAACTCGCCCTGGGCGCCGGCCATCGGCGTCAACGACACGCCGGCCATGCCGGTCACTTCCTTCAGCATCTCCTGCAGCTCGTGCATGCAGGCCAGGAAACCCTGGCTGTGCGACTCCGGCGCCAGCGGGTGGCGGCCGAGGAATTGCGGCAGCATCGCCAGCTTGTTGCAGGCGCGCGGGTTGTACTTCATGGTGCAGCTGCCGAGCGGATAGAAGTGCGTGTCGATGCTGAAATTGAGCTGCGACAGGCGCGTGTAATGGCGCACCGCCTGCAGCTCCGACACCTGCGGCAGGGCCGGCGCGGTCCTGCGGCGCAGGCGCTCGGGCAGCGCCGCGTCGACGGCCGACGACGGGCTCTGGGCGGTGGCGCGGCGGCCGTCGCGGGAAACTTCAAAAATCAGCTGTTCGGACATTCGTTGTTCTCGAAATCAAATCTGGTTGCACGCAGGGCCGCAACGGCTTCCGCGCCTTCGCGTCTTTGCGCAAGATCGCCCGCTCAGGCCAGCGCCTGCAGCGCGGCCTCGTAGTTCGGCTCCTGGGCAATCTCGGGCACCAGCTCGGAGTGCAGCACCTTGTTGTCGGTGTCCAGCACCACCACGGCGCGGGCGGTCAGCCCGGCCAGCGGGCCGTCCTCGATCAGCACGCCATAGTCCTTGGCGAAGTTGTGGCCGCGCATCAGCGACAAGGTCACCACGTTGCCGAGGCCTTCGGCGCCGCAGAAGCGCTTCTGCGCGAACGGCAGGTCGGCGGAGATGCACAGCACCACCGTGTCCTTCAGCGCCGCGGCCTTCTCGTTGAACTTGCGCACCGACATGGCGCAGGTCGGCGTATCGATCGACGGGAAGATGTTCAGCACCTTCCGCTTGC